>LXNI01000460.1_pt1 | contig 46494 bp, 34 predicted proteins | sample 809091 | NCBI WGS metagenome assembly LXNI01 (sample SAMN04870527, study PRJNA318959) | sponge metagenome | biome: 01000161; feature: marine sponge reef; material: water | host: Sarcotragus foetidus | place: Greece: Milos, Mediterranean Sea | collected 2013-05-29 | depth 5-7 m
GCATAATGTCGGAGCGCCGAGTTGGAGGAGCATGACTACAGGCATGCGGGGGAAGCTCGGGAATCCGGGAGGGACGCGCAGACGCTGAAGCAAATGAATGCCCCAAAGCCATCTGCGAACAGCTTCATTAATATAACGATCTATCAAGTATGTATATAACCTCGGACCCACAGCAGATGGCTTTGGGGTGTTCATTTGCGTAAGCCTAATGTCGGAGCGCCGAGCTGGAGGAGAGAGACTACAGGCTCTCGGGGGAAGTGAGGAAATCCCGGAGGGACGCGCAGACGCTGAAGCAAATGAATGCCCCAAAGCCATCTGCGAACACACTCGTTAATGAAGCAAGCCCTGATCAAACATGACCAAGAAAATCCAGGTAAGCTGACCTGTTTGCTGCGCGACAGCGCGCCGCTCGCGGGGCGAGTTCTCTCCTGACCCCGACACAGGTTATGACCTGTATGAATGCCTGTTTCACGTTAGAGTGGTAACATTGTCACAGGTTCATCCAATCCAGGGTCAGCACACAGGCATCAAATGAACATTCCCAGATTGCTTAGGGCATTATTTGGCACAGACGTTGTTGTTGCAACCCTGATAATACTGATAGCAACACTGCTTATCGCGTTTGTCTCTTTTTACCTGGCCTGGCTGAATTACGAAGACCGATACGGCATCAGCTTTATGGATTTTGTCAGAATCACCTTCTAGAGCAAGTCGTGATACTGGGAAAATCTCGTATCCTGACGGGTGATGATCTCCAATACACACACTTTACCTTCCCTGTTCTGCTTCCATGCTTCCCGCAATGCAGGCGCAACTGCAGCCGGGTCTTCCACCTTGATGCCGTGAGCACCCAGTGCCCTGCCAACTTCCGCGTATTCACCGGTCTGGTTGCCGGCGCCATACTTCTGCATGGCGGTAGGCATACTCTTGTTGTATCCACCCATGGTTGAATTATTGATTACAACGGACGTTATCGGTACTTCGGCGCGCACGGCAGTTTCTATATCCAGACCTGTATGACCGAATGCCAGATCACCCATGAAGTTCATACAGAATTTTGAGGGGTCGGCAATTCTGGCGCCAATCATCAATGGAATACCGTAACCAAGATGCGTGGTTTTACCCCAACCAATGTATCCCCGCGGAGCTGTTGCCTGGTAGAACGGCATGATCTGATCCCGGGGGTTGCCGGCATCATGAGTCAGAATGGTATTTTGGTGATCTACCGTCTTGTTGATTTCATTGATAACCCGATAGGGGTTGATGGGTGTTTCATCGGAATTGAGCAGCGGCGCCCACTCATCCAGCCAGTCTGCATGGCCCTGGGCAATTTCAGCGACCAGGACCTGATTTGTTTCACGTCCGGTTTCGCCAATAGCGGCTTTCACTTCGTCGATAATCATTTCCAGGGTCAGTCTGGCATCCCCAATCAATCCGATATCCACGGTATAGTCTTTGTTGATATCCTCTGCAGAAACCGTCGAATGGATCAGTGTCTTACCATCAGGAATATCAATACCGAAAGTAGTACGGGTAAGACCGGAACCCACAGCAAGAACCACGTCTGACTCACCCAGCCATTTGAATACATTCCTGGGTGCTGTCCGGTTCGCGGAACCCAGCGCCAGTGGATGGGAATCCGGTAACGCACTCTTGGCTTCCATGGTCGTGATGACAGGAATCTGGGTGAGTTCAGCCAACTGCCTGAGTTCTTCTGTGGCATCAGCATATAGAACACCCTGACCAGTCCAGATAACCGGCCTTCTGGCGCCCAGTAACGCTTTCACTGCATCCTGTACATCACCTCTGCCGGGGGCATAGGTAAACTTTCTGGATGGCTTGTAATTCATGGCATGTTCCGGTACATCACGACCACATACATCAGGATGCATTTCTACCAGTACAGGACCTGGTCTTCCATGTTTAACCGCATGAAATGCCCGCTGAATCTGGGTTGACACGCGGTCCGGTCGGTCGATGGACAATGCTTCCTTGGTAATGTGCGCATAATTCCGGGTTGCCGAGAAATTGGGTTTTACGTCGTATCCTTTAAGTCCCGCACCAAGTGGCATGTAGATCATCGGAACTGCTTCTCCATAGGCCTGGGCTATGCCGCCAAAGGAGTTCTCAACGCCTGGACCGGACTGGGAGGCATAAATGCCCGGCACCTTGCCGCGCATGGTACGGGCATAGCCATCCACGGCGTTGATTGCACCACGTTCCTGTCGAAAGACTATGGGACGAATGCCGACTTTTGCCACTGCTTCTATCAGTGGATTCGCCGGGAAACATCCCATCCAGCTGACTCCCTCAGCCTTCAGGCATTGTGCGATAAAATCAAAACCGTTCATGAATTCCTCTCCTGTTCAAGTGGTTTACAGCAAAGCAGCGCATCAAGAATACCAGAATTGATTGAAAAAAAATTTTATAGACAGACATAGGATTGTAAAGTAGTCCTGTGTAATCTATTTTTATGTTGAATACTGAAAACAGGACTTTTCTACATCAGGACATATCATGCATTCTTCTTTCTGCTGTCAATAGCCTTCAGCATCAGTGCTGACGATTGCGAGCGGCAGACCCCCGGGCTTTCACAGTTAGAGCCATCCTCCTGGGGGCTCGATACCCATAACACCCGATTGCAGACCAATTCGACCATAGACGTGAGCAATGTTACAGGGCTTCAACTCAAATGGGTTTACGGTCTTGCAGGCAATATTCCACGTTCTTTCCCCCTGGTCTCGGAAGACACGATTTTCATAGGGGATGCCGGCTTTGGCGTCGTTGCTCTGGACCGGGAATCCGGCTGTGTTCGCTGGACGTACGAAGCCCACGGAATCGCGAGTGCCATCCTGTACAGACGAAACAACAACGATGTGACGCTGTATGCCACTATAAGGGAAAAGGGCATCGTTGCCCTTGATGCAGTCGATGGCATGCAGTTATGGCTGTCAGCACCGGGAGACAATCCGATTCCCATGTATTCCGGGACACCGCTCGTGTATGCAGATGACATCTTTGTCCCACTCTCATCGGCGGAAGTTGGCTTAGCCATGAGTCCTTTTTATGGTTGTTGTGAAACCAGTGGTGGTATGGCATCTATCAGCGCATCCACGGGGGAGACAAACTGGTATACACGAACCATCAGGGAACAGCCTGAGATTACCGGTCGACGATGGCTTTTTATCGAAACCCATGGGCCCTCCGGTGCACCTGTCTGGAGTGCACCAATGCTCGACCCGAAGAGAGGACTTCTTTTTTTTGGCACCGGACAGAATTACAGTCTTCCGGCAAGCAATACCAGTGATGCCATTTTCGCAGTCAATGTACATGATGGTTCAACACGCTGGATCCGCCAGTTTACCAAGGACGATGTTTATAACCTTGCCTGTAATGCTGGCTTGCCAAATTGTCCCGATACCGTGGGACCCGATGTCGATTTTGGTGCGCCTCCGGTATTGGCGACACTTCCGGATGGCCGGGATATTCTGCTCGCCGGGCAAAAATCCGGACACGTTCATGCCATGAATCCGGACACGGGTGACGTTGTCTGGCAACGTAAACCTGGCCGGGGTGGCGCGCTGGGAGGTGTGCACTGGGGACTGGCAGTCAACAATCAACGATCCCTGGTTTTCGTACCCATCAGTGATATCTGGACTGGTGGATTAACCGGTAAGGGTGAACCGGCGCCCGGTCTCCATGCCCTTGATATTGAGACAGGCGAAACCCGCTGGTATCACATGCGGAAGTCCCGATGTGCTGAACTGTTCTGCTGGGGCGGAATATCCGCTGCAATAACAGCCACTACGGACCTGGTTTTCATTGGTTCAATGGATGGAATGATCGAAGCGGTGAGCGCAGAATCAGGAAAGGTTTTATGGAAACATGACACCTGGCAGAAATACACCACAATAAACGGTGTAGAAGCCGAGGGTGGCGCCATAGACGCACATGGTCCGATGCTGGTGGATGATCTGTTGATAGTCTCATCCGGTTACGCCAGTTACGGTCAAAAGCCCGGGAACGCCTTGCTGGTATTCCAGCTTCCAGAGGGTGACCAATGAACGGCAGTGGCGAACTTGCCAGCCGGAGCCGCAGGTTGTCAGCAACCCTGCTGGACCTTGGCCTGGTCTTTTGCTTTGGCCTGGTGTTGTTGCTGGTAACAGGATGGCTGGAAGACGCCGAGGATTTTGCCGGTGGGGTTTCGCCCCTCACAATACCTCTTCTGGGGATCATGAGTTTTCTGATACTGAATGGCTGGTTACTGTGGAATTACAGTCAGACGATCGGAAAACGAATCACGGGAATCCGGATTGTGACGCAGACGGTCATAAGTGACCCGGATGATGAAGTTGGAAAAGTCCCATTCTGGAAACTGCTTGTCCGATCTGTTTTCTTTCTCCTTATTTTCGCTTCTTTTTCATTCTTCCTCATACTCGTCCTGGTTGATCACCTGTGGATCTTTGGAAAAAAGAAACAATGTCTGCATGACCTTATCCTTGGTACATCCGTCATCAGGATAAAATGACAATATGCGGTTGCGACTATGAGACAATACATCCTGATAATGGCATTGGGGTTTTTCAGCGGCTGTAATGCTGAACAGCCACCGCATCCCTGGCTCCACGAACTTGACGCCGATGATGAGGTAAAGTCATCCGGTCTGAGGTTGATGTCTCTGGAACACGGTCTTCATGCTCTGGAAAGAGCAAATGACAGCCCACAGGACAGGATACTGGTAGGTGTGCATGGTTATGCCAGTGAAGGTTATGAATGGGTTTACCCATTACAGAAAATGGATTCGGAACGAACCTCTACCTACTATTTTCGCTGGGACTATAAACAATGTGCAGAACCGTCTGCTGATTCTTTACAGACTGCTCTGGGAGAATTGCTGAAGGCTGAACCCGGAATCAAACATGTCCAACTGGTGGGGCACAGTTACGGAGGAATTCTGGTCTCTCTTCTGGTTGAGAACTGGACATACGGGATTCCCATTGAAATACACGCCGTAGCCGCACCACTGGCAGGCATGGGAGAATTGGCTCAACACTGCGGTTACATGCCACCGGACACCGTGGCCGACAATGTCACATTTTTCCAATGGCGAACACGCCATCACCTCGATAACGCATTCAGGAATCTCGATGTTGACCCCCAGATCATCAATCTCCCTGCTGCCAGCATCATTGAATTACCAGATACCTATCGCGGACGGCGCCTGGGTCACAACTGGTCACTTAGCTGGGTAGCGGACTCACTCGCCACTGAAAATGAAGACACATTCCTCAAGTGACATGTTCTGTGATACGTTAGTGCATTCTATCCGTAGAGCAAAATAACCATGACTCATTCCTCTCTGCCCAGTGGCAATGCAAAGGCACTGGGATTCGACCCGGACAGACTGGCGGGAATTGCACCGGCAATGCAGCAATTCATAGATGATCGAAAGGTCCCCCATCTGGTAACCCTGATTGCCAGAAAGGGGCAGATCGTTCATCTGGACGCTCGCGGGGTAATGGACTTTGAAAGTCGGAAACCAGTCAATACCCACACCCTTTTCCGGTTGTATTCCAACTCTAAACCCATAGCCGGCGTGGCAACATTGATCCTGTATGAAAATGGTGTACTGACGCCGGATGATCCGGTTTCAAAGTTCGTTCCGGAACTGGCTGACCTGCGCGTACAGGGTCCGGGTATGCTCACGTCGGAACCTGCAAGGCGCAATATTACCATCAGGGACTGTCTGACCAATACCACCAGTCTGAATACACCGGCCACCATGCCCATGAGCTTTCAGGAACAGTATCGTGATGCTCTGCAGACCCTTGGCTGGATCGACAGGGAAGACGGTACATCCGGCAAGATCAGCACCAGCGAACGCATGGCGGCCATTGCCCGGATTCCGCTTGCCGATCATCCCGGTCGGCGCTTTGTCTATCATGTTGGGTACCCCATTCTGGGCGCCGTTCTGGAGGCGGCTGCGGGACAGAATATGGGGCAGTTCTTCAAAGAACAGATTTTTAACCCCCTGGGGATGACTGATTCTGATTTCTACCTGCAGGATGGCTGGCTGGACCGGTTTCCAACCTGCTATATCCCGCGAAATGTAGATGGGAATATGCAACTTGTCGTGCAGGAAGATCCTGCAACCAGCGAAAAAAACGGTCCGCCGGTCAACTTTGGCGTTGGCGGCGATGCGGGGGGTGTTCTCTCGACCGCTACCGACTATGCAAGATTTGGTCAGATGTTGTTGAATGGCGGAGAACTTGATGGCAACAGAATTCTGGGCCGAAAAACCGTCGATTACATGCGCGGGAACCATACTGGAGACATGCTGATCCCGATGACCGGGCGTGGCTTTCACTTTGGCCTTGGCGCCGCTGTTTATCACGGTGAAAACGCCCGGCCTCTGCTCCGGTCACGGGGCACCTTTGGATGGGGTGGCGCCGCAGGTACCACAGCCTTTTTTGACCCGGTTGAAGAGATAGTCGGGGTCTGTTTTACCCAGGTCGTGCAGCACGGCAGTATCCCGGAAAATAATTATCAGGAGACCTTTCAACGATTGGTATATCAATCACTGGTATGAATCTAAACTATTTGCTGACAATCTGACGTAATATTCCGGGAATTTTACGGGCAGAATTACACTGGTGAATGACTATAAAACCGGGATTGAATGGAGATTACCAGGCTCGTATGGTACAAAGGTGCTTTCATCTCAAGGGGAAAATGCATGTTACACGATATTGTTATTCGTGGTGGTGACATAACAGACGGAACAGGTGCGGAACCGGTCCATGGTGACCTTGCCATCGATGATGGTTTGATTACAGCAGTCGGGGAAGTAAGCGGAAAAGGACAACAGGAGATTGATGCCCGGGGCCATATTGTAAGCCCCGGCTTCATTGACCTGCACACTCACCTTGATGCACAGATCGGCTGGGATCCTGCAATGACCCCGGTTAGCTGGCATGGCATCAGCACAGCATTGATGGGTAACTGTGGTGTCACTTTTGCTCCCTGCAAACCATCTGACCGGGAATTACTCGCCGGCATGATGGAAACGGTCGAGGATATTCCCAAAAACGCTATCCTGACCGGTCTTCCGTGGAGCTGGGAAGGTTACGGTGGTTATCTGGATGCTATTGAAGAATTAAAACCATCATTGAATGTCGTCGGTATGGTTGGCCACTGTGCTGTCCGGTTTTATGTGATGGGTGAACGCGGGGTAGAAGAAGCTGCCTCTGAAGATGAATTGAAGCAAATGGCACAAGTCGTCGGTCAATCGATCGACGAGGGTGCAGCAGGTTTTTCAACCAATCGATATCCACAGCACAAATTGCCGGATGGGCGTTCAATACCCGGTACCTATGCCGACCCCAGAGAGTTGGAAATCATAGGTAAAGAAGTCGGCGCCCGAAACGCAATAATGCAGGCCGTTGGCGCCGATGCCAATGTTCTGCACAGGATGGCCGATGCAACCAAAGGCAGGATACTGTTCAGTTACGGTGGCGCCAATGAACCAGGATCCGGAAAGTTACAGTCTGACAACCTCGACAAGATTTGCGAAGGACGTGACATTACCGCAATTACACAGGTACGGGGATCCGGTTATACAATTGGATTGCAATCCAACATCCCAATCATGGGAGAAACCTGGGACAAACTGAGACAGATGTCGTTTGCGGATCGTCTGAAGGCTGTCAATAACGCAGAAATCTACGACAAGCTGGTTGCAGAAGGGACACAGGAAGGTGCTTTCCGCCTTCCAGTACAACGTGTTTACTACATGGGTTCCGGTGAAGTCCCTGACTACGCTGTTGATAACGACCAGCATTTGCAAGCTGTTTCCAGGGCAGCCGGGGAGCACTACGTTGAAACCTTCCTTCGCCTGTCGAAAGAAAGTAACGGCCGGGGTCTGTGGAACTTCCGATTGTTCAACATGAGTCTTGATGAACTGGGTGATCTGTTCCAGAACAAGAACATCTTCCCAAGCCTTGGTGATGCCGGCGCACACGTATCACAGATCATGGATGCCGGCTGGTGCAGTTTCGTATTGTCTTACTGGATGCGAGAACGCAAGCTTTACACCATGGGTGAAGGTATTCGCCGTTTGACTTCCGGTCCTGCACGGGTTCTGGGTCTGTCAGACCGGGGAACGCTGGCAGTTGGCAAACGCGCTGACATTAACGTTTTCGACTTTGAAAAAGTCAGCGAATTACAACCGGTTCTGGTACACGATTTTCCAGGAGGCGCCCCTCGTTACATCCAGAAAGCACAGGGATATAAGGCTACGGTCATCAATGGAGAGATCAACCTCCTGGATGACGAACTCACGGGTGCTCGTGCCGGTATGGTTCTGCGTCATCGTCACAACTGAAGAACAGCCGTTCAATATCCGCTCGAACCGCCTTTGTCTTTTTTATCCATACCTGCAACAGCGCGTTCCCTGGGTGCACTGTCATAGGCGCCGCGGAAATCACGAAACGGTCCGTCTCGCCATTCAAGTGCAGCCTTGAGTCCTTCATCCCGCATTCGCCGTCCCCACTCGGCAGCCGCTGGACGGGCCGTAGACAACGCCTGGATTTCGGTACCCGAATGCAGCCCCTGACGAATTCCCATGGTTTCATACTGGCGATTCACCGAGCGTTTCGAATACATCAGCATTTCATTGTCAATATGAGCCATGCGTCGAGCAAATTTCTCCGTAAAATCACCGAGTTCCTCTTTGGGCACTGCATAGTTTGCCCAACCCAGATCAACCATATTGGTGCCAGAAAATGAATCTCCCACATAGGCAAATTCACGAGCCTTCGCCGGTGACAAGTGCCATGGTGTCCAAATCATATCCATCGTGGTCATCGCACGTACTGGCGGATATCCGATTTGGGCATCCTCGGCCACAATCCTGAAATCACAACTGGTTGCAAGTTCAGTTCCTCCGGCCAGACAATGCCCCTGGATCTGAGCCACAACGGGTTTAGCCAATTCCCAGATAATCCAGTTGGTCATCACCACATGCCGAGCCCACTGATTTACCCCGGGATGCATGGACCCGGTGTCCGGTAATCTGGACCGTGAACTGACGAATTTGTCGTCATCGGCAGACCGTGCCGGAGACAAATCATAACCGGCTGAAAAAGAACGTCCGTTGGCGCGCAGAATAATGACACCCACTTCTTTGTCGTGTTCAGCTTCCCGCATGGCATCCATGACTTCCGCCCGCAGGTTGTTGGATAGTGCATTCAGCTTTTCTGGTCGATTGAGTGTAATAAAGGCCAGACGCCCGTCTGTTTCATATAGAATGTCGTTATATTCTTCCAAGTTAATTTCCTAAAGTGTTTTCAATAGTCCAGAGGTAAAAATCCTTTAATTCCACCACTAAGTCAAACACAAATAGTATGAACACGGATGTCATTGCGGTATTATCATGATTCGAGCGACCTTAATAGGTGTAAAACCCATTTGATGTTTCGCCTGGTTTATTTTCTGGCAGTGATCCTGCTTTGCCCAAGTACACTCTATGCGGCAAAGTCTTCCCCTCCCCGCGACATGGAACCTCTTGAATATACCGTCCGTTCCGGCGACACGCTCTCGGAAATCGCCATTAGATTTGATGTTGGACTAAGGTTTTTAAAACGGCTCAATAATCTGAAAAGTGACACGATCCGGCCTGGACAAAAACTCCGACTGCGTCCGACATCACAGGAAGAAGCCGTTCATGTGATTCAGGCAGGCGATACGCTCTCATCCATCGCTTTACACTATCGCGTCACTGTCAATGATATACGCCGCATTAACGGTATCAGTGGAGATCGGATATATGTCGGGCAGAAGCTCCGGCTGAGAGAGGCCAATAGTGCCGTTCATATTGTCGAACGTGGAGACGCACTTTGGGAAATCTCCCGGGCATACGGCATCAGCGTCAACCAACTCAAGGAACTTAATGGACTCAGCTCGGACCGAATCTACCCGGGCCAGGAACTCAAACTCAGCGATACCCCATCCGGCCGTCGGGCTACTTATACCGTGCAGGCGGGCGACTCCCTCGGGCAGATAGCACGTCTGCACCAGATGAGTCTTGCTGAAATCATCCGCATCAACGAGTTAAAGAAGACCATTATTCATCCTGGAGACTTACTCAAGGTACGACCCATGCGCTGGTTGGAACTCTCCGAAATAAACTGGGCTGCACTCCAGGTCAACCACGCACCCAAAATCAATCTTGGAAACGGTCCTTACTATTACTCCCGTCCCCGCACGTCGGATCAGTTGAGCAAGACCTATTATGAAGACCATCCGAGATCGCCTCGCGAGACCTATCGACAGGCTTCACTCCTGTGGCAGGACTTTGAACGAAAAGTCGATAGTATGGGACAGGTAAGCAACCAGTTGGATGGCTGGCACATCGTCATTGATCCTGGCCACGGTGGACTCGACCCGGGTGCTCTTGTCTCAACTGTCGACGGCAATGGCAACAGGATCTACATCGTTGAGGACGAATATGTCTTCGATATCGCGATGCGGGTTTATGTGCTGTTGCGTCTGCACGGGGCTCAGGCCACCCTGACCCTGCTCAGCCCCAATCATCTGATCCGGCAAAATCTGCCGCCGAGTATGACTTTTGTAAACGAAAAAAATGAAGTCTATAACTCGGAATCCCACAACCGGAGTAACAGACGTAGCGACTGGCCACGCGGCAAAAATCTCAAAACGCGGGTAACCATCGCCCAAAAGGCATTAAAAAACACTCCTCGAGGCAAACGGGTCTTCATTTCCATTCATGCCGATATCGACCCAAAGTCACCGGAAGCACCGCTTGTTCTTTACTATGAAGGACGGATGGGCATTGACAGGAACTCACGTCAATTTGCCCGCGAACTGCTTCCCGCTCTGGGGGCAGGCGCCCGTGTCCGTGGTCAGGGACTTGGCGTCCTGCGCAACAACCCGGCGGATTACAAGGTCCTGATCGAACTGCGCAATATGGCCTACCGTGACCACATTTGGGCACTGCGTTTTGAGGATCTGCGACAGCGGGACTCCGAAAAAGTGCTCCGTGGACTTCTGGACTTTGCTAAACGCGGCAAGAGCTGAGTATTCTTTACGTGATTTTATCCCGAAATAGCGGATTGTCATCAGACGAGGGACTTACAGGAAGTTAAATAATGAGAATTGTTTCCCTGTTGCCGAGTGCTACCGAAATTGTTTGCTCTTTGGGGCTTGTTGATCAGCTCGTTGGCGTCAGCCATGAGTGCGATTATCCGGTTGAGGTCAAGCGTCTTCCGTCTGTGACTTGCTCTGCGATTAGCAGCGGTCTGGCCAGCAGGGAGATTGATCTGTTGGTGCGGGAACAGCTTGACTCTGAGAAGGCGCTTTATCATCTGAATATGGAGCTGTTAACGGAATTGAAACCGGATTTAATTGTGACCCAGGCACTATGTGACGTCTGTGCTGTAGCTGCATCAGAAGTCGAGCAGGCCGTTTGTGAACTTCCTGGTACCCCTCAAATCATCAATCTGGAGCCAATGAGCCTGTGGGAGGTCTTCGATACAATAAAACTGGTCGGAGAAGTCACTCACAATTATCAAAAAGCCGGGCAGGTTCTCAATGATCTGAATTCGCGGGTTGACGCCGTTACTGAAAAAAGTCGGCTTATCTGTCAGGAATTACAACCGCGTGTAGCTTTCCTGGAATGGATTGATCCAATCTTCAATGGCGGACACTGGACACCTGAACTGATTCACATGGCTGGTGGAATCGATTGTTTTGGCAGTCCTAACGAGCCTTCACATTCATTTAAGGATGAAGATCTGATCGCAGTTCAACCGGATTTATTGTTCATAGCCCAATGCGGTTTCAAAGCAGAACGCACAGAGCAAGATCTGGAACGCCTGAAGTCCATTGAAGGCTGGGATTCGATGCCCTGTGTTGCCAATCGGAGTCTCTACTACTCCGATGGCAATGCCTATTTCAGTCGTCCGGGGCCAAGACTGGTGGATAGTCTGGAAATCCTGTCGCACACGCTGCATCCCGAAATATTCCCCCTCCCAAACTACCTGAATCCGGCGATTCGCTTCTGAGAAAAGGAAATAATCTTTATATTACAGTGTGACAGGCATGGATTACGGGTGTACGTGAAAGAACAGCGGATCAGCTCGATAAAGCACTGATCAACTCTGTATCCTTACTGACATGCCATAATCGAATACACAGCAGACATGCGGCAATCCCCAGACCTGTACTCAGGCCAATCCAGAAGCCAAAAACACCCATGGTCTCGCCCAGCCAGCCAAACCCCAGCAGGGAACCAAGCGGTAATCCTACCACCCAGTAACTGAATAACGCGATGGACAACGGCCAACGTGTATCTTTATAACCTCGCAAACATCCCATGACCGTCGCCTGGGTCGCATCAAACACCAGAAAAAACACAACAAATAACAATAGTGTATATGCCAGGTCATGAACCCCCTGATCTGTGGTAAAGATTGCTACCATGGCATCTCGAAACAAGAGAATACCAATGGCTGCAACTACGCCAAAACACATCGTGCACGCGATGGCTATTGCAGCGGTGGTTCTCGCCTGCAAAATCTCAGCGGCGCCGACGCGGAATCCAATCCGAATCGTTGCCGCCATACCAAGCGCAAGTGGTAAGTGGAACGTAATGCTACTGATTGACATTGAAATGTGGTGCGCCGCAACCACTTCGGCGCCAAACTGGCCAAGCAGCAGCAAAGTCAGAGAAAATAGACCAACCTCTGCAAACAAAGTCATTCCTATGGGTAAACCAACAATGGCAAGTGGTTTTATGCGATGCCAGTCAGGCCAGGAAAATTGCATCATCCATCGGGTGTAATGGAATCGCTTACGAGTGACCACCACCAGAATCAGCAAGAGTTGCGTCCACATAACAATGGCATGTGCGACACCGCATCCAACACCCCCGAGTTCCGGCAGACCGAAGTATCCGTAAATCAGGATGTAATTAAGTGGAATCTTGCAGAGCAGTGCAGCCACCGCGATGTATAGAGCAGGTCGTGTAAAGCCAGTGCCATCAGATAAATACCGGAAACAGTAAAAGCAAATCAGTGCCGGGACTCCACAGGCAATCATCTTTAAAAACTGCACTGATATGGCTGCGGCAGCCGGGTCAACTCTCATGAATCCATACAGTGGGGCAATGTTGAACAACAACAGTGAAGCGACCAAACCACCCACTATTGCCATCCATAAGCCCTGGCGGATTATCTCGCCGATTTCTGCATATTTTCTGGCGCCGTCAAGTTGCGCGACGGCAGGGGTCACAGCCAGACCTATTCCCATCATCAGCAATATCACTGGCCACATGACACTGGTACCCAGCGCAACGCCTGCAAGATCAACGGAGTTATAGCGCCCAACCATAATGACATCAGTCAGACTCATACCCAGTTGCGCCATCTGGGCGCCCATTAGTGGAAACGCCAGATTCAGCAAACGGCGTGCTTCAGTTCTTATTTTGTAATTATTTCCCGGTGAATTCACTTTGTAACTGTTATGAGAATATGCCTGGCCATCATTTGCCTGGTCGTTGTGTGGATTTCCGATGCATTCCATCCACAGTGGCAAAAGACCCTGTCGGGAGGTTTGTTCTTCGGTTTGACGTTTTGGTAAAACCGCCACATCGTATCGTATTCGATTGACTGCCGCTACTCGAGCCAGGTCATTATCCGATGTCTGATCACTACAAAAATAACGCACCGATTCATGTCATTGGGCTTGATTGAGTGCACAGATGGCTTTGAGATACTGAATCCTGCGACAAGTTATATGGTTCTTCTACAAGTAACAGTTATAATGCATCTCCGATTTATGAGGACCAACAATATGAAGATCACCGACGTCACCGTAACCATGTGGGAATGGAAAGATGTACCTGCGACTCGCTATACCAGAACTGTCATCACCAGCAGTAGACGTTCTGTGCAAATGGGACTGCTGCGAATCAAAACAGATGAAGGCATTGAGGGTAACGCGTTTATCGGTTCTGCCTTCGGGTCAGCGGTTGAAGACGGTCCCTTCATCATTAAAGTCGTAAAACCCGCATTGGTCGGTCAGGACCCTTTTAACCGGGAACAAATCTGGCAGAGAAATATGCAACGGCTGCGCACAAAATTGAATCTTGTTGGCGCCGTCGATGTAGCCCTTTGGGATCTTGCGGGTAAAGCCACTGGTTTACCAGTCCATAAACTGCTCGGTTCCTTCCGGGAAAAGATACCTGCCTATGCAAGTTCTGCGGTCCTGGAATCGCCGGCTCACTATGCCGAAGAAGCCGTCAAATACAAAGAGAACGGTTGGGCAGCCTACAAGATTCATCCACCTGGCATCGCCGTGGAAGATATTCGTATCTGCGAAGCGGTTCGTCGTGCTGTAGGAGACGACTATCGAATCATGCTTGACTCCACATGGGCTTACGACTACCCGGATGCTCTCCGGGTCGGTGTGGCAATCCAGGATATGGGCTTCTACTGGTATGAGGACCCTCTTGCCTACGATGACATCTATTCCTACATCAAACTGAAAAAACTGTTGCACATCCCCATCATGGCTACAGAATTGCCCGCTGCGGGACCAATCTCTTACGCACCCTGGATTATGGAGCAGGCAACGGACTATCTTCGTGGAGATGTCTGGCTCAAGGGAGGTATCACCTCCTGCATGAAAACAGCTCATGTCGCCGAGACATTCCAGATGAATTACGAAGTGCATCATGGCAGCAATTCCCTTAATAACATCGCGAACCTGCACATGATCATGGCCATGAAGAACACACAGTTCCTGGAAGTATTGTTGCCTGACGAGGCTCAGAAGCACGCCGTGTTGAATGAGATCGAAATGGACGAAGATGGCTATGCACATGCCTATAACGAACCCGGTCTTGGTGTGCACATAGACTTTGAACTGATCAAGAGAAATAAGATTGCCGAACTGAGCTGATGTTTTCTGAGTCCATTGCTTCTTGTCTGGATTTGCCTGCCTGGTGGAGGTGGTAAATTTATGATTTATGTACTGAAGAATTTGAATATTGTCAGCTCCCGGGAATTGCCTGCACTTGCAAATTAGAGCCTTGTGTGACACGGTTAGGTATCTTTAACAGGAGGATGTGCTATGAATCGGCCCGAGGCCATCGATAACAATGTTGCGGTATTTACAGAAACCGGTTCATCGGTTTATGTACCTCCCTTTGAACTTACCGAAGGGCAGCCATCACCGTTTGCGGCGAACGGTGGTTTATCCTACATGTCATTCGACCAGGACGGTGATGCGGGCACTGCTGCGGCTATGGAGGCAGCATTCAACCAGATTTACAACAACGAAGGTCAGGCAGTTATCGACATGATCGAGAACGCTCCTCCTGGTCCCATTGAAACCAGATGGGGCATCGGATTTCGTGAATACTCAGAATGCCTCGAATATATTCGGGCAAACAACATCAAAGCCCCGGAAGGCGGTCTGGCGCTTCCGTTACGCTACACCGTCCACGATCAGCCGTCCTACTCAATAGTCTCGTCCAATGCATTCTGGCAAGATCCGGCACGCAAAGCAGAAGCAACAGCAGTACGCAAGTACGAGCGAGACCACGGGCGTAAATGTCTATATTTTCCCCAGGTGATGCGCGACGCTCGACGAATTGGGGAATATTATCCAGGTCTCTCACCCAACAGTTCCGAGTGCATGGACAAACTTGGCGTCTCACTGGCACACTGCGAGTCCAGGTGTAAAAACTTCTACAATGCTGCAGAAGTGGAACGGGTTTTCTACCCGGAGATAGAGAAACTACTCCTTGATTTTTTCCCGGACGCGACAGATGCACTTGTGTACAACCACGATGTGTTTGACAAGGACTATGAAGGCGACCGCACTGAAGACCAGGAAAACAAGATCCCCGGAGTGAACGCCAACTACGCCAACCTTGTACACAACGATCTGAATGACAATAGCGGCCGTGTGCGCTGCCGCGAGTTGCTCACCAAAAACCTGCGGAACTTTGGGCGCGAGCAGCACTATACAGAGGAACAGGCCGACGCGAAGATGTCACGACGTTTCATGTCGATCAATCTTGCCAAGCCGATGGAGACCGTGCGCCAGAATCCCTTTGTGCTTTGTGCATGGCCTTCTTTTGCCGATCAGCCGTATATCACCAATTACCGTATCTACGACGACCGCGTTGGTGAGACTACCCGCTTTACCTATCGTCCTGACCACGAGTGGTACTGGGTCCCGGAGCAGAAGCCCACCGAGGTCTCGATGCTCAAGTGCTACGACTCAGTGACTGACGGCTCTGTCTCACGCTGGTCTTTCCATTCTGCCTGTATCGACCCGACCGCGCCCGACGATGCTCCCTGCCGCAAGAATGTCGTAGTCCGGTCTTTTGTCTTTTTCTAAATTGAATTAAGGCACATCCGGAAGTGTGGCAGTAATTGCCATGGATGGATTACTCGACGGTACGCTGAGTCAAATGACCGGCGCGATTCAATCTGGCCAGGTCACTTCGAAGGAGATGATGACAATGGCCTTCCGATCGGCGTTCAAATACTGGCCAGACCGTTCCGGGAGGACCATTGCCTGGCGGTAGCCCATTGGCTCGAACAAAGGATGCCGGCCTTCAGTCCACCTGCCATAAGCGCTAGTAGATAAAACAACGCAGGATAGTGTCCGCTGGATAGAACAGCATTTCCAGACATGGAAAAATGCGTCAGGAATCAGCTGTCCAGCATCACCTCGCGAATCGCGTTTTGCTGGTCGTCGTCAATGCCGACGCTGCGTAAGTAATGCAATGGTCCGCCGTATTTTCGTTCGATGCCATCGAGAAATACACGCATCGCGTCTTCCGGAACCCCTGCGGAATGAATGACAGATGCTCTCGACCTTCCTGGTGGGAATCCCGGGCCCTGTTCCAGAAAATCCGCGTATCTGTCCCGGTCTATGTTGGTGAGTAAATAGTCGGCTTCGATCACGTCGCGGTCAACACCCAGAACAGACAGTAGAAATGCGGTCGTAACCCCCGTGCGATCCTTGCCGGATGTGCAATGTACCAGCAGTGGATGTCGGTCTGCATCAGCCAGCAAGGCAAATATACGACGCCACGATGTGGGGTCAAAATCAAGATATGCCAGATACCTTTCACCTGAAATACCCTTGCCGACGGTCTTGTCGAGTTGTTCCGATCCTCCATCCGGGATCACTGGATGCCATTCGTAACGAGTACCGATATTTTCCAATGGTCCGCGACCCTGATTCCGGACCTCGTCGGACCTGCGAAGGTCAATCTGTGTCCTGATATTAAGTTCAGCCGCATTTTCCAGGTCGGCTGGAGTCATCCGGTCCTGACGAGCCGCTCGAAAATAGCGCCCCCAGCGTACAGGACGGCCATCAATGCCTTTATAGCCGCCAATATCACGAAAATTGAAACAACCCTCAAAGGGATGGTGACGCTCGCTAAAATCTATCTTCAAATCTGAATGCTCCCTGTTGTTCAGTCCATTGATTATGCCATGCAGAAGATGTTGTGACGTAATAAGCACCAAATGGCACGATAGTTTGATATTCTCACCCACACAGGTACATCGTCAAAAAAGATGGTGAAATAGCAGTTTCCTTCTACATTAGTAACTTGAGTGAACCCATGACCGATATCACTTTCAAAAAAATCCAATCCAACGGCATCAATATGCGTCTGGCCATGTCCGGCGATTCTGGTCCCATGCTGCTGTTAGCGCACGGCTGGCCAGAGTCCTGGTATTCATGGCGGCATCAACTAACCGGTCTTGCTGCGGCAGGTTATCGCGTTGTTGCTCCCGACATGCGTGGCTACGGTGAAACTGATGCACCGCCAGAGGTCGATGACTACGACATGGATCATCTGACCGGTGACATGGTTGGCATTCTGGATGCGTTGAACGAACCCTCAGCAACCATTATAGGTCACGACTGGGGGTCTCCCGTAGCACAATTCAGCGCGCTGTATTATCCACAGCGATTTACTTCCATGGTGATCATGAGTGTACCCTACACCGGTCATGCACCAAGCAACCCACTCGAAACCATGCGAGCCACCTTTGCCGACAATTTCTTCTACATCCTGTATCACACCGAACCGGATGGCGTCGCCGAACGGGATTACGACAGGGATCCGCGAGGCATATTGAGCCGGCTTTATCTATCGCCGGATTCGCCGCGTGAAGCACCGCAGATTACCAATCCAAAACGCTCAGCTGGTGGGGGCTGGATCCCCAGATTGGGTGCGCCCAAGGGATTGCCTGATTGGCTGACCGGGGAAGATCTTGACTACTATGTCGATCAATTCACTGTGTCAGGGTTCCGTGGCGGGTTGAATTATTACCGCAACATAGGACGCAACTGGGAACTCATGGCCAATCGTACAGACTTTGTAATCAAGGTGCCTTCAATGTTCCTCGCTGGTGAAAAAGACATGGTGATTGCCCGTGCATCGAAGGATGCACTGCAAACCAGGATGGAGCCGTATTTCACAGACCTGCGCAACGTGGTGTTGTTTCCCAAAATCGGACACTGGGTTCAGCAGGAAGCACCCGGGGAAACCAACAATGTGCTTCTGGATTTCCTGAAGACTCTGGACTAACTGCAGGATTGACCCGGGTTTCAGTTCCATATCGGGTTGGTTCAAATAACATCTTGACGTAAAATATCAATATGGCACTCGTATCTCTACCACCCTCTCTCGATAAGTCCCGACACACAACTGCCGAAGAAGTTGCCTATGCCAGGTCACTTTCACCACAACAAAGACTGACGATTCTGGCGAGTGTCTGTAAAGCCGATCTGCATGTTCTGAAACTTAACAGGCACAGGGAGCGTCTAATGCTGAAGAGAGATCCTGTACCACAATCAACGGTCGCTGCGTTCAGACGACTGTATACAAATTGACAGAACCGGAACTGGACGCGTTTACGCTTGCCATGCATTTGGCTGCGGTGCTGGACCGGGCAGAAGTCCCTTATGCAATCGGGGGTGCTCTGGCATTCGGCCTCTGGGGCGATCCGCGAGGAACCCATGATGTCGATATCAATCTGTTTGTTGAGCACGATGCACTCGATGGTGCTTTAGATATCCTGGGGTCAGCTGGTGTAGAACTTGATCGTCAAGCTGCTCATGAAGCAGACCAACGGGGAGATGTGATTATTGGCTGGCATTCCGGTTTGCGTGTTGACCTTTTTACACCAAGTATTCCATTCTCGTGGGAAGCGATGCAAAAAACCGTTCGGGTTCAGAGCACACTGGGTGACGCTGCATTTTTATCGGCAGAATCAATCGCGGTTTTTAAACTCATGTTTTTCAGACCCAAGGACTTGCTGGACGTCGAGAAGTTGATTGAAGTGCAAGGTGAGAACCTTGATCTCGCCTATATACGGGATTGGATTGTAGAGATGATGGGTGAGGGTGATGAGCGTACAGCGGCGTTGGATAATTTGATTCGGCATCGATAAATGAAAGGCGGGAAACCCAGCGAGACAGCGCTGCTGATTGCAAAAAGCACAGTGTCTACAGCAGCAGATCCGGTAATCGGGAAATTTGTACCTTCGGAAGCAGCCGAAGCCTGTGCGTGGTTCCTGGAAGATCACCTCTTGTCCGGAAGACTGCGTCTGGGTTTATACAGGAGCGCCTGGCACCAATCTTGTCAGAAGGTGCTTGAGTCTCAAATCATTCCCGGGATTCAACTCCACTACGCATTGCGAAAGCTGCAGATTGAGAAATTTGCCACAGATTTGCTTGAGCATGGTACCCGACAGGTAATTGTCCTGGGAGCTGGTTTTGATACGTTGTGCCTGCGGTTGTCGAGCCGGTACAGGCATGTTTCATTTATAGAGATTGATCATCCTGATACGCAAGCACTGAAAGTGAAGAGTTTAAGCCAACGAGGCAGGCAACCGGCGAATCTTGAATTTGTTTCAAATGATTTTATGGAAAGGGATATATCGGCTGTTATTCAATACAGTGCAGATATCGATAATTCAGTGCCCACGCTTATTATTGCCGAGGGACTTTTGATGTATCTTGACGAGCAGGTCATAAAGAATCTGTTCAATACCATGTGGGATACATTTCAAGAGGGTTGTCTCGTGACATTCACTTTTATGGTTCCCGACGAAAGCGGGAAGATTCGTTTCCATAACTCGAGTCGCTTTGTTGACTGGTGGCTGCAGTACAGGAATGAACCGTTCACCTGGGGAATGAAGGTTAATGATGTGAATGAATTCCTATCCTCCTGTGGTTTTACTTTAACCGGAATCGTCAATGACAAAGAATTGAGGAAAACTTATCTGGAACCTGAAGGGCTGGGACAGTTAAGACTGGCTGTTGGTGAATACCTCGGTTTTACTGAAGCAGGGTCTTCCCGAAAATAGTCGACAAAACGCTCTCAGACTACCAGTCTCCATCCTCTTTACCCGACATCTCTACCCGACATCTCTACCAGTCATCAAAAACTGTCGAACGATGACCTGCTTAAGGCGTATACCAGATCGGCGATGTGTAGGCTCGCTCCTGAGTGACCATGGGGATTTCATCCGGCAAATCTCTCAAGTCATAAAACTTTGCATCGTACGCCGTCCAGCGCGGGGTAGGGATTTCGAGCACGCGTACATAGTAAAAGGCGAGTTCTTTCCTGTTGAAATCGGGGTCTGTCCATACCACGGCCAATTCCGGTTCGCCGATACTGTTCGTATAGGATGCGTCCTTCAAGTCTACCGTATTGCCTACCGGCTTGACATTACCCTTTGAATCCTCCCGCCGGCCATCCGATAAGACAACGTTATGAACTTTCTCGTGCAATTCGCCATTTGTATCACGCCAGCCCTTGATCACCTGCACCCGGTCGAGGTTAGCGCCATCCGGGTCTTTCACCGCTCGAATCAGGAACCTCGGAGATTTCTCCCGGGGCGCCTCAGTAAGGTCGCTGCCCATCGGTTCACCTCTGGCATATCCGATTCGAGCCAGCTCCGGCCGCATAGCATCCTCTGGCTCAAAATCCCAGCCGCCGAAAAATCTGACGGTGATGCGCGGACCGGTCGACGCATAGACTTCCCGGCGACGCATCGCAGCGAACAGTGCTTCCCGTGTGTTCTCGGTTGCCCAGACCGCGGCGTAACCGGAAGCGCTGCGATTCCAACTATTCTCCACGCGATATCGGCTGGGCTCACTCAATCCCCTGACACCCAGAAAATTATCTTCGTTGGCTGTCGCTATCCCGCTGTGAGAATCCGTGCTGCCAATCATGCCGAACTTGAAGGGATTAACACCCAGTTCCACTTCCTGGCCCAGGCCCAGCTTCAGGGCAGGACGGGCATAGGATTGTGCTGTCATGGCATCCGGGTTACCCAACGTCTCATAATCGGCAAATTCATCGGCAGGTGACAACAGCGGATGAGTTTCGCCATCTCCTTTAGTCTGGGTTACCTCGGCGATTGGCTCCCATCGTAAACGGGTCTGCGCATAGGCTTTGGTAAAGGGTTGGCCATCGTAGGTACTGAGTTTGAACATATTGCCCCCACTCAAATTGGTATTGTGGGGGATGGCAAGTACCTTGCCTCTTGTCCGGTCCTCGTAGTCTTGCAGATATACCCACAGATCCTCCGGGTCGCTGCTGTCGAATCGGGAGAATGGCAACACCTGACGGGCCTCGTCAGCCCCACCTTCAAACAGCACATTACGGTGGATCATTGGCGCCTTTACCCCTTCTGGCGCCTGCGCCCGCGCACTCCACTCATAGCCGATGAATGCCGTAAACCTGCCTGGGTCGTTATGCCGTTCTGCGTTCGCGATGACCTCTTCCCAGACGGTGCGCCGGAAACGATCATCCAGGGCATAGTCAGCCTCTTTTGCGGGCGATGCCGATGCAAGGGACCGGAATCCACGATTGTATGCCTCAAGATCCTCGGCCAGGAGAACATCTCGAAGAGGCGGGAAGTCCGCAATAACCTGAGCCCAGCGCTTACTGGCCTCTGTAACAGGCACCAGGTCATCACCCGCTGCCAGCCGCGGCAATACACCAAGGTTCTCGGCGTGATCCGAAACCATGAGAAAATCCAATGGTCGCTGCAGACGAACTTCCTCACCGCTGTTCGCTTTAATTGTCTCTCCTTTGGCAAAGCGATAGGCATCATCTGGCATCAAACGGGCGCCCAGGATAAAAGCATCATGAGATAGCCCGGAATGCAGGTGTGTGTCTCCCCAGTAGACACTTGTCGGATAAGTTTCATCGACCCGGGGCGAATACGTTTCTCCCGTTTTCGCAGGTTCAGTCTCCGCACTCACGAAATCCATCACACCCAGCGTTGCCGCGCATAGGGCCAATGCATTCAAAATCATATGTCTGGTCATTTAAGCAAGCACCTCTGTGAGTGTGTGAATATAGCAACAGATTCAACCATCGTCATCTCCATTGAAAGCCAGTGGGTTGTTCGGTATGGTAGCCGCCTTTGTCCTCTGGAAGAATTACCATGCCAAGAATATTGATCGTTATTGCTGCCTGTTTTTTTGTTTCTTCCAGTGGCGGGGATGTTCCCAAACAGACTTCAGTGGAAACTCAACTCAAACAAGGGAGTTTAGAACCTGCGATGACCACAACTCAAGAATTGGCTTTTGGATCTCCGGAAGAGGTCGGTATGTCTGCTGAACGACTGAAAAAGATAGATGACCTTGTACAGGAGTACATAGATGCAGGTCGTATTCAGGGAGTCGTCATTGGCGTCACCCGACGTAACAAGGTGGTCTACATGGAGGCTCACGGTGTTATTGATAAACTGACCCAACGGCCCATGCGGAAGGACTCTTTGTTTCAAATGGTCTCCTCTACCAAGCCGGTGCTCGGTGTGGCGGCAATGATGATGATTGAAGAAGGTTTGATCAGCCCGGAAGATCCGGTTGAAAAGTACATTCCTGAATTCAAGGGGATTCAGGTGGCTGTTTCCAGTAAACCGGTAGACAAAAAAGTCAAAGACAAAAATAAATCCAAAAACAAAATTAAAAAACAGAAGGTTCCCGATCATCAACTTGTGGATGTGAAACGGCCCCTGACAATTCACGATCTGTTGACTCATACTGCCGGTCTGCGGACAGGCGGGTTGGGGTCTGCCGTTTCCAACCTCGACAGACCCGGCGAGTCAGATACCCTTGCTTCCTGGATCCCCAGGGTGGGAGCTGGACCGCTGGACTTCCAACCCGGTACACGCTGGGCCTACAGTGGTACCGTCGGGCTGGATGTGGTGGCACGAATAATCGAGATCGTATCGGACACGCCGTTTAATGAGTTTGTTCAGAAACGTATCTTTGATCCGCTGGACATGAAGGACACACACTGGATTGTGCCGGAAGACAAGCTGGATCGGATGCCGGTCATCAGTAATGACAAAGGACCCTGGATAAAATCCCCCAACTATTTCTCTGGTTCCCTTGGCCTGAAAAGCACGGCACGAGACTATATGCACTTTGAACAGATGCTGGCTAACCAGGGAACCCTGTTTGGCCATCGACTCCTCAAGCCTGAGTCCGTTGCCATGATGTCAACCAATCAAGTGGGGAATCTGTTCAACGAAACTGGCAAGGGAGGTTCTGGACGTGGGTTCGGTTATACAGTGGGTATTACCATGAATCCTGAGCAAGCCGGAGATGGTCGATTGGCTGGTGCATTTGGCTGGGGCGGGGCTGCTGGTACCGTGTCCTGGACAACGCCTGGAGAGGAACTGACGGTCGTGTACATGGTTCAGCAACCAACAGATTTACCCTGGAAACTCGCAGAAGTGGTCAGGGATGCAATTGAGGACTGAAATTCATCTGTCATACAAACGGCCATCGTTGTACAGTTTCGACAACTAATGAGGCCAAGTGCAGTATACAAGAACGCCAAGGGTAGTATACAAGAACGCCAATGACAGTATACAAAAACGCTAGTCGCGAACAACAGGTTCTATCCCGGCGACTGTCAGCAGAGATTCAACGCAGTCCCGCAATGACTCCTCGAACGGTCTGAAAGTCACACCGGTGACCGCTCTCATACGCTCGTTTCGAAGATCACATTGTGCCCATATGGCGCGGTACTTCTGCTCGCGGGCCTGAAGTTTTTCAGGATGGACTTCCACCGGTGCGGTAACCTTGAAGTTGAGCTCCGGCAATACGGAATCAATACCGGCACAAACATCTTCGACGTTGATGGTCTCGGTTGACCAGGCAATATAGCGCTCGCCGTTTTTAACATGGACGCTTTCAAGCAGCCCAATGTGGCATGCGGCATCATCGCGAACATCAACCGGTGTCCAGGGACGGTAAACCCAGGTCTGGTCGTAGTTACCCAGCAACATGGCCTCAATATGACGTTGCCAGGGGCCGCGATCTTTCTGATGCGGCGCCTGGATCGGTCCAACATTGTCTGCCGGACAGCAGGTGATCGAATCCCAGGCGCCGTTCTTCTCTGCTGCTTCGGAAAATGAATTCTCCGCGATGATCTTGCCCATCGAGTAACCCTGGCGGTCGGGTGTTCTTCTGGGATTCAGATCGTCTGGAAATCGGTCCTCATAGAGCACTGGCCTGCGTACGAGTTCATCCAGGTCCATTTCTGACATAACCGCCGCGACACTGGATGTGACCACAACACGATTAACGGTTTCAGACTGATTGACGCTGTTAATAATGTGATCGCACACCTTTTTCACGTATTCATGATCTTCGTAGGTGCTGATGTGAGATATATGGGCAACACCGTTGCAACCCTTGAAAATGTCGTCGAAGCATCCGGCATTATCGAGATCTGCGGAATGTAAAGTCAGACGACCCGAAGCATAACCGGGCATCTGTCGCAGGAAGTCAGTTCTTTCAGCATCATTTATGTCACGCACACAGGCCCTGACGCGATAGCCTTTATCCAGCAATAAACGAACAACCCAGCTGCCTATGAAACCGGCAGCGCCGGTAACCGCAACCGTTCCGCCCTTGGGAATGGGAGCCATATGAACCTCGAATTATTTTTTGGGAACAGAGCGAAGCAGAATAATCAAACTGCCCGGACATGTCCATTCGAGGTAAAAAGGTGCAGCGTTGCCAGGTCAATTCTCGAAATCTACATGGACAGTGTAAGCCCCTGGTCTTGAGAAGAGTTCATGGACCCTGACGTAGTAAGTTCCGGCGTCCACATCCCGGACAATCTGGAAGTTGTAGCCCGCACCACTATTGCTGTTGCTCGCGACGAGGTCGCCGTCCTCGTCAAGCAGTCTCCCTTCTGAATTAATCCACCCCTCCGAGTGGACCGTCAGTTGGCCTGACTCCTCCAGCACAATGCGAAAGTAGTCCTCATCATCCGGATCGAGCCAGCCCGTCGTCACGGACGGAACCTCCACGGACGTTGCTTCGTCAACTGAATCGCCATGGTCGTCCTGAATCAGGATATTGCTGGTGTACAGTCCCGCCTCCTCGTCTACCTCTATCTCGGCCACCAGGCGGTAATGCCCAGGTTCCGCAGGAGTATGTGGGCAGATTTCGCCAGTCGCCGCGGTCCCAGCCACATCAGTCCACTGCCAGTCCGCGTTGGCACGCATTTGCCACTTCGAATTTCTTACGGTGTAAGTGACCCCGCTGTGCTCCAGGTCGGCCACGTCGATGCATTCCGCGCTATCCATCACCGTGGCGAAGGAGACCAGTCCGGACGAAACATTGAGTATGTCCAGCAGTAAATAGGGATCTTCCGGTTCGACGCCGGCGCCCACTCGTTCGAACGCGACGATACCGTGCTGGTAACTGGATACGTAGACATGGCGACCATCCGGGCTGGACGCCAGTCCGTTTGGAGCGCCAAATAACGACACCCGGTTGCCGAACCTGTCTGGCTGGCCGTTGGCCAATAGATCTATTTCGCCCTGCTGAAGTTCGATCCCTGCGGCAACGCTTGTGCCGAATAAGTCCACGGCAGAAGTTCCGGGCCTTCCCGCCGCAAATTCGAAAGGACGTGCCAGGGACTGGGATAACTCGGTGCTTTGCAGCAGCGAAACGTTGACAGCGCTTCCCGACGGAGCGCCATTATGGACATCGTACATGGCAGTGAAGCCGCTGGATCTTCGTATCACGAACAGGTGTTTGTTATCCGCGAGCGCCAAAGTGTCCATATCCCCGATAGTCCTCCAGAACCAGGTCGACCCTTCACTGGTCAGCGAACCATTTTCCGGATCGCGTCGAAAAGTGCGAACATGGGAAGTAGCATCCAGATACACCGTATAGACATAATCACCGTTTTGCGAGATCGCAGCGTCCTTGATTCCGGTTATCTGTGTCGTTGCTTCGTAGCTTAAACCATCGTCTCCGATTGAGAAGACCTCGATCCCCATTTCGGGTACGACCCGGTAAAGGAAAGCGCCATCGGGATCCAGAAACAGACGTCGCCCGCAACTCGCCGGATCTCCCTCGACCGTCAGATCGCTGCCTTCGATGTCGTCGGACGCATCGCTTCCAATGTAGACCCGCCATGTCTCGCAACGGTTCGCGATCAACCGATCCCGCTCCGGATCGTACACCAGCAGACTTCCCGCAAGATCGTCGTCTATGGATTCGCCGTTTGTGAGTTCCCCTGTAGCAGAGTCGCGCTCAAACACTGTCAGACCAACCGGTGAAACAGTGTAAAGTTCGCTGCCATCCTCGACGAAAGCCAGAGAGCCCGCATCGATCAACAGGACCGCATTCCCCTGCGTGTCTTCCATGTCTGCGAACGATCCAAAGTATTTGAGCCAGGCTGGAGCGTCAACTGGTGTCCAATAGAGCCCAAAGTCCCCGCCGTAAGTGCTGTCCACTGTGCTCGCCCGAATTGCATATTGTTTCCCCGGCTCGGTGCGGAATACAACCTTTCCGTCGCGGTCACGGGAAATCTCGCGCAACGATCCTGTTGCGTCAATCTCATAGACAACAAGCGAGGGCTGATCGGCAGTGGTATAGAACTGGTACCAGCCGGGTGTTGGAGACTCATAGATCCACCACAGACTCGAGTGTCCCAGTTGATCGGCGAGTTCCCCTGCCGCGGTCGTGGCGTAAGCGTTCGATGCAAAGGTCAAACCCCTGGTGCTTCCAAGAGCAATGGCGCCTTCGAGTTCGTCATTACGAGGTGTCAATCCCCGGAATAGCCGGCCAGATGCGGATGGCGATGTGTAGGCGCCGTAGTCACCGGCAGGCCAGCCCACGGACAGCCAGTATTGTTCGTCTTCCACGGCGGCAAATGAGAATTCGCGGGAGGTGACGTCCGGTCCCGTACTCCCTACGAGTTCAAGACTATCCAAAGCATCGCCCGCGAATGCGGCTACCTTTAGTTCGGTCCAGTTTGAGTCCAGTTTCCATGTGAATCGTCCGGTATTCGGCGCGGTCCAGGTCCACCACCTTGTGCGAACACCCGATGCTACCGGTTCGCCAGGTTCCACGGTGTGGCCACCGAGGCTGAAAAACACTCCCGAGATGCCGGCTTGTGCAAAGTGGTCTCCCGGGTCCGGTGACCATTCCACCTTCTCCCACGACATGTCGTAGGAACCGCCAGAAACGTAGGCGTCGCGGGAGGAAACCGCGATCCGGTACTCGTCACCGCTACGAGCAGTAAAAGTCGCCATCATGGTCGGGAACCCGGAAACGAGCCGGAGATCAGCCACTTCCGTGCCCGTAAATGCAGCTATACGCAGGAGGTGATCCGTGTCAATTTCGAACCGCCAGGAGCCGTCCTCCGGTGCTGTCCACCGGTACCAGGTCGTCGCTGCGGCTGGGCCTAACGATTCGCCCGACTCCAGTGTGGCGCCCAGGTTGGTTCCCTCGACGCTGCCATCGGAATCCATCAACACTTCTGCGGCCGAGAAGTCATCGTTGCCCGGCCGGGATCCCTGACGCCAGCGCAAAACCATCGGCACCGATGGTCCGCCGTGAGCTAAACGGATACGGTAAGTGTCTCCCTCTTCGGCAAAAAGAACGGCATCAGTGAAGATGATGCGCCTTACAGGGTAACCCTCTGCTGTTATGGACATGATTTCCGACCGCCGGTTGGACACGATGTGGTCGAGACCTGCGATACGGTCACCCCGGTAGACATCAAGATATACTTCCATGGACGCTCTTGAAGTCGACGCGACACTGAACTGGACCAGGTCGGTCGACGGCGCGGTCCACTCGTACCAGAGTGAGCCGAGGGGCCGCCCGTAATCCGGACGAAGCGCGGGTTCTCCCGCGTCGGGAGTAGCGCGCAGGAGGTCGACCGACATCGATCCTTCTCCCGTGTCAAGCTGCTCGGCATTTGCGAAGTCGTCGTTCGTTGAAACCTCCACAGGATTGCCGGTTTCGGTGTCGGAGTCCGAACCGGGCGGCAAAACGGCTACCGCGTGCGACGCGCTACTCGCATTCCAGGCGCTGGTTGTCAGATACAAATGCACCGGTTTCTCACCAGAATAGGTGACATCAAGGGTAACCGTCTGGTTTTCGCCAACGGCAACCTCGCCGAGTGAGATCCTTGACGCCATTGCCACCGGACTACGTTTTTGGTTGCGCGGTAAGTCCCCGGGAACACTCACGACCAAACTTGCATCCCTGGTCAGGCCATCTTCCCGTTCTGCGCTTGCGCCCGTTACCGTGAGCGCATCACAGTCCGTACCCTCACCCCGGCATTCGAAATGCAGTTGTGCACCGGCGGCCACATAGGCATCCGTCGTCACCTCCACCGCAACTTCCAACCTGCGTTGATCCACGCTCTCGTTCAACATCGTTTCCTCGACGGCCATCGCCAGGTTCGGTGTGGATGCCCCCCGTATCACCTTCCAGGAAACAGCCGCCTTCGGTGGCGCCGTATATATCCGCCGTGGCACAATCTTGGCTCGGTAGGTGCCCGGCTCAGGATTGCGTACGATGATCCACTCCACGTTGTCGATTCGCGACACCGAGGACTGCTCGCCGCACGGGCCGTCGTCACAGTCGGCGTCCCTGTCAAGCCAGAGGTCCAGGTCGTTCAGTACCGGGGTTGCGATCGCCTCTGTAGGCGGCTCATCCCAGGTCAACACCACGTCCAGGCGACTGGCGCCTTCCGGCACCTCGATGTCCGTATAAGTGTAATTGCTCTCGTCCTCGACCACTGCCACCGCTCCCCCGTTGACCCAGCCGTCGGTCTGGTTACGGTCGAGCACGGCTAAACGAGCGGATGCCTTACCCAGACCATAAAGCGCCTGCAAATCACCCGGTCCGCTGGTGTTGGTCGATGGGAACATTGCCGCTTCCTCCAGCCAGGCGTCGGGACGCACGGCGCTCGCCATGAGTCGAGCTCGAGCGAGGGCGGGCTGACTCTGATATTCCGGTTTGGCATCCAAAAGCAGCGCCGCCACGCCGGCTACGGAGGGAGATGCCATACTGGTGCCGCTATCACAGATGTATCCAGCCCCCTTGCCGTTGCCTTCAGCAGAGCAGACCCCGACGCCGGTCGCAACAACCTGCGGCGCCAGCCTGCCGTCGCCGGTGGGACCGTGACTACTGAAGGGCGCCACTTCGCCATCGTCAAAGACGGCGCCGACGGACAGCGAGTTCTTGGCGGCCGCATAGCTCGAGAACCCTGCCGTTCCTGTGTTCGACTGTGCAACAACGTAGAGCTGACTATGTCCCCAGACCGTGGCGTCGAGTTTGCGTGCATTGATCCCACGACCAACAAATATCTTTGAACTGTCCCCCAGACTCATGTTGACAATCAAGGGCCGAACCTTGTCGGAACCCTCACAGTTGGATTCTTCGGCCAGGAAATCCATGGCGCGAATGACTACATCCTCAGGGATGAAGGGGACCTGATTATAATTGTAGTGGGACAATTTCGCGAAACGGATGTGCTGAACAGAAGGCGCCATACCCGCGAAGCGTGGCGATAGAAAGCCGTTCCCCGCAATAGTGCCGGTCACATGGGTGCCGTGACCGTATGTGTCGACCCAGAGATCCTGGTCGTTACCGGATGGGTCCAGCCAAAACAGATTGACGCCACATATGCTTGTCCGGTGCTCTGAGATGTCCGGATGGTTGACGTTGAGTCCGGAGTCCATTACGCCGATGGGCACCGAGGCTCCGCCGGTGCCGGTGAAGATCCCCGGCATGTCCCCGTAAGTGCGCAGGGTATCAGCGCCCATGGCAGGCACGGCGGTATCGTGGTTGAGCCTGACCACTCCGATCGGTTCGATAGCCAATACGAAGTCCGCTGTAGCAAGCGAATCGAGAACAAGACCAGTGACATTGGCCGTGTAAACCCGCACAGAGGGATCGTATCTGCCGACGATTGCGCCAAGGGCTTCTAACTCTCGACGCCACCGACCGTCCACATCTTCCGCCATCAGCGTAACAAAGACTGGCGTGGGTTCGTCACCCGGTAATTCTACTGACGGGTCTTCGAATGCCCTAAGCTTTGCTTCCACCGGCAGCACGCCCAACCCGTCGACTTCCGGCAACGCGGCGATCTTCTCCAGGCGCCCTGCATCTCCTGGCAGCTGCACGCGAAGCAGGCGCCCTGCGGAGCCGACAATCCTGACCCCGGCGCCTTCAACCAATTTCGCCAGCTCTGCCCGTCGCGTGTCCCCTGCCAATCGTATCCATCCGAACGACCAGCCGCGCCTGGTCGCTGCAGCCTGGGCTACCAGCTTCTCGATCGCGGTCGCTGACCCAAGCCAGTCCAGGCCGTCGTCTACCTGATGGCTGTCGTCGCCATGATCCCTGATGGCTGCCTTGTTCATCTCTCCATCGAAGCCGACCAGCGAGTAGCCATCCGGAAGTGTTGGAGATCGGTAGTCATTCACCACTTCTGAACCAGCGTCCTGGATCGCCAGCGGTGCTGCCTCCACTACGGGCGGCGGCAGCATGCCACGGCTTTCCTCGGCTATGCGGGCTACGGCGTCCGTGCGGATTTCATCCCTCGAAGTCTTCGAAGGAGACACCACATCGCTGGTCACCTCGGGCGTTTCTTTCAACAAGAGGATAAGGATAATGCTGGCGACGATAGCCATCGCCCCGGCGCCGAACACCCACATGAGTCTCGTCTCGATCGAGCCAACCGGCAACGATTTCCCAAAGGGTATCGTTACCCTTGCTGAAGACTTAATCCTCAAAGGGCACTTCGCAAATGTATTGGCGCCAAGTGCATTGGTGCACCGAGTACAACACTATAAAGGTAGAAAGAATGATATCGTCTTCCGTTATAGATGGGAATTTAATATAAAACAATAATTTAACAATGTACATTAAGATGGAAAGGCAGGGATTATTCGTCGTTATTCTTAATAATCCACCCCGGTCACCGTAGCACCTTCCTTGCCCATTGTTGGCAGCTCTTCAGCTATCAGCATCATAATCCGAAATCTCAGTACCAAACATCCTTTAGCCTTTAGAAAATGTCACAATTTATAATTGCTGGATTTGACATAATTCAAATATGTACGCTATCATTTATGACTGTAGTCATATATTTGAGTTTCTATAAGGCAAAAGTCATATGGCGAGGTCAGCTTCAAAAATGCCGGTCGACCCGAATAGCCGCTCCGGCAAGGACATATCAGTATCTCGTGTCGAACGTAAAAGACGGGATACACGACAAAAAATTGTCGCCGCAGCAGAAAAACTGATGACAGATAATCCTATCGACGGAGTCACTATCGCAGACATTACGCATGCTGCAGATATCGGGCATGGCTCCTTCTATCTTCACTTTAAATCGAAAAACGAGGTTTTGATTCCCATTATTCAACATCGCGCCCAGTACTGGGACAACGTCCTGCAGCGGAATATGGCAGATCTGGATGATCCAGCTGAAATTATTGCATTCTCAGGACGACATATGGCCAGAGTGATTGCAGACGACCCACTCTGGCGCTGGTTTATGCAGCACTCTGGCGCCCCTGCTGAGGTTATGCGAGAAGCATTGGGAAGGTTCACCAGTCGTGATTTTGGTAATGGGCTCTTAACCGGCCGGTTTGAGATCCCGGAACTCTCCATTGGATCAGGGTTCTTGCTGGGCGGCTTCGTGAATTCATTACTCACGGCTTTTAATAAAGACAATCCCGGCAAGGCAATTGATCAGGTTATGGAAATGATATTACGCGTATTGGGGTTACCTGTAGACGAGGCCAGATTGATTGCGCATAAACCACTCAAGGAACTGGAGATTAAGATCTGACCCAGCGCACGACCAGTCCAAAGTAGCGCGGGTTGGTCAGGGTCGCATCCTGGGCGTAACCGGCCGCAAAGGTGTTCGATTCCAGTTCCTGGATGCCGATTACATCGGTGATATTCTCCACAAATAATGACACCTCCAGGTCCTTGTCGACTGGCTTCCACGTTATGCTGCCATCCCAACGACCAAAGCCATCCAATGCATCTTTCTTGAGATTGGAAAGTCGGCTGTGTCTATCGCCGGTCCAGGAGTAGGACAGACTGAATTTAAGCTCACTGTTGTCTGCCAGATCCATCCTGTAATCGCCATTGACAGAGAATTTCTCATTCGGCATATTCGGCAGATCATTACCTGTAAAGTCAAATACTTCAGGCAGATAGGCAATCAACTCTTCACCACCCACATTCGTGTATGGAACCGCTCTGAAAACCTGGTCGGGATTCCTGTTCTCTGTTGCCATCAGAGGGCCAATTTTCGATGTTTGAAGAGCAACAAAACCGCTGACAGAAAAATCTTCAGTGACATGGAATGTTCCTTCAATTTCAAATCCGCGCACGTCTGTATCCGGCACATTCTGGATGGCTGCGATATTCCTTGGGAATGGAACCAGAACATCCGTGTATATTATCTGCTGATAGCTTCTGAAATCGTATAAATAACCGGACACCAGCAGGCGTAAACGATTGTCTAACATATCTGCTTTATAGCCTAACTCCAGGGAAACCAGTTCTTCCGGATCAACCGTGTCCAGAGGCGGCTCACGCTCAGCAACAATGGCGCCAGCCTTGTATCCTGTCGCAAGACGACCATAGATCAATTGGCCGCCATCACTCGTGTATTCCAGCGTGACGTTACCGGTAGTCTTGGTGAAATTGAGTGTTTTGAAACCTTCGGTAATATCTAATCTGGCCGGGAAAGGGAATGGTCCATTTCTCCCCGCAACGAATGTCTCCACGCCCACCGTGGTCTTATCGTCATCGGTATAACGCAGGCCGGCAATAATAGCCCACTTGTTGTTAATGGCAAAGTTGACCTGCGCAAAGACAGCCTGGGACTCGAATTCCTTCTTTTGGTTTTCTCTAAGCCATTGCCCGGAACCATCAGGTACAAAGGACGAAGCTAATACGCCTGGCCCTAACGGGGCAGGATCGGAACCAAATATAGCTGAAATGGGCGCCCCGAGAACGTCCACAGTGCTGAGGTATACCAATGGGTCGGCGGTATCAAACACGTTAAAGTCATTGTTGATGCCCTCGAACAGATCGAAGAGACCGAACATCACGAATACCCGATCATTTTGATAGGTCAGCTGCAATTCATGGGTGTCTATAGAGTTGTAGAAATAGGCATCAATGTAGCCTTCGTTAAATGGCACGCCGGCATTACTCGAACTGAATTGATCCGTTGCGCTGGCCACCACACTGGAGTTATCGAAATCCGAATTTAACAAGCCCACTTCACTGTTTGATGTGCCGTATATATAGCGTAACGCGATGCTGTCAGTGAACTGATAGTTCACATGCAGGTTAACCGCGTCACGACCAACCGTGTTTCTTTCTGATCTGTTCTTATCAATTATGTTCTCAAGATCACCACCATCATTTGCAGGTGGTCTGGATCGTGGATACAGGTAGAACTGATTACGCTCTCCGCTCGGTAAACCAAATTGCGGTTCAGCGTGAAACTCAACAGAGGTATCAGGGTAGGTAACAGGTACCCGCTGATCGCCCATTCGATCTGCATCGAAATTTGCATACCGCAGGTTCATATTCAACTTGCCGTACTTGAATGTCACCTGGGGAGAAATATTGTAGTCACCGCGGGAATTGCCGTCCGGGCCGCTGATATTTTCCTGCATGCCGTCACTCTCCTGCCATTCAGCAGTGAGCCGGTACGCCAGGTATTCGTTTAACGGACCGGTGACAAACCCGGCGAACCGTCGACCGTTGAAGTTGGTCACTTCCGCGGTAAGACCGACACCAGATTCGAATTCGGGTCTCTTGTTGATGTAGTTGATTGCACCGCCTATGGAGTTACGACCATAGAGTGTACCCTGTGGTCCCCGCAAAATTTCCACCCGATCCATATCGTAAAGGGAACTCACCACACCGTAGGCCTCTCTGAAATAGAGATCGTTGGAGTATTGGGCGACAGACAGGTCCAGGCCTTCCCGGTGCAGAGGTGCGCCGATGCCACGAATGGTTATAGGGCTGTCTAAACCGAATTGCAGACCTGGGGTACGAACTTCCAGATCCTTATTGCTGGTGATGTTGTAATCCTCCAGCATATTGGTATCGAAAACAGACACCGATATCGGAATTTCCAGTAGCGACTCTTCCTGCCGCTGCGCCGTCACCGTGATCTCTTCAAGGACATAACCGCTTTGCTCGTCTTCTGCAAACGCAGGGCTCATCAGAAACAAAACTGAAACGATACCCACTAACATTCTCTTAGCCATAGTATTCATGTATCCCCTTCCTGATCATGAGTAACTCGTATATTCAGTTCACGCATCAAAGGTTTATCCGGTTTTACGTGATTGGCTCTTATCAATCATGACGAAATAAATCCAAATAAGCCGGCCTGTTTGCTCCGCAACAGCGGCAGGGCGAGTTTTTTGCCCGCTGAAGGCTCTGAAACAGCGATCACTTTACCTGTATTTAATTTACTCTTATTTATTGAAAAAGCCAGCTTTTCCACACATAAATTAAAGCATCTGAATTAAATTTGTAACACTATGGAGATTTCATGGGTGTGCTGATTCGTTCGATCTGGTTGTGATTGGAATCAGACCGTGCAAGCGGCGGTAGGCCTTGTCACCAACTTCGCGAGCTACCGACTCGCCCAACGCATGAGCCGACAGAATAGACGAACGGATCAATTCCGACGTTACGGTCATGGGCATGTTGTGCATAATGGCAGTTGTCATTGCAGCCTCTGTTACCGTGTCAATGTCCTCGTTGTCTTCCTTCGTTAAAGACAACTGACCGAGATGTATCGGCAGACCAACCCGGGCAAAAAATTCAGCAGCTTTTCTCGCGTCCCGGTTCTCCTCCATCATCAAATGCGCCAGTGTTCCCATGGCAACCATCTCGCCATGCAGATAATTATCATGAACCTCCCTGACGTGGGTATAGGCCACAGCGATAGCATGGGCAGCTGCACAACCACCACTCTCAAAACCGATACCACTGATCAGGGTGTTGGCTTCCACAACCCGTTCCACTGCTTCGTCGCATCGATTAGCGACCACCGAGGCACTCGCCGCAACGCCATATTCGTAAAGCGTATGAGCGCATGTCTCACCCATGGCGGCACACGCAAGTGTTGGGCGTGAACCTACGCAGTTTCTTCCCTCCGGATTGGCAAGACACGCCCTGGCCTCATACCAGGTAGCCATGGCATCACCCATACCGGCAACCAGAAATCTTTCAGACGCTTTGGCAACCACACCGGTATCCACTACCACCAAGGCAGGACTATCGGGGAAATATTCCACCCCGTTTTGTACGCCTTCCACAGAATACATGACAGACAGTGCCGAACAGGGTGCATCGTTCGACGCCAGGGTCGGAACAATCACTACAGGAATATCCAACCGATAGGCAATGCACTTTCCCGCATCCACACACTTACCACCACCAACAGCGATGAGACAGTCAATGTTTTCACTTTTGAGTGCTTCCACTTGGTTGTCGACTTCTTCCCTTGAGCATTCGCCATCGAATGTCGTTGCAACCCCGGCAACATTTCTTTGTCTCAGGCTGTCCATGACGCGGGCGCCCTCAGCCCCATGACCGCGACTGGAGGCCAGTACACCTGCTCTTTGAGAATCAAGCAGCAACATATATCTGCCCAGATGGTCGATGACACCCTCACCCTGGATATAACGCTGAGGTGCGATCATGACGCGCGGAACGGACTCTCCGTCGGTAAAAATCTGCCCGGGTGAATATAGATCAGTTGCCATGTCCAGACTCTTGTCGCTTAAGTGGAAGGACCACTATAGATGAAGGCCTCAAGCTCGCGCAACGGTGGATACAATCAGCTCGGTATCTCAAGGTTAAGACGCACCAGACTGGCAGCCGGCAAATTGGTCTTCAGGCCATCGGATGTAAGCGATACATTGGCAAATTCTTCACTGTTTACCTGGTCAGGGTTTTCAAACGTATTCAGCGCCTTCAGATCTGCACTATGCATGATATCGCCGGCAACACTCGTTGCGTTAAGGCCGTGCAGGCTGGCGGTAACGTTCATATCATCTGTCGGAGAGAGGTTTATAAGAAACAGCGTCAGCCGATTCTCTTCCGGTGCGTGGATACACGAGGCATCAATACAAGCGACTGGACCATTATCAGTATCAAACGTATCCCCGGTGACCGCCAGACGTAAAGAGCGACCGCTCTTGCATTCTGAAAACAGCCTGAACGCATGGAATGTAGTCTGCTTTAACAGCTCATCACCTCGTGTCTTGAGTGGTGCAATAACGTTCACCACCTGTGCCAGATTGGCGATCTTCACTATATTCGCATGGCGAATAAAACTGTTGAGGAACTGTGCGACCACCAACGCATCTTCAAAGTTGTAGTCTTCTTCGATGAGCGCAGGTGCGATCTTGCCTTCTCCATTGCCCTTTCTATCCTTGTACCAGACGTTCCACTCATCGAAGCAAAGAAAATGTCTCCGCCTGGACCCATTAACCGCCTGGACATGACGACAGGTGGCATCGATAACCTCCATCTGTTTATCGACCAGGCTGCCGGTGGCAAAGTACTCCAGAGGATCGTTGTTGGGATTGCCGACATATCGATGCAGACTGATATAGCGCGCCAATGTTCCCACATACGTCAAGACTTCGCGGTCCCACTCAGGAAAAGTAGGCATTCCTGCCCCACTGGATCCACAGGCAATAGTCTCAATACTGCGGTCGCAATCTTTCATCATTTTCGCTGCCTGCTGGGCACGGATTGCGTATTGATCTGCCGGGACATGACCCAATTGCCATGGACCGTCCATTTCATTGCCAAGGCACCAATACTTCACACCATATGGGTCTTTCGAACCATTTCCCACTCGTTGATCAGCATATTGAGTTCCCGGCGCAGAGTTACAGTACTCAACCCAGTTACGCGCCTCTTCAGGTGACCCTGTACCAAGGTTCACTGCCAGCATAGGCTCCCAGCTCATCTTGCGACACAGCTTGATAAACTCGTCGGTGCCAAAAGCGTTTGTTTCAATACTTTGCCAGGCAAGCTCCCTAACTGTCGGGCGATCATCTCTCGGGCCAACGCCATCCTCCCAGTGATATCCCGAAGCGAAGTTACCGCCGGGGTAGCGCATGATGGTCATCTGCAATTCCGCGAGCGCCGCCATGACATCGGTGCGAAAGCCGTCCTCGTCCGCAACGCCACTGTCAGGGTCGTAGACACCTTCATAGACACACCGTCCCAGGTGCTCGATAAACCCCCCAAATAATAATGGGCTGACTACGTCGATCACCTGTGCCGGATCAATATTTATTGTGGTTGTTTTCACTCAAGGCTCCCAAATCCGAAATCGACCAATCCTAGCATTATCATCAGTTATGATCATTACTTGAAACCCAACTGGCTAATTGTCAGAATCAGGTATGGATGAAGGTTGCCTGCATCACTTGCTGGCCGACGAAGAACGTTCCAGTTTTGAGTCAGACGGCTATCTGATCATTAAAAATGCATTACCAGAGGATTTCACATGCCGTCTGGAAGCAACGCTGAAAAAGGTTGAAGCAAAACGTCAGCATGATAAGGACACACACCTGGGTGGTTATAACTGGCTGGACGTCATTGGTGAAGAGGATTTATTGCTGGAATTGATCGACTGGCCCACCACCTTCCCCAAGGTGTGGGGAATTCTGGGCTGGCATATTGCACTCTACCATTCTCACTATATCGTTACGCCGCCACTACCAGCGGACTTCGAGAAGCGACGATTGGGCTGGCACCAGGACAGCGGGCGTATCAACCTCGATATCGAGAGCGATCCCCGGCCACGCATTTCAGTCAAGGTTGGATTTTTTGTCACCGATACCTCCGAGCCCGATCGCGGTAATTTCCATGTCCTTCCGGGTAGCCATCTAAAGAACCAGCTGACGCTGCCCGCAGATAAAAGTGAAGAACATCCGGATTCGACTCCGGTCCTGGTATCAGCCGGCGATGCAGTGATGTTTGATCGCCGCTTATGGCATTCCTCTGGCCAGAACCTGTCAGATATAACGCGCCGGGTGCTTTTCCTTGGCTACAGCTATCGCTGGCTGAAACCACGGGATAATATGACGGTCGACCATTACATGGCCAACGCCGATCCAATACGAAGGCAGTTACTCGGAGCGAGTCCAAACGGTGGCTTTGGATTTACCTCTCCTACAAACGAGGATGTCCCCCTTAAAGTGTGGCTTGAGCAGCACGTCAGCGCGTAATTGAAGCCCAGGACCGCAAACGAAATTGCCTGCAGACAGCAGACAATTCAGAATCTAGAAGACTGGCGCGTCAGCAACCCATACTTCTGGCGAAGAAAGCCACTTTTTGTCTCCAATGGTGGTGCCTTCCTGCGTACGTCCATCCCATCCACCAACCACGTACAGTCTACCGTCGAGAATTCTGGATGCCGGAGACGATATTGGTTTGGGAAGTTTGGCAGTAAGTTCCCATTCTCCACCTTCTACCAGAGTCAGGAGATTCCCACAGAAGCCTTTGGTCCCACCATCGGGCGTAGTATGCCCGGCTGCCATATAAATTCTATCCTCGAAGGCAAACGTAGCACCTTCAGAATGTGAGTGCCCGTAAGGCAATGAAGGACCGTCCTGCCAGGTATCCGACTCAGGATCGTAGATATCTACGCGAGCCTGATCAATCTGCACACTGTCATGATGTAACTGACCACCAATAACATAGATTTTACCATTCAATACCGCGCTGGCATGCTGGTTCCGCGGCAGCGGAATCGGCGCAGCATCGCGCCATTGCCCCTGGCCTGTTTGAGACCATTCTTCAAGATCGAATACCCAGTGTTGTTCACCATCCGTATCCCTGTCCTCCATTAACCCACTGATATAGTGCAAGGTCGAACCGACACGCTCAAGAGTTCCGGCACCGCGCTTTTCTGGCAGGAGTGGCGCCGCCATGTATCGATTGAGGTTTGGGTCAAACTGCCAGAATTCTGCAATGATGTGGTCTTTGTCTGAACCCACTAACATTCCAGGCTTGTCTTTCATTCCGCCGGCAAACCAGATCGTGCCGTCATATTCAACCAGATTTACATGAGAAACAGCGCTGGGCAGATCCTGCAGCTGTGTCCAGCTGCCATCTGCAGGATCAAACAGATCTACCCGTTTACTTGAAGTGACATAATCTTCATAGCCGCCGAGTACAACCATTTTGCCATCGAGAACCAGGCTGGCTGGTTCCCAGTGGCCAACCGGCATATCGTCCAATTGCTGCCATTCCAGGCTTTGCGATGCTTCCATTAAATTTATTCCTGACGGGTTGAAATCATATTACGCTTGTTAATCAATCGTGACAATGCGTGCAGCTTTTTCCGGATCATACCACCAACCATCCGGGAAAGCGGGCAAGTACTTTGGCTCGATGGCCGGAACGCCAAACTTATCCCAATGTACAGTTCGTCGCAAATCGACCGCATACAAGGGAATCAGATAATACTGCCACAACAACACCCGGTCGAGCGCTCGGCAACTCGCAATCATCTGTTCAATCGTGGTCGCTTCACTCGCTTTTGTCACCAGAAAATCCACAACGGGATGGCTGACACCTGCGACGTTTCGCGACAGTGGAACCATCGCTGACTCAGAGTGATACGTTGCCTTCAACTCATGAATAGGCGGCATCAGAATGTCCTGATTGCGCATCACCGCATCAAAGTCAAAGTTGCGTAGCCGATTACCATATTGGCTGCTCTCCGCCAGTCGGAGACTGCTACTGATGCCCAGCTGTTCCAGGTGCTTGAAATACGGTAATAGAATACGTGAGTCTTCAGCATTGTCAGTGAGGAAACTCATCTCAAAGATCTCTCCCCCGGCATTAGTGAGCACGCCATCTTTCACTTTCCACCCTGCCTGCTCCAGCAGCAATCGTGCTGTCTCCATGCTGGTCCTTAGTTCCTCTTCCGTTGTCAGTTCCGGGAATCGAAAAGGACGATTATAAAGTTCGGCAGGCAGCTGATCCCGAAATGGCGCAAGTAGCTTTAATTCATCTTCGCTTGGCAAACCTGTCGCCGCGAGAGGCGTATCCGGCCACAAGCTATGTGCCCGTTTATGATAGCCGTGATGCAGGATTCTGTTCTGCCACTCAAAATCCATTGCCAGCGTCAATGCCTGACGCACCCGTCTGTCAGCGAATTTTTCCATACGATTGTTGAGCGCAACGCCTCGGCGAACGCCAACTTCGACGCCAAATTGACGACGAATTTTCTTGATCCAGCCCTTGTCCAGCGCTGGAGTATTATAAGAACTGTGCCAATAGCGCACGTCTTCTTCCGTCCAGATATCGACAAGTCCCTTACGAAAGGCCTCTCGAATGACCGTCGCATCACGGTAGACCTCATAACGCATCGTCTCGAAATTGTACCGGCCCCGATTCACGGGAATGTCCCTGCCCCAGTAATCAGGATCTCTTTTGTATTCCACATAGCGTCCTGATTTGACGTTCGTCAACCGGTAGGGGCCACTGGTCACTGGTATTTCCATCGTACTGGCTGTGGTGTCTCTTTCCCGCCAGTAGTGGGCAGGCAAAATGGTCGTATACCGGATCATGATGATGTTATATATCGTCAGTGGTGAACTGAGACGAATTACCAAGTGCCTGTTATCAAGCACTTCGATCGAATCGATGAATTCAAGATATAAACTGCCCTGAATCAACTCTTTGAGTGCATTAAAGGTGTACACCACATCCTCCGGGGTGATTGGTACACCATCGTTCCACTTCGCGTCCTTGTGAATTCGAAACACGATCGCCATCTGATCGTCGGTGATTCCTATGCCATCGGCGAGTCGCCCGTAAAACGCGCTGACTTCATCACCTGCGCGAACCAGCAGGGTATCTCCGATCATCCCGATTTGTGAAGGAGGCTGCACGGCGTTCTCCTGATGGGGAGCCAGCGTATTGAAGTTGAGTTGCGTTGCCTGGACCAGCTTACCCCCCTTGGGGGCATCGGGATTAACGTAATCAAAGTGAGTAAAGCCCAGGGGGTATTTCAGATCATGGAAAAATGAGACACCGTGCTTTAGCTCCACATTATCGAGAATATTTTCGGAATACGCCGAAGTGGACGCGAGCACCCACGCGAGCAATATCATCCAGGGTCCAGCTTTCAAGCGTTCCTATCCTTCTCCGGAAGTCAGTAGGTCAACATTCCGCAGCAGCTTCTGGTAGTCCACTTCCTGGAAATCGGTCGTGTCCACGGACAGCACGTGCCCACCAATATCCAGTGGGTTTTGATACAGTTGCGTTAACCCTGCCAGATCAAATTCATCCGACAGCATATGGTCGAGATGCCCGCGGTGCCGCTCGCCAGTTTCAGCGCGCCTTTTGTATCGCTTTGCCAGTTCACATCCATCTGCCTGACACAGTATCTGAATCGGCGTCAAGGGATACTGCGACAACAGCGCGTTTAATGTTTCTGCATGGAGTTCCCGAAAGTTGCAATCAATCACACATCCACATCCAGCCTTTAATTGCATCTCGATAAGGTAAAAGAGAATCTTGATGGCAGCATTATCCATCTTTCTTCCCGATAGTGGTTCATCGGTTTCAATGGCTATGGGTATGCCTACATCATCAAATATCGGTTCTTTAACGCCATCCTTACTGTAACAAGGGATTTTTAACGATTGCGCCAATCGCGTTCCGATCGTGGATTTGCCGGTTGCCGGGCCACCCAGCACAATGAAGATAAAATCCCTCACGCCAATTCCTGGCCAATGAGTTCAGCTACGGATGCAACACTGGCATCGTCATGAATGATCGCCGCCAATGCGGCGGTTATGCCTGATACATTTTCATGGCCCCAGATATTTCGACCCATGGTGATGCCTGCTGCACCTGCATCCATCGCATCACGTACCATGCTCAATGTATCCAGGTCCGAGTCCACCTTGGGACCACCCAGAATAAGCACCGGAACCGTACAGTTGTCGACCAGCACCTTGAAACTCTCTTTGTCTCCCGTGTAAAACGATTTCACATAGTCGGCGCCGGTTTCACTGGCGATGCGACAGGCTGCAGCGGTAATCTCCGGTGTTCTTTTGTCAGCCCCCGGCCAGCCAAAGGGAATCACCTCTGCCATCAACGGTAAACCCCACTTCCTGCACTCCGCCGCCAGCGTCACCATATTCATCACAGTTTCTTTGCCGGTATACCTGCCCAGGTGATCATCCCCCAACTCACACCAGGGATACAGCTCTGCTTTAATACCGTCTACACCCAGTCGGACTGCTCTTTCAATAATCGCCGGAACAGTCTGTGGCGTCGTATCCACACTTAACCACAATCCTGTATTCCCGAGTACGTCGGCACATTGTGACGCCGTTCCATATGGCGTCAACACAGCATCAGCCCCACCGTCGATAACCTCAGTAATCACTTTATTGGGATCTTTCAGACCGGTTACCGTATCGTAGGATCGGGCGTGATCCATAGCGACCACCAGTGCCCGGCCGCTGTCGCGAAATAATCGCCTGTCCCGTAATGTTTTCATAATGAATTTTTATCCTGTGAAGCAAACTTTTTCATCTGATGCGCTACTACCTCATCTTCACATGACTTTGGTTGGATTTTGATCATCATTCCTGTCATCTTTTTCCTCAGTCAAATAGTGTGTGGTCTGGTCACGCACTGTGAGCATGGATGGTAACCTTCTCAGGTAAAATGCACCAGTTGATCTCAAGCTTTAGAAGGATAATAATTCGGGCCACTCAGTGCTGAGGCACCAATCAAACAGGATACTGTAATGAAGGAATTAAAAGGCAAAACAGCATTTATCACCGGTGGCTCTACAGGCATTGGTTTTGGTATGGCTACAGTCTTCGCCCGTGCGGGAATGAATGTCGCTATCACCGATATTCGTGATGAACAACTTGCCATAGCAAAAAAAGAACTGAAGACCATCACCGACAACGTGCTCACGTTTAACGTTGATTCAACCGATATCGGTGCTATGGAAAACGCAGCTGTTGAACTAAATAAATCGTTCGGTCCACTTCACGTACTCTGTAACAACGCAGGAATACCTGGTGGAGCAGAGATACTGAAAACTGACGACGCACGTTGGCGGCATGTTTTCGAAATAAATTTCTTTGGGCCAATCAACGGTATCAACGTGTTCCTGCCACGCATGCTCAATCATGGAGAGGCGGGACATATCGTTAATACCGCCTCATTCAGTGGCATCCATGGCCATGGGCATCAGTCAGCCTACGGCAGCAGTAAATTTGCGGTGGTCGGCATGTCCGAGTTTCTGAGAAACGATCTTGCAGATACGAACATTTCCGTCTCCGTGCTTTGTCCTCACGTTGCAGATACGCCTATTATTCAAGCACTCAAGGATAGAGTGTCCAAAAATGTGGCTACCATGATTTCAGAAATGGCCGTGCCGGCAGAAACGGTTGGCTCTCAAGTCATGAATGCGATATTGACTGACGAGTTTTACATTTTTTGTGATGGCACCCACACGCGCAGCATGCTTGAAACGCGCTGCAGCGATATGATCGCCGCTATGGACAGGCAGTTTCCGAAAGAGTGAAAGTTAAACTGTGATTGATTTGGTGATTTTCAACAGTACGGGTTGAGATGTCCAAACGGCTCGCTATCTGCTTAATGCTACAGATCATTGGATTGCCTTGATGTGACGAAAGGGATTACTATTGACAGTTATTCCGCTGATTGTCATGATATTCAGCAGTTACACCGCGAGATTTCCACATGGATATCAACAGATACCTGAATGTGGCGGAAATACTGGAGAGCAAATCCTGTTTCCTGTTCGGTCCCCGTCAAACCGGGAAATCGACGCTCATTCGGCTTCAGCTGAAAGGCTACCCGGTGTACAACCTGCTGGACCAGTCACTGTTTTTACGCCTGTCGCGCAACCCGAGTCTCATCCGGCAAAGTCTCACTCCGGAAACATCTCTGGTCATCATTGACGAAATACAGCTGATGCCAGCGCTGCTGAATGAGGTTCAATTAATGATCGAAGAGCATGCCGTGCGCTTTCTGCTCACCGGTTCCAGTGCCCGAAGTCTACGCCGCAAAGGGGTCAATCTTCTCGGTGGACGGGCGCGCTCACGTAACCTGCATCCATTCGTTGCCAGGGAACTGGGGGATTTGTTCGATCTGAATCGGGTGCTGGAGTACGGGCTGATTCCATCGATCTATTTTTCGGATTCGCCTTCAGAGGATCTGACTGCCTATGCGGGTGACTATCTGAAAGAAGAAATCGCTGCTGAAGCGGCGGTTCGAAATGTGGGCGCCTTCAGCCGTTTTCTCGAGGTCGCTGCGCTGGCGCACGGAGAAATGATCAATTTCTCCAACATGGCAAACGACTCTCAGGTGTCGGCATCAACCGTACGCGGATACTACCAGATATTGAAAGACACTTTTCTCGCCCACGAAGTTCCCGCGTACACTGAGACCCGGAAACGCAAGGCTATATCCACCTCGAAATATTATCTTTTCGACATTGGCCTCGCGCGAAACCTGCAACAGCGACAGGGGCTTGCACCCGGGACTGCGGAGTACGGTAGCGCCTTCGAAACTTACATCTACCAGGAAATCAAAGCCTACTGCGACTACCATCTGCTGTCCACACCGCGTTACTGGCGATCAAAATCTCAATTCGAAGTTGATTTTGTTTTCGAAGAGTTAGCGGTTGAGGTCAAGGCCAAGCAAAACATCGGTCCAAATGACCTGAAAGGTCTCAAGGCGTTCCGGGAGGAAGGACTGGTGCGCCATAGCATCATTGTCTGTATGGAACCCATGCTGCGGCATCTGGACGGGATCGACATTATGCCCTGGCAACAATTCCTCAAGATGTTGTGGGATTCGTGACTGATCTGAATCAGCTATACTCTCTACATCAATTACCAGTTGGAGCCTGCAATGCCGATGGACACAAAAACTTATGAGGCATTGGGCCTTCACCTACCCTTACAACGCACAAAGAAACCTGCTCCATGGTCATGGACGGAGCCAGATGGAGACCGACAATATAACCCTTGTAGTGAAGCCTACCCAAGCGACGACGTGCCACGTGGTGACGTTGTGCATATCAAGAACTTCTCGGAAAGTCAGATATTTGCGGATACCACCAGAGACATCTATATCTACACGCCACATAACCTGGATAAGTCGAGCGAGCCACCCTCCCTCGCGTTCTTCAACGATGGCGCGGGTTACATCTCGCCAGACGGCCCGGTACGCGCCGGGCAGGTATTCGATAGTCTGATCCACTCAGAGGAGATTTCACCGACTGTTGGTGTCTTTGTGAATCCGGGTCAACGGATAAACAAAGATGCAAAGGTCATTGTGAGCGACCAACGGAGTTACGAGTACGATTCGGTTACACCCGATTTTCTTAACTTCATCAATGAAGAAATACTGCCCCTGGTCGAGGGTCACCTGGGCCGCGCCTTACATACGGATCCGACTCGTCGTTTAATCGGAGGTATTTCGAGTGGCGGCATCTGCGCATTTAACGCGGCCTGGCATTCTCCGGAGAGTTTCGGACGGGTGTTATCTCACTGCGGCTCCTTTACCAACATTCGGGGTGGACATAACTTTCCCTATCTTGTGCGCAGTACCGAACCCAAGCCGATCAAGGTTTTCCTGCAGAGCGGTGAGCAGGATCTGAATATAGTCCCTGGCAGCTGGTCCATCGCCAATCAGGACATGGCAGCAGCGCTCGAGTTCTCCGGGTACGATTACAAGTTCGTCTATGGCGAGGGCGCCCATAGTTTACGACATGGCGGTGCGATATTTGCTGATTCCATCCGTTGGCTGTTCTCTCATCAAACATGACGAAGAAAATCCAGGTAAGCCAGCCTATACAATACTAAAAAAGAAGTACGGCATCCGACACACAGCAGATGGCTTTGGGGTGTTCATTTGCACCAGCATAATGTCGCAGCGCCGAGCTGGAGGAGCATGACTACAGGCATGCGGGGGAAGCTCGGGAATCCGGGAGGGACGCGCAGACGCTGGTGCAAATGAATGCCCCAAAGCCATCTG
>LXNI01000461.1_pt1 | contig 46382 bp, 42 predicted proteins | sample 809091 | NCBI WGS metagenome assembly LXNI01 (sample SAMN04870527, study PRJNA318959) | sponge metagenome | biome: 01000161; feature: marine sponge reef; material: water | host: Sarcotragus foetidus | place: Greece: Milos, Mediterranean Sea | collected 2013-05-29 | depth 5-7 m
GCGGCTGACGCCCACTTCCAGCGCCGTTTCCGCCTGGCTCAAACCGTCCGCCCGGCGCAGCACGATCGCCGCGCGCCGGTGGTCCCGCTGCGCCGCCGTGGGCCGGCTCAGCACCGATTCCAAGGCCCGCCGATGCGCCGCCGTGATGTTCAATGCGCGAATGGACTGTGGCATGCGCCGCAGTGTGCCGGAATGTCATTGAAAAGTCAATCTATTTATGAGACACTACACTAGCGCACGTCGGCGCCGCCGTTGCGGCGCGGGTCGCTGGCTGCGGTCAGGGTGTCGTCGGCGTAGTCGAGGGTGATGGCCTGCATGTTGCCCCAGGGGCGGGAAGACTCGCGCAATTCGTGCCCCAGCGCGGCGAGCGCGTCCTGTAGTTCAGGGCCTACGGCGCCGGCCTCGAACGACACCGAGTCCGGGATGTACTGGTGGTGAATGCGGGGCAGGCCCACGATGCCTTCCGCGTCCGCGCCGTCCATCCAGGCGAGCGCACCAAGCAGCACCATCGTCACGATACGGCTGCCCCCGGGCGTGCCGAGAATTGCCAGGCCTCGCTCGGACTGCAGGAAGGTGGGCGTCATGCTCGACAGCATGCGCTTGCCCGGTTCGATTCCGTTGGCGTGCGAGTGCACCAGCCCGAATGCGTTGGGCACGCCCCGCTTCACCGAAAAGTCGTCCATCTCGTTATTCAGGATCACTCCGGTGCCGGGCGGGACGAAACCGGAACCGAACAGCGTGTTGATCGTCTGTGTCACGGCAGCCCGGTTGCCGTCCTGGTCCAGCACCGAAAAATGGCTGGTGTCGGTCCCCAGCGGCCTTTGGCTGACCGGGCCCGGCAGCGTGTCGCTGGGGGTGGCGCGGTCCATGCGCACGCCGGCCAGCAACCCGTCCGCGTACCAGGGATGGGTCAGTCGCTCGACCGGAACCGGAACGAAGTCCGGATCGCCGAGATGCTCGGCACGGTCGCGGTAAGCGCGCCGGATCGCCTCAACGAGCAGGTGCGTGCGGGCCGTTTCCTCAAGTTCCGCGTAACCGCGGTGGCCGAGCATGTTGAACACCTGCGCCAGCGCCACGCCGCCGGCTGACGGCGGCGGCGCCGTGGTGACCTCGACCTCCCGGTAGCGGAAGCGGATCGGTTGCCGCTCGACTATCCGGTAAGCCGCCAGGTCCTCCATGCTCCAGATGCCGCCTGCCTCGCGCACGCCCTTGACCAGCAATTCGGCCCGGGGCCCGGTGTAAAAGCCTGCGGCGCCTCGAGCGCTCAGGGTTTCAAGTGTATCGGCGAGGTCCGTGCGCCGAATCAGCGCACCGATGGCCGGGGCTTCGCCGTCCGGCAGGAATATTTCGAGAAATGCCGGCGAGGGCGAGCCCATGCGGGGAACGGCCCGCAGCAGCCTCTGGGTTGCCTCGGTTACCGGCAGGCCTTCCCGCGCCAGACGGATGGCCGGCGCCAGAGTCTGCGCCAGCGGCAGGCGGCCGTATTTCTCCGCGATGTGCTCAAGCGCGGCCGGCAGCCCCGGGATGCCGGCGGCCAGCGGACCCGATAGCGAAGCGCGTCGGATCGGCTCCCCGTTTTCATCAAGGTACATGTCGCGAGTCGCCGCGCCAGGGGCGGTTTCCCTCGCGTCCACAAACACATCGGATTGATCGGCTGCCTGGTGGAGAAGGAAAAAACCGCCGCCTCCGATGCCGGAACTGTGGGGCTCGACTACCGAAAGCGTGGCGCTGACCGCAACGGCGGCGTCGAAGGCGTTGCCGCCATTGGAAAGGACTTCAAAGCCTGCCGCGGTGGCGGCGGGGTGGGCGCTGGCTATGGCCGCGTGTCCGGGTCCGTTCGCCCTGGCAACCTTGCCGATCCGTTCGTCGGCATGAACGGCGCATGCGCCAGCGAACCATAGCAGAAGGGCCGGCAGCAGAACGTGGCCGGCCCGCAACAAGACAGACTTCATTACAGAGACTCCTTAAGCGCAGTCACTACAGATGGATGAACAAAACTCGATACGTCGCCGCCCATGCCCGCGATTTCCCGGACCAGCGTTGAAGAGACATGGGCGTAATTCTCGGAGGGTGTCAGGTAAACCGTTTCAATCGAGGGGTCCAGGCGCCGGTTCATGCTGGCGAGTTGAAATTCGTGCTCGAAGTCGCTGACCGCGCGCAAACCGCGAAGGATTGCATGCAGCCCGTTGGCGCGCGCATATTCCACCGTCAGACCCTCGTATCCGTCAATGCGCGCCCCGGGCACGTCGGCCAGCGCTTCGGTGGCCAGGCGGATTCGGGTTTCAAGGTCGAACATCGGCGATTTCGCGGGACTCGCGGCCACGGCCACGACGACCTCGTCGAACAACCTGGCGGCGCGGCTTACCAGGTCGCAATGGCCGTTGGTGATGGGGTCAAAGGTGCCGGGGTACATGATTCCCCGCCGCGTGCCCGCATTGCTCCGCCTGGCGTTCATGTTCCTTTCCGGCCGGCCAGCATCATGCGTACGTCTCCAACAACTTTCTCGCGCAGGATTCCCAGTTCCAGGGGTAGTTCAGTCAACGGGTCGCGCTTGCCGGCTTCGATGTACAAGCGGCAATTGTCCGCAAGCCACCCGTTACGGGCAAGCAGTTTACAGCAGCGCGCCGCAAGCCCGCTGCCGAACGGGGGGTCCATGAACACGATGTCCATGCGCCTTCGCCCGTCCGGTTTCTCAAGCCAGCGGCCGGCATCAGCCAGTTCGACACGGCCGGCCACCTGCCATTCGTCCACGACCCGGCGCAGCATCCCGGCGGCGGTGCGCTGTGACTCCACGAACACGCAATGGGCCGCGCCGCGCGACAGCGCCTCCAGACCCAGCGCGCCGGCGCCGGCGAACAGGTCCAGGCAATGCGCCCCGCGGACCACCGGCGCGAGCCAGTCGAACAGGGTTTCGCGCGCGCGCACGGGCGTGGGCCGCGCGTTCGGCGGCACTTCGAGCAGCCGCCCGCGAAGACTTCCGCCTGCGATTCGAACGCGGCCCCGGCGCCTTGCCGCTCTGCGATTCCCCTCTGCCGGCATGGCGCGAGAGTATCATTTCGCGCGTCGGCCCGCTGATGAAGCCAAGGCGCCGGCGGGGCAGACAGCAGGTCCATGATTCGCCTTCAGGAAGTAACCATGCGCTACCGTGGCGGCGCGGAAGCGTTGTCGGAGGTCAGCCTCTCCGTCGAGCCCGGCGAATTCACCTACCTGACCGGGCCGTCGGGCGCGGGAAAGACCACCCTGATCAAGCTGCTGGCGGCCATTGAGCGGCCCACCAGGGGCCAGGTGTTCGTTCTGGGCCGCAACGTGGGACGGCTGAGGCGGCGGGCCGTCTGCAATCACCGGCGCAGCATCGGCATCGTTTACCAGCACAACCTCCTGCTGGAGGATCGCAGCGCGTACGACAATGTCGCCCTGCCGCTGCATATTTCCGGTCTGGGTCCCCGCGAGGTGCGCCGCCGGACCGAGGCGGCGCTCGATTCCGTGGGACTGCTGAGAAGCGCCCGCAAGTTTCCGAGGCTGCTGTCACAGGGAGAACAGCAACGTATCGGCATTGCCCGGGCGGTGGTGAACCGGCCGGAGCTGCTGGTTGCCGACGAGCCGACAGGCAACCTGGACCCCGAACTGTCGCGCGAGGTGATGAAGCTGTTTCGGCGTCTGGTGGGCTACGGCGTGACTGCGCTGGTCGCCACCCACGATGTCGGACTGATCGAATCGCTGCCCGCCCGTCGAATCAGCCTGCTCAAAGGCCGGGTGGACTCCGACACGTCTCCGTCATGAATCCCCTGCGCTACCTCGGCCGGCACCTCACCTGCTGTTGCTCGGAAGCCGCCCGGCTGGCCCGCCAGCCTTTGGGCAGCCTGATGACGGTGGCCGCGATCGGCCTGGCGCTGGCCCTGCCCGCGGGCTTGAGCGCGGTGTTGCAGAACATGGAAGGCCTGGCGGCGGCCTGGGGCGAGGCGCGCTCGTTTTCGATCTACCTCAAGCCGAACGTAAGCATTGCGGTGGCCGAGCAACTGGCCGGTGACCTCGAGCGCAATCCCGCCGTCGAAGCGGTGCGCCGAATCAGTCCCAAGGAAGCCCTTGCGATCATGGAAGGCCGCGGCGAGTTTGCCCCGGCGATCGAGACCCTGGAGGAAAATCCCCTGCCCTGGACACTGGTCGTTTCGCCCGCGCCCGGTTCCTCGGAAAGCGAATTCCTGGCGCTGCAGGACACCGCGGCGACGCTTGAGGAAGTGGAACAGGTGCGGACCGACACGCAATGGCTGCAAAGGATGAGCGCCATACTCGCATTGGCCGGCCAGGCAATGCTGCTGATCCTGGTCATGGTTCTGGTGGCGCTTGTCGTGATCATCGGCAACACGATCAGGCTTGAAGTACAGCGGCAGCGCGACGCCGTCGAGGTGATGTCGCTGCTGGGCGCCAGCCGCGGCTACCTGCGCCGGCCGTTCCTCTACCAGGGGTTCTGGTACGGTCTGGGCGGGGGCCTGGTGGCGATTCTGCTGGTGCGGCTGGGCCTCTGGACCCTGGGCGGTCCCTTCGCCGACCTGATGAGTCTTTACGAGAGCGATCGAGTCCTGAGCGGAGCGTCCTGGCGGCAGGAACTGCTGATCCTGGGGGCAGGCGCGCTTACCGGATGGCTGGGCGCATGGCGGGCGGTGGCCGGACAGTTGCGCACCATCGAATAGCCAGGCGTCCGACGCGGCACTAGGCCTTCGCCGCGTCAGGCTGCTCGAGGTCTGCCTCGGGTTCGCGGTCGGGCAGCTTGGGAAGGTCGGGCATGGTCAGCCGGACGAACAGTTCTTCCAGCCGGTTGGTCTTGTGACGAATGCTGAGCACCTGTATGCCCGCGGCATTCAGCAACTCGAAGAACTCGTTGAGACTGCGCGCCGCCGGAACTTCGACCTCCAGTTCATAACGGCTGCGCCAGTGAACCTGGAAGCCGGCGAACTTCTGACCGGGGCTGGCCGGCTGCTGCAATGAAATCACGAAGTGCTGTTCCGGCAACTGCCTCAACACGCGCTCCATGCGGTCCTCGACCACGATTTCTCCCTGGTCGAGTATCGCGATGCGGCGGCACAGGTGTTCGGCCTCCTCAAGGTAATGAGTGGTCAGGATGATGGTGACTCCCCGCTCGTTGATTTCCCGCAGCAGGTCCCACATGGAGCGGCGGATCTCGATGTCCACGCCTGCCGTGGGTTCATCCAGGATCAGCAGTTTCGGATTGTGCACCATCGCCCGGGCGATCATCAGGCGCCGCTTCATGCCGCCGGAAAGGGTCCGCGCCAGCATGTTGCGCTCATCCCAGAGGCGCACCGCCTTGAGACACTTCTCCGCGTTGCGCCGGGCCTGTCGCGGGGCCAGGCCGAAGTAGCCGGCCTGGTGCATCATCGTGGGCATCAGCTTTTCGAACATGTTGAGGTTGGCTTCCTGCGGAGTCACGCCTATGCATTTCTTTACCGCAGCCGGGGCCGTATCGAGATCGTGGCCAAACACATGGACCTTGCCGGCGGTCTTGTTGACCAGCGTGGTGATGATGCCGATGGCCGTGGTCTTGCCCGCGCCGTTGGGGCCCAAAAGCGCATAGAATTCGCCCTCGCGCACGGTGAGATCGATGCCCTTGAGCGCCTCCACGCCGGTGGGGTAGACCTTGGCGAGTCCTTTGAGCGAAAGTGCGTCCACGGCCGCCCATTGTGCAGCGCGCGTCCGGCAAAGGAAAGTGGGGAGTGCCGCCCTCCCAGGGTTGCGCCACGCGAATGTGTATGCATAATATGCGCTCTAACTATTATTTATGAGCATGTTATGCCTACCGGCATGGACAATATGGCCCACCGCCACGAGGTCATTGCGGACATCATCCAGGGTCAGACCGTGGCCAGCCAGGCACAGCTCGGCCGGTTGCTGGCGGAGCGCGGAATACGCGTTACGCAGTCCTGCCTAAGCCGTGACCTGTCGGTAATCGGCGCGATCAAGCGGGGGCGCGCGTACTCCGTTGCCTTCTCGGATATTTCCGAAGGGGACCGGCAAATGCTGGCGGCTTATGCGCGCGGCCTGGCCAATGCCGGGCCGAACCTTGCGATCGTGCGCACCGCGACCGGCGCGGCCCAGCGGATTGCGCTTTTTCTCGATCGTTGCGGCTGGCCCGAGATCGTTGCGACAGTGGCCGGGGACGACACGATCTTCGTCGCCACCCGCAACCGCGACGAACAGCGGCTATTGCTGGCGCGCCTGCGCCGCGAAATGGCCCCGGCTTCTTCCTGAACCCGAGGCAACCAGGCAACCACCCATGAGCGCTTCTCCCATCGTGCTGGCTTATTCCGGCGGACTGGATACTTCGTTTTGCGTGCCCTGGCTGAGCGAGAAGTATCGGCGCCAGGTGGTGACGCTGACGGTCAATACCGGCGGCATCGATTCCGGGCAGGCCGAATCGCTTGAGCGCCGGGCCATGGCGCTGGGCGCCGAACGGCATCTGCTGGTGGAAGCGCGCCCGCAATTCTTCGACGAAGTGATCCGCCATCTCATTGCCGGCAACGTGCGGCGCGGGCATACCTATCCGCTGTGTGTGGGCGCCGAGCGGGGAGTGCAGGCGGCGATCCTGGCCCGCACCGCGCGGGAGCAGGGCAGCGATACCGTGGCGCACGGCTGCACCGCGGCAGGCAACGATCAGTTCCGTTTCGAAATGGCCATGCGCGCGCTGGCTCCCGAAATCACCGTGCTGGCCCCGGTACGCGATGAGTCCTTGCAGCGCAGCGAGCAAGTCGCCTACCTCTCCGGCCACGGCGCGCCTCCGCTTCCCGCCGGCGGCGATTACTCGATCAACCGGGGGCTGTGGGGCGTGACCATCGGCGGCCGCGAGACCCTGACCTCCGGCGACTCCATTCCGGAGTCGGCGTGGGTGCTGTCGGCGGGGGCGCTGGAGAATTCGCTTCCGGAAGAGAAGCATGAACTGAAATTCGAAGCGGGCCTGCCGGTTGCCTGGGACGGTGAAGCCATGCGGCCCGTGGAACTGATCGAGACGCTCGAAGCCGCCGGAGGGCGTTTCGGGATAGGACGGGGCATTCATCTGGGCGACACCGTTCTCGGCTCCAAGGGCCGGGTGGCCTACGAAGCGCCGGCCGCGGAAATTCTCCTGTGCGCGCATCGCGAACTGGAGAAACTCACGCTGGGCGCGGGACAGATGCGGCTCAAGGACACGCTGGCGGCCGTCTACGGCGACCTGGTTCACGAGGGCAAACACCTCGACCCGGTCTGCCGTAACATCGAGGCTTTCTTCGACAGTTCCCAGGAGCGGGTTTCGGGCCGCGTGCGCCTGACGCTGCGGCCGGGAGCGGTCTGGGTTCGCGGCGTCGAATCGCCCCATTCGCTGCTGGCCGCCAGCCGGGGCGTGTACGGGGAAACGGCAGGGGAATGGTCGCCCCGCGACGCGCTGGGAGCTGCCCGGGTCATGGCGCTGCCCGGTATGTTGCACAGTCGCGTGGCGGCTTCGGCGGAAAGCGGTGACAGCGATGCGTAGCGTAGTGGTCGACAAGGTCTCCTCGGTCGCCTCGGGCCTGGACCTGGGACGCGAATTACGCGTGGGCCAGAGCATTCCCAGCGAGGAAGGCGTAATCGTGGCGGTGGAAGTCCTGAACGAAAAGTCTTCGTACAACCGGCTGGAACTTGCCAGCGGCCGCATGGCGCGGGTGCGCAGCGGCGATATCGTGGTGGGCGCACTGGGCCATCGAAAGGCCCTGTTCGGGTATTCCGGTCATCTGCCCAAGACCGTGGAGCGCGGCGATGTCCTGCAGCTGCTCAACATAGGCGGCGTGATAGGCGCGTGCGACTCCGTCAACGCCGCCATGGGCTCGCCTTTCGACGTGCGCGTTCTGGGAGTTGTGCTGGAGTTCCCGTACCTGGGTGAACGGGTAGGCGTGCCCGCCCGGGTAGGCGGGCAGCCGGTGGATGGCGAACGCCCCGGCCAGCTGAACCTGGGGGGCGTGCCGGTTGTGGCCCTAGCCGGCACCTGCATGAATTCCGGAAAGACCGCGGCGGCCTGCGCGATTATCGGCAAGCTGCGGCACGAGGGCTACGTGGTCGACGCCTTCAAGGCCACCGGCGTATCGCTGCGCCGCGACATACTGGCCATGGAGGACGCTGGCGCGCGCAATACCGCGATCTTCACGGATTTCGGGGTCGTGAGCACCTCTCCGGAGAACGCGCCGTCCCTGGTGCGTTCCATGCTCCGGCAGATGGCCGCCGCTGCGCCCGACGTGATCCTGTTCGAACTGGGCGACGGCATACTCGGGGCCTACGGCGTGGAGGCCATCCTCGCAGACGAGGGGATACGGTCGTCCATTACCTGCCTGCTGCTTTGCGCCAGCGATCCGGTCGCCGCCTGGGGCGGAGCACGGCTGCTGAAGGAACTGTACGGGATTGACGTAGCCGCCGTTACCGGTCCGGCAACAGACAACCAGGTGGGACTGGACATCCTGGGGCAGCGGGTCGGCGTGCCCGGCTACAACGCGATTACGCAAGGCGCGGAGCTCGGCGAGTTCGTGGCCCGCAACGTCTCGCTGGGGCGGCTGTGACCATTCCGGCCGTAATCCTGGGCGCGTCCGGGTACGTGGCGGGCGAACTGCTGCGCATACTCGCCGGTCACCCGCACTTCCGTATCGCGGCGGCGATTTCGGAAAGCAACGCGGGCAAGGCGGTGGAATCGGTGTTTCCCAACCTAACGGGCATCTGGCCGGATTTTCGCTTTCGGCCCTTCTCCGAACTGGGCGGGATGCTTGACGGGTGCTGCGCGGTTTTTTCATGCGCTCCGCATGGCGCCAGCGCCGGGCTTATCGCGACGGCGCTGAAAGTGGCCGACGACCAGGGCGCCCGGGTTCGTGTCGTTGATGCCTCGGCGGACTTTCGCTTCGCCGACGCGGATGCCTACGAGCAGGTTTACGGCCAGGCGCACGGCGCACCGGAATTGCTCCCGTCATTCTCCTGCGCCCTGCCCGAACATCGCGCGGAGGCCGCCACTTTGCATATCGGCCATCCCGGCTGTTTCGCCAGCGCATTGCTGCTGGCGTCGGTGCCCCTGATGCGCTACGGGCTGACCGACACGCCCCTGTTCGCCAGTGGCGTTACCGGCAGCACGGGCGCCGGCAAGACACCCCTCAAGACCACTCATCACCCGGTCCGGCATTCCAACATGTTTGCCTATCGGCCCCTGAAGCACCGGCACGCACCGGAAGTTGAAGCCGTTTGCGAGGCGGTGAGCGGCGTGCGGCCGGACCTGCGTTTCGTGCCGCACTCGGGGCCATTCGCCCGAGGTATCTACATGACGATGCAGGCCGGGCTCAAGCAAGCCGCCAGCGCGACGCAGCTTGTGGAGGCTTTTTCGGACACGTATGCGGATGCGCCGTTTGTGCATCTGATCGACGGCCCGCCGAAACTCAAGGACGTGGTGGGCGGAAACAATGCCCACATTGGCGTTACGGTGAGCCGGGGCTCGGCGGCGGTGTTCGTGGTTCTGGACAATCTCGTCAAGGGTGCGGCCGGCGGCGCCGTGCAATGGATGAATCGCCTGTACGGGCTTGAGGAGACCGCCGGCCTTGCGGCCGCGGGCCCGGCGTGGACGTGAGCGTCCAGGCGCGGACGCCGGCGTCCGGCGACGTGCGCAGCGCCGAGGCTGCGCACCTGGCTCAGGTGTACGCCCAGTTTCCCTTTGAGGTGGAATCGGGCGAAGGCGCCTACCTCAACCTGGCTGATGGCCGCCGTTTGCTGGACTTGTACGGCGGACACGCGGTGTGCGCGCTCGGCTACGGGCATCCGCGCCTTATGCAAGCCATCCGGCGGCAGGCGGGCGAACTGCTGTTCGCCAGCAACGCGGTGGCGCTGCGCGTCAGGGCGCGCGCCGCCGACAAGCTGGCGCAGTTCGCACCGCCGGGGCTTGATCGGGTTTTCTTCGTCAATTCGGGCGCCGAAGCCAACGAGAATGCGCTGCGCCTGGCCTGCAAGCTTACGGGGCGGTCGCGCGTCGTTGCCCTGGAACATGGCTTTCATGGCCGCACAGCGGCCGCCGGCGCGGTGACCTGGGGCGCGCGCGAGCTTTGGTACGGGTTTCCGAACACGCCTTTCGACGTGGCCTTTGCGCCCCGCGACAATGCCGCGGCCGCGGCCTCGCATGTCGACCGCAAAACGGCTGCCGTCATTCTCGAGCCCATACAGGGCCTGGCGGGCGCATACGCTCTGAGCGACGACTTTTTGCGCGCGGTGCGCGAAGCCTGCGACAGGCACGGAGCGCTGCTGATCGCCGATGAGGTGCAGTGCGGTATGGGACGGAGCGGCCTGCCGTTCGCCATCTCGCATTCGGGCGTGGCGCCGGACATGATCACGGCCGCGAAATCCCTGGGCGGGGGCGTGCCCTGCGCGGCGCTGCTGATGCGCGAGGAGTGCGCCGCCCAGCTCGGCAGAGGCGACCTGGGCACGACATTCGGCGGCGGCCCGCTGGCCTGCGCGGCCATCGAGGCCGTTCTGGACGCAATGGTGGAAGAACAGCTTCCCGCGCAGGCCGCGGAGCGTGAGCGGCAGGTCCGCGCCACCTGCGTGGCAGGTCCGGTCACGGAGATTGAGGGGCGCGGACTGCTGCTGGGACTGAAATGCGCCGGCGGGGCCCGGCAGGTTCGTGACGACCTGCTTGCCGCCGACATTCTTGCAGGGACCAGCGCGCTGCCCCAATGGCTGCGCCTGATGCCCCCGCTTAACCTGCGCGAAGAAGAGGCGGCGCAACTGGGCGCCGCCGTGCATCAACTCGGCTCTTGACTGGAGCAGGCAAATGAGTGACATCCAACGATTCGACGACCTTGCGGACTTTTCTCCGCGACAGATAGCCGCGCTGCTGGCCCTGGCCGGCCGGCTGGAGAAGCATCCGGAGCCCGAGGCCCTGAAAGGCAAGGTCCTGTCGCTGCTGTTTCTGAATCCATCGCTGAGAACGCTGGCTTCGTTCCAGGCTTCCATGACCCGCCTTGGCGGCGGCGCGTTCGTGATCTCGCCGGAAATGTCCATCCACGGGCTGGAGACGCGGCCGGGGATCGTGATGGACGGCGCAGCGGCCGAACACGTCAAGGAAGCGGTTCCGGTAATCGCCTCGTACGGCGACGTCCTGGGCTTAAGGGCCTTCGCCGAGCGCCGCGACCTCGTGGAGGACCTGGAGGATCGCGAGTATCGAAGCATGGCGGAGCTGGTTTCCACGCCGCTGATCAACATGGAATCGGCCATCAACCATCCCTGCCAGAGCCTGGCCGACTGGAAGACCATGGACGATCTCGGCGCCCCGGCTTCGGGGGGCAAGTTCGTCCTGAGCTGGGCCTATCATCCGCTGGCGCTGCCGCTTGCCGTACCGGCCGCCACGATTCAGATGGCGGCCATGCGCGGCATGGATGTGACCGTTCTCCGCCCGGAGGGATTCGAACTGCCCCCGCCGGTAATGGACAAGGCCCGCACGCTTGCCGAGCGCAGCGGGGGCTCACTGAGCGAAACGGACGACCGCGCGGAGGCGCTGGCCGGCGCCCGCGTGCTGTATGCGAAGTCCTGGAGTTCCACCCTTCATTACGGCGACAAGCACGAGGATTACCAGTTGCGCAACCGTCACGAGGACTGGTGCGTTGACGAAGACTGGTTCGCGCGGGCTGAATCGGACTGCCGGTTCATGCACTGCCTTCCCGTGCGCCGCAACGTTGTGGTAAGCGAAGCGGTGCTGGACGGACCGCGCAGCGTTGTGGTGCCGGAAGCACGCAACCGCATGTGGGTGCAGATGGCCGTGCTGTACGCCATGCTGGGGCCGGGACTGTGAACCGGTCACGGCCGAGCGGCACAGGCTTCGGCGCGCTGCGGGCGGCGGCGCCCTACCTGCGGCTGTACCGCGGCCGCGTTTTCGTCGTAAAGCTGGGTGGCGAGGTCCTGAGCCGGAGCAGCCGCATGGAGGCTCTGGTCGAGCAGGCCGGCGTCCTGCAGGCGCTGGGCGTGCGGGTCGTGATCGTGCATGGCGGAGGACCGCAGTCGACCGAATTGACCGGGCGCCTGAAACACAAGGCGCGCATGGTGGCCGGCCGCCGCGTAACCGGGCCGGAAGACCTGAAGGTGGCGTCGTACGTGCTCAGTGGCGAGGTCAATACGCAATTGCTAGCCGCCTGCCGGGCCTGCGGAATTCCGGCAGTCGGCCTGTCCGGGGTGGACGCCGGCCTGATCACGGCCCATCGGCGGCCGCCGGTGAAGATGGAAGGCGCGGGCGACGAGCCGGTGGATTTCGGCTTTGTCGGGGACATCGACGCGGTCGACCCGGCGGTCCTCGAGCTGACCCTCGGGGAAGGCATGATTCCGGTGGTTAGTCCCCTGTCCGCCGACAGCGAGGGCAAGCTGCTGAACATAAACGCCGACACCGTGGCCGCGGCGCTGGCGGTCGGCATCAAGGCGGAGAAACTGGTTCTGACCATGGCTGCTCCGGGTATTCTTCAGGATCGTTCGGACCCGTCCACGCTGGTGTCCTATCTCGACCTGGCGGGATTGCGAAAGCTGCGCGAGCAGGGCGCGCTGGGAGACGGCATGTTGCCCAAGGCAACGGCGATCGAGTCCGCAATCTCCGGCGGCGTGCCGAGGGTTCACCTGGTATCCGGCAGCATGCAGGATGCGCTGCTGCGCGAAGTATTCACCAACGAAGGCTGCGGAACGCTGGTCGTGCGCAGCATCGATGCGCTGTCCGCCGCGGAGCAGGAGGCGGCGAAGTAATGACACGCCTGTGGGACAAGGGCGGCGAGCTGGACGAGACGGTCCTGCGCTATACGGCCGGCGAGGACCACATCCTGGACGCTCGCCTGGTGGAGTACGACGTGACGGCCTCGATCGCGCACGCCGGCATGCTGCACGCGGCCGGCTACCTTTCGGCCGAGGACCACGCTGAAATCGTCTCCGGCCTGAATGAGCTGGCCGCCGGGCACGCGGCCGGCGCCTGGGCCATTTCGCTGGAAGAGGAAGACGTGCATACGGCCCTGGAGCGGCGCCTGGTTGCGCGGATCGGCCAAGCCGGCGCCCGCGTGCACCTTGGGCGTTCGCGCAACGACCAGGTGCTGGCGGCGCTGCGCCTGTATCTCAAGGACGCCGCGGCCTCCCTTGCGCGGGCTGCGGAAGCGGTTGCCCTGGCCCTGGAAGAACTGAATGCGCGCCAGGGCGAGTTGCCGCTGCCCGGTTACACGCACATGCAGCAGGCCATGCCGAGCAGTGTGGATCTGTGGGCGGGAGCTTATGCGGCGGAGTTGCGCGACGACGCAGCCGGCCTCAAGGCCTCCGTGCGCCGAATGGACCGCAATCCCCTCGGCAGCGCGGCGGGCTTCGGCGCCCCGGGACTGGAACTGGATCGGGAACATACTCGCAAGGCCCTGGGATTTGCCGAGGTACACGAACCGGTTACGGCCGTGCAGCTTTCGCGCGGCAAGGCGGAAGCAGGAATGGCGTTTGAATGCGTGCTGCTGGTGCAGGATCTGGGCCGGCTCGCCGGCGACCTTCTGCTCTTTTACACCCAGGAGTTCGCACTCATTGAACTGGCCCCGGAAGTAACCACCGGTTCGTCCATCATGCCCCAGAAGCGCAATGCCGATGCGCTGGAGCTGGTCCGCGGCGCCGGCGCCAGCGCGCGCGCCGGTCTGCTGGAAATCCTCGGACTGCCTGCATCGCTGCCTTCCGGTTATCAGCGGGACCTGCAACGGATCAAGGCGCCGCTTTTCCGCACGATCGATCTTGCCGGCGAAAGCTGCCAGGTCGTTTGCCGTATAGTGCGCGCTTTGCGCTTCAACCCCGAACGCTGCGGGGAGTTGACGTCGGCCCGGGGCCTGCGCGCCGCGGAGCGTGCCAACCGGCTTGCGGCGGAGCAGGGCTTGAGTTTTCGTGAAGCGTACCGGCAGGTCGCGCGGCAGGAGAAGGAGTGAGCGGCAGAATCTGGCATCCCAGGGCGTTCGATCGTCCCGAGCAGCTAAACGCGATGGAGAAGGACCGGATGCTGGGGCATCTGGGCGTGGAGATTGTCGAAATCGGCGACGACTACCTGCGCGCACGCATGCCCGTGGATTACCGCACGCAGCAACCGTTCGGATTGCTGCATGGCGGCGCGTCGGCGGTTCTGGCGGAATCGGTGGGCAGCTGGTCGTCCTACCTCACCACGCCTCCGGGCGAATTCCAGGTCCTCGGACTCGAAATCAACGTCAGCCACCTGCGCCCGGCGAAATCGGGTTACGTTTACGGAACCGCCCGTCCGGTGCGCCTGGGCAGCGTGGTCCACGTCTGGGACATAAAGGTTACCGACGAAGCCGGGGTCTTGCTGAGTGTTTCCAGGCTGGCGACGTCGGTTCGCCGCCTCAAGCAATCGAGCGCGTGATATTCTTGCGGCCGCCGCAGAGGGGAACCCGTGAAGAAATTACTTGTTATCGCTTGCGCCTTGGCGTTGGGCGCATGCGCAGCCCAACAGTCAGCGCTGCAATCCGCAGAATCGACTCCGGAGGGGCAGGAGGCCCAGGCGTCCGAGAATTCCGCCGCGGCGCGGCGCGAGGAGCGGCGCAGGAGCGATGAGACTTACGTCAGCTCGCTGGAGCGAAGGGACCAGACGGGCTCCCGCATCAATCGCGTACGCCGCAGGGGCGAACCGGAAGAAGACAAGACCGCCGGCAAGCGCGTTGAATCCATTAGCCGGGAACAGATCGAGGACATGCAGGAGAGGGGCGGGACGGTCATAATCGCCGGCGAGGAATAACCGGCAAGGGAATTTCGGCCCCTTGCGGCCCCGGCGCGGAATCAATCGGAGGCAGGTTCCCGTTTCCTGATCATCAGTCGCGCCATCAGGATGCCGATCTCGTAGAGCAGGTACATGGGCACCGCCAGCAGCGTCTGGGAGATCATGTCGGGAGGAGTCACCAGCATTCCCAGCGTGAAGGCCCCCAGGAGGATGTAGGGACGTTTGCTGCCCAGCGATTGCGGGCTGACGATGCCCGCGCCTACCAGCATGAGTATTGCGATCGGCACCTCGAAGGCGAGCCCGAAAACAAAGAACAGCACGACCACGAAATCCAGGTACTCGCCGATGTCGGTCATCATGGCCACGCCTTCCGGCGTGGCGGCGGCGAAGAAACTGAACATCAGCGGGAAGACGACGAAATAGGCAAATGCCGCGCCGGCGTAGAAGAGAACAATGCTGGAGAACACCAGCGGCAGAGCGACCTTTTTCTCGCGCTTGTACAGCCCCGGCGCTACAAAGGCCCAGACCTGGTATATGACGATCGGCATGGCGGCGAAAAGCGCAACGAAAAAGGCCGTCTTGAAAGGGGTCAGGAACGGTGACGCCGGTCGAATGGCGACCATGGTGAAGCCTTCGGGAAGCTGATTCATCAGCGGCGACGCCACCAATGTGAAGACTTCCTGGGCAAACGGAACCAGTCCGACAAATAACAGCAGGATCGTGCCCGCCGCCTTCATCAGGCGCGAGCGCAATTCAACCAGGTGCGAAAGGAGACTGGATTCCTCCAGTTCCTCTTCCTTGTCCTGACTCTCGGTCTCGTTATTCACCGGATTGACTTTTCCCGGCGCCGTTTCCGGGCGAGGATTGCTCCGTGTCTGCTTGCGTTTCCTTCTTGTCGCCGCCCGATTCCTTCTTGTCGCCTACCGTTTCCTTGTGCGCCGTATTCGGGTTCGGGCGCTTTGACGACTCCGCCGGCCGGCGCGTTGAGAATGGTTTCGGATCGTCCAGATCCACTTCCTGGCGCAGCTGGTACATCAGCGTCCGCGACATGCGCCGCGCCTGCCCGACCCAGCGTCCGAGCTGGGCGGCGACCTTCGGCAGGCGCTGCGGCCCCAGCACGATCAGGCCCATACCCGCCAAAAGGATGAGTTCCGTAAAGCCGATATCAAACATGCAGGTGTCGCAGCACGCTCAGGGCACACGCAGCGGCGGATTACGACGCTTGGGCAAGAGGCAAGTCCGCCCCGGCTCGGGCGGGAATCAGGCCTTGGGCGCTTCCTTTTCCTTGCTCTTCGCGCCCGTCTCGGTTTCGCTGAACTCCGCGTCGGTGCGGGCCAGCTTGTCCGGATCGGCCTTGTCCGGGTCGGAAACGGCCTTGCGAAATCCCTTGATAGCGGAGCCCAGGTCGCTGCCGAGGTTCCGGATACGCGAGGTGCCGAATATCACCAAGGCGAGCAGCAGTACTACCAGTAGCTGCCAGCCGCTGATTCCGCCAAATCCCATTATTTCATCCTCTTAGCGCTCTTGGAGTCTCCGCCGGGTTGATTGACCCATGCGCCACTCGCCTGAGAAGCCCTGCGGTAAAAGTCAATCATACCCTCTACGGCCCCGGATGGGCCTTAAGGAGAATGGTTACCGGCCCCGAGTTGACCAGTTCAACGTCCATGTCGGCGCCATAGACCCCTGTTGCCACCCGCACGCCCAGCGCTTTTGATTCGGCCACCAGCCGGTCGAACAGCCGCCGTCCCACATCCGGCGGAGCGGCCTTCGAAAATCCCGGCCGGGCGCCCTTGCGCGTGTCCGCCGCCAGCGTGAATTGCGATACCAGCAACAGTTCGCCGCCCACGTCCTTCAGGCTCAGGTTCATGCGGCCGTCGGTATCCGGAAACACCCGGTATCCCACGATGCGTTCCGCCAGGCGTTCGGCCTGCGCCTCGCCGTCGCCCCGCTCCACCGCGGCCAGCACCAGCAGGCCGCGGCCGATCCTGCCTGACGTTTCGCCATCCACACTTACGCGCGCGCGGCTTACGCGCTGCAGTAAACCGATCATCGTGGGAACAGGCCCTTGTCTTCTCCCGCCGGTATAGTATTCGCCCCGTTCACAAGGGAATCCACATGCCCCAATTAACGGTCAAGGCGATAGTAACCGGTGTGCTGCTGTCGATCATTCTGTCCTGGGCCAACGCCTATATTGGACTGTTCGCAGGGCTTACGGTTTCGGCATCCATTCCGGCCGCCGTTCTCTCCATGGCCGTCCTGGGCCTTTTCAAGCGTAGCAACATTCTCGAGCACAACATCGTTCAGACCGCCGCTTCGGCGGGCGAGTCGCTGGCCGCAGGCGTGATTTTCACGCTGCCGGCGCTGCTGATACTCAACTACTGGGACGTGTTCGACTACTGGTGGGTGAGCGTGATCGCCGGCGTCGGCGGGCTGCTGGGCGTGATGTACACCATTCCCTTGCGCCATTCACTGATTGTTTCCGAAAACCTGGCCTTTCCCGAAGGCCAGGCAACGGCCCAGGTGCTCAAGGCAGGTCAGGAGCGCGGCGGTGAAGTGCGCTTTTTGGCGCTGGGCGCCGGCCTGGGTGCGCTGCTCAAGCTGTGCGAGACCGGATTCAAGCTCTGGGACGGCATCGCCCAGGCGGCCGCGCGAGTAGGCGAGAGCATCGCCTACGTGGGATCCAATCTCTCACCGGCGCTGGTCGGCGTCGGCTATATCGTGGGCATCAATATCGCCAGCCTGGTGCTCCTCGGCGGCCTGTTCTCATGGAACGTCGCTTTGCCAGTATTCGGCGCCTTCTACCTGGAAAACAACCCCGAGTTCGCCGCCAACGTAGCGGGCCTGTCGGCCGCGGATGCGGCTTTTGCGATCTGGAGCACGCAGATTCGCTACCTTGGCGTGGGAGCAATGATCACCGGCGGCCTCTGGGCGATTATTTCACTGCGCGGCTCGCTGGTCGAAGCCTTTCGGCGGAGCTTCGGGAAGACCGCCGCGGAGGTCGCCATTGCCGAGACCGACCGCGATACGCCAATGCGCATTGTCCTGGCCGGGGTTGCGGTCATGGCGGCGTTCATGTGGATCATCTACTACAACCTGGTGGACAGCGTAGGCATTTCGTTGGCCATGACCCTGCTGATGGCGACCACCGGTTTCCTGTTCTCGGCGGTCGCCGCGTACATGGCCGGTCTCGTCGGCTCCTCGAACAACCCGGTATCGGGAGTCACGATCGCCACCATTCTGTTTTCCTCGCTGCTGATGCTGTGGCTGGTCGGAAGGGAAGACGCCAACGCCCCCGCCGCCGTGATCATGATCGGGGCAGTGGTGTGCTGCGCGGCGGCCATAGGCGGAGACAACATGCAGGACCTGAAGGCCGGGCGAATTGTCGGGTCCACGCCGTACAAGCAGCAGGTCATGCAGGTGGTGGGCGTTGTTTCGGCCACCTTCCTGCTGGCGCCGATACTGAACGTGCTGCTTACCGCGTACGGCATCGGCCCGGCGACCACGGAGCAGCCGGACTCCCTGCAGGCGCCCCAGGCCACGCTGATGGCATCGGTGGCCGCCGGAGTGCTGGGCGACGCCGACCTTCCCTGGAACATGATTGCCGCGGGTGCGGTCGTGGGTGCGTTGATCATCGTCTGCGACGAAGTGCTGAAGGCGCGCAAGGCCGGCTTCCGCATGCCGGTGTTAGCTGTCGCCGTGGGAATTTACCTGCCGGTCGAGCTGGCGGTTCCCATTTTCCTGGGCGGGTTGCTTTCCTGGCTTGCCAGGCGCGCCCGGGGCGGAGAGGCTGCGCGGACTGGTTCGCTGCTGGCCGCCGGCCTGATAACCGGCGAAGCCTTGCTTGGCATTTTCATCGCCGTCGTCATCGTCGCCACCGGCGACAAGACGCCGCTGGCGCTGCCATTCTCCGCCGGGTCCTGGCTCGGCATGCTGGCGCTTGCGGCCGTGGCGGCGCTGCTGTATCGTGCCGGCGCCCGCGGCGGCGCGGCTGGCGCAAGTTGACGACTTGTCTTTTTTTGATCTGGAGGAGTTCCATGTCCCATTACCTGGTTGCGGTGTGCCACATCACCAACTTCAACGACAACATGAAGAAATACGCCCAGCTCTCTGCCGAGCTGGTGGCGAAGAACGGCGGGGAGTACGTCATACGGGGTCCGGCCGAAGAAAACGTCGAGGGCGACAAGCTGGCCGGTTGCTACCTGATCGTCAGCCGTTTCCCCACCCGCGAACAACTCGACGCGTTCTGGAAGGGCGACGAGTACCGCAACAACGTGCGCCCGCTGCGCGCCGGCACCGGAAAATACGATATCGCGATCTACCCTGCTGCCGCCTGAAGCGATGAGCCGGGAGAAGACGCCCGCAGGCCCCGGGGCTGCGGGATTGCCGGACGCTGCGGCCGTTTACCTGATGGTCATGTAGCGCTCCAGCCGCGCGACCTCGTCGTCGTCCACGTACTTGCCGATTTCGCGGCGAAACTGCTCCATGTTGCGGTAGGGCCGATACTCGAGAAACTCGTGCACCATGCGCCGGCCAACGCCCGGTATGCCCGCGAAGTCAGCCTCGCCCGCGGAGTTGAGGTCCAGCGGAACGAACACGTACTGTTCCAGCCGCGCGACCTCTTCTTCATCCACGTACTTGCCGATTTCGCGGCGGAATTGTTCCAGAGAGGTGTATGGCCGGTACTCCTCGAACTCGTGCGCCATTCGCCTGCTCATGCCGGGAATCAGGAGGATCTCCTCCTCCGGCGCCGAATTGAGATTGAGGGGAACAAACAGTTGCGCATAAGCCTCCGCACGCTTACTCTCGTTCAACGATCCGCTCAACAGGGCGTCCAGTTCCGCCGTACCGGCAAATGGCCGGCCATCCATGATGTTTCCGACGAGCTTCGAGTCAAGATGGGTGACGCGCGCAAGCTGCTCTTCGTCGGCCACGTTGGGGTTGAGAATGCTGTCGTTATTGCCGACTTGCGCCTGCGCCACACTCCACAAGAGCGCGGTTGCCACGCAGATGGCTGCCATTGACCGATTCATTCATACTCTCCCGAAAATTGCAGCCATTCTAGTGCCGTGTCACGCACATATTGCCGCCGAATAACCGGCGGGAACGCCGGCAGGAGACTTCGCCTTTGCTCCGCCGACTGATTGAATCGCCCTACCCGCTCTGGCTGCTGCTCGCATTGCCGGGGGCAGTCATTATCGTACGGTACGCAACGGGCGCCACGTTCTATGGGGAGGTGGTGCTCGCGACAGGAGATCTCTCGGCGAAATTGCTTATTGCAACCATGGCCGTTACGCCGCTGACGCTGATGTTTCCGGGGCGTCCATGGGTCAGGTATGTGCTCGGGCGCCGACGCTATCTCGGCGTGGCCGCGTTCGGCTACGCGGCGTTGCATACGGTCGTGTACCTGCTTCGAAAGGAAACGTTCGGACTCATACTGGATGAAGGTGCCGAACCCGGACTGCTCACGGGCTGGATCGCGTTGGTCATCTTCGCTCTGCTGGCGATCACCAGCAGCGACGCCGCCGTGCGGCGCCTGCGGCGGCTTTGGAAGCGCCTGCACCGCTGGGTATACGTAGCGGCCATATTGACTTTCGCACACTGGGTCATGGAGGCCTTCGATCCGTTGCCCGGCCTCATTCACCTGGCGGTGCTGGCCACGCTGGAAGGATTCAGGCTGTGGAAGACGAATCGTGGCCCGCGGCGCCAGCCAACATGAAGCGCGCCCGGGCGGTAGCGACGAGAGCGCCGCTGTCATCGCGGAAGGCCTTGCCCTCCATCTCCATCATGCGGCCCCGGCGACGCAGCAGCCGGCCTTCCAGCTTCAGTCCGACACCCATCGGGACCGCGTCGCGGTAGCGGACTTCGCAGCGCGCGGTGTGGGCGCGCTGGCCCTGCAGAAAGCTCCAGTTGGCCATCACGTCGTCCAGCAGCGAATACAGGATCCCGCCGTGCAGCATGTCGCTGTAGCCGACATGCGTTGGCCCCGGCGTGAACTCGGCGCGGCAGACCTCTTCGCCGCCGTCCTCTTCCAGGCGGAAACGCACCCTTAGACCCCCCGGATTGGAAGGCCCGCAGACGAAGCAATGATTGGCCGGATCCCAGAGTTCGCTGATGTTTTTTCTCCTGCGCTGGGGCATGATAGGAACGGCAATCCCGAATGATATGCGGCCCGACCCATGACGTACGATTCCGGCAACATCTTCGCCCGCATCCTCGCGGGCGAGGCAAAATCCCATCGCGCTTACGAAGACGAGCACGTGCTGGCGATCATGGATGTCATGCCGCGCGCCGACGGGCATACGCTGGTGCTGCCCAAGGCGCCGTGCGCGGATTTTCACACCCTTCCGGCCGATGCGGTGCCCGGCGTTTTTGCGGCTACGCAGAAGCTGGCGGACGCCGTCAAGGAAGCGTTCGGGGCGGACGGGGTCCTGGTCACGGTGCGCAACGGCTCCGCCGCCGGCCAGGTCGTCTTCCACATGCACGTGCACGTGATCCCCTGCCATCAGGGCCAGCCGATGAGGCCGCCGGGACACGCCCTTGCCGATGACGAGATTCTCGCAGAGCACGCCCGGCTGATTCGCGAGGCCCTGGCCCGGCAGGAAGCCGAATAGACGGACAGTCTATGCCCGCAAGTCACCTCATGTGGCCGTTTTTCGAGCGACGGCATGGCGACCGGCAACGGCGGCTGGACGCCTGGTGCGGCGAGCAATCCTGGACGCAGGAGCCGACAGGCGCGAACCTGGACGCAAGTTGCCGGGACATCGCCTTGCGCCTCGGGGAAGCCGGATTTCTGAAGATCGCGGTGCCCGAACCGTTCGGCGATGACGCAAGCCTGGACGCCCGCAGCCTGTGCCTGATGCGCGAGACCCTGGCGCGGCACGAACCCCTGGCCGATTTCGTATTCGCCATGCAGGTTCTGGGCAGCGCGCCGATCAGCCTGTATGGAAACTCCGCGCAAAAGGAGGCGTGGCTGGGCGACGTTGCCGCGGGCCGCAAGGTCGCGGCCTTCGCGCTGTCGGAGAAAGAAGCGGGTTCGGACGTCGCCGCCATGAGCATGCGCGCGGAGCAGCGAAGGGGCGACTACGTGCTCGACGGCGCCAAGGCATGGATTTCCAACGCCGGAGTTGCCGACTTCTACGTGCTGTTCGCCCGCACCAGCGGGGGCAAACGCGGAATCAGCGCGTTCGTGGTGCCCGCCGACACGCCCGGCATTCGGGTCAGCGAACGGACCCGTGTCATCGCGGCGCATCCGCTGGGCAGCCTGGAGTTCTCGAACTGCCGGGTGCCGGCGGATTGCATGCTGGGTGCGCCCGGAGACGGTCTTCGCGTTGCCCTCGGCACTCTGGACTTGTGCCGCTCGACGGTGGGCGCGGCCGCGCTGGGCATGGCGCGTCGGGCCTACGGCGAGGCATTGCAGAGAGCGCGCGGCCGGGAGCTCTTCGGCGGGACCCTGGGCGACCTGCAGATCACGCAGGCGGCCCTGGCCGACATGGCCACCTCCATAGACGCGGCGGCCCTGCTGGTTTACCGGGCCGCCTGGACGCGCGACTCGGGACAGGAGCGCATTACGCGCGAAGCATCCATGGCCAAGCTGTTCGCGACCGAGCACGCCCAAAGGGTGATAGACCGCGCCGTGCAGTTGTTCGGGGGCGAGGGGGTCCGGGCGGGATCCGTGGTGGAACGCCTGTACCGGGAGATACGCGCGCTCAGGATCTACGAAGGCGCAAGCGAGATCCAGCAGGTTCTGATCGCGCGCCACGAGCTTAAGGAAGACTGAGAAGCCCGCCAGGGACGGTCCTGATGGGACTGGGATTTACCCGCCTGTATCGGCAGTTCGCACTGCCTTGCCTGCTTGCGCTTGGCCAATGTCTGGCGCCGCCGGCCGTCGCCGCCGAAGGGAGTCCAGGCACCTACGCGGGTATCGAGGAAATCGTGGTGACGGCGCGTCGTCGCGCCAGCGACGCACAGGCTGTGAACCGCAGCATCAGCGTGCTGGACCTTGAGCGCCTCGGCGGGCTGCCCGGCCAGACGCACGTGCAGGAGGCGCTGGTGCGGGTGCCCGGGGTGAACCTGCAGCGGGGCAACGGGCAGGAGTATCTTCCGGCATTGCGTTCGCCGGTGCTTACCGGCGCCGGCGCCTGCGGCGCGCTGCTGACGGCCGAAGACGGCATTCCGCTCACTTCGCCCGGCTTTTGCAATATCAACGAACTCTTCTTTGCGCACCATGAGGCGGCTTCGCGCATCGAAGTGCTGCGGGGGCCCGGCGCCGCCGTGCACGGAGGCAATGCCTTGCACGGTGTGGTGAACGTAATCACCGCGCACGGCGCGGAGTCTTCGCTGGCGGGCCTGGAATTGGGGACATACGGTTTTGCCCGGCTGCGGCTGGACTGGTCCGGCGAGTCCGACAGCGGCGTCCGTTTGACCGCGGTGCGCGATCAGGGTTTCCGCGACGACTCCGGCTACCGGCAGTTCAAGCTCAACGCGTTCCGCTCGGGGAGCACGCGGGCCTGGGACTGGACCGGCGCCCTGGCGGTCAGCGGCCTGGACCAGGACACCGCGGGATACATTACCGGACTCGACAGTTTTCGCGACCGGCGGACCGCCCGCTCGAACCCGGACCCGGAAGCCTTCCGCAAGGCGCTCAATCTGCGCGCCTGGGCACGCCTTGAACATCGTCGGGGTGAAGCCTGGACGCTGGTCCTGACGCCCTACCTGCGCTACTCGCGCATGCGCTTTCGAATGCATTTCCTGCCCGGCGACCCGTTCGAGCGCAACGGCCATTCCGGCGTCGGCATGCAGACGGCCGCCTATGTCGACCGTGGGACCTGGCTCCTCATTGCCGGCCTCGATTTCGAGTACACGCAGGGCGATCTACGCCAATGGCAGCAGGGCGATGCCGCTGGAAGCGCGTTTGTGCGGGAAGTCTTTCCTTCCGGGGACCACTACGATTATGAGGCGGACGCCGCCTGGACGGCCCCGTTTATTCAGTTGGACCTGAGTTTCGGAGACTACTGGAAGGCGAGCATCGGGGCCCGTTACGAACGCTCGCGCTACGACTACCGCACGGCGCTGCCCGCGGGGCGCACGCGGGACGATCTGACTCCCTGCGGTTTCGGAGGATGCCGCTACAGCCGCCCGGCGAATCGCGACGACAGCTTCGGGACGTTTTCGCCCAAGGCAAGCATCATGTGGGTCCCTGTCCGCGATGCGCGCGCCTGGCTCAGCCTTTCGCACGGCTTTCGCATGCCGCAGGCCACCGAGCTGTACCGCCTGCAGGGTGAACAGTCCACGGCCGAGTTGCGCCCCGAGCAGCTTCGCGCGGCGGAACTCGGGATGTCCTTGCGCGTCGACGCTTTCGCCGCCCAGTTGGCGCTTTATCACATGCGCAAGCGTGACGTGCTGTTCCGGGACGCGGAGCTGTTCAACCGCGCGGGCGGCGGCACCCGCCACGAGGGGTTCGAGATCGAGGCCTCCTGGCAGGCGAACCCGCGGCTGGTGGTGGAACTTACCGGGACTGTTGCCCGGCACCGCTACGACAGGGATTTCATGCTTGGCGGCGTCAATCTCAAGGGCCTCGACGTGGACACGGCGCCGCGCCGATTCGGCGGCACACGCCTTCGCTGGCAGGGCCGGGGAGACTGGCAGGTGGAGCTGGAATGGTTGTGGGCCTCGGGCTACTACATGGAGCCCCAAAACCGGCATCGCTACCCGGGTCACGAAATCCTGAACCTGCGCGCGCGCGCAGCGCTGGGACAGCGGGCCATCGCCTTTGCGCGCTTGCTCAACCTGACCGACCGGGCGTACGCGGACCGCGCCGACTATACGGTCTTCAGCGGCGAGCGCTATTTCCCGGGGCGGCCCCGGTCATTGTTTGTCGGGCTGGAGTGGCGCTGGGGAGCATCCGGCTCAAATGGGCCGGCGACGCCAGGCCGGTAAGGGAGCCCGGCCGGGCTATTCCTCCGCTTCGCCTCCGTCGGCGGCGATCCATTCACCGCCCTGGAAACCGCAGCCGATCTCCAGCCCGAATGCGTCGCCGGTATAGTAGTACTGCTTCGAATCACCGATGTCGCAGACACCCACCATCTCGCGCTCGGTGTCGCATTCGCCGCCTTCGGCAAAGCTTGCGTCACGGTTGTCGTCCGTCTGGCCCAATTCCGTGCAGGCGGCTTCCGTCACCGGCGCCTGGCAGAGGTCGAACGGACCCGCGAACATGTTCTCCTGAACATAGGTACAGGCGCCGACCGGTTCGTCGTCACCGATCGCGGTGCTCATCAGTACCAGGAAAAGGCCCGGCAGCCAGTGTCTTGTCTTCATGGATGTGCTCCCCTGGTCAGAATCGCGAGGAATGATAAACCACCGCTCTGCTATGCTGCGGAGCACGATCCTTGCAGTGGTATTCGGGAGGGATGCTCCGCCTATGTGGAAAAAGAAGAACCGCCACGACCGGCCGCAGGACGGCCGGCTGCCCATTCCCACGCAGATCATTTCCAACGAGGAGTATTTTCCGACTCCGCAGACTCCCGAGCAGCGAAAAGTGGAGTTGTTGCTCAGGGAGTGGTCGGGCGAACGCAGCCGGGCCCTGGGGCTGTCCCGGCGCGAATTCCTGGCCGGGAGCTGCGGGATGGCGATGGCCTTCATGGCAATGAACGAAGTGTTCGGTCCCTGGTTCCGCGTGAACGCGGCGGAAACCTACGACCTTCAGGCCTATCCCGAGCTATGGCCCAAGAGTTCTTTCATTTTCGACGTGCAGACGCACCACGTTCGTACCGGCGGGACGGAGCCGCTGTTCTTTCGCAAGCTCTCCGCGCCGTTCAACAAGGAGCTCGAAGGCGTGGAACCGCAGAAGGGCGATCTGCAGTTTCGCAACTTCATCAAGGAAGTGTTCTTCGACAGCGATACCCAGGTGGCTGTGATCAGCGGCGTGGCGTCCAATCTCTTCAACGTGCTCAATTCCGACGAGATGGTGGAAGGCCGCGAGCGGATCAACACGATGGCGGGATCGCAGAGGCTGCTTGCTCACGGCCTTGTGGCGCCCTTCTTCCCGAATTTCCTGGAAGAGACCGAGCGCCTGGCGCTGGAGCTGAAGGTGGATTCCTGGAAGTTCTATCCCGGCGTGGTGGAACGCAAGGGCGAGTTCCCGTTCTGGATGGACGACGAGGAGCTGATGTATCCCTTCTACGAGAAGATTCGGGGATACGGCATGGACCTGGTTTGCGTTCACAAGGGACTGCCGCTGCCGGGCAGCAGCCTGGAGCACAACCATCCGCGCGACATCGAGAAGGCGGCGCGCGACCACCCCGACATCAACTTCATCATCTATCACTCGGGCTTCAAGGCGGCCAATTACGAACTGCCCCCCGGCGACGGCTACATACAGGAGGGCGGATACCTGCCCTGGACCACCGACCTGGTGCGCATGCGCGAAGCCAATCCCGACATGACGAACGTGTACATGGAACTCGGCACCACCTTCGGCCACACGGTCATTACCCATCCGAACGTGTGCGCGCATTTCCTGGGCCAGATCCTCAAGGCATACGGGGCCGATCACGTGATCTGGGGCACGGACGCAATCTGGTGGGGATCGCCGCAGTGGCAGATCGAGGCCTTCCGCCGCTTCCGGATGCCCGAGTCCCTGCAGGAGGAATTCGGCTATCCGGCGATCACCGATGAAGACAAGGCGAAGATCCTGGGGCTGAACGCCGCGCGCCTGTACGGTATCGATCCGGACGCGGCCCGCAAGGCCCTTCCGGACGACGGGCTATCGCAGCTCAAGAACTGGTACGGCCACGAAGGCGGGCAACCCAGCAACACGCAATACGGCTGGATCAAGGCCTGACCGCAGGCTGTAGGTCTGTTTCGCTGTTCCCTCGCCTTGTCATCTGCCCCTCCTTCCGGGGAGGCGCCATCCCTGGCTCGGTTCCGCCATCCTGGCTCCAACGCTCCCCGGAAGGAGGGGCAGATGACAAGGCTTACCCGGGCGGGAGCGAGCAAAGACCGGCGGACTATCGGACGGCCGTCTCGGCAGTCAGCTTGAGAATCTGTCCGCCGCTGTCGTGTTCCAGAAGAAGATAGATTTCCCCCGCGGGCCCCACTTCGATATCGCGAAACCGAACCACGTCTTCCAGCAGCGTTTCCTGCTGGACCAGTTGATGGTCTACCAATCTCACGCGTAACAGATCGGACGCCCGCAAGGTACCGACAATGATGTCGCCGTTCCATGCAGGGAACATGTCGCCTGAGTAAAACACGAAACTTGACAGGGCAGGAGCGGGCGTGAAGTCCAGCACAGGCTGCCGGATGTCGGCCGGATCGAAGTCCATACCGAGCACTCTGCCCCAGGCGACCGGCCTGCCGTTGTAATTCACGCCGAGCGAGAACAACGGCCACCCGTAATTCAGCCCGGGTTCAATCAGATTGATTTCATCGCCCCCGCGCGGGCCCATCTCCGTGCTCCAGACTTCGTTGGTAACAGGATTGAATTCCAGGCCCTGAGGGTTGCGGTGGCCATAGGTCCAGATCGCCGGTTCCGCGTCCGGCGTGCCGACAAAGGGATTGTCGACCGGCACACGGCCATCGTCATGCAGGCGCATGATCTTGCCGGCGGGTGCGCCGAGGTCCTGTATTCCAATGTGTTCCATTCGGCCCTTGATGCCCACGCCGAAATACACATAGCCATCGCTATCGAAGGCGATGCGGCCGCCCGCGGCAATTTCCGGCATCGTGGTGTAGTGCATGTAATCCGCCTGCCAGAGGACCTCCTCGTCCTCCCAGGCGCCGTCCCGAATCCGGCCGCGCACCAGTTTGTTCATGGATACATCCTGTCCCGATTGCCGACTGGTGTCGTTGCAGTCGGAGCAGCGATCTCCGTAGTGGAGATAAATCCAGCCGTTGTTTGCGTAGTCGGGATGCAGGGCCACTTCCATCATCCATCCCAGGCCCATCGGCTGACCGACGAAGTTGAATGAGTCCGCGTAGGCTTTGGGCGCCCCCCGGACCAGGTCGGATTGCCGCCCGTCAGCGGTAATGATGCTCAAGCCCCGGCGTTTTTCCGTCAGCAGCAGACGGCCGTCGGGCAATGGTTCGATGGAGAAGGGCAGCGGATCAAGTCCGTCAATCACCGTTTCGATAACGAAATCGTGGTGTTCGCTTTCAATGGCGCCGGACGGTATTTCCAGCGGGGCGTTATAGCGGAAATCCTCCAGGTTCGTGCCCTGACGCTGTTCGGAAATGTACAGGGCCAGCGCGCGGATTTGCTGATCACTGAGCTGCGGAGAAAAACCGGGCATGCCCCGTTCGGAAAATCCCTCCGCGGTGCTCCTTGCAATGTCGTCTATGGAATTGCCGTGGAGCAGATCGGCTCCTTTCAGCGCCGTTCCCTGGGGCGCTCCCTGCAGGGCATCCCCGTGGCAGACAGCGCACTCCCGCTGATACAGCCTGGCGACAAGATCGGGCGGCGCCTCGGGCATGTCCAGCTCCCTGAGGTCGACGGTTGTGGGGACGCCTTCAGGTTGCGCCGCTGCGGCGTTGAAGAAGCTGTAAGCCACGGCAGCCAACAGGGAGAGGATTACCGTTCCAAGCACTCTTAAGCCCCCTTCTTCTACAATGATCTGGAATCCATGGGACATAAGCATATGCCAGTTGCTCGCGATCAAGAGAAAAACTCTCGACTCACCGGTCCTTATGACTCCCTGCGCGATTTCGTTCACGCCATTGAGGCGCACGGCAAGCTCATGCGTCTGAAGGAAATCGATCAGGACAAGTATGAGGCCACGGGCCTCATGTATCGGCTGATTGACAAGTTCGGATACGAAGACGCGCCGGCCATTCTGATCGAACGCCTGAAGATCGACGGAGAGTGGCGCGAGGGCCCGGTTGTCGCCAATCTCTACGGCAATTGGGACATCGAAGCCTTGCCGTTCGGTGTCGAAAACATCACCGATAACGACGAGCAGATGTACCGGGCGACACGCGATAAATTGATGACGCGCATTGATGACGCCGGGAACTGGATGAAGGTAAAGCCCGTGCAGGTCGAACCGTCCGGTGCTCCGTGCAAGGAAATTCGATTGACGGGAAACGATATCGACCTTTACAGGTTTCCCTGGCTCAAGAACAACCCGGCCGACGCCGCCCGTTACATCAATACGGGCGCCGTATTCATGCATGACAAGCAGTTGGGAGCGAACGTCGGCACCTATCGCTGCCAGATCAAGGGCAGGAACAAGATCGGATTGAACCCCGAGCCGGGCCAGGACGGCTGGCGCCTGCTCATGGGCATGAAGCGGCGCGGCGATCGCGCATGCAGGGTATCCATTGCGGTTGGCGTCGATCCCGCCGTCTGGTCCGTGAGCAGCACCAAGATGGCCGGTTTCGGCGAAAGCGAAATTGAAATTGCGGGTGGGCTGATAGGCAGGCCCATTGAACTCGTCAAAAGCGAAACCAACGACATCATGGCGCCGGCCCATGCCGAGATGATTATCGAAGGGGAAGTTCCGCTGGACCAGGCGGAAGACGAAGGCCCCTACGGGGAAATGTATGGTTACCTGGGCCTCATGAAACGCGACAATTTCTTTGTCAACGTCACGGCCGTCACGCATCGTCGCGATCCGTTGTTTTTCAACTCCTTCACCGGCGTGGCGGCGGACATGCCCAAGGGGCCTCAATGCGCGGCCGAATACCACCGCTACAGGAAACTGATACCCAGCCTGAAAGCCATCTACTCGCCGCGCGGCGCCAACGGCGTCAGCCTTGTCAGTATCGACAAGAGGTTCGCAGGCGAAGGCATGGCGGCCGGGCAGGCGGTGGCCGCCAATGCCGGTCTCAACAAGGTTGTGATTGTGGTCGACAAGGACGTGAACATCCTCCGGCCCCTGAACATCCTTCATGTGCTGGGCGCGCGATGGCAGCCAAAGGCCAGCGTCGTAATCCCGCAAACGCAGATGCGCATGCCCGATCCCAGTCTGCAAACCAGGGGGATCACCAGCAAGATGATTATTGACGCCACCCAGCAACTGCCCGGCGAGGGCGGTCCGGACCTATGGTCGCCCGTGTCGCGCGTGCTGCTGGAAGAGAACTGCCCGGACCTGCTGGGCGAAATCGACCGTAAATGGCCCGACTATCTCAAGGGTTGGGTGAAATAAGGAATAAATTCGGGTAATCTTGTCCGGCGGATTCAATCTGCCTGGGGGCGGGGGAGCCTTGTACAACCTTAGTAAGGGGGGGTTGTAATGAAAGCAACTTGTAACCGAATTTTTTCGATTTCCATCGCGATCGCAGCGGGAGCGCTGATTGCGCTGCCGGCCACGGCGCAGGATGACGCCGGCCTGGAGGAAATCGTCGTCACCACCCGGAAGAAGGAGGAGAACCTCCAGGATATTCCCATCGCGGTCAACGCCCTGAGCCGCGAAGACATGGAGCGGGCCGGGGTCAAGGAATTGAACGAGATCGCCAACCTCGACTCCAGCCTGCAGTTCGACAGGGGCTATTCGCCGCGCGACACACGCCTGGTGATTCGGGGACTGGCCCCCACGCGCGGGCGTCCCAATGCCGCCACGCTCATTGACGGCATCGATATTTCCAGCGAGGCCATCGCTGTTGCCGGCGGCAGCATGCTGATCAACCCGCGCATGCTTGATATTGAGCGCGTCGAAGTCGTAAAGGGCCCGCAGAGCGCGCTTTACGGGCGAAGCGCTTTCGCCGGAGCGGTGCAGTACATCACGCGCGATCCGTCGGATGAGACCGAAGGCGAGTTCAGCCTCGACATTGGGGAGGAAGGCTATTACACATTCAAGAGCAGTCTTTCGGGACCGCTGGGCGACAGGGTCGGATACCGTCTGAACGCGCTTTACTGGGGGGAGGGCGGCTTCCACCAGAACTCCATTACCGGCAACGACATCGGCGGTGGCGAGGGATTGGGCGTAGCCGCCACATTGAAGTTCGAACCCAACGACTCGTCCAGCTACAGGCTGCGCCTGGAATACACAGACGACGAGTTCGAGGTCGCGCCGCAGGCCAATATCGACTTCAACGGGATCAACCGCGTGCCGGCTTCGGCATCCAAGTGCAATGGCGGCTTCGTCAATGACGACGACTGCGACGGCCCCGCGAAAATCATCCAGGATCACCTGTTGCGCACCCGTGCGGCCGACCCCGATGATTCCGCCGTGTTCGATGACATGGATCACCCCGGCGTCATCGGCGCCATCCCCGACGGCGATGAGCTTCTGGTCAAGCTGACGCCGGACTACCGCAACGGTATCGGCAATGAGGATTTTCCCGGTTCAACGCGCGAAGTGCTGCGGTTCTCGCTGGTTGCGGATTGGGCAGTGGGCCCGGGCACGCTGACGTCGCTCACCGGAGTGGCGGATGCAGAAACGGGCGCCGAGATGGACCTTGACAAGATAGCCGAGGCCGGACCCAACGGGATGGACATCAGCATCGCCAGTCAGATCGGAGATATCCTGACGGACACTTCACTCCTGAGCCAGGAGTTGCGCTACATATCGGAGTTCGAAGGGCGCTTCAATTTCGCCCTCGGCGCCCAGTTGTGGCAAGAGGAGGTGGACCAGGACGAGCGCAACAACACCGTGATTACCGGCGGCACCTACTGCAGCCTGCTTCGGATCAAACCCGGCCCGTTCGCTCCCGCATTCACGATCGACACCTTTGGCGCGGTTCCTCAATTCGGAATACCCCCCAATCCCGCCCGGAACACCTGCAAGTACTCCAGCTATCCCAGTGCGTTGATCACCCAACAGGTCTATGACCAGACGCAAATAACCACGGTAAGCCGCGAAACGGACCATCGTTCCGTTTACCTGGCATTTGATTTCGATTTGACGGAAACGCTTGTGGTTCGCGCGGAAGCGCGCTGGACCGACGAAACAACGGAAGTCACCGCGCCCAATACCTACAACGCCGCGGCGCGCCGCGCGGAGGGCACGGGGTCACTGCAGGCCTGCGGAAGTTCCGGCAACTGCATCCCCGGCGTGTCCTATGGCGCCTATCCGCCCAATGGTTTCGGCACTCCCGGCAATCATTCCACTCCCCTGACCTTCAGCCGCAGCGACAGCTATGTCACCCCCAAGGTGGGTTTGCAGTGGAACCAGTCGGACGACACGATGTGGTACTTCTCCTGGGCCGTGGCCAAGAAGCCCGGTGGATTCAGCACGCTGGGATTCGGTGGTTTCGGCGCGGACGCCAACGGGAACGGCGAGCCCGACGAGATCGAGTTCGATCCCGAGGAAATGCAGGTTTGGGAAGTGGGGATGAAGCGCACCCTGATGGACGGACGTTTGCGTTTCAACGGCGCCTATTTCTTCCAGGACTTTACCGACAAGCAGATCAGCGCCCAGAGGGTCATTCGCGGTCAATTGGGCACGGTGATAAGCAACGCCAGCGGCGCCGAAGTGCATGGGCTGGAGCTGGATGCGAACTGGCTGATTACCGACAACTGGAGACTCTCGGCCGGATACACGTGGCTGAAAGGTGAGTTCACCGATTACAAGGTCCTTTCCACCGGCTCGGCGGACGCCGCCCGCGTGGGCAACTGCAACCTGGTCATGGCGGCGGGCGATCCGATTTGCGAAGTGGACCGCAGCGGCTACGACCTGGAGCGTACGCCAAATCACGCATGGCAGTTCACGCTGGCCTACCAGGGGCCTTCCAGGATCCGCCAGGGATGGGACAACTTCGCGTCCTTCAGCGCCCACTACCAGGGCGAACGGTTCATCGAGGATTACAACAAGAAGATTCTCCAGTCGTACTGGCTTGCGAACCTGAATTTCGGACTGGCGACGGATGAATGGGAATTCACAGTTTACGTGAACAACGTTTTCGACGACGACACGGTCAAATGGGCCGGCGGCGGTCCGGGCATGCCGGTCAGCGACTGGCGGTTCGCCATCCTCGTGGACACGACAGGATTGGGAGCTCCGTTCACCCTTCTGCCGGCGCCGCGAATTGCGTCAACCGTGTATGGCTATCTGCCGGATCCGCGGCAGTTCGGCATACGCCTGAACTACCGCTTCTAGCGCGTAACGGCAACAATCCGGGAGCCAGGGCGGCCGGCCCGGAGAGGGTGTCCCGCCCTCAGGGAAGACGGGACGTCTTCCCTCCCGGAGCAAGCCTTCCCCAGGCGCACGCTTGAAAAACGGGGGGTTCGCCCCCAGAAAATGGTAAAATCCATTGCGCAATGCCTAAGGATGCGATGAACACTGCGATTGCCGCGACCAACCGCGACCTGATCCTGGCGGGTCCGCTGGGCAGCCTGGATGCGTACATACAGGCGGTCGGATCGGTCCCCTCGCTCAGCGAGGAGGAAGAACGGGAGCTGGCCACCCGGCTGCGCGAGGACGGCGACCTGGATGCCGCCCGCCAGCTGGTCCTGGCGCATCTGAGGTTCGTGGTGCATATCGCCAGCGGCTACCAGGGATACGGGCTGCCGATGGCCGACCTGATCCAGGAAGGCAACGTGGGCCTGATGAAGGCGGTCAAGCGGTTCGACCCTACCGTCGGCGTTCGCCTAGTGACATTCGCCGTCCACTGGATTCGGGCCGAAATTCACGAATTCGTCCTGCGCAACTGGCGCCTGGTCAAGGTGGCCACCACCAAGGCCCAGCGCAAGCTGTTCTTCAACCTGCGCAAGCTCAAGAAGCGGCTGGGCTGGATGTCGCCGGACGAGCAGCAGGCCGTGGCCGAGTATCTCGGGGTCAAGCCCGAGGAAGTGGCGGAAATGGAGATGCGCCTGGCCGGTCAGGACATTACCTTCGACCCGCCGGAATCCTCCGGAGAAGATTCGACCTATTCGCCATCGCAATATCTGCCCAGTTCCGATCCCGACCCCGCCGCCGAGCTGGAAGAGGCCGATGCCATGGAGCGCGCAAGCGGCGAATTGGCGGAAGCGCTCGCGGGTCTTGACGAACGTTCGCGGGACATCATCACTTCCCGCCGGCTGGTCGAGAAGAAAGCCACGCTGCATGAACTGGCCGGCCGCTACGGCGTTTCCGCCGAACGAATCCGGCAGATCGAAAACCAGGCGCTGAAACAGTTGCGCGTGGCGATAACCGCGCCCTAACGCTTCAATTGCCGCGTCGCAGCCGCGGGTATCCCCCGCGAACCGGATCTCTCGCCGTCCCTGGGAGTCACTTGTAAGTCATAATGTGCCACCATGAAAACCGCGACCATTCATCAAGCCAAGACGCATCTATCCCGCATGGTGAAGGAGGTTCAAGGTGGCGAAACCATCGTTATAGTCAACGGCAATACTCCGGTCGCCAAATTGACGGCGGTGGCGCCTCGTCCTAGCCAGCGGCCAAAGGTAGGCACCCGAACGTCAAAACCTGTGCAGTACACGGCCGATGCATTCGCACCATTGACAAGTAAGGAACTAAAGGAGTGGGGTCTCTGACCCGATACTTGCTGGACACATGCACATTGATCTGGCTTGCTTCGAAACCAGAAAAGCTATCGGTAGCTTCGGCGAGTCTGATCGATTCCCCCGACTCGGAGCTGCTGTGGAGTGACGTATCTGCTCTGGAGATTGCGTTGAAGTGGAGTTCTGGAAAACTTGAACTTCCCGATGCACCTCGAACCTGGTTGGAACGCCAGATCGATAGCTGGGGCTTGGTGGAACAGCCCCTGAAGCGCACGGACATCTATCGCGCATCCGAACTACCCGCGCTTCACCGGGACCCGTTTGATCGCCTCCTGGTTGCCACCGCCATCAGTTCCGATGCGATTATCCTTACACCGGACAAGGCTATTGCCCAATATCCAGTAAGTTGCCGATGGTGACTCCCGGAGAAACATGCCAACTGATACTTACTCAGCTTGCTCTTGCTTTTCGTCCGGCCGGTGGTTCACACTTATCAGTTCAACTGGCGCAAGGCTTGGGAGATATAGCCATGATCCGCAATCTGATTCCAACCCGCTCCCTGACAGCTTCCGGGGCACTTTCTTATCTGGGCTTCCTGGGAGTCGCGTTTTTGCTGAACGCCCCGCAGACGGCAGCGCAGCCTGCCGGCGCGCCCCCGCAAGCGGCGACGCCCACCACGATCGAGTGGCAGAACGACGAGATGTTGCCGTACTACGAGATACCTAACATACCGGTATCGGCCGAGGCCTACTTCGCGCCGGACAGTTATCACCTGATCGCCCAGACCCGCGATCCCGATGCGGTACAGGGTGAGAGCGGAAGGCACGGCAACCTCACCTACACCTACACGATCGAAGGCACGGAACTTACCCGCATCAACGACAAGGGCCAGGACGCCTGCTCGTACTTCTTTCCCGATCAGCAGCGGGTGATTTTCACGTCCACCCGGGACAACCTGCATCTGCCGGTCGGGAACTGGTCGGACGAGGACGAGTATCCCCGGGGCGGCGAACTCTATATCGCCAACGTCGATGGAAGCGACCGGCGCCGGCTGACGCACAACGAATGGTACGAGGCGGAAGTCGTGGTGTCGCCCACGGGCGAGTGGATCGCCTTCGGCCGCAACATCGACGGCCGGCAGGACTTGTGGCGCATACGCCCCGACGGCACCGACGAACAGCGCATCACGGACACCGACGACTGGCAGGAAGGCTCTCCGTATTTCATGCCGGATGGCGAGCACCTGATGTTCCGGTCCTGGCGCGACTCGGATTACAAGAAGATCCGCCCCACACCCATGGTCGTCATGACGATCAACATCGACGGTTCCGAATGGCGCGGCTACACCTTTGACGGGGACATGAACTGGGCGCCCAACCCGGCGCCGGATGGCCGCCATTACGTTTTTGTGCGTGTTACCGACAAGGACGCCGGCCCGCTGGGTAACTGGGACATATTCCTTGGCGACCTGGCCGGCGGCGAACCCGTGCGCCTGACTACCAATCCCGCTTTCGACGGTCTTCCCGGCATGGCCCCGAACGGAAAACTGCTGGCGTGGGCGCGGGCCAAGGCCGGAGGCTTCATGGCGGGAATCAAGACCCATATCATGGACGTGTCCTCGCTGAACATCGGTCCCGAAAACTACGAGCCGCTGAACCCCGAATGGGGCCGGCCGATGTCTGACGATCCGCCGGCGGCGCAGTAGTCAGCACATCAGATCCGGGTCTATCCCCGGAACAAGGGGCTGGATGCCCTGATTCAGGGCGGGAGAGAACTCTGTGGAATTGATGAATTTTTTCAACGCCCTGAATGCCTTGATCTGGCACAACTGGATGCTCTATGCCGTATTGGCGACGGGTGTCCTGTTCACCGTATGGAGCGGCTTTTGCCAGTACCGGGCCTTGACCCACGGAGTGGCGGTCACGCGCGGGAAATACGACGACAAGGACGACCCGGGCGCCATTTCGCATTTTCAGGCGCTTTCCGCCGCGCTGTCGGCCACGGTCGGCCTCGGCAACATCGGCGGGGTGGCGCTTGCCATCAGCCTGGGCGGACCGGGCGCGGTGTTCTGGATGTGGGTTGTGGGCCTTTTCGGCATGGCGGTCAAGCTGACCGAAGTGACGCTGACCATGCTGTACCGCAACACCGACGATCCCCGGAACCCGCATGGCGGACCGATGATGGTAGTGGATCAGGGCCTGCCCGCCCGGTGGCCGAAACTGCGGCCGGCGGGGAAGGTGTTCGCGGTGATCTTCAGTATTTCGGTCGTCATTTCGGCGATAACCGGGGGCAACCTGTTCCAGGCGTGGAACGTGGGCGACGTGACCGAGAGCTACTTCGGCGTGCCCGCCTGGATGTGCGGTCTTGCGCTGGCTGTCGCGGCGGGTCTGGTGATCATCGGCGGTATCCAACGCATAGGGCAGGTCGCCTCGCGGCTGGTGCCGTTCATGGTGGTCCTGTATTTTCTGGGCTGCATCGCAGTGCTGGGATTGAGCTATGAGCAGATTCCCGAATCGTTCGCGCTGATCTTCCGCGGCGCCTTCTCGTCCCTTGAAGGCACCGGCGCTTTCCTCGGCGGCACGGCCGGCGCGGCTTTTATCTTCGGGATGAAGCGGGCGCTGTTTTCGAGCGAAGCCGGGCAGGGCTCCTCGCCGATTGCGCACTCCGCGGCTCGCACCGACGAGCCGGTCCGCGAGGGCATCGTGGCCGCGCTGGAACCGTTCATCGATACGCTCGTGGTGTGCACGCTGACCGCGCTGGTGATCCTGAGCACCGGGCAATGGCGGCGCGGTCCGGAAGCCGAGTTCCCCGCCGGGACCGGGGTGGTTGCGGCGGAAACGGCCGGCTCGTGGACGATTGCAGAGAGCGCCGCGCCGGAACGTGCGGGCGGCGAGTGGGCCGGCGGCGAATCGGTGTTCGTGGTTGCCGTTGCGGACTACAACCCGGAAACGGACAGCAAACTGCACAAGATTTCGGGCGAGATCGAACTTGGCGCTGACGGCCTGGCGACGATTCGCTGGCAGTCCATCGACAGCGCCGTTGCGCCGGCCTTGAGGGACAGCGGTCTGTTCGTATCCTATGAGGGCGCGACCATGACGGCGCGCGCGCTGGATTCGGCAATTCCCGGCCTCGGCAAGTGGCTGGTCAGCCTCGCGGTCTGGCTGTTCGCCTTCTCCACCATCATCTCCTGGAGCTATTACGCGGAGCAGGCGGTGTGGTTCCTGGGCGCGCGCAAGGTCGGGCTGCTCATCTACAAGATCTGCTACTGCCTGCTGGCGCTGGTCGCCACGCTGGGCTGGCTGCGCACCGATGCGGAACTGGACACGGTCACCACGCTTGGGACCGGACTGATGCTGGTAGTGAACATGCCGATCATGTGGCTGTTCGGCTGGCAGGCGATGCGCGCCTACAAGGAATACATCCGCAGGTTCACCAGCGGACGCATGGAACGTGGCGAGGGCGCCCCGACGCTGGATCAGATCATCAGGGGCCAGCGCCTGAGTTAGTCCTCCGCCAGTTTGGAACGGAGCCATGCTGCGGTTTCGTCGAATGCGCGGTTGCTCACTTCGGAAACAGCTACCGCCTCCAGGAAACTGTGGGATGCCCCAACGTAAACCCGGGCTTCAACTTCGACCTTCGCTCGCCGTAGCCGACTCGCCATGGCGAGACTCTGTTCGGTCAGAACATCGCACTCGGGAATCGCCAGGAAAGCAGGCGGCAATCTGTCCAGTTCCGCCAGAAGCGGGCAGGCGAGCGGATCCATCGCGTCTGCGTCGCTCCGCAGGTAATCCGTCCAGAATCCTTCCATTTCCTCACAGGTGAGCATGTACGTGTCACCGCCGTAATCATTGCAGGCTTCCGGGGAGATTTCAGTGGAGAAGGCGCCGTAATTCAGCACCATGGCTCTTGGCGATTCATTTTTCAGGGAATCCCGCAGATTGAGGCAGCATGCAACAGTAAGATTCGCACCTGCCGAGTCACCTCCAATCGCAAGTCGCGAGGAATCCACGCCCAGACTCCGCCCCCCATCTTCCTTCAAGCACCGCACAACGTCGGTAACCTGCTCTAGTGCGATCGGATACTTGGCCTCGGGGGAATAGGAGTAGTCCATGCCAATGACCGCGCACCCGGTTCGAGCGGCATATTCGCGCATCAGACGATCATGGGTGTCGATACTGAACATAACCCAACCGCCTCCGTGCACGTAGACAAGAACCGGCAAATTGCCGCGAGCAGGCCGGTGAATACGCAGGCGTACGGCGCCGTGGCGCGTACGGCAAGTTCGATCCTCAGAGTGGTGCATTTCGGGACCCCCGCTCGCCCAGCGCGCCCGCGCTTTCTCTGCCATGCGCCGCTTTGCCGGATACGAACGCAGGCCTTCCGCCGGGCGGTCTGACATCACTTCGGCTATCGAGTTGATGAATTGCCGGACGCCAGGGTCCAGGTCTCTTGCCGCGCCTCCGGCAGAATCGAACTTTGTACCCGTCATGACTACAACGTCCTCAAATGAGCGCATAGGTTTGTGGATAAACTTGAAGCGCGAGATGCGCACATATCGGGTATGCGCCGGCATCGGCAATAGTGGACAAAATCCAGCGGAGCACCAAGGGGATCGACTATCAGGACGTGCCGCGTCCGGTGGCCGCGCTTGCCGACGAGTACCGGGCAGATCATGTGGATCCTCGCCATTGCCATGAGCGGGCCCAGCTTCTTTACGCATCCGCTGGCATCATGTTCGTTATTACAGACTCTGCGTCGTTTGTTGTTCCTCCGCAGCGTGCACTCTGGATACCGCCCCAAGTCTTCCACGAGGTGCATTGCAGGGGTCACGTGTCCGTTCGCACCTTGTACATAGATATCCGCGCACGTCCCAACCTGCCATCCGATTGCCGGGTTATCGAGATTTCCTCGCTCCTCAGCGAATTGATTATTGAGGCAACGATCCTCCCGCTCGAATACGACGAAAAGGGACGTGACGGTCGGGTCATGGACCTGATTCTGGATGAGATTACACAAACGCCGGCGGTCCCGCTTCATGTGCCGATGCCTCGGCATCCCAACCTCGAGCGGATCTGTCGGTCGATTCTTGCAGACGCCTCGCAAAGTGAAACCTTGGATATGGTGGCTTGCGCCGCGTCCATGGGTCGCAGGACCTTTACGCGGCATTTCAAGCGCGAGACGGGAATGACATTCGCTGCCTGGCGACAGCACGTGCGGCTTATGGAAGCGCTGTCCCGTCTGGCAATCGGGCACCGTGTGACCAATGTCGCCTTCGATGTCGGCTACAGCAGCTCCAGCGCCTTTACGGCCATGTTCAAGCGAACCTTCGGGGTGCCCCCCACGGAGTACTTTTCCGCGGGGGGAAAGCCAGTGACGGCAGCGCCGGAGAGAGGTTGAATTCGCAGGCGGGATCACCCTCCGGGAGGCCTTCCGCCCCACGCGCGCCAGGGCACTGATCCCGGGATCAACGTCCTTGCGGAATACGTCCATCGTTAGCGTTGCAAATCATTTTCGGGAGGGATTGAATTTACGCATCCAGCGCATCAATCCTTCGTTGCCATCATCTTCGAGTCCCTGCATGATCTCGACAAAGTTGTGATCGTTCTCGTTCTGGCCTAACTTGAATCGGCTTTCCCGGTGCAAGATCGCTCCCTCGAAAGCCACGACGCCCCTCGCCAGCCGTTGCATTCGCGGTCCCATTTCATCGACTCGCCAAGCATTAGGGCGGTCCTTCTCCATCGTTGCGGACAGTTCGCGTAGATGGTCTTCCAGCAGCTTCGAATCCGCGACCGCTTGCAGTCTAGCGACCAGCCGGACGGACGTGAAGTTCCAGGTTGGCGCCTGGGTTCGGTCACTCATCCAGGACGGCGACACATAGCCATGCGGGCCGAGCACCAGGATCAATCCCCTGCATGGCTCGCTGATCGCACGATGTATCCTGCTCCCCCGCGGAGCATGGCCGATTACCCGGCTCAGTCGGCCTTCGGAAACCACCGGCTGGATCGGGGCGCCGGTTACGAACGGGCCTCCTGAGTCGTCGAGGAAAATCCACGCCAAGGGGTTCTCATCGATGAGCCGCACCAGATCGTCGGCGCCGCGCGCAGCGTAGCGCCCGGAACTCATTGCTCCACCCGCCTTGATATCCGCAGATCGGTGGGGGCTGGGACCTCGTGACAGTTCACTACATTTTCTCCCTGTCCGTTCGATAGAACGGGCGCGGCAGCTTGCGCGTTCGCGGCCAGATTTCATCGAGGGTGTTCCCGTCATAAAGGCGACCGTTTTTCATGACGTGGCTGATGGCAAGGGTGTTCGTAATGTCCTCCTGCGGGTCCCGCTTCAGAACGACGAGATCGGCGTACTTCCCGGCCTGGATACTTCCGAATTCCCTATGCCTTCCGATTGCCCGGGCGGAATTCAAGGTTGCGGCGAGGAGAATCTCCATCGGTTGCATGCCTCCCATGGTCAGTGCCTGCATTTCCCAATGAAACCCCAAACCCGGTATGTCGCCGTGCGAACCGACCGCAACAATACCGCCTGCCCGGTAAATCCTTGCGGCCTCCATCGCCGCCTGAGGGAAGGAATATGCGTCACGCGCGTGCCAGGGTGCTTCCCGCAGTTTCCTGTCGATGGCAAATCCTGGCCAGAACCGCTTGATCTTGGGATCGCGCCATGGCTCCTGCCGGGTTATAAAGAAATTCTGTGCGTCGGGACCTGCACTGATGATCAGCGTGGGGGTATACGAAACTGAACTCCTCGCCATGAGTTCGACAACGTCCCGCCCAAGCGGGAAAGCCACAAGTTCGTGCTCAAATCCCGGAAACCCGTCGAGCACCTGGGTAAGCCCCAGCTTCATTGCCAGCGCTCCTTCGGTCGTCGGCAACACGCCCAGACGTTCCGCGGCCATCGCTACCCATTGCCTTACCTTTCGATTGCCGGTTCGATACATCTTGATGTTTCGCGTGCGGTAGTGATCGCGGTAACGGCGAACAACGTTCTCGACCTCAGCCAGGCTCCGAAAGTTATGAAACGAAAAAACCGCCGGTCCAGTGGAATGAATGCGCGACCCTGTGATCGTGCCTGCATCGACGAGATCCTCGTACGCGAGCATGTCGATGCTGAGCGACGACGGATCGAAGGAGGTAGTCACGCCATATGCGAGATTGGCTGTCGCCACCCAACTCTCCATTGCGAGGACTCCCCGGCGAATATCTGCAAGGTGCATGTGAGCGTCAATGAATCCGGGGACGATGTAGTGATCCCTGAGCGAGATGACATCAGCGTCGATGGGCGTCTCGATCTGGCCGGTAGGAACCACCGCCGTGATTCGTTCGTTCTCGATGTGAATGTCCGCGGGTGCGACCACTCCGTCCTCCGCCATCGTCAGCACCGTGGCGCCCTGGAGCACAAGCTTTCCGCGGGGCGAATCCCTTGGAACCTCAACGATGATTTCGAACGCTTGGATTTCACCGCACCCAAATTCCCCAGCGTCCGACTCTCGCGCTTCTTCGGCCGTGGCAACAGTTTCGATCAAAGGGCACCGATAGTAGGTCGAACCCAGCGCCCAGGTAATTGTGCGGCCGTCATCGGCCCAGCCGAAAAAATCGGCGCCGACTGTGGTCAACTGACGCTGGGTGGTGGCGGGATCGGTGAGATCCACGATCGCGCCGCTTTCGGCCGGCAGCGGAAACAGATGCAATTGCTGCGCAGCACTCTTGGCCAGCACCCAGCGGCCGTTCGGGCTGATGGCCAACTCGTCGATCCGGCCGGGGCCCTCCTCGAAATACCACCCGTAGCCCTCGGCTCCCGAAAGGGGCGAGCGTGTCCCGGCTGCCAAATCCAGCGCATTCAGACCATCATCGAAGACCATTACGACGCGGTTCGGATCATCGGTAATCTGCGGCTTGCCGGCGATTGGGCCGCGAAACAACTCTCGAATCCCGCTCTCGCCCATCCCTACGCTGATCAGCGCCGCATCCTGAAGCGCACCGAATTCCAAATAGCGATGGACACGGTCCGCATGACTGGAGCGCAAAGCCAGTATGGCTTGGGCATCGGGCGCAAAAGCCGGGTAGGAATAAAAATCGGCCATTTCGGTCCGACGCACGGGAACACCGTTTCCGTCTGCCGGGACCGTCCAGACATGGCCCCCACCGCTCGCGGTCCAGGTAACGAATGCGATCGTGCTGCCATCCGGCGACCACTCCGGGTGGAATTGACCAGACGGGAGGTCCACAAGTAGTCTTGGAGAAGAGCCTATCGTGAGCGGCTGCACATAGATCCGGCCCAGTGCAGAGAATGCAAGGAACCGGCCATCAGGTGACTGAACGGGGTGCTGTATGAGTCTTGCGCGAACCGGTCCCGTTTCCTGCCTGATATCGATCCGCAGGTTCGGCCCCAGCTCCAGCTCAACCTTTGCCTCGAACGGAATAGACTCCATACGACGGTCGGCGAAGGAATGCCGGTAGATTCCTCCGTCATGGCTCACAACTATTGATTTGCCGTCGGGCGTGAAGGCGTAGCCCGGCAGCAATCCTTGCACGCTCGTTGCGTGCAGCTGATCCCGCTGCACGGGATAGGAAAGCCAGCGATCTTCTCCCGTATCAAGACGCCGGATTCGAAGGCCAGTCTTGCCCCGATGGCGCGAGCCATATACAAGAAGCCGGTTGTCGGGCGATACGGCTGGGCGGAAGAAGCTGCCGGGGAATCCTCTTTCACGCGTGTCGGAAGGCGTGACCACATCCTCCGTTTCGCCGGTGTGCAGGTCCTTCCGATGGATGGTCCAGCGTTGTACATCGGGGTCAAACTCCCCCAGATGATGCGCGTAGTACAGGAAACGCCCGTCCGGCGATGGCGCGGCGCCAAGTGCGCTCGACCAGCTTGAGCGCGACTGATCCGCGTGTGTCTTGATGGGTACCAGAAGTTTCCCAGCGCCCCCGATGTCGTGGGCCCAGAGTTCATAGCCGTTCAGGTCCGCGCGAAAAACCGAGCCGAAGACTCGATTGCCGTCGGGAGACCAAGCGGGGGACACGAACATCCGGTCGGTCGCATTGAAGGACCATTGCCGGAAGGCGGAGCTGTCCAATGACACGGTCCATAAGTTCTCCGCGCCATCCCGGTCGCTGACAAACAGTATCGATTCGCCGTCGGGAGAGAACGTGGGCTGGGAATCGTACGCGGGACCGCGCGTCAGGGCCTTGGCCCGGCCACCTTCGATTCCAAGGAGATACAAATCACCCAGCAGGTCGAAGACGATCATTCGGCCATCCGGAGATACATCCGTGGACATCCATGTGCCTTCGGTTGTGTCGAACTCTATCGTGCGCTGTGGACGCAGGGGCAATTCGGCGGTGGCAGTCGAAAGGGCTGCTGCCAACGCCAACGCGAACAGGCCACGGTTTTTTTCTAATCGCATCCGTGCGACTAGTTCGTGCCGCGAATCAAGGGCATGTACCGGTCCCGTAGCCGCGTCTGGCGTGTCTCCAGAGGAACGGCGTAACCATCCACCATTACGGTAAGCGGTCTGGTTGTCATCTCAAAAGGGTCGCCGCTCCAGATGACCAGATCAGCGATCATACCGGTTTCAAGCTTCCCAATGTGATCCTCGATGCCCCAGATGCGGGCGGCTCCCGCTGTCAGCGACTCCAGTGCTGCCTCCCACGGCAACCCATTGGCGATACCGATTCCCGCAGCCTGCCGCAGTTCCTGGCCCGCGTTGTGGCTCATTTGAAATTCCCAGGAATGCAGGGCGAGGGGTACTCCGGCCCGGTGCAGAATAGCGGCGGCCTCCAGGCGAGCGCCGATGTTGTCGAATCGGCGCGGGAGGTTCGCCATAGGATCCAGGATTACGGGCACCTTGTGTTTCGCGAGCAGTTCAGCGACGCGCCAGGCTTCATCCGCCTGGTAAAGGATCACCCGGATGCCGAAGTCTACGCTCAGCTCCACGGCCTGGCGAACGTCGGATTCTCTTTGGGTGCGGATGACCAGGGGCATGGAACCGTCAAGAACCGGGCCCAGCGCCTCCAGGTCCGCCCTGCGCAGCGGCACTTCAGGATCGGGTTCCGAACCGCTCCCCCGATCCTGAAGAGCGCGGGCCTCGCCAAGAGCCCGGCGCAGGACGATCCATTCCGCACTTCGCGACTGACCGGGTTTCGAGGACGAAGGTCCATCGATGCCGGCAAACATTGCAATACCCGGTTCTTCCAGCAAATCGTTACCGGTGCCGGCATTGATCAAGGCGCCGATGCCGGCGAACGGAGTTTGAGAGGAACCGCTCGGCATTACGACAGCGTGGGTCAGCCCGTCGGCTCGAGCTATCGGAATCAGCACCGAATTGAAGTTCAGACCGTAGCGAACGTCGAAGGATGCCCCGAGTCCCTCCGAGGATGCCGACCGGTCGTCCGTATCCAGCGAAGAACCGACTTCTACCAGTCCGAGATAGGTGGCGGATGCGATCAATCCCGGAGTAACAATATTGCCATTGGCATCAATGACTTGGATGCCGGCAGGCACGTCGATATCCGCTCCTATGGCAACGATTCTTGCGTCTTGTACGAGAATCGTCGCGTTCTTGATCCGTCCTGCTGTCGACATCGTATATGCGTCTGCGTTGGTGATCGCCGTAATGGGAGATGCCGGCTGCCCGTCCGGGGCAGGGCCTGGGTCCGATGGCGGCGAGCATGCCGCGACCGCCAACAGAATCAGCAGCGGGCTTGCGATCCCCCTTCTCAAGGCCTGGTCTCCCGTGCCGGTTGTCCGAGGATGAAATCGGAAACGGGCTGCATTGCAGCGTCGGACCGATCGTATGCCAGCGCGCCGTCGATGTACACGAGGTCCGCGCGCGCATAGGTGCTGAAAGGATCGTCCGACCACAAGACGACATCGGCATTCTTACCCGGTTCCAACGAGCCGATCCGGTCTTCAAGGCCAAGAATCCGCGCAGGATTGAAGGTGATCCACTGAATCGCCACCTCTCTGGTGATGTCCAGACCTGCGTGCTGTCCCGCCGCCATTGCCTTTGCTGCTTCGAGGTTGAGGCGCTGTCCGGTAATGGCCGAGTCCGAGTGCAGGGTGACGCACGCGCCGTAGGCCTCCAGCATAGCTGCGTTCTCCCGGATTGCATCGAACACTTCCATCTTGAATCCCCACCAGTTTGCAAAAACGACGCTGCAGACATCGTTTTTGACCAGCAGGTCCGGAATCTTGTAGGCCTCCGACGCGTGATGAAACGCTGTGATCGGCAACCCATAGTGGCGAGCCACATCAAGGACAATGGCCATGTCGTCGGCGCGGTAGCAGTGGAAATGGATCCGAACTTCGCCGTCCAGAGCTGCCGCCACGGCGGCAAGTTTCGGATCGTGCGATGGCTCGTCTCCTTGACCACGGCGAAACCGCGCGAGCTTGTCGCGGTATTCCATGGCGTCGTCAAACATCTTCTGGTAACCCGCAACAATGCCCATTCGGGACTTTGGCGACCTGCCCAATTCGCTGTAGTTGTATTTCGGGTTCTCGCCGCAGGCCATCTTCATTCCGGGCGGAGCCTTCGGGAACTTCATGGCCTGGGGTGTCCTGGCCGGCACGTTCTTGAGGACCACCGAATAGCCGCCGAAGAGGTTCGCGGATCCCGGCAGCACCTGAAGCGACGTGACTCCCCCGGAAAGGGCGGCGGCAAAGCCCGGATCCTGGGTCCTGATGGTTGTCTCCACGTAGAGATGCGGCACGGCCGGGTCGCCGATCTCATTGACGTCCCACGCGGAAAGTTCGACCGGCGTGTAAGGCATCGACCCGGAACCCAGGTGGGAATGCGGATCCACGATTCCCGGAGTAATCCAGCGGCCGTCGGCGTCGATGACGCGTACGCCCTCAGGAGCGTCAATAGCCGATCCAATTGCCGCAACACGGCCGTCGCGTATCAGCAATGAGGCGCGTTCATGGCGATTGCCGGCGCCATCCAGGATGGTTGCGTCAAGAAACAGCGTATCCTCAGGCGCTGCTGGCTGATAGGTGCTCGGAAACGGATTGTCGACCGGCTGAGCATGCGCCGGGCCGGTCGTTGTGACGCACGCTAACGCAAGAGCGCAGGCTGACAGCGTACGCGTGCAATGACCAGAACGATCACCCAACATGGCTGACCACTAGGACCTGTTCACACTATGCGATGCGGCTCTGTTGAGTCTGTCCCGACGCCAATCAAGGCGCGAGGAGCGACGTTTGGTGATTCCAAATAAGCGACGAGCAACGCCGAGTGGCGGTGTGACA
>LXNI01000462.1_pt1 | contig 46327 bp, 48 predicted proteins | sample 809091 | NCBI WGS metagenome assembly LXNI01 (sample SAMN04870527, study PRJNA318959) | sponge metagenome | biome: 01000161; feature: marine sponge reef; material: water | host: Sarcotragus foetidus | place: Greece: Milos, Mediterranean Sea | collected 2013-05-29 | depth 5-7 m
AATCTTCTTCGCAGAAATTGTGGAATCGGGTTCACATTCGCCGAGCGGCGCGCGTAATTCCATCCGAGCCAATCGGACGACATGAAGTGCCGCACTGATGTTGAGCCCGGCGATAATCGCGGCCACGATAAGGTCCGGCCACCGGGAGCCGCTCGCAAACACGCCGCCCGCAGCGACCATGACCGCAACGTTCCCGATTGCATCATTGCGGCTGCACAGCCAAATGGAGTGCTTGTTGCTGTCACCGTTGCGATAGCGATACAACAACACCGCAACCGCCACATTGACGAACAAGGCCAGAACCGCAATGGCGCCCATCGTTGATGGATCCGGGGCGCTCCCCTCCACGGCACGGTAGACGGCGCTGCCAATCACCCAGGTACCAAACAGCGCCATCGTCGCACCTTTGAACAGGGATGCCTTCGCACGGGCGGTCAACGCCATGCCTACAACAAACAAACTGATGCCGTAGTTGGCCGAATCGCTCAAGAAATCTAGGGCATCGGCTTGCAGTGACATAGAGTCGCCGACCTGACTTGCGACCATTTCGACGAAGAACATAGCGAAATTCGCAAGCAAGGCGATCCACAGTACCAGGCGGAAAACCGGGTCGCTGGCCCTGTCCGTTGCCGATTCCGACGGGCAATCGGTGCAACCCGGCATCACTCCCCCTCCTCAATGTCCAGCGGCTCACCCACGTGCGCCACCATGTCATCAATGACGCAACGAATGTGCTCATCCAACGCCGAATAAAAGATCTGTTTGCCGCGACGTTCAGCCCGCAAGACGCGCGCTGCCTTGAGTAGCCGAAGGTGGTGACTCACGAGCGACGGCGAAAGCGTCAAACGATCGGCAATATCGCCGACGCTGATGGGCTCATCCAGGCACACCAGAATGATTCGTAAGCGCGTGGGGTCGCCCATCAGTCGAAAAAGATCCGCCAACTGCACGACGGCATCTTCGGAACGTAAGCTGACTACAGTGCGCAGTTTGGCAGACATAATCTTTCACGTTTAAATAGCTGTTCATATGTTGACAGCTAGGAGCTGTGACGTCAAGCCTTCTTCCCGGAGTTTCTAAACGAGAGTGTGATTTGGTCCCCCCGGCTGCCGGCCCGGTATCGCCCTCAGGGGCTTGCCGGTTTGCAGGACCGCTCCTCGCGGCCGCACCCTGCACGCATCGCACCGATGAAAAGCATCGGGCGCCGTAGTCGTCCTGATGGCGTGAAAATCAGGGATTTCCGCGTCTTCAATCAGGGGGCGATTTTGGACGGTTGATTCGGCCGCGGCGCAGTGGCGCGGCGCCTTCGTTATGGTCTAATGTCCGCTCAAAGGAAGCCACAGGCCATGGAGCAATAGCCATGAGTCAAGCGCAATCTACACCGTCAAGCGAGCTTCGCAAGCGGCTGAACCACCCCGTCATCGACACGGACGGGCACATGGTGGAACTGTTTCCGGTGATTTTCGATTACATCAAGCAGGTGGGCGGCCCGGAAATGTCCGAGAAGATGTTCACCAGCCTGCGTCGCCAGAACAACCGCAGCTGGTACGAAATGGACCACGCGCAACGCCGGCACCACAACCTCATTCGACCCGCCTTCTGGGCCGCGCCTGCCGAGAACACGACCGACCTGGCGACCGCGATGCTGCCCAGACTGATGCACCAGCGGCTGCCGGAGATGGGGATCGATTACGCGGTCGTGTACCCGACGATCGGTTTCCTGCTGCCGGAAATCGCGGACGACGAGGTTCGCCGCGCAGCCTGCCGGGCGCACAACCTGATGATGGCGGACATGTACCGGGGGCTCGGCGACCGCATTACTCCCGCGGCGGTGATCCCCTGCCACACGCCCCGCGAAGCCATCGAGGAACTGGACTACGCGATCGAGGAACTGGACTTCAAGGTTCCCATGTTCATCAACCTCGTGAAACGCCCGATCGGCGCGGTCGAAGAGGTAAACCCGGAACTGAGGCCCTACGCGTTCTGGGTGGACACGCTGGCCATCGACAGCATCTACGACTACGACCCGCTGTGGCGGCGCTGCATGGAGCTGAAGGTCCCCGTCACCGCCCACGCGGTGGGCCAGGGCATGCACATGCGCCGTTCCATCAGCAACTATATGTATAACCAGACCGGGCACTTCGCCGATGCCGGCCATGCGTTTGCCAAGGCGCTTTTCTTCGGCGGGGTGACCCACCGCTTCCCGGAACTGAACTTTGCCTTCCTGGAGTGCGGCGTCGCCTGGGGCGCCAGTCTGGTCTGCGACCTCAAGGAGCGCTGGGAGAAACGCAGCGCCGAAGCCATCGAGCAGTTCAACCCGGCGAAGATCGACCGCGAGCTCATGGACTCGCTTTTTGAGCAGTACGGCGGCGAGGTCCTTTCCGGACGCCTGCCCAAGGGCGCCATCCTGCGAAACGTGGTCGAACGCGACGGCGTCGACGATTTCGCGGCGGCCAACATCAAGAGCATCGAAGAGCTGCTCGATCGGCTGGTACCGAATTTCTACTATGGCTGCGAGGCGGACGACCGCATGAATGCGACCGCCTTCGACACACGGGTCCTGCCCGGCGGGCGAAAGCTCAACGCGATGTTCTCCTCGGATTTCGGTCACTGGGATGTCACCGACATGTCCCGGGTGCTGAGCGAAGCGCATGAACTCGTCGACGACGGCCTGCTGAGCGATGAGGATTTCGCCGATTTCGTGTTCCACAACCCCGCTCGCCTGTTCACGAACATGGACCCGGAGTTCTTCGTCGGCACCGCGGTGGAGGACGAGGTCGCGAAGTTGCCGGCAAGCAACGGGCAGGCTGCGGTCGCATGAACCGGCCGATGCCCGCCTTGCGAAGCGCGCTGACCGCATCCGCGGCGCTGCTGCTGGTCAGCGTCGCCACGGCGGATACGCTGCGCCGCGGCGCCGTGGCCGAACCGAACAGTCTCGATCCGCAAATCGTATCCGGCGCTTCGTCGACGATCATGCGCGATCTCTTCACCGGGCTGACCTCTTACGATTCGGCCGGGCGGCTGGCCCCCGGCGCCGCCGAGGCCTGGGAGATCAGTGAGGACGGTCTGACCTACCGTTTCCACCTGCGCGACAACCTCAAGTGGTCCGACGGTTCGCCGATCGCCGCGAAGGATTTCGTCTACACGCTGCGGCGGCTTCTCACGCCAGGCAACCGCACGCGATTCGGGTCCTTCTTCTATTCGATCCGCAACGCCAGACGCATCATGAGCGGCGAGCTCGATCCGACCGAGCTCGGCGTACGCGCCGAAAACGAGCGCACGGTCGTCATCGAGCTGCAAAGGCCCGATGCGACCCTGCTGGAGAAGCTCAGCAACTATGCCGCGGCGGCGATGCCGCAGGCCGTCATCGAAGAGCACGGGCGCCGCTGGTCGCGGCCCGGCCGGCTGGTCACCACCGGACCGTACCGCCTCGCCGAATGGGTGCCGCAGTCGTACCTGAAGCTGGAGAAGAACCCGCATTTCTACGCCGCCGACGAAGTCGGGATCGAGACCGTGCAGTACTTCCCGACCAACAACGCGGAGACGGCCATGCGCCGCTTCCTGGCGGGCGACCTGGACTTTCTGCTCACGTTCCCGGCCGACCGGATGGAGTGGATCGAGGAAAACCTGCCCGGCCAGCTCAAGATCTGGCCCGCGCTCGGCATCAGCTACATCACCTTCAATAACCGCAAGCCGCCGTTCGACGACGTTCGGGTGCGCCGGGCGTTGACCATCAGCGTCGACCGGCAGCAGATCGCGGAACGGATCATGGTGGTCGGCGTGCCGACCGCGCACACGATGACGCCTTCCGTTGTCAGCAACTACGACCACCCGGTGCCGGATTACGCAAGTCAGCCGATGGCCGACCGGCTGGCCGAAGCGCGGTCCCTGCTCGAAGCCGCGGGCTACGGGCCGGACCGGCCGCTGACGTTCGAACTGCGCTATGAACCACCGGAAGAAAACCGCCGCCTTGCAATCGCGCTGCAGGCGATCTGGCGAGAAATCGGCGTCAACGCGGAACTGCTGTTCACCGACTTCGGCACCCTCTATCGCTCGGTGCGAACAGGCGATTACACCGCCGCCCGGTTCACCTGGTTCTCCCCCACCGACAGTCCGGAAACGTTTCTTTTCATTCTCGAGTCCGGCAGCACGACCAATTATTCCGGTTATGACAACGCCGAGTTCAATCGGCTGATCGCTTTGGCCGAAGCGCAGCTTGACCGGGACGCCCGCCTGGCGGCATATCGCGAAGCCGAAGCGCTGGCGCTGGCGGATTACCCCGTGATGCCCTTGTACTTCATGGTGCACCGCAATCTGGTGGCGCCCGACATCCGCGGTTACACGCCCAACTCGCGCGGCATGACCGCCACCCGCTACCTCTACCGCGTGAAATAACCCCGGGAGCGAGGGCGGCACGCCCTCCCTCCCTGCTATGCTCCGGCGGATGCTGGCATTCACGCTGAGGCGGCTCGCCGTCGCAATCCCGACACTTCTGGCGATCGCGACCGCGTCATTCTTCCTGATGCGCGCGGCGCCCGGCGGGCCATTCGACACGGAGGCGGACCTCGACCCCGAAGTGCTCGAAAATCTTTACACCGCCTACGGGCTCGACAAGCCGCTGCTGGAGCAATACGGGGTCTATCTCGCCAATGTGCTCAAGGGCGATTTCGGGCCTTCGCTGGTCTACGAGGACTTCAACGTAACCGAGCTCATCGCGATCGGGCTGCCGGTCAGCGCCAGGCTCGGCGTCATCGCGATGCTGGTCGCACTGCTGCTCGGCGGAACCTGCGGGATCGTCGCTGCGCTGCGACACAACCGGCTCTTCGATCACGCCACGATGACCATGGCGATGACCGGCATCGCCATCCCCTCTTTCGTCACGGCGCCGATACTCGCGCTGTTCTTCGGGCTGTATCTGAAACTCCTGCCGGTGGCCGGCTGGAACGGCGGCGCGGCCGCCAACATGGTGCTTCCGGTCATCGCGCTTGCATTGCCGCAGCTCGCGATCATCGCCCGCCTGATGCGTGGCGGCATGCTCGAGGTCCTGCGCGCGAACTTTGTCCGCACCGCGCGCGCCAAGGGCCTGCCGGAACGCCAGGTGGTGATCAACCACGTGCTGCAGTCGGCGGCGGTACCGCTGGTCGGCTACCTGGGCCCCGCGCTGGCCGGCATCATGACCGGGTCGCTGGTCATCGAGCTGATCTTCGACCTGCCGGGCGTCGGGCGTTACTTCATCCAGGGCGCGCTTAACCGCGATTACCCGCTGGTCATGGGAATCGTGATCGTCTACGGCACGCTGATCATCCTGCTGAACCTGCTGTCGGACCTCGCCTACGCGGCGCTGGACCCGCGGGTGCGGAGGACCTACCGGTGAGCGCCGGCGGACTGCTGCAATCGCCGACGCTGCGCCGCGCGGCGGGCGGCGAGCTGTCCGGCTCGCTCTGGCGCCAGGCCGGGCGGCGTTTCCGGCGCAATCGCGCCGCGATGGGCAGCATCGGCGTGCTGCTCGCCATTGCGCTCGCTTCCGTGCTGATCCCGGCATTCTGGCCGCACGCGGTCGAAGACGCATCCTGGGAGAACATACTGCTGCCGCCGAGCTTCGAAAACTGGCACTGGTTCGGCACCGACGCCAACGGCCGCGACCAGTTCGTGCGCGTGTTCTACGGCGGGCGCATTTCGCTGACGATCGGCCTGATGACGACGCTGGTCGCGCTCGGCATCGGGGTCGGCTACGGCGCCATCGCCGGGTTCACGGGCGGGCGCACGGACGGCTTCATGATGCGCTTTGTCGACATCCTGTACTCGCTGCCGCTGTTGTTCTTCATCATCATCCTGGTGACCGTGTTCGGCCGCAACATCTTCCTGATTTTCGTCGCCATCGGCGCGGTCGAATGGCTGACGCTCTCGCGCATCGTTCGCGGCCAGACATTGAGCGTCAAGGCAAAGGAGTACGTCGAATCAGCCGTTGCGATCGGCTTGTCGAAACCGGCGATTCTGCGCCGCTACATCATCCCGAACGTGGTCGGTCCGGTGGTCGTCTACGTGACGCTCCTTATTCCCACCAACATTCTCATCGAGAGCTACCTGAGCTTCATCGGGCTGGGCGTCCAGGAACCGCTCACAAGCTGGGGCCTGCTGATCTCGCAGGCGGTCGGCCAGCTCGACACGGCCCCCTGGCTGATCCTGTTCCCGGCCACGCTGCTGGCGATCACGATGTTCTGCTTCAATTTCATCGGCGACGGACTGCGCGACGCGCTCGACCCCAGCGCCCGGCAATGAGTCCGCTGCTGGAGATTCGTGACCTGAGTGTCCGCTTCGATGTCGGCGACGCCACGCTGACCGCCGTGCGCGATCTCTCCTTCGAGATCGCCGAAGGCGAATGCGTGGGAATAGTGGGCGAATCGGGCGCCGGCAAGAGTCAGACATTCCTCGCTGCCCTGGGTCTGCTCGCCGACAACGCGAAGGCCGAAGGTTCCGTGCGCTATCGCGGCCGCGAAATCCTCAACGCGCCGCGCCACGAACTCGATACGCTGCGCGGCAGGCGCATCGCGATGGTGTTCCAGGACCCGCTGTCCGGGCTCACGCCTACCCTGCGCGTGGGCCGGCAGATTGAGGAGGCCGCCCGGCGGCATCTCGGCATGAACGCGCGGCTGGCCCGCGCAAAGGCCCAGGCGATGCTCGAAACGGTCCGAATGCCCGACGCACGGCACTGCCTGGACGCCTACCCTTTCGAATTGTCGGGCGGCATGCGTCAGCGCGTGATGATCGCGCTGGGAATGATCTGCCGCCCCGATCTCCTGATCGCCGACGAACCGACCACCGCGCTCGACGTGACGATACAGGCGCAGATACTCGGACTGCTGGCCGAAATGCGGCGCGAACTGAACACCTCGATCGTGCTGATCACGCATGACCTCGCCGTGGCCGCGGGGCTTTGCGACCGCATCATGATCCTCTACAACGGCCGGCTGATGGAATCCGGAACCACGAGCGAAGTGTTCACGAGTCCGAAACACCCATACACGGCGGGCCTCCTCGCCTCGCTGCCCAGCCTCGCCAGCGATCCCGCGACCGATCTTCCGGCGATTTCCGGACAGCCGCCCGATGCGTTCGTGACAACACCCGGCTGCGCGTTCGCCGAACGCTGCCCGCAGGTAATGGATCGCTGCCGGACCGAGCGTCCAGCGCTTGCGGCGCACGAAGGGCGGCATGCGGCGGCCTGCCACCTCAATACAACATGACCGCGCCGCTGCTGACCGTCGAGTCGCTGTGCGTCGACTATGAGCAGCGCCGCGCCGGCCTGTTCTCGTCGCGGGCCCGCACGCTGCGCGCGGTCGACGGCATAAGCTTCGAGCTTGCCGAAGGCGAAACGCTGGGGATCGTCGGCGAGACCGGCTGCGGAAAGACGTCGCTGGGCAAGGCGATCCTGCAACTCGTCAAGGCTTCAGCCGGCCGCGTCATCTGGCGCGGCGTGGATTTGGCCCGCGCGGACGCAGAGACGCTGACCCGACTGCGCAGCGAACTGCAGATCGTGTTTCAGGACCCGCTGTCCGCCCTCAATCCGCGCATGCCGGTCGGCGAAATTGTCTCGGAGCCGTTGCGCGTGCATGCGCCGGACATGTCCGCCAAAGAACGCCAGGCTGCGGTAGCGGCCATGTTCGAACGGGTGGGCCTGCGGACTGAAATGACCCGCCGCTATCCGAACGAGTTCAGCGCCGGCCAATGCCAGCGCATCAGCATTGCGCGCGCCATGATTACGCAGCCCAGGCTGCTCGTTTGCGACGAACCCGTCAGTGCGCTCGACGTGTCCATACAGGCGCAAATCTGCAACCTGCTGCGCCGGCTGCAGCGGGAAACCGGCATCTCGATCCTGTTCATCAGCCATGACCTGTCGGTGCTGCGCTACATGTCGCACCGCGTGATAGTGCTGTATCTCGGTCGGCTGATGGAAATCGGCCGGCGCGACGAGTTGTTCGACAATCCCCGCCATCCCTACAGCCGGGCACTGATCGACGCGATCCCCGAAGCCGATCCCAACCAGAGCCCGCTGGGCATGGCCGATGCGCTGCCGGGCGAAATCCCTTCGGCGCTTGATCCGCCCTCGGGCTGCGTCTTCCGCACCCGCTGTCCCATCGCCACGCCCGAATGCGCGCGTGCGGCGCCGCAAGCCGAGACTGTGTCAGCCTCTCATCGAGTTGTATGCCATCGCTGGCGGGAAGTGCGCAGTGGTTAGGGCCGTTGGAGGGCAGGACGGTCTCCGGGAGGGAAGGCGTCCCGCCTTCCCGGGGAACGCCCTCTTTCGGTTGTCGAAATGCTAAAGTAGCGCGTCAGGCTTGGCCCGGAGCGGGGGATGTCGAGAAGGATCGCGATAATAGGTGCCGGGGTCTCAGGACTGGGAGTAGCGTGGGCGCTTAGCCGGCATCCCGAGCGCTTCGATTTCCGCGTATACGAAGCGCAGGCCCAGGTGGGCGGCAATGCCGTGACCGCCGACATGCCGCAGAACGACGGCGGTTCGATCCCGTTCGACATCTCCGTCACCGCGCTGATCCCCTCCGTCTACCAGCACATTCTGCTGGTCATGGAGCAGAACGGCATCGACCTCATCGACACGCGGTTCAGCTACAGCGTCAAATATCGGGGCGGGGTCTATGCGCATGACTTCGATTCCGACATCCGCCGGGAACTCCAGCCGGAAATCGAGAGATTTCAAAAGCTTCTGAGACGCTTGCACTGGTTCGGACGGGTCAACAACACCCGGTCCAGAGTGCTCAATGCGCTGAACCCGTTCAACTACGTCAGCATGGGAACAGTGCTCAACTGGGGCAGGTTCTCGGGAGACTTCCGCTACAAGATCCTCAAACCCATGTTCGTCAACTTCCTCATGGCCACGAACGTGTTCGACATGCCCGCGTCGCTGTTCTCGCGCTACCTGCAGTTCTTCGATATCGAAGCGGCAACGCCCATGAAGACCTGGGACCAGGGCACGCGGCGCATCTATCAGGCGCTCTCGCGCGACTTTGAAGACAGGATTTACCTGAACCGGCCCGTCCGGAAAGTGTACCGGCGCCCGTCCGAAGTCGTGGTAGAGGACGAGAACGGCAAGGCGGAGACCTTTGACGACGTCGTGTTCGCGTGCAACGCCAATCAGACGCTGATGATGCTGCACGACCCGACCTACATGGAAGGCTCCGTTCTCTCTTCGATTCGCTACGAGAGCGAACTGCACAACCACACGGTCGTACATTCCGACGCTTCGGTTCTTCCGGACAGCGATGTCAGGGCGCTCGACACCCGCAGCAACCACATCGAGCAGTACGGCGCGCGGCCCGACAACTACGAAATCACCTACATCATGCACAACCAGCAGCCCTGGGCGAAACAGTCGGACAAGCCCTGCCTGGTGACCTACAACGCGATCAGTCCGATTGACGAAGGCAAGATCATCAAGAAGTGGTGGTTTCAGCACGTCGTGCACGACGTGCGCCACATCGCCTTCCTGATCCACCTGTTCCGCTTCATCCAGGGCAAGCGGCGAAGCTGGCACTGCGGCGCCCACACGCTGATCAACAGCCAGGAAACCTGCTTCGTGACCGGCCTTGTTACGGCCAGGCAGCTCGGCGCCGACTACCCGTTTGAAGACGCCGAAGCTAAAAAGTGGTTCAATTTCTACGGGCGCATGATGTACGGCTGGCGCTTCAGGAAGGCCTGAGCAAGTCCCTGATTCAGACGCAGGCTGGTAACCTGAACCTGATCTGCGGTGCAGGCCCAGGGACTCAGGACAGGCATGCCCGTCCTGAGTCCAGTTAGCCGAAGATCAGAAGGACGCTCTCAGGCGCACACCGAATTCCCGCTTCGGGTAACCCGCCGTGAAAACCTTGCGGGCTCCGCCGGGGCCGGTAGTCGTTCCGTTGGTATTGGGCAGAACCTTGTTGTCGGTGAGATTGGTGCCGAAAACTTCAACGGTGCTGTTTTCGGTCACATCGATTCCCCAGCGGACATTGATCCTGAACATTGATTTCGTGCGGTTCCATTCGGAGTAGTCGGCCCACTTCGGACTCTCATAGAAGAAATCCGTGCGGAGGAACCATTCCCGTCCACCCAGCTCTCCAAGAACCGTCGGGCTCAACGACGCCGTCCATTTGGGTGTGTTGCGCGCCTCATTGCCATCGTTGACGACTGACAGCACGCCCGATCCGAGCAGTGCAGATTCGTTCGACCCGCGCGAAGAGAACGACTCCATGATCGCATCCACAAAGGTGAGCGTTCCACGAACGCTGAACCAGTCCGTCAGGTTGCCTTGTACTTCCAGGTCCAGACCCTTGTACTTGGAATTGCCCGGCCCCCGGTAGGATGTCGTGCCTCCCGTGGGAAGCAGGATGACCGACGCGAAGGGTTGGTTTTGCCAGTCAATGTAAAAGACGGCGGCGGTAAAGCCCCAATTGTCCGTCTGTTGTTTCCAGCCGATCTCGTATTGCGTGTTCTCCTGGGGCGCCGTGTACAGACCCAGTGCGTCTAACTGGTCGGCAGGGATTACCTCCGGCGCAACACTGTTGACAAATCCGGCCTGCGTTGCGACCCCAAGCAGGGAACTGTAGGAATAGCTGAAGTAGGTGGTTGCCCCCTCAAACGGCTGGTAGCTGAGAATCAACCTGGGGATGAAATCAGTGTATTCGTTCAGTTCATTGCACACCGGTGAGAATGAACAGGCGCCACTCGGGTTCCCCTGCAGAACCGCCACCGATTCCTCGTCGGTGTAGCGCACTTCCACCGACGCGGTCAGGTCCTCGGTGAGATCGTAATCCACCGACGCAAACAACGCCGTAGTGCCGTTGTCCTGGAAGTCAACCGTTGCGGTAGTGGTGTTCGGATCCAGTTGGGTCAGGGTCGGGACGTTGCCGAGGCGATAGCGCTGGTCATAGTCGCTGATCCCGACGAGATAGCGGAGCCTTCGGTCCTGCGGAGAAGCGATCCGGGCTTCGAAATAGGTTTCCTGGACGGCAATATTGTTGCCGAGCGCGAAGACCGTGCCGGGAATGGTTGGAACGCCATACCAGAAGTCGACGTAGTTAAGGGTTCCCGTGTCCGCTCGTGAACCCTGGAATGACACTGTGTGTTCGGCCACGTCGTATTCGCCGCTCAATTGAACACGGTAGGTCCGGTTGAAGCCGCCCAGCTTACCCGGCGGTGTCTTCAGGATGTCGTATTCCTCGAGCAGAGGGTGAAGATCGGTCAGGGAACGACCCAGGAATATCTGGCCGCCGGGGAAGTAGCCCTCAGGGGTCCGGGTTACCCCGAACTGGAGGTGCTCGCCATCAGGGTAACTACCGCACCAGGAAGCAAACGGCAACGTACTCATGTCACGGCTGAAGGGAGTGGTCTCGCGCGTGACCGGATTCAGGTATTCGCCGTTGTAGGTGATATTGCACTCGCCGGCCGGTGTGCCGTGCACGCCGGAATGAATGCCGCCGTTGACGCCGCCATCCTCCGCGTCAACGTAGTATCCGGTCAGTTTCAGGCGAAAATCTTCCGTAACGTCAATTGTCAGCGTGCCGTTGAAGGTGAGGTCTTTCTGGACCCCGAAAGGCGTGCCGTCCTGAAAATCGAAATCTCCGGCATTCTGCTCATAACCGGCATAAAGGCGCAGGCCCACCCTGTCCGTTATCGGACCTCCTATACCGACGGCAAGGATGTACTCATCATTCTGGGAAGGCGAATATTGAAGCGTCACGTCCGCTTCCCACTCGTCTCCGGGAAGCCGGGGCACATAGTTGATGGCGCCGGAAAAGGTGTTACGTCCGAAGTACGCGGTTTGCGGTCCCTTAATGACTTCAACGCGCTCCACGTCCGTGATCGGCAAGAATCCGCCACCGGCCGCGATATAGGACCCGTCCCAGAACAGGGCGCCCACCTGGGTCGAGGGTGTAATGATCTGCTGGTTCATTCCGCGAACGCGGATTTGCGGATTGACGCGCCCGGCTGTCGCCGTGACGCCATGAAAGTCCAGGCCGGGAATGAGTTTTGACAGTTCATGGAAATCGCCGACGCCGGCCTGTTCCAACTGTTCCTGCGACATTGCCGACACCGAGATCGGAATTTCGTATATGTTTTCTTCCCGCTTCCGGGCGGTAACGACGATTTCCTCGAGGTCTTGCGCCAGGGCGCTCTGCGCAACCGGCAAGGCCATCAAGGCCATAATTGACATCGCAAGCAGATTCCGTGTTCTCATAAGTATCCCCTCATAGAAACCAATAAGGCCCGAAGGCCTTTTGATGCTGGTTTGTCCCGGCCAACCGCTACCTGTCCTTGCGAACAAGCCCCCTCGTGGTCAAATCCGAGACGCGCATTGCCGGACCAATCGGGCCGGCCACGCGCGAATAATACACGGCCCTCAGGCCTTTGTCAGAAAGCCCGCCACCGCGTCGGCCCATTCCTCGGGCATCTGATCGACGATGTCGATGCCGCCGCCCTGCAACTCCACATAGTCGAAATCGGGACGAATCTGCGCCGCCAGCTTGGCGTTTTCGTAGATCTGATCGCCGGTGTTGGTGAGGATCAGGGTGGGCACCATGACTTGCTCAAGAGCGGCATTGTGATCGTAGATAAACGCCGCGTGGTGACCTGTCCAGAACGGAGCGTAGCCCTGGAACCGCTCCACCGTATAGCGGGTGATGGTTTTCGGGTCGGGCGTTGCTCCACCATCCGCGTACATGCGGTAGCGGGTGGCGAAAGCTTCCTGCATATGGCTGCCGTCTGCCTCGTAAACCATGTTGATCTCGCCTTCCTCGACGAACTTTAGAAAATTGCGGCGTTCTTCCTCGCTTACCGGCAAGGGACCGTTGACGATCAGCTTTTTCACTCTTTCCGGAAAGAGGATGGCCGTTTCCGTCGCCACCATGCTGCCGGTGTGGTGGCCGAGCACGTCAGCCTGATCGATGCCCAGCAGGTCGAGCACGGCAGGCACCGCCTCGGCCCAGTCACTGGCCGTGGGCACGAAGGGCGTGGGGTCCGATTCGCCGAAGCCCGGCGAATCCACGCCGATGGCCCGGATTCCACGGCGCGCCAGCGGTTCGTACACGTTCTCGAACTGGCGCGAGGTCTGGGGCGCCTGGGGACACAGAATCAGGGGCCTGCCTTCACCCGTGTCGCGAAAGTGCACCTGGCCGAAGGGCCCGTCCGCATAGCCGCGCCTCGGCACATAGGGCACCGGCATGGGCCCCGACCGGACCGCGTAGGGATTGCTCTCCGCCCGGGTCGCGGCGGAGGCGGCGCGGCTCCCGGACATGGCCGCAATCGCGGCCCCGGTGTACTTTAGTGTGTCTCTGCGGGTGGTCGTCATGGCGTGTTCCTCTTGTCCTGACCCCGGGTTTCGGTCCACGGGAATTGGGGAAATGGATCATATCAGCCGGCCCGCCCGGCGGATGGCAAGCGCCGACGCACGGTGGGACTCCACCGTCTTACCGAGATTTTAGATCAAAGTCCAAAATAATCGCGAGTGAATTTGACCTGTGTCGAAATAGACCGTAAGGTATCTCCCTCATGGATGCCTCCCCGCGTTACCTGACCCCTCAAGTCCGCGCCGATCTCCAACGCAAGATGGTCTTCGTGACGGGACCCCGTCAGGTCGGCAAGACAACGTTAGCGCGGAGCTTGCCCGATGCATCGGCCGGCTACCTGAACTGGGATGCCGACGTGGACCGGGAACGCATTCTGCGCCGTGAATTGCCGAACGCAGATCTTTGGGTGTTCGACGAAATACACAAATACCGGGCGTGGCGCAACTACCTCAAAGGACTCTACGACGTGGCCCGGGAGGGTCAGCGGATACTCGTCACGGGAAGCGGGCGGCTGGAGCTCTTCGGATTCGGCGGTGACTCGCTGCAAGGCCGCTACCATCTGCTGCGCCTGCACCCGTTCTCCGTCGCGGAAGCCGGAATCCACGACGCGGATGGCCTCAGCGACCTGTTGCGGCTCGGCGGCTTTCCCGAGCCTTTTCTCGGCGGCGCCGAGACCGGGGCGCGGCGCTGGGCGCGGCAGTATCGAACGCGCCTGATCGACGAGGATGTCCGCTCGCTGACGGCCATTCGCGACTTGGGCCGGCTTGAAGAGTTGATGCTGCGCTTGCCCGACCTGGTCGGCTCGCCGCTGTCGATCAACGCGCTGCGAGAGGACCTTCAAGTCGCCCACAAGACGGTGGCGACATGGCTCGACGCGATCGAGCGCCTGTACGCGATCTTCCGGCTGCCGCCGTTCGGGGCGCCACGCATCCGGGCCGTGAAGCAGTCGTCCAAGCACTACCACTTCGACTGGTCGTTAGTGCCCGGAGCCGGCGCACGATTCGAGAACCTGGTCGCCTGCCACCTGCTCAAATGGGTCCACCATCGGCAGGATACCGAGGGCCGCGACACCGAGCTGCGCTTCTTCCGCGACGTGGATGGTCGGGAGGTCGACTTCGTGGTGGTCGAAGACAGGCAACCGTCGCTATTGGTCGAATGCAAACTCCGCGACCGCGACATCGACCGCGGACTGCGCTACCTCAAGCAGCGATTTCCCGACGCGGCGGCCGTTCAGACCGCGCGGTCGGGACAACGCGACTTCGTCACCCCGGAAGGCATTCAGGCCAGACCGGCCGTTGATTTCCTGCGTGAACTGGTCTGAGCGTGTGCCCGGTATCGAGCTGCAGCTTCCAGCGCGGCCTGGGCAGGGGGCGGCGGATTGTCGAGAGCCGCCAGCAAGTCGCGCTGATCGCGCGCCGAGAGAACCGTGGGGACACTACTCTATCTCGTCCAACTCCAGATTCAGGATCGAGGTCCAGGGTTCTTCCATGTTGGGCAGCCATCTTTGCAGTAACGGCGAAGTAGCTTGCTCGGCCGAAGTCCCTTTCCTGAGCATCATGTATCGATGCATGAAGGCGGACACTCGCCCGCTCACAACACAATGAACAAAGACTTTCTCACCGTCGAAAGAATCCATTACCTTGAAGAATCGCCGGACGTGCGTTGACGTTGGAGCATCGGAGGGAACCGGCAGATGAACGTAAGACATACCCAGGGAAGCGGTGACGCTGCCCTCTTCAGGTATCGCGTTGTCGGAGTCATGCATCGCCAGGTTCACGACTACGGAGTAACCCGCGTCAGCAATTAGAGCCAACTGGCCGGCGGTTGGCTGGCCGCCAATGGCGATGTCGTCCGTCATCCAATGAAAATTCACAATGTCCTGCACGGTCGCAGGAGCTTCTGGAGTTTCTGCGGACAAGTCCCTTGCAAGGATTGCATCATCGTTTCCATCCATCTGCTCCTGCGCATAGCCAGCATGAGCCAATCCTGCGGCAAGAATCCCGACAACAACGATAGATCTCATTTTCATCGCCTCCCCTGGACAAGAATCAAGCTTCGTTCCGTGGTGCGGATCAAGACGGGACATAGCAGCGGCGCCGGGAAAAAGTGACGACGGTACAATCCTTGCATTGAAAAGCCATTCTAGCGTTCGCGCTGGTGAACGGACACCCGCTGGGAGAAACGCCACCCGCCTGGCTGAATTGCAGAACTTGGGGCTCGACAAGGAAGGTTTGACATGTTCCAGGACTACGTAGAAAGAATCGAGAACTCCCGGGTATATCCGGCCGCCAACAAGACACCACTCCAGCTGGCATCGATACTCTCCCGGCGACTCCAAAACCGGGTGCTCCTGAAGCGGGAGGACCTTCAGCCGGTCTTCTCCTTCAAGTTGCGCGGGGCGTACAACAGGATGGCGCTGCTTGCTGCGAATGCAGGAAGGCGCGGGGTCGTAGCAGCGTCCGCCGGCAACCATGCCCAGGGCATCGCGCTTGCAGCAAGACAACTGGGCATGAAGGCGCTCATCGTGATGCCGCAGACCACGCCGCAGATCAAGCTGGAATCGGTTCGCGCCCTGGGGGCGGACATCGAGTTGCAGGGGGGCAACTATGACGAGGCCTTCGAGTTCGCGACGCGCAAGGCGGAAGAACTCGGCAGCACCTTCATTCACCCCTATGACGACCCGGACGTGATTGCGGGACAAGGCACGGTCGCGATGGAAATCCTGCGCCAGAATCCGGGGCGGCTGGATACGATATTCGTTCCTGTCGGCGGCGGCGGTCTGATTGCCGGAGTGGCAGCCTATGTGAAGACGCTGCGTCCGGACATTCACGTGGTGGGCGTCGAGCCGGGACATGCTGCTTGTATGTCGCATGCACTCGCAGCCGGAAAACGCGTGATTCTTGATGATGTCGACCAGTTTGCCGACGGGGTCGCCGTGCGGCAGGTCGGCGAAGAACCTTTTCGAATTGCGCGCAAGTGCGTGGACGAGGTCGTTACGGTCACCCATCGCGAGATCTGCACTGCGATCAAGGAAATCTTCGACGATTCGCGGTGCATTGCCGAACCGGCGGGCGCGTTGGCGCTGGCAGGCCTAAAGCGTTGCGTCATTCGGGAAAAATGGACCGACAAGGTGCTGGTCGCGGTTGTTAGCGGCGCCAATATGGATTTCGATCGCCTGCGGGGAATCGCGGAACTCGCCGATCTGGTCGAGCGCCGCGAAGCTCTGCTTGGCGTGACCATTCCGGAAAGGCCGGGAAGTTTTCGTGCATTTTGTCAGGCGATCGGGCAACGATCGATCACCGAGTTCAACTATCGCTACGCAGACGCGAACGAGGCGCACGTATTCGTGGGTGTCGAGCTGAAAAACGGTAACTCCGACAAGGAAGAATTGATCGCCGGCCTGGCGAGTCGCCGCTACAAGGTGGTCGATCTGTCCGATAACGAATTGGCGAGGATTCATGTGCGCTACATGGTGGGCGGCCGGGCTACCGGCCTGAGCGATGAGCGGCTGTTTCGGTTTGATCTCCCCGAGCAGCCCGGCGCGCTGTTGCGTTACCTGACGCATATGGGCAGGCGCTGGAATATCAGCCTCTTCCACTATCGCAGTCACGGCGCCGCGTATGGGAGAGTGCTGGCGGGAATTCAGGTGCCACCCGAGGAACTGCAGAAATTCCATGACTTTCTGTCGGACCTGGGCTATCCATTCCACGAGGAAACCGGCAATTCGGCTTACGAACTGTTCCTGGGATCAAGACAGTGACGGACAATCCAGCCGCGTCCCATGCCTCGGCGCACGCATACGAGGCGCTGCCCGCTTCGATGCGGGCCGATGTCCGTACGCTGGGTTCACTGTTGGGCGAGGTCATTGCCGAGGACCGCGGAACAGAACTGGTGGACCGCATCGAGGAGATTCGAGCGCTTGCCAAGCGTGCCCGGGGCGGCGGCGAAGAACAATGGGATGAACTGAGCGCATGCCTCAAGTCGCTGCCTGAAGAAGACCTGGTGGACGTGGCCCGCGGCTTCAATCAGTTTCTCAATCTTGCCAACATCGCGGAGCAGCGCTACCACGCATCGCCGAGAATTCATTCACCCCAGACGGAGTGGACCCGGCTGCTTGAGGAAACCCCGGAGTTCGACCCCTCCATTCTGGAAGAGCTGCGCGTGGAACTGGTGCTGACCGCCCACCCCACCGAGGTACTGCGCCGCACGATGATCCGCAAGTACGATGCCGTGGACCGAGCGCTGAAGAGCAATTCAGATCCGGCCCGGCGCGAAATTCTCAAGCGCCTGATTGCGGAAATCTGGCACACGGATGAAGTGCGGCAACGGCGTCCGACGCCGCTGGATGAGGCCAAATGGGGATTCGCGGTAATCGAGAATTCGCTTTGGGACGGCGTGCCACGCGTGATGCGCGCCGCGGACGAGGCCGCGACCCAAAAGGGCCTGGCCGCTATTCCTCCGGAGATCATGCCGATTCGCTTTGCCTCCTGGATGGGTGGAGACCGCGACGGCAATCCCAACGTGACCGCCGGGATCACCGACGCTACGCTGAAACTGGGACGGTGGATGTCCGCGGACCTGTTCCTCAAGGACGTTCAGCACCTGGTCGAATCGTTGTCCATGTCGAAGGCCACGCCGGAATTGCTCAATGCAACAGCTCAATCCACGGAACCGTACCGGGTCGTGCTACGAAAACTGAGGCAAAGGCTCCAGGCGACGAGGGACTGGGCCGAGGAAAGATCCAATGGGTCCGAGGAGGTCCTCAGGACGAACGAAGAACTGTTGCAGCCGCTTGATCTTTGCTATCGCTCGCTATGCGCCAGCGGCTTGCGGACCATCGCCGATGGTGCATTGCTGGATACGCTCAGGCGCGCCCATTGCTTCGGCATCACGCTGGTTGCTCTTGATGTGAGGCAGCATGCCGAGCGGCATACCGAAGTCTTTGACGAACTGCTGGATTACCTCGACCCCAGGGGACCGGCGTTTTCCGAGTGGAAAGAGAAAGAAAAACAAGCCTTTCTTGTGCGGGAACTCGAAAGCAAGCGCCCGCTTTTCCCGCGCGATTGGCCGATGTCCAGGCCGGTAAAGGAGGTGCTGGATACATTCGACGTAATCGCGAACACCGGCGGTGCGGGCATCGGTTCGTACATCATTTCGATGGCCACCCGCCCGAGCGACGTGCTGCAGGTTGCGCTGCTGCTTCGCGCGCGTGGTCTCAGGGAACCGCTGCCGATCACCCCGCTGTTTGAAACGCTGGACGACCTGCTGCGGGCGCCCGCGGTTATGCAGGACCTGTTCTCACTGGATTGGTACCGGAAACGGGTCCGCAGCGCCGGCGACCGCCAGCAGGTGATGATCGGCTATTCGGATTCGGCCAAGGACGCAGGTCCGCTGGCTGCCGCCTGGGCGCTGTACCAGGCTCAGGAAGGCATCGCCCGGGTGGGCAGGGAGCACGGCGTTGATCTCACGCTGTTTCACGGGCGTGGTGGAGCGATTGGGCGAGGTGGCGGCCCCGCGCACGACGCCATTCTCGCCCAGCCCCCCGGCACGGTTAACGGTTCGCTTCGGGTCACGGAGCAGGGAGAGATGATCCGCTTCAAGCTGGGTTCGCCCGTCCTTGCGGTGGAAACGATGACGCGCTATCTCATCGCAACGCTCAAGGCGACCATTGCTCCTGCGAGTCCGCCGTCGCCGCGTGCCCGGCAATCCATGGACGAAATGGCCGCCCTGGCCCTTCACTCGTATCGCAGGCTGATCGACGAGACTGACGCATTCGTTCCCATGTTCCAGGCGCTCACCCCCGAACCGGAATTGTCCGAGCTGGCTCTGGGCAGCCGCCCGAGTCGACGCAAACCCTCCACCGACATCAACAGCCTGCGCGCCATTCCCTGGGTGTTCGCATGGTCGCAGGTGCGATTGATGATTCCCGCGTGGCTCGGCAGCGACGCCGCGCTCGAATATTTGCGCGAGCATCCCGATCGGTATGATGAACTGCTCCATTGGCCCTTCTTCCGCATGCAGATGGACCTGCTGGAATTGATGGCGGCAAAGGCGGAACCGGGACTGGGCGAGTACTACGCCTCCCGATTGACCAGGGCGCCCGAGCGTAACCTGGCGGAAACGCTGATCAAACGTCTGTCAGAACTCAGGGCATCCATCCTTGCCTTGAGGGAAACCAAGGCTCTTATTGCGGATCAACCGTTGCTGAGGGACTCGCTTGCGGTGCGAGATACCTACCTGGACCCGCTCCACCTCCTTCAGGCCGAGTTACTCCACCGCTTGAGGCAAAAGGGCGACGAAAGGCCGGCGGTCTCGCGTGCTCTGAAGGTTACGATGGCCGGCATCGCCAGCGGTCTGCGCAACAGCGGTTAGGGGTTTACAGGGCCCCGGCGGGTCAGTCCGAAGGGCAATCAACGCCGGATGCGCAGCGTGCGGCCGAAGCCCGTTGGTGGCTCGGCGTCACTGGCATACGGCGCCAGCTTCTCGGCAACGTCATCCGGGAACGGCGCGGACCTCCTGGACGTCAGGTCGACGTTCATGCACAGGCACTCGTTGGTCGCAACGAGCTTGCCGCTGTCCACAGAAATCATTCGATGAAAATAATGGATGCGCTTGGCGTCATGGTTCACGAGCGTCGTCTCTACACGGATCGCATCGCCTTCGAACAGCTCGCCGAGGTAGTCCACGTTGATGCCCAGGGTGAACACCGAGCATCCGCTGGTGTCCGGGTAGTCCATGCCGATGCCCCAGTGCTCATAGGCGGCGTCCGTGGCTTCATCGAAAGCGAGCACGAAAAAGGCGACATTCATGTGGCCGTTGTGGTCGATCCACTCCGGCTTTATGACCGTGTCGTACAGAAGAACCTTTCCTCGCTTAATTGAAGCCTTCACGAAACCTCCCAAAACACAAGGGCTTGCGCGGAACTAACCGGACCCAGCCGCGGCCCGCTCCCGGCCGATCGCCGGTCCCAGCAGAACGGCAAATATCAGCACGATGGCGTTGACGGCAGACGTCAGTATGAAGGGCCCGGCCAGCAACCACGAATCGAATACGTAACCACTGAGTTTCAGGATAACAGCCGCTCCCAGTCCGCTGCATACCGTGTAGAACCCGATGATGGTGCCCCGCACCTTACGCGGGGCTACCGCCTGAACGAACACCTGGGACGAAATGATTACCGCGGATTGACCCACGGACAACAAAGCGACGGACAGCTTGCCGGACAGCGCGGAAGGGTCGGCAACAAAAAACGTCGACCCATAGCCGGCGACCGCGAAGACAAGACTGGTTTGAAGGGCAATCAGCGGTTTCGCCCGATCGTTGAGAACGCCGATAGCCGGCATGGCGGCGATCGAAACCACCTGGATAATCACCATCAACACGCCGCCCAGGGCCAGTCCCTGTGCGAGGCCCGCTCCGGCAGCCATTGAATGGCCCGCAGTCCATAAGGCCAGATACGTGCCGATGACCGCCATGTTCGCCCCCGATGCAAAACCCGCGAAATAGGCCAGTCGGACCCCGGGGTGCCGTATGTACTCGACGCCGCGACGAGTCAGCGCCCACAAGCTTTCGTGTTCAACGCCCTCACGGGGACCATCCGCGCGCAGCATGAGCGCCAGGACCAGCGCCGACACTCCGGCGACTCCCACCATCACGAAGTGCGTCGCGTATCCCGCGTCAATGACGTCCCAGCCTCTTTCGAGCAACCATTTCGGTAATCTGAGAATTACGAGGGCGGCCACAATGGAACCGATCCCGAACGTCACACCCTGGAACGCATTCCACTTGCCCCGGCTGCTTTCCTGCACGTAATCGGCGACCACAATCAAAAAGCAGGCCGCCACGGCCGTGCGTCCTATGGAAAAGACCGTGCGGGAAACGATCAGCCCGGACAGGGTGGACACGAGCGGCGCAATCAGGATGCCCAGCGCCATGGCCACTACGCCCAGAGTCAGCACGAGCCGCCGTCCCTTCTGGTCGGCCAAAGCGCCCGTCGCACCCGCGAGAAAAACGGTAATGATCTGGCCGATTGCCCCCAGAGTTCCCGTTGCGTCGCCTATCTCCGAGGCGGGCAGATTGAGATGATGCTCAAGCAGCCAGGGCTGCACCATGTTCAGGCCGACAAAGCAAAACGCCAGGCAGCAGACACCCAGAAGCAGTCCGGCCGCGTTGATCGGCAGGACGTCTCTATTGAGCGACATGCCCGCGAATTTTCTTGTGGTCGCCATATTCCTACTTCGTACTGTTTACAAGCCTGGTAATTTCAAGCGCTGACGGAGGCGTTCATACACGTCGCCCCTTCGTGCGGCTGTCAGCACAAGGATAAGCAATTGATCGTCCTCGATCATGTAGCAGACCCGCCAGTCGCTCACGCGGATTCGCCAGATCGAGGTTGCGCTGCGTAATTTCCGAGCGCCGGGCGGGCGCGGGTTGTCCGCCAAAGTCTCTATCGCACGAATCAGTCTTCGAAGCGTTACCTGATTGGGGATGCGGGCAAGGTCTTTCTCCGCCACCCTCGAGAAGACGATGCGGTAGGTCAAAGTCCAAAGCTCGCCTTCAGATCCTCAAGGCCGACTCCGCCCTTGTCACGATAATCCGCAAGCGCTTCAAGGGCATCGAGCAGGTCGAGTTGCTCCTCAAGCGTCCTCAATGCTTCCAGATCGGATGGCGGCACCAAAGCGGCAACCGTCTTGCCATGCTTTTGTATCGCAATTCGCTCCCCGGCGAACTGCACGCGACCTGTTATTTCCGCAAATTTCTCGCGAATCTCGGTGATGGGCAGCTGGTTGGACATGGGATTTCCTTTTTCAGTACATTATGTACGAATAATAAGAATTGTAACAATGCGATTTCATGCCTTGTATTGAAGCTCACGACGCTCAGCGGCGATAGGAAGGCTCCTCCCGGTCCAGGATTGCCTGGAGCTCGCGAAAGTGGTCCTCGCCCAAGCCCGGATAGTCACGCCATTGCCGCGCCGTCTTCGCCGCCACTTCGTCGGAAACGACGCAAATCGCCGCCAAGAATCGCAACACCCCGTTTATCCCCCGTCCGGCGCGATCCAATCTTCGCACTCAAGCCCCGGTACCCTCAGAAATTCCCGGGTATTGGCGGTAACCAAAACCAGTTGCCGGGCACGCGCCTGCCCTGCGATCAGCAGATCATAGGGACCGATCGGCCGCCCCACTGCCTCCAGCTCACTGCGAATCGCAGCTGCCATTCGGGCATCTTCGGCGTCAAAGGGAACGATTTCGAAAGCCATTCGGTCCAGAAGTTGAAGGTTGTGGCCCGCTTTGCTGCTCTTGAAGGCGCCGTAATATAGCTCGTAAGCAACCGGAGAAGGAAGGCCGATTTCCTCCGGCTTGTGGCGGAGCATGCGCGCCCGCAGTGCCGGCGATGTTCTGTTCAGTAGTGCAATGCAGGCGTTGGTGTCGAGCAGGTAACGCATTACTCGAATGCGCTATTGAGCCCCGGCCGACGTGGAAGTTCCGGCTGTTCTCGTCCGTCCGCAAGGAAATCATCAGAGAACCGGCCCGCAATCTCATCGAGCCATTCCCAATCGGACGCAATCGGCTCAAGCAAGACGCCTGAACCCTGCTTGCGTATCCGCACCTCACTGCCGTGCATGCGAAATTCCTTGGGCAGCCTCACGGCTTGCGAGCGCCCGTTCCAGAAAAGTTTTGCAGTCTTGGACATGCGCCTGGTTGCTTGGGATATACCAATGATATATATCATCGTCCGGACGAAAACTCAAGCTCGCACTCCCTTGTCGAATTCGGAACAAGGGTATGCGCGCCCCTCAACTTAATCGACCAGAAAATACGGCTTGTTTCCCCGGAAATCGTCCTCCGACTCAGGCATGTTGCTGTTTCTGCTAGACTCGCGCCGCGTCGCCTGGGCCGGGCGGCCGACCGGCGCCATATCGATTCTGACGAGCAGGAAGATTCCATGGGTTTGCTGGACCGGGTATTTGGGCCCAAAACGATCGATGAAAAGTTCGTCAACAGCCCGATGCGCGACAACTGGTACCAGGCCAGCTCGTACTGGCCGTCGTCCTTCTCGTTGATCACAACCGTCAGCGAAGACGGTTCGACCAATATCGGCCCGTATCAGCTGACCTTTCCGTTCGAGGTCATCAAGGAGCGTTCATTCCTGGTCTGCAGCCGCAAGGGATCGAATACCGAGACGAACCTGCACCGCAATCCCAGGTGCGCGGTGCACTTCATCGAGTTCAACCGCAAGCAGCTGAGCAAGATCGTCGGTCTGGGCTACCCGGGCCAGACCACCGGGGAAAAAATGGCCGACAGTCCGTTCACGCTGATCGAGAGCCCGACGCCCGGACGCGGAACGGCGGATGGCTGCCCACTGATCATCAAGGAAGCGTTTCAGGTGCACGAGGCGCACTGGGACGAGTCGTTCACGATAAAGGACGACGGCAGGACGCCCGAGTACCTGGTGCTCCGGCTTGAGAATATCCTGCTGAAGGAAACCTGGGCGAAGAATATCGAGAACGGCACCAATCGCATGCCGAACATGCCCATCACGTTCGGGTTTCGGGACGGCGAGAAATTCTGGTTCGCGGAAAGAAAAAAGGCCTTCTGGTTCCCCACGCCAACCGACAAGGGCGCCAGGGAAGAATCAGTGCTCTACGAAGCCAATCGCATCGACCCGGAAGTGAAGTTCACGCGCGAAGCCTGCAAGCAGCTGACCGGCATACCCAAGCCCTTCATCAAGACTGCGCTCAAGGGAATCATCAAGCAGGCCAGGGAGCGCGGCGTCACCGAGATCGACCGTGAATTCGTCGAGATGCTGAACAAGGAGCGCGGCTGACTGCTTTGATTACTTGCTTAGGCCAGGAAAGGGACTTGTAGAGACGCGTGCGTCAACTCAAGCGAATATTGACTCCCGAAGACATTCAAGGGCGCGTGGAGGAGCTGGGGGCCTCCATCAGCGATTACTACGAGGCGACGCCCGATCTCCTGGTCGTCGGGCTTCTCAAGGGATCCTTCATCTTCCTCGCCGACCTGGTCCGTCACATCCGGACGCCGCACGAGATTGCGTTCCTGGGCATAAAGAGCTACGGGGACTCAATGCAATCCAGCGGGCGGATCGAGATGACCTACAACCTTCATGCCCGGATTCACGGACGATCCGTACTGCTCGTCGATGACATTATCGATACCGGCCAAACGATGGACTTCGTCCTCCCGATTCTGGAAGAACGGGGAGCCAGTGACATTCAGGTTTGCGTTCTGCTTCACAAGCGCAAGGCCGGGAAACTCAAGTGCGACGCGCGCTGGGTCGGCTTTAACGCGCCGAAGGACTTCCTGGTGGGGTATGGGCTTGGCCTGGGCGAGCAATTCCGACATCTCCCCTACATTGCGTCTGTGGAAGGCGATACCTGAGGCCAAGTCCGAAAGCTCCGCGTATAGTTATTTCATGCGTACCGGCAAGTTTCCATTGCTCCTGGCGGTAGTCGCGACGATCTGGCCGGCTGCAGGTGGTCTCAGCGCACATGAGGCACAGTTGCAGAACGCCGAAGCGCAGGCCGCCCGTACACGCATAACGCCCGCACCGCCGTTCGCCGAGACCTACGGACAGCCGGGCGCCCGCGCCGCGCTCGAAGCGGCGAACGCCCTGCTTGCGTCGCTGAGCGCCGGGCAGGCGGATGCGATCGTGTTGCCCGCCGACAGCCCGCAACGCGCCAACTGGTCCAACCTGCCCTCCGGTGCATTGCGCTTCGAGCGGAGCGGGCTGCGCCTGGGCGACCTGACGCCCGCCCAGCTCCAGCGGGTGTTCGACTATCTCGCAGCGGCGCTGGGCTCGCACGGTTACGAAACGGCCACCCAGATTGTCGCTGCCGATGCCGTCCTGGCGGCTTCGCCGAGGGCAGCGTCCGCCGGGTGGTCGGACGATAACTACTGGCTCGCCTTCTTCGGTCAACCGACACCCTCCGTCCCGTGGGGCTGGCAGTTCGGTGGGCATCACCTGGCGATCAACGGGAGTTTCGCGGACGGACGCGCGACCGGCCTGTCGCCCACCTTCGTCGGCGTTGAACCCGCCAGCTTCCGGATCGCCGACGCCCGCGCAACACCCTTGCGAGACGAACTCGCCGCCGGCCACGCCGTCATGCAAGCCTTGCCCGGGTCGCTTCGGACGGAGGCGTCGGTCTCTCCGCGCCCGCGCGGGGTGGAGGCCGGGGCGGGACAGGATGGAGTGATTCCCGAGGTTCTGGGCAGCGCCGTCGCGGGGTGGCCCGGCGAAGCCCGCGCCCTGCTGCTGGAGACCATCGGCCACTGGGTGCTGCTGCAGCCCCGCGAGAGCGCCGATGCGCGCATGGCGGCGCTGGAGGCAGGACTCAACGACCTCCATTTCGCATGGAACGGCCCTCACGAGGCCGGCGCTGACGGGAACGTTTACTTCCGCATCCAGGGACCAACGCTGATCATCGAGTTCTCGACTGAAGCCGGCATCGGCGCGGACGGTTGGCACTTCCACTCGATCTACCGAGACCCGACCAACGAATACGGAACGGGCGCAGCGCCCTGGCGCACCGGCGGGCGCAACGTCCAGTGAGGCGAGACTGTCCGTATCTGATATTATCCGACATACGGAGGGTCGCTGAATGCCAAACGTACACCTTACCCAACCAATGGAAGCTTATGTCAAGGGACGGATAAAGTCCGGAGCGTACGCGAACGTGAGCGAAGTCGTGCGGGCCGGAATCCGGCTCCTTATGCAACGGGACGGCGCGCGGCAATTCTACGCAATGAAGTCGGACCTGGAGCGCGCCGTACGGGATGCCGAATCCGGCCACTTTGCCGACTTCGACCCCCAGGCCTACGAACCGGACGCCTACCGGACGATTGCTCCGACACCATGACGATTCGACTGTCCCGCCTGGCCAGGCGGGACCTGGATGATATCCGCCGCTACACATTGGACACCTGTGGGCGCGATCAATGGCTGAAATACTATCGGGGCCTGGCACGCGCTTTTGAAGACATCATGGCCAACCCTGACGGCGGGCGCGACCGAAGCCTCTTTGCGCCGGGTCTGCGGTCGATCGACTATGAGAAGCACGTTATTTTCTTCACGCGAGTCTCGGCAGCCGAAAATGCGCCGGTGATCCTGCGAATCGTCCATCATCGCCGCAATATACCCGCGCTGACCTATTTCGAGTCTTTGGGAGGCTGATTCGGCATCCACGGCGAGCCCATTATCAAAGGGGTCGGCGAGGTCGTATGGACCTGTGAATTCAGGTTTCCAGCGCGGTAGATCGAAACTGGACGCAGGGTGGGACTCAACTCTTGCGTGTTCACTCGCCGATTGCTTGACAGCCTTTTCAGCATCGGGGGAATATCCAGGCTCAACCGGGTTTGCGCGCCCGGGTGACATATGGAAACGGATAAGGACCGTCGGTCATGCCGAAGCGTTCGATTTCGACAAAACCGATGTCTTGCAGCAGGGCACGCACATCCAGCGTCGCCGACTCACGCCAGAATGGCTCGCCTTCGTTCCGGGCTCCGAAATCCGCCTTCCACTGCATGAATTTATCGAGTTCTTCATATGGCGGAACATCGCCAAAGACCGTTAGCCCGCCTGGTTTCATTACGCGGTATGTTTCCCGGAAGGTGCGCTCCGTCACGTCAACCGGTATTTCATGCAAGATCGCATATGACGCCACGACATCGAACGAGTCGGCCTCCAACCCGGTATCCTCACCGGAACACCTGATCAGCTTTACGGTTGCGCCCATTTCATTGAGCGTACGCTGCGCCTGCTCAAGTTGACGGATGCTGATGTCGCATGCCGTTATGTCGGCATCCGGATGGCGCCGCGCCAGAACGCGCGTGAACTGCCCGGAACTGCACCCGATTTCCAGAACGCGGCCGCTGCCGATGTCGGGAAGAGAGTCGGCAAGCGCCCATCGTTGCGCGTCTATGTCCCCCGAGGCGATCCTGGACACCAGGTACCCATGAATGAGTTCGCCGTAGACGAAGCCCATGTAGGGATGGCCGTCCCACCCCCCATGGGTGCGGTGAATCCAATGGTCTGTCCACCACGGCGGTGGCTGGTAAGCCGGGTTGGGGTCCAGGGTTGTGGGCCCGCTCAATCCTTGATCAAGACCGAAAGCAAACGCTTCTCCCATTTCTTCAAAGGCCCGAATGGCAATCTGCCCGTGGTTATTGCAGTACCAGTCACGGCAAAGATTGCTGACACGAAATCCCGCCATCCCGCCTGCTATGTTCAGAATCTGCTGATCTCTTGAGTCGAGGTCTTCCGCGAGAGATTCCTCATCAAGACCGGCCGCCCTTACGGCCTCCGCGACCGGACGGGCCTTGACGCCGATTTGACCCGCTATTTCAGCCGCAAAATCAAGAGAGGCTCGACCGTACTGGCTGAGTTGATAATCCATATCCGGTTCTCCGATTTGGCAATCTACGCAGATACCCGAGTGAGAGCCTGACCATAGACTTAGCCACTTCGGATGCGATTCATGACAAATTCTAGACGAAGAGGGAGAATGTCGGATGAAGCGCAAGCGCTGCTCGGAGGAGCATGGCGTGGCGGCGGTCAGGCAGCAGGAGTGGGGAGTCCCAGCGGCGGATATCGCTTGTAAGCTCGTGATTGCCTTATGACAATCAGAAAAGTAGCCGCTATTGTGGCCTGCGTCGTACTGATGGGCGCTCAGTCCGCCCTGGTGGGCGCTCAAGGCGCCGACGAGGTTCTTGTTCGGCGGTTCAACACGCAGGGGCAGACCAGCGGGCCCGACGGCTACAAGTGGTACGACCCGACCGAAGCCATTGCCGGCGCGCACGACGGTTTCTTCGAGGTCGTTCCGCCGGAGGTCCGCACCATCTCCAAAGACGCGCTGGCCGACGCCCGCGCCTACGCCCGGCGCAACCGGTCCGAAAGCCTGCTCATCTGGCATCGCGGCGCGCTGCAATCGGCGGATTACTGGATGGGTCTCGGGCCGTCCGACGTGGTCAATTCCCGCAGCATGCACAAGATGGCCGGCGGCCTGCTCATCGCCCGCGCCATTGCCGACGGGCACATCGATTCGCTTGACGATTCCGTTGCCCGATACATTCCGCGTTGGCGGGGCACGGACAAGGAACCCATGACCATCCGCAACGTGTTGCACATGTCGAGCGGGCTGCGCTGGTTCGGCATCCGCGACGAGCCGATTACCGGGCTCAGCTCCCGGCGCTATCTCAGCCCGTACTGGGACGAAGTCCTGCTCGAAGAGATTCCCATGTCGTTCACGCCGGGAGCGGAATACGACTACAGCGACATCACCGCCGACGTCATGCCCCACATCATTGAGGGCGCCACCGGCAAGCGCTATGCGGAGTATTTCTCCGAAGCCTTGCTCAAGCCCCTGGGCGCGCGCGGCGGATTCATCTGGGTCAACCGGGCAGGCGGAATGCCCCATGGCGGCTGCTGCCTGATGCTGCCGCCGGAAACCTGGCTGCGCTTCGGCCTGTTGGTCATGAACGGCGGCTCCTGGGACGGCAGGCAACTGCTCCCCGACTACTGGATTACGGAAATGCTGACGCCGTCGCCCAACAATGAACAGTTCGGGCTGATGATCTGGCTCGGCAAACCCCATGCGGAACGCCGCCTTTACCACCGCCCGGACTCGTGGCTCAACGACGTGCCCAAGCCCGGCGTTTACCACTCGGAGCCGTTCCTCGCCGATGACCTGTTTCTGTTCGACGGCTCCGAAGGCCGGTCGGTCGTCATCGTGCCGTCCGAGCAGTTGGTCATTGTCCGCACCGGCTTCCGGCCGCTCCCCGATCAGCCGGAGTGGGACAATGCCTTTGTGCCCAACACGATCATCCGCGGCATCAAGCGTGCCGCAAACGACGTCGCCCCATGACCAGGCGGATCATCGCCAGCGTTGCCATCATCATCGCGGCCGCGGTTGCGATCGACTGGACCTTCTGGTCGCGCTTCATCACCATTCGCGATCAAACAGCCATCAGTCTGCCCGGCTGGGTCAGCCCGACGGCCACGGTCGAGGGGGAGTTCCGCGAAGCGCTGGTCAGCGTCGACCCGGCCGATCGGGTCCTGTCCTCAGGCGCGATCGCCGAACTGGTGGACTACGCGGTGCGGGTGGAGTCGTTTTCTCTCATCGTCCATCACGGCGAAGCGATTCAGTTCGAGAAATACTGGGGGGAGTTCGGCCCCGACAGCGTGACCGAAACCTACTCCATGGCGAAGTCGGTGCTGGCCCTGACGTTCGGCTTCGCGGTGGAAGACGGGTTCGTCGGATCCATCGACGATCCGGTGACTGCCTATGTTCCCGAGTGGGAAGGCACGGACAGGGAACGCCTGACCATTCGCCACGTGCTGCAAATGGCCAGCGGCCTGGAACATTTTCGCTTCGATTTCCGGCTATTGCAAAACCCCTATCACAAGGCCATACGGCTGTTTATCGGTTCCGGCATGGAGAATGCCCTTCTCCGCTTCAATCTCAGCGCAGCGCCGGGAACTGAATTCGCCTACAACAGCGCCAACACCCAGTTGCTCATGCTGATTCTCCAGCGGGCGACGGGCCGCGCCTATGCCGACTACGTTTCGGAAAAACTCTGGCGGCCGTTGGGCGCCAAACCGGCCACGCTGTGGATGGACCGCGACGGCGGCATACCCAAGGCCTACGCGTTTTTCCAGGCCCGCCCGCGGGACTGGCTGCGTATCGGCCTGGCCATCAGGAATGAAGGTGTCGTCGACGGGCGGCAGGTCATTCCGGCAGAGTGGCTTGCCCTCATGACCACGTCGTCGCCCACCAATCCCAAGTACGGCCTGCAGACATGGATCGGCTCGCCGCACGTGACCGAACGGTTCTACAACCGCAACACACCGTTCGGCGTCAAGCAGGAGGAGCCGTTTCTGGTGGATGACGTGGTGTTTTTCGACGGCGGCGGCGGGCAACGAGTCTACGTCATTCCGTCCGCCGATCTCGTGATCGTGCGAACCGGCCTGCCCTCGCCCCACTGGGATGATGGGGTGATTCCCAATATCATCCTGCGCGATCTCGGCTACGGACAAGGCCCATCATGAAGGGTCCGGACATCGGAATCGTCGGCGCCGGCCTGGGCGGCATGACCGCCGCCGTTGCGCTTCAGCAGCGCGGTTTCAGCGCAACCGTCTATGAACAGGCGCCGGCCCTGGGGGAAGTAGGCGCCGGCATTACCGTGGGGCCCAACGTAAACAAGGTCCTCGATGGTCTGGGCCTGGAAGACGCGGCGGAATCCTTTGCCGGCGCATCCACGACGTTCGGCACGCTTCACTACAAGACCGGCGCGCGGATTCTGTTTACGGAGCGGAGTCCGGAGGAGGCACTCGAGACCCGGGGCGCACTGACGCGGCACATGCACCGGGCGGATCTGCACAAGATCCTGGAAGACGCGCTCCACAAGGAGGGCGATACCCTTCGCCTCGGACACAGGCTCACCGACATCGAGCAGGACGACAGCGGGGTGACCCTGAGTTTCGCCAACGGCGCGACAGACAGGCGCGACATTGTCATTGCCTGTGACGGTCTCAAGTCCGTGGTGCGCGACAAGCTGTTTCCCACCGAACCACCCCGTTACACCGGCTTCATGGCATGGCGTGGCCTGGTCGATGCCGCCGATGTGCCGGAAGTCCCCCAAGTGCCCCACTTTGCCTCCTATCCGGCCGAAGGCAGGATGTTCTCCCGTTATCCCGTGCGCCGGGGCGCCCTGATCAACTGGGTGGCCAACGCCTACCGGCCGGACGACATCGGTGAGGAAAGCTGGTACGCGCAGACGGACATCGACGAGGTTCTCGAAGAGTTCGGGGACTGGCATGAAGACGTCGTGCGCATTCTCAAGGCGTCACCCGGCGGGAGGTGTCTGCGCTGGGCGCTCTCAAGCCGCCAACCGCTCGACGGCTGGATCGCCGGACGGGTCACCCTGTTGGGCGATGCCGCCCATCCCATGACGCCCTTCTACGGCATGGGCGCGGGACTGGCCTTCGAAGACGCCGCGGTCCTCGCCCGCTGCTTTGAAGCGGAGGACGGGGACTGGCGGGCGGCCTTCCTGCGCTACGAGCGGGCACGCCTCGCCCGGGCCAACAGGTTCCACGTGCAATCGCTTGAGCGCGGCAGGATTTACATGAGCGCGGACCCGACGGACCGGGCGAAGGAGCCCACCGCCGGCATGGAAGCGGAGTTCGGCTACAACGCCATGACGGTGCACCTTCCGTGACCTCCGTCGAAGCAAGTTACGCGCGCCTTGGCCCTCTCGTCCTGGAGAGGGACATCAGCAGGCGAAATGCGCTGACCATATTGTTCGCGGGCTTCTGGACGATTGGGTTCGTGACGTTCCTGAACTTCATGAATCCGTACGTTTTTGCTCTGCTGGGAATTCCTGAAGGAGAGCAAGGCTCGCTGGCCGGCCTTCTCGTATCGTTGCAGGAAATCACGCAGATCGCGATCTGCGGCCTCATAGGCGCCTGGTCCGACCGCGTAGGCCGCCGTCCAATCTATGTCGGTGCAATGGTCTTGCTTGCAGCGGGGTTTGTGGCTTACCCGTTGGCCTCAAGTGAAGCGCAGCTGATCGGGCTTCGCATCGCTTATGCGATTGGGGCCACGGCCTGCACCGTGATGATGTCCACCTGCCAGGGTGAATACATCACCGACAAATGCCGCGGTCGCTGGATCGGAGTCGTGGCGATCGTCAACGCCCTGGGCGTTGTCGTAATGATCGCGGTTTTCTCAAAGCTTCCGGTGTTCTTCGGGCAGCTGGGGCTGAGCGATGTCAATGCACTGCGCGCCAGTTTCTGGGTCTGCTCGATAGCGGCTCTGTTGCTGGCGATCGTTCTTCATTTCGGGCTGCAGGCCCCCAGTCCGGGAGCGACGAGTTCAACGCCCAACATATTCCGGCAGACGGCGAAGGGCCTGACCCTGGTAAAACAAGACCCCTTGCTGGGCTTGAGTTATCTGACAGCCTTTGCTTCCAAAGGCGACCTGGTGATTGTCACGACCTTTTTGTCGCTTTGGGTCACGCAGGCAGGCATTGCCGCCGGCATGTCGCCGGCCGAAGCCGTAGCGAGGGCGGGCATGATTTTCGGCCTGGTTGCAGGCTGCGGTCTGTTCTGGCCTTTCGTCATCGGCACGATACTTGATCGGGTCCCGCGCCTGGTTGGGATCGCAATCTCATTTGCAATCGCAAGCGTGGGTTACGTCAGTGTGGCGCTGATCGACGATCCGCTTGGACCGATGATGTGGGTCGCGGCCGTCCTGGTCGGGATTGGCCAGGCCAGCGCCATCGTAAGCGCCGGCGTTCTGATCGGCCAGGTGGCGCCCGAGGGCTACAAGGGCACGGTTTTCGGTACCTATGGCGTGGCCGGTTCCGTTGGCATCGTAACCCTCACCTTTGCCGGCGGACTCTTGTTTGATGCCTATGGGTCCGGCAGCCCCTTTCTCCTGATGGGCATCGTAAATGCGCTCGTGGTGGTTGCCATCTGGCTTCTGTTGCGCTGGCAAAGAGCAGCCGAGCCACCTGCCTTGAAGCGGAGTTCAGCTACAACGCCATGAAGGTGGGAATTTAACGTTCCGGCGTTCGCATCTGCGGGTAATCCGTCCACGCATTCACCCGCCCTTCCCACGGCGCCTTGGAACTGAAGATGGTGGGATGAACCATCTCGACCAGTTTCCGGTCCGGGAGTGAAATCGCATCCCGGTTCGGGAGCTTGATGCCGTTGGTGTTCCAGACGAGAAAGCCGGGCGCCTGCCCCATGAGCAGCCAGGGCCACCAGATCATCGACTGATTGAGCGAATAGGTGGCTGACGCCCTGGCAAGGGACGGGTCGGCGAGTTCGCGCACCAGTCCGTTGCTGGTTGTCTTCTCCGAGTACAGGAGGTCCGGACCGGAGTATTCGAGCGGCCAGGTGTCCGGATCGAGGGGGTGCTTGAGGTATACGCCGGCGAAATACCGTGACGTCCAGACCCGTTCACCGGCTTGCGACCATTTCATAGCGAACGGGTTATCGGGACCGTACCGCGAAACCAGCGAGCCGTCGGCGCGCCGAAACTGCGGTCCCTGGTCCGTCCACAGGGACTGACCGCGGCCTTCCCGCTGATGAAAAGGACGCACCCTGCGGCCGTTGAGCGGATTGACGAACGACTCAAGCGGTTCGGTTTCTCCCTGCCCGTGATAGACGGTGGCTTCCCAAATGCTGATTTGATGGCCTTCCGGCCGAACCTGCACCTCACGGCGAATGACGGTTGTGCTGTCGACCAGCCGTACCGGGGCACGGCCGGGAACCACGGCTTCCAGGGTGCCCTTGTACATGTGGAAGATGGTGTCGTCTTCGAGGCTGGCCAGGATCTTGATGAACGCACGGACATGGGACTCGGTCGTTGGAAACTCCAGCTGAGGAAGCGGTGACGCAGCGTCTGCGGGAGTGGGAAGCAAGAAATCGGTTGCAGCCGCACCGGCGGTTGCAAGAGCGGCTCGGCGGGTCAGCATGGTTACGGGTTACCTCTCAATTGTGCTTCTGTGACGCGCGGCATCTCTCCGCAGGCCGGAACGTTTCCGGAGACGACGGGACCTTCGTTCGCCCGCTTGCAGATCCAGTGACGGTCGGTGGCGGACCGGACAAACGCCGTGACGTGATCGCCACGCTCGATCAGCATCCTGGCGACCGCCGATCCCGCATGGCCGGCCCCGCCGATGATCAACACGCGCTGCGACGCTGTGGCCGCAGTTGAGACGAGCAAGGCCATCGCCGCAGTAACACCCAGCGTATGAGTCAGCAGAGATCTCGGCATGATCACCCTCCCCTTTTCAGTATGCTGCTACGCCGCGATCAGAATAGCTAATCGCTGCTCTACCTCCCGCCCCACACGAAGCATAGCTTCAAGCAGTTGCTCGTCCACATCCAATTCGCCCTCGTACTCGGCCAGATTGCGCTTGCGGTGAGCCTGGTCCAGCACACGCCACTGGGCATTGGACAGGCCGACAGTGTGTTGCAGGCATTGAAAGACCAGGTAGCGGGATTCGGCACGGTAGCCTTCGGCTCGCAGAGTTGCGAGCGCCAAGGCGTGAGTTGCGTTGTAGGCAAGGTCGAATCGGCTTTCGAGGCTGATATCGGTTCGCTGGCTATCGGCGAGCCGCAGGCTGCCTGAGCGCAATAGTCCTTCCAGTTCGGCACGCGCAGGTGGTTCCGGCTTGAGTTTGCCGATCCGCGCAAGGTTCTTGAGTTCATCCCCCGGCAAATTCGCCTCCGATGAGCACAATGTGTTCACCCTGGATCACGCGGGTCAGGAATGGATTGCCGGCGGCTCGCCTGCTGTCGAACTCCGCAGTGGAGTACAGCGTTGGGCTGATCCTGCGAGCAAGGTTTGCCTCGACGGGGGCAAGCACTGCGTAGAGCGCCTCCAGGGTCAGATCGTCGGCTACGACCAGAAGATCGATGTCACTACTTGCGGTGTCGGCGCCTTTCGCCACGGAGCCGTAGATCAGAGCAAGAGCAATTTCTTCAGCGAGCGGCGCGAGAGCCTGCTGGACAGGCTCCACCATGGCGACGGATTTGCGCACCATCGCGCAAAGCTCATCGAAGACGGGGCATTCGGGGTTCGCCTGGAAGTGCTTCTGCCTGCCGATATGCTTCACGGTAACCAGGCGGCTTGACACCAGCCGCTTGAGTTCGCGCTGTACGGCGCCCGAGCCGGAACCCGTGAGCCGGATCAATTCGCTGGCGAAAAAGCTGCGCGTCGGCTGGCCAAACAGCAGCGCCAGAACACGCTGCTGTGTGGTGGTGAAGAGCGCGTCGGCAAGACTGGTCGGCGCGTCAGAGCGACGCACAGTCTTGCCGCCAGCCGGGAGTATTGACGCCATCCTGCCCATTTCGGGCATATTATTGCCCAAATTGGGCACGATGCAAGCCCGTTGCCAACTCTGTCTGGCTATTGAGCGTAGGCGCGCCGAACAGCGTTACGTCCCGCAGACCGGCCCGAGATCATGGCCTCCGTCAAATACGTACCGTTCTGGTAGAGGTCGGAAACCATGGAGCCCAGTTGCCCCGCCTCATACAGCCCCGGAATCGGTTCGAAGGTGGGCACGCTCAGTGCTTAAGGGCACCCTGGGTGCGCCGCAGCACCGCGACATAGATCAGCGCGGTCACGAACATGGTCAGGCTGTAGGTTGCCGCCGGCACCGTCGCAAGCCCGCCGCCGAACAGGAGCACTGCGATGGTGATGGCCAGCGTCCCGTTCTGCAGCCCGCATTCGATCGCGATCGCCGTTCGCTGCTTCGCTCCGGTGGCAAACCACCGTGCCAACTGGTAGGCAATCACCATCATCAGCAAGTTCAGGGCCAAAGTAGCCAATCCGGCCTGGGCGTAATAGGTGGCCAGGTTATTGCGTTCCTGGTAGATGGCGCCCGCGAGCACCAGCACGAACAGCACGGCGGACAGGGCGCGGGCCGCCGGTTCGATCCGCAGTGCAATACGCTCCGCGAAACGACGGACCAGCAGGCCGACCGTGACCGGGACGGTGACGATCAGGAAAACGCTGATCGCCGTGTCGGCGACCGTGATGTCCTGCATCGCCTGCTCGCCGATGAAATGGCCATAGGCGAAGACGACCACAAACGGGACCGTGATTACGCTCAGCAAGCTGATCACTGCGGTCAGCGAGATTGACAGCGCGACATCGCCACGCGCAAATGCCGTCAGCAGGTTGGACGTCACCCCGCCCGGGGCAGCGGCAATGATCATCATCCCCAAGGCGAGTTCCGGCGCCATCGGCCAGATGCTGGCAAGGAGAAAGGCGACTGCCGGCAGCACGATGATCTGCGACATGGCCCCGACCGCGAAATCCCGCGGGCGACGCGCCACCCGGACAAAATCATCGAAGGTAAGCCCCAGCCCAAGCGCCAGCATGATGAAAGCTAGCGCCAGCGGCAGAACGACATCAGTCACAATTCCCATGCTTCCTCCTGAACCCGATTATCCTGCCTTCGAACAAAATCGATCAGGCGGAGGCTCGGGCGATCAACAGCGCAAGAGAGCACACGTATTCGACCAATCTTACCTGGACGGGCAACAAGGGCCAGGGCACGTCCGCTTACGACGCGTACGCCCGGGACTACGAGGTTGCATGCGCCGGAAAAACGACGATCCGGGGCTCCGCCGATGCAAGCTACCTGGGGGATAGCGAGCGCCACAATCCGGAAGAAATGCTCCTTTCCGCGCTGTCAGCCTGCCACATGCTGTGGTACCTGCACCTTTGTGCGGTGAAGGGCATGGTCGTGACGGCCTATGAGGACACTGCCGAGGGAAAGATGCAGACACACGCCGATGGATCCGGCGAGTTCAAACAGGTAACGCTAAGGCCGCGCGTCACCATTTCTGCAAGCAGCGATCCGGACGAGGCAAGGCGCCTGCACGACGAGGCCAATGCGATGTGCTTCATCGCCCGCTCCGTCAACTTTCCCGTGCACCATCGACCGAAAATCCAGACTGTCTAGCAATCAGGACTTTCTGAGGTACTGCAGCCCCTTGTAGAGAAACAGGGCGGTGACGATCGGGTCAATCAGCAACCAGATCGTGGCGTTCTCGAGCCCGCTTTCCGAGACCTTGGCGATGTAGTTGTAGGCGTACAGATGTGCCGCTATGGCGAAGGTGCAAAGTGGAACCGCCCCGCCTTTAGAGCGAATGATCTCGGCGATAGTCGCTGCAAACCCGACCAGCACAAGTACGTCAACGTAGTTGAAAAGCGGCGTTGCCGCCACCGGACTCGCTGCAAAGTACAGATTGGCTGCAGTCAACAGGCCTGCCGCGACCAGCAGCAAGTAGCCAAGCCACTTATTCAATGGATTCCTCGATTCAGTCATGATGTTTCCGCAACCGGCCCCAAGCGCAATTGTCAGAGATTAGCGTACCCCGCAGGCCAAGCGCATTGTGAGGGTCTCCCCTACTTTCTTTGCCAACACGGAACGCTTGACGCGCACGGTGGCCTGCTCCGTCCGGTCCGGCTCAACCAGTTCGGCATTCCGCCAAAAGTCGTCATCCAACTCGGGAAAGTCGCTGAGGTCAACATCGTTGTCCTTCACGGCCGCGATCTGCATTGGCGTTAGGGGTTTCTCGTGCTTTCTCATGTTTGCCGGGCAGTCTGTAAAGCGCGTATGACCGCCTGGGGTTCGTTCTTGATTACTTCAAGCAGAATCCCGGCTGCTCCGCTGACGCGGCGGGCGCCCTGTTCCCATTTGCGGTAGCCGGACAGGCTCATGCCCATCAGCGGCGCCATCTGCGCCTGGGTCAGCTTTGCCTTTTCCCGCACCTCCCGGGGGATCAACGGAATGTGGACGATCGCCGGGCCTTCGCCCTTTGCGTGAGCGAGGGCCTCCGTAAGCGACTGAACCAGGTCATTGCCGAACTTGGTCATTTTGTCTCTCCTTCCATGCGGTCCTTAGCGCCGTTCCTCCTCGTTGAATAGCTTGTCCGCCTGCCGAGAGAAAATCGGAGTCTCTGCTACTGTCTGCACCTGCCCATTATATACCCCATTGGGGCACTTTCTTATGGCAGCGCTAGAGCGAAATAGAATGGGTTCTCGCGTGACACTTGCTTTCGCCGGGCAAGAGGGCGTGCCGAAGGCGAAACGCGGCAGATCAGGGCTCGTTTTACCGGTCGCGGAACGCGGTCTGCTTTTCCACGAAGGGCTCACGCCAGTCGGGGAACGCATCGCGGAATTTCCGGTTGCGCCGGCCGTAGTAAACCAGCGCCTTGCCGGTGCCGCCGTTCCACAGGTCGAATGTGGGATCGGCATATTCGGAAAAGAACGCCGTCAGGCGTGCGTCCAGATCCGCGACATCCTCCGCGTAAGCCGGATCGTCGACGAGACTGGTGGTCTCGCCCGGATCTCAGCATTTGGCTCTATGTGGCCAAATCAGCGGCATCCGAAGGACCGGGGTTATTTGGATCTCAGCCCCGCGTGCTTGCGATACTCTTCCCACAACGCCTCGCGCACGCGCGGATTTTCTTCCTGTTCCGCCGCTTCACGAATCTGTCGCGCCACCTGATCTTCGACGTCCGTAGCCTTGGCTATGTCCTCGGGAATCTCGAACTTGGGTTCTGGCTTCTCGTCAGCTTCGCCATCCGCTCTTGAGTCGCTGACACCCCCACTGCCTGTGTTTCTGCGTTCACTGCTTGTACCGCCAGGCATGTTGGGAACGGTAACCATTGCTCCACCTGGTGTTCCCATCGTAGGAACAGTAATGCCTGCCGCCATACCTTGCCCGGAAGAAGACATCGCGACGCGTTCGCGACTTATTTCACGGTCGTAACCTTCCATGGATTCGCGCAGGGCGGCCTCCGGATCTGTTGGTGAAGAATTTGCGACGGCATCTCCTTCACCTTCCGGGTCAGAAACCAATTCACCGATGCGACTGCATACAGGAAGCGGTTCGCTGACATTTCCTTCTGCATAGAGAGACAGCCTTGACGATTTCGGGTGCGCTCGAATGCACGCCTTCGCTCACGAGCCGTTGTTTCCAATTGTCCAGATAGCCGCGAAAATCGTCAGTGCGTGTATTCCACTTGTTGATATGCGTTACGGATTCCCACAGTCTCGGATCGTTCTCGAAATGAGGCAGAAGTTCACACGCAATTGCCGCGTTAAGCTCTCGAATTGTGCTGTCCTGTCCCAGACGCACGATCGCTCTTGGATACCACTCGCTTACGCGACCGGAAGCGTCGAAATCGCTGATGTTTGCGCGTTTCGTTACATTCTCTGTTATCTGTCGATCAGCGTAACTGTGCCGTCCGTTTGCCCGGAGTACGTGTAGCGACGCAAGCTCACTCAAAGTTTCTCCAAACCATCCGAAGCGATTGTCGATATCGTCTTCGTAGTTGGCCAGGACATGCGCCAATTCATGCGCGTATTGGTAGATGTAGTTCGCCCCGCTTTGGTGGAGGGCATCTTCCGGCGGGTCGTTGTCCGGTGTCAATCCGACGTGCTGCGTACCCTCACTCCCAAGATTGACGCAAGGGCCTTCTTCCTGCCCATAAACCGTTATCGGATGGTCCGGCACCGCCAAGTTCATTGACTTCAGTCCTGCCCATCCCGTCAGTTGCTGATGCACCGGCAATAGGAACTGCGCGACGCTTCCGGATACAGGGTACTCTCGCGAAACGAGGCAACCGTGAGAGGAGGATTCTCCCGCAGGCAGCATACTCGGACTCGGCTCAGGAGGAGCAGGTTTGGGGGAACCGGGTTGGGGAAAACTGGGTTGAGGGAGACCAGGTTGGGGAAGACGGGACTGGGGAGGACTAGGTTGGGGAAGTTGCGTTGCACACCCCGCCAGCGTGAGCGCGGTAAAAAAACAGGCCAACAGCACGGGCGCTGCAAAGCCACATTTGGTGAACACTTCTCGCAACCCCTCCCGAAGCTGACTTCTCTTTCAGCCTGGCAAGTTGCCGAGCCTTTGAGAACATATCGGTAGAGATAGTTCCCGCCTATTCGCCCCGGCGGGTAGCTACTCCCTCCGTCTTGCCGGCTATTGCATTGAGCGGGTTACATTGAGCGGGTAGCCCGACTATGCGGACACCGATATATTCTCAAGGGGCATTTTAGCACCGGGTCCGGTGCTACTGTTTGTCCGTGATAGCCTGCGAATCGTGAAGGAGTAACTCTGCTTCGGCTTCGTGCCTGGCCTTCCGCTCCGCCCTCTCGCGGGCCTGCCTGGTCTCAAGATCGAGCCGTTCCAATTCGCGCCATGCTTCCGGGTAGGCGCTTCGACGATAGTCCCGTTTCGGCTTGGCCAGTTGGCGCCGCTCCAAGGCCCTCGTGTAAGTATCGGAGCCAGTCAGCCGGTCCACTCTGGCGGCATTGCGGCGCTTGCGAACCTCAAGCCATAGTTCCGTGCGCTCGCGGCGTTCGGCCGCAGTCAACCCATCCTTGTCATCGTCCGCCAGAGCCGGCATGGCTATCGCCACGGCCAAGGCAAGGGATACAAGCACAATCTTCATAGTGCAACCATAACAAACCGGGAGTTGCTTCCCATTTGGACGCAACATCCGAGATTATTCGCAAGCCTTTAGTCTCATGCGCGCGGCGAGGCGCCGCCAGGATCCACAGTTACTGTCCTGCATAATCCACACATGGCGCGAAAACAAGCGGGCAAGCGGGGCCGGTTACGCATTGGCGACCATGGATCGGCAATCAGCATTATCGCGCTGTCACAGGAAAACCCGCTAAAGGCGGTTGCCGAGTTCGTCGAAAACAGCATTGACGCCGGCGCCAGGAACGTCGACATCGTGCGCGGCCGGGAGCGGGGTCAACCCTATCTGAAGATCACCGACGACGGCGCAGGCATTCCACGTGACGACAGCGGCAGACCCGACTTCAAGTACGTCGCTACTCACATCTGTGATTCCATCAAGAAGGAGTTGAAACGCCGCGGCGCGCAAGGGATTCAAGGGGAATTCGGCATCGGGCTGCTCAGCTTCTGGACGCTGGGCGAATCGCTCACGCTGACCTCGCCCGGCGCCGATGGAACCCTGTTCGAGATGTCGATGCAGCGTAACGACGAGGGTTATCAGGTTTGCCGCTCCCGCCGAACGCTGTTCGGCAGTCAGGGCGTGGAAGTGCTCGTGCGGCCGCTGCTCAAGGGAATTCGGCGCTTCAGCGGGGAAAAGCTCCACTGGTACCTGGCGTCGGAACTGCGTGACCGAATTCGTGATACCGGGGTCAATATTCGCATTACCGACCGTACCGCGCGCAAGTCCTACACCGTGACGCCGCGCGCCTTTGATGGCCGCGTCATTCACGAATTGGACGGGCCTGCTACACGGCTCGGGAAAATCAGATTGGAACTCTACCTGGATGAGCCTTCCTCCGAACGCAAGGTGTCCTTGTGCCGCAATGGGACGCGAGTCGCGGAGCTGGGCGCGCTGGACGGATTTCAGCAACCCGCGTGGACCAGTGGCTACGTGGACGGTATCGTCGATGCGCCTTTTCTGAACCTGACGCCGGGTACGCGAACCGGGGTGATCCGGGACATGGCCTATGACGAGTTTCAGCAGGCGCTGGATCCGGTTACGGAGAAGCTTGACGAACTTATCGCCGAATTGCAGCGAGCGGAGGAAGAACGCGCCAGCAAGCGGACCTTGCGGTCGATCCAGCGGGCCTTTCGCGAGGCGTTGCTGGCACTCCCGGCGGAGGAGTACGATTGGTTCGGCGTGCATCAATCATCGCGTCGGCGCGGAGGCCCGGGCGCCATGCAGCCCATTGTCATTCCGCAGCAGGCGACGCTGGCCGGCGAGGGCGTGGGCGGGGACAATGGAGCGGAAGAAAGTTCCGGGCCGGCGTTTTATGAGTACGCCGGTCCACTTCACAGCGTAGCGATTTCACCGGCCTCTTCAGTCGTCAAAGTGGGCCAAAGACGCAGTTTTCGCGCACTGTGCCGGGATCGGTCGCGGCGCACGGTGGAGGAGGGGCTGGCGTTTGTCTGGAAGGTTGCCGAAGGCGGCGGGCGGTTCAAGAACGCACACGCCGAGATCGTGGAATACCACGCGCCCGAAGAGCCGACGCTGGCGCGTCTGACCGTGACCGCCACCCAGGGCGACATAGCGTGCGAGGCCGAAGCTCTTGTCACCATTACCGAATCACTCATGCCGGAGCGCACCGGCGCCCCGCCCCGCCAGGGATTGCCCGGTTACACCTACGAGAAATCTCCAGGTCAAGCCTGGCGCTCCCGTTACGATCTGGAGCGGAACGTTATCGTCATCAACAACGGGCACCGGGATTTCGTTTTCTCATCGAGATCAAAGGCGCAACAGCTCCGCTACATCGCCAGGCTGTTCGTCAAGGAACTGGTGCTGCGGAACTTCCCCGGCGCATCCCCGCCTGAATTGCTCGAACGAATGCTGGAGCTGATGCTCTACCTGGAAAAGAATCTGCGCTAAGCCGCATCGCTCACTTGTCCTGCTTCGAAGGTTTCGTGAGCTGATTTGGCGGACAGAACGCGCTCCTCTTGAAACTGCGTGTGGGTTCGAGGAATCGTTGGAGCGGCGGCAGGCTACTCTTCATTGAGCGACGCGAGCCACTCCGAAGAGGAGGACAAAGCGCGCCTTCTGGGGGACTTCGCCCTGTCCCTGACGCCGTCGAAGATCAGGATAGACCAACGAACTTCCTGCATGGTAGCAACAATCCACATATACAGGTTGTCCAGGCGATCGAGCGCGTCGAAGACATCGTGCGAAGGCGAAGCACCCACCTTGACGAAGGCGTCACGCAATTGCCGAAGATCCTCGCGACGGTGTTTGAAGTAGGCTTCCGCCTGTTCCAAAGCTTGCGCTCCCTCACTTGTGGGGTCGGCGTTCTCTTCGAGATCGTGCGTCTTCATCACCCCTGCCAACGTGTTACCTGCACAATCGATCACAGGGAGGAGATTGTCGTACCGTGCGCGAAGTCCTTCCGCGTGCGCGTCGAGCAGTTCGGCAGAGACGGGGACATCGAGGTCGGGGGACGACACGAGCGCGGGAAGCGCGCGGCTGACGTCACGTATGGTCTTCGAGTGTGCCAACATAATCGTGTCCGGGCGGCGATTTCCACAGACGGCTCCATAATATTATGAATTGAAAACAGTTCTCTGGAGCTTGGAGCAGACAGTGTCTCCTGTAACCAATGGGTCCGTCTCATCCACCGCATCCTTACGTTCAAAAGGGCCGAGAGCCCGAGAATTCGGGGTCGCCGCGAACAGATGGACCGTCCGTTTACTTCTCGACACATTCGGAAGATTGCATGGCGACAGAAGCTGAATTCCACCAGGAAATACTGAGTCTGTATCGCCGCACTGGAGTCGCCACGGGCTACTGACAAACATAACTTTGCTGATCTTGCCCTTTTGTTTGGTATCTGCCCCTTGCCCGGGGGCCTGGATGGTTCTACGTAGCGTTTAGCGGAGGGTCATATGTTTCGATCAGCATCGTTTCCAAAGATCTCCGCTCAATCTCATTCTGCACCACGCGCGCATGGACATGAGTTGCACCCTTTCGTTTGGCTTTTTGCCATTGCTCGTCACTACTGATTCCCGAACCTAAACGTGTTGCGAACGACGAAGTTTGTCCGACGTACTTGGCTCGCCACCATCGTCCATCTGTGCTCATGCCCGCGAAAATGTAGACGCCGGGTACATCGTTCCAGTTTGTTTGTGTGGGATCGTAGCTGCTGAAGTCGTAGCCACCCCACGAAACGATCTGCGCATTGCTCACGGACCGGCTGCCGGATTCGTTGGCATCCCCGCGGGTGTTTCCTTGTAGATGGCAACTGCGCAATACCAGATGGTCACGACATTGAGGAGCAGAACCAGCACCAGACCATGCGCAATCATCCCCACCACGCCCCCTGTCGACAGCACATCAAGATCGTTTCTGTAGACCATCGCAAGCATGATGTGTGCCACGGATATCCATGATCCCACCAACATCGCAATGGCCATGAGGTTCACGCCTCTATTGGGCAGCAATCTTCCCTTGTCCCGAACATCTGCCGCAATCATGGCGGTGACCGCAACTATGAGGGCCAAGACAATATACAGAGGCGCCTCAGGCAGCACTAGGGTAGCTGCTAGAACCTCTTCTTGCATGGTCTACGCGGCTTGAACGGCGTCTTTCAAACCATGTTCGAAGTGATCCCGGTACTGCTTGCTGATTCGATAGCGAGTGTGGAATTCCCACCACCGTAAAGCTTTGCGGAGTCGAAACCCCCTCTCGCAGGCTCCGTGGTCGTGCCTCGAAAGATGAACAAGCCGCCCGCCATCCACAATCTTGTAATGTGTGTCCGGCTCCTGCCGGCCACCTCTCAGATACCAGATTTTGATGTGGCTCCCGAATTCCTCCGTACGAGCCAGTTTGAGCAATTCTAACGGCTGGTCCGCATCGTTAAAGAGGCATCGAACCTTGATGTTGCGTTTTTGTATCCGCTCTCGCAATGCGCCAATCACTTCCGAGGAGTTGTACATCGAACCCGAGAAGTCATTGCCGTCGTCATGGATGTCAATCCGACGGCGCGTCTTTTTCAACAAGTCAATGAACATTTCCGTGGCTTGTTCATCCGTGTTCCGTCCAGATACTTCAATCAGCCTGAGATCGCCCTGAACCGACGCTATAAGGTACACGCTAGTGAGAAAGCCTGCTGCCAGGATAGCTACCACTATCCATTCAGCACCCTGAATCATATCCATGGCTAGTTTTCTTCGCTCCCGCCGCGAACACTATCCTGGAGAGCAAAAGCAGCACAAATCGCAACGGCCCCCGCTCTCCAATACCCGCGGAGTTTATAGCACGACCCGAGGACCACACAACCGGATCCAGTCCAGTGGTAAACCTAATTGGCTCGCAGTTTGTAGTGATATAGACCGATCATGTTTGAAGCGAGAGTCACGGGCATTTTTCTGAAAACGACACTGCTCCATTTTTGAGATTCAGCAATCCGTTTCGTTGCCTATGCAAAATTGCTGCTCCTTTGTAGGGTGATCATTTTTCTAATTGAGGCAGATTCCTGTGACCAAACCCAAGCACCAGCATTACGTTCCAGATTGCGTGTTAAGGCACTTCACACCCAAAGATTCGGTCCAGGAAGCCGATCGCGTGCCTTCGCTGATTTGAATCACCGCGTGTTGCATTTTTGCGGAGTTCAGCTCCTTTTATTTCAGGCAGGATTCGATCCAAGGGCATGGAAGACGAATAAGACATGCGGGGGAAGAACCGGAATTTGAGGTTCAGAAAATCTTGTGTCAGGTTCGCAAGTCTTCCGACATCAACGAATAGACCGCCTATGATTAGCACCGGCTGGTCATTTGGACTGGGCGGACTGCGGAGTAATCCAAGATCTCCGGCTTCATCAATGAAGCAAATTTTCAAAATTCGCAGCCTCTGAAAAAGCTATGGCCACCGAATGGTGGCCATAGGGTCCGTCGCCCACACGGGGGTCGACAATTAGAGTTTCTAAGCAAGAGTATGCGAATCGGCTAAACGGTTGTCAACCAATAAATGTGGCGATTTATTGCGATTAAAGCACCAAGATTTACTCAGTGAGATTGACTCTTTGGGCCCAGTGACCATTAGCCTGCGTCCAAGCCAAGTTTGAATGGGAGACTCTCAGTTTTTAAGAGGGCCGAAGCTCTTCAATCGATATCGATCAACAGCCGACAATGATCGCTCGGTCCCCACTCATCCACGCCGTTCAAGGCCCGGGTTCGAATCGTCTTGTGGAATCCCCGCGAAGCAAAAACGTAATCCAATTGTGTATTTGCGGTATTGAGCGACTCCCCGACCTTGCGATAGGTGGGAACGCTCTTTGAGTCCTTCGGCTGACCCATTATCGGTGTTTCCGCTTGCCTCCCATTCGGATATTCCGGACCCATGAACTCCAGGCCGAGTGCAATCATCCGGTCAAAGATCGTTTGATCCCTTAGGGGATCTGCCAATGGGTTCTCCTCCGTGACACCAAACATGGTGTTCAGGTCGCCGGCCGCCAGGATCCGGTGACGGCTGGAATCAGTGTGGCCGATAAAGGCGGACAGGTCCGAGATGATCCGGTGCGCCGAACCGTCCGCGTAACCTACTTTCCAACTCGATCGAGTGGAAACATGTGGTCTGATCCATCGTGCATACATGGAAATCGCGACAAAAGCTTCTCCCTCTTTCGGCAGCATCCGGGCCGCTGCGATTGTTCCAATACCGCTTACGGCCATCTCGGTCGCTTTTGTCTCACACTAATCGGCAGCACGCGACGGAACCACTCGACCTCCACCCGGTTCGACAGCTTGACAACCAATGGCCAGCGGTCATAGAGATCGGCCTCCCATGGCTCGCCCGACGCGTTTGGAGGAATAGCGACATCTTCCGGCAGCTCTCTCGGAATCGCCTTTACCTCTTGCAGCAGGGCGACGTCCGCATCCATGCGGAACAATTCTTGCCAGGGCTTCAGCTGCGCATTGATGTTCCAGCACACC
>LXNI01000463.1_pt1 | contig 46321 bp, 44 predicted proteins | sample 809091 | NCBI WGS metagenome assembly LXNI01 (sample SAMN04870527, study PRJNA318959) | sponge metagenome | biome: 01000161; feature: marine sponge reef; material: water | host: Sarcotragus foetidus | place: Greece: Milos, Mediterranean Sea | collected 2013-05-29 | depth 5-7 m
AAAGCGCCCCCGGCGAGACGGATATCGAAAAGGTGGCCGGGGCAGCAAAAGAGGCTTGATCCCGAGTTCACCGGGCTAGGTCGTGGCCGTTGGCTCTGTGGAACTGCCAGGTGACGAGGGAGAGGGCGTAGTCGCCTAGGCGGCTGCGGATGAGGTTCTGGCGGTGTTGCCTCAGAGGTCTTGGTCACCTACTAGGCCTCGCTTGGAGAAGGTCTTGTAGTCGTCTTCGAGGCTGTGGACGTCTGTGTTGGCCGGGTCAACCGCGTGACTGACTAGGGCGTGTTGACACTACGGCCCCACACTTCGATGAAGGTATATACCGTTATATTACGATACTGAAGATGGCCAGCCAGCCTTGAGAACCAACGCGTACCCTATCTTATTACAGTGGTAACCATCGCCGTTTATGTACCCTGAGAATTTGTGTCAACAGGCCCTAGATGGTAGCCGCTGCCCTAGCTTACGACACCTAGGATCGTCTCACGCAGTGTGCCCACGGTACAAAAGGTGGTATGGCATGTTCTGAGGTATGCGGCCGGGGTCACATGCCTGGTAACCATGATCCCGATGATCTGCCATTCGCGGTCGGACGGCTCGACTCCCTTGTTGGCTGCGAGAGACACGGCGGATTCTCTGATGTCTTCGACCTTTTTGGTCAGCTTGTCGACATAGCCTTGTGGTTCGTGGAATCTGGCGATCTGTCTGTGGATGGAGCGTACCGACAGTGGTACGAAGGGGTCTTTGGCTTCAATGACAAAGATGGCTGAGCGGTCCGGATCGATACAGAGAATGTCGACTTCGCCGCTCAGGTTCTGTATCCCGTGCCTCTGGGCATGGTGCTCGAGCACGCGGACGGTTGTATGTAATGGTAGACCGTCGAGTCTTGAGGCGCATTCCTTCTCGAACTCTCGTTGCCGCGTTTGGCGGGCCTTGTTGAGAGCGGTCACTACTGGCTGGGGCAGTTCGGCATCTGGCCTCGGCATGCGGTGCAGATCCAGGTAGTTTACCCAGATTCGCTTCGCGATCATCGCAGTCCACGGCGACACCCATACCTCCTTCTTGGTGCGGGCGAACGGTCGAGTGTCGATACGAGCTGACCTTTGCTCGATCTTCCAGTGTTCGATTGTCGGCTCTGCAGGGTCAAAGTCCTCGGTGCAAAGGCTTAGCCACGTCACAGCCCTTGTGTACGAGTCGAGGGGGATCGCCGGGTTCGTAGCGTGGGCCTCGGCAGCAATCCTTTCCGGCAACACGAGGTCCGTGCAGCGTGGGGACGACACGGGCCAACGGATGGCTGTGTCAAGTGTGCCCAAGATGGCGTCGATTCCAAATCCAAGTGAGTATTGAAGTGCCTGTTCGATGGCCTGGTAATCCGGCATTAGGATGCCTATCGCCGTCCATTCCGGGTTGGATTCATGGCGATCATTTCTGGTTCCGATCGGCACGGAGTCGGGTAGGGCCACCAAGATCCGGTCGCGCTCGAACGATCCCACATCCACGTACGCGATAAGGTCGCTCTCTGTGGTACTCACCTCGTAGACATCGCTGATCACAAGCACACTATCCAATAACTCGAAGTGGAGCGCCTCGCTACGATTGCCGGACTCGCTGGCGAGCGTGGCGAGGCTCAGCAATTCCTGCCAGTCGTATGCTGTCGGGGGACGGGTTCCTGTCGGAGGCCATGCCAGGATTGCCTCGATTAGCAAGCTGAGGGCACGAGAATGGCGCAGCAGATCTTGGCTGGAAGCCGGTAGTCGGCCATCGTCAGAACTCGGTGATCCGACTTCGTAGGCAGTCTTCGTGATCTGCCACCAGCGTTGGCAGTTTGTTGATTCGAGTTGTGTTAGGGCGTAGCCAAGCGTGGCCATCATGTCGAGTTCTGACAGTTGCTCACGGAGTTTGGTAGTCAGCCAAGGATGAACTATGTCGGTCTCTATACGCTTGGCGTCATTACCACTGAAACAACCTGCTGGGACATCCGCTTCCTGCAGATGAACACCAAGCTCCGTGAGGCGTGTGCTGCGATGGGCTGCATGGAGGGAAACCGCCTCCGGCGTGTGTCGGATTTGGGGTCCGACGGAGATCAAATCGAAACGTATCCCTGGTGGCGAGTCGTTCCACGCCGCGACGAAGTCTGCGGTCTTTATGCCAACACCTATAGCTTCGGCTAACAGGGATCCGAACAGTGCCTCTACCGATTGAGAGTCTTCCTGTAACCGTTCCTGGAGAATCGCTGAACAGCCAAAAGTGAGCACAGCGTCGTCGAAGCTTGCGATCCACAGCGGCTGGTTCTGCGCAGGGTTGTGAAACGCGAACTCCATCCGAAGGGAGCGAAGCCCCCTTGACTGCATTAGTTCGACAAACTGAGCCTTGGCGCCTTCCAGTTTGTATGCGATACACTCACCGAGATCCTTAGCCAGCCTGGGTGCCGGTTCCGTCCCTGAACACGCCACCAGAGACACTGCAACCGGTGTTGCGCAAACGACCAATTGATACAAGGCACCTGAGAGCACATTCCCGATCAACTTCGAGGAACCCTCAAGATCGTGAAGAGGCCAGTTAGAGACTCGACCCATACCGAGAATGTGAAGAGCCAACTCGATCTCGCTCTCGTCGGCTGCTTTCCGCCATTCGACTAACGAGTGCGGCTCGACGTACAGGATGCCCTGATCGCTTGCCCCACGGTAGAGCGACTTACCTTGGCCTCTCCATGCTTCCCAGACGTCCATCCCGTCCCACGAGAAGATATGCTCAATACGCCGCTGCTTCACGAGATCGCGGACGAAATACCACAGGTCGATCCGTTCGCGGCCGATCGTGCGTAGAATCCAATCGAGGTCCTGCAGGGTGATCCGCGCCGACTTCGACCCCCGTTGACTGGTGAGCAACAACTGGGCTAGAGGCGCTGCGATAATGAGCAAGCGGACGAGCCTCGCCGAAGGGGGAATGGACTCGGTTCCGCGGGTTGTCCTCAACGTGACGCCCGGCCTGATTTCCTCCAGGCAACCGGCCGCCGCTGCTGTGGTGCCCCGCAGAGCTGTCTGGTCCAATCCGCCAGCTACACTGACGGCCAAGTATTGAGAGTCGTTGTAGCGAACTACCGAGTGCAGATAGCTATAACGATCGTCGTGTAGGGGTCCGATAACATCGCTCCCTGTTCCTGCGAACATGCGACCTACGACTTCCCACGCGATCTGTAACCATTTCTGGTTCAGCGAAGCGTCAACTCTTAGCGCTTTGGCAGCGAGTTCTTCCGCAAGCGCGGGGAGCGCCTCGACCATCAGTCCTGCCGGCAACGGTATGAACCCGTGCGAGCCACGCCGAACGGCGATCGTGCTCCCGAAGGTCAGAGCCGTGGGCGAAGGGTCTCGACGTAGCCTCTTGCTGAGTACGGAATGGGCCTCAAGTGCCGCCCATGCGCGATCAGCGTCACGGCATTCTGCTACCTGATCCTCCAGCGCAGGTAGTTGTGCTGCAGCGGCAACCTCTTCTGGCCGGACTTGCGGCACCGAGCCCAATTCCTGGTCAACGTCCGACGGCCAGGTCGGAGCGAGCACGCCAGCCACTACATCAACACGCCGCAAGATCAGTTCAACTATGTCTGTCAGACGGTACCTAGCGTGTTCTGTGAGTACCGGATCAATCGTCTTCGCAAGTCGGCGCAGCATGTCGATAACCGCCGTCGGTCGCTCCAAAGCACCCGCGACCACTCTGAAGATCTCACCACCCCACTCGACACGCACGTCGAAACGAGGATCGTGAGGCAAGAAGTCCTGCGCTGCAGCAACCGAAGAACACTCCTGGTTTGCTGCCGTGACCAGGAGAGGCAGGAGCGCCGAATCTGCATGCCTTTCCCCCATCCGGATGTGGCGGTTGGCGAGTGACTCGCAAATGACAGAGAGTGATGGAAGATATTGACTAGCGTTGGGCGACACGCTCGCGGCCTCGAGAAGCGCTAGCAGCGACGCACGCGACCGACCATGAGCTACACGGGCTACGGGCCCATCACCGTGTTCGCGGCGCTCTCGCTTCGCTCGGCTCTTTCTGCCCAACACAAACCTCTACAGTTCTAGCCGCCGAGTCTATGAAGAAGGGGCGGGAGTCTAAGCCACAGGGTCAACCCGTTTGCCACATAGGAAACGCCGTGCGCTCACAAAGGCCCGACCCCCAGGAGTCAAGGCCTTGTGCTACGACGACTCGCTCAAGTCAAGCGTCTGTGACTTTCAGTTAGGCGCGTGGGTTCCCCAGCGGGTGGTGATGATTTGGGCTCGTTCTTTGGGGTCGGTGATGGAGAGGGTGCTTACGGGGGTGCGGCGCCAGAAGGTCTCTTTCTGGCCTTTGTGGTCGTAGATGGGGTGGGCTGAAGGGCCTACGTGGATGCGGGCTAGGTCTTGGCTGTTGACTTTGTGGAACTGCCAGTCGACGAGTGAGAGGGCGTAGTCGCCTAGGCGGGCGCGGATGAGGTTCTGGAGGTGTTGGCCCCAGAGGTCGTGGTCGCCTAGCTGGCCTCGTTTGGAGAAGGTGTTGTAGTCGTCTTCGAGGCCGTGGACGGAGCCGTCATCGGCTACTCCGATCAGGAGGGTGCCTCCGTAGGGGGAGTTCGCGAAGCCGGCGATGGTCTTGATGGCGGCGGTCTCGATGAGCTTGGACTTCTGCTGTTGCTTGATGTCCCAGCGGAGGGTGGACTTGTACTCGAGGTAGAGGGACTCGCGGTCGGGACCCAGCAGGTCGCCGATGGGGCAGGTTTGTTGCTTCGCGACGATGGCCTGTTTCTGGACCTTGGCTGCGTAGACGGCCGCCACCGCGGCCTGCATGTCCTTGTTGTCGAGGTAGGTGAAGACGACTTTCCCGAAGCGGTCTTGCCGGGATACGAGCGCCTTCTGGAACTCGTTGACGAAGACGTGGTCGCGGAAGGTGGCTTCGTCGTTGTTGACGGCCTGGTTCTGGATCTGCTCATCTTTGACGAGGTCTCGGGCGGCGGCGTCGAACACGAGTCGGTCTGCTTCGGTCCAGTCGGTACCGAAGCGTTCGTTGATGCGGGCGATGATCTCCGACAGGAGTTCCTCATCGGGGTCGCCGAGGGGCCCGGTGCCGGAGTAGATGGTCTGGACTTCGCCTTCGTCGCCGGGGAGGGAGATGGAGCCTTCGAAGATCTTGTCGTGGCGCAGATGGGTGAGTTCGACCTCGGAGCCCAGATCGATGCTCTCGCCGGACTTCTTGTCACGTATGAGCCTCGCCAGTGCCCGGCAGTAGATGTAGTCACCTTCGAGAACCGGGTTGGCGAACTTCACGATCTGGGCGAGGAAGCCGTAGACACGTACGAAACGGGTGAGAGCGTCCCGGAACATGTCCTGGTCCTCTTCATCCAGGTCCTTGAAACGTTCGACGGCGGGCTGCATGGCGGCGTGGACCTGAGCGTGGTTGTCGTCCTTGTTCAGGATGAGCGCCGCGGCTTGTTGCATCTCACCGGGGTCCAGGATGTTGAAGTCGTTCAGTTCGTCTCGGGTGTCGAACATCAGGTTGGGATCGGTGGGGGGCGCGACCGTCTTGCCGTGGTAGACGGCGAAGGCTTCGCGGATCTCGTCGGTGTCGTTGACGAAGTCGAGGACGAACGTGCCGTCCTTGTCGGGATGGGTCCGGTTGAGGCGTGACAGGGTCTGCACCGCGGCGAGGCCGGTGAGGGTCTTGTCGACGTACATGGCGACCAGCTTGGGCTGGTCGAAGCCGGTCTGGAACTTCTCGGCCACCACCATGATCCGGTACTCGTCGGTGTCGAATCGGGTGGCGGTCTGCGATTCGGGGAACCCATTGGCCTTGGTCTCGGTTAGATACTCCACCTCTCCGGAGAAGGCCACCAGGACGCCAAGGTCGTGCCCGTTGTGGTTGATGTGCTTGTGCAGCGCCTTCCACATTCGCACCGCGTGGGGCCGGGACGAGCAGACCACCATCGCCTTGGCCTTGCCCTTCATGCGGTGGGCGATCGTCTCTCGGAAGTGCTCGACAACGATGTCGGCCCTCTGGGCGAGGTTCACATCGTGCAGGGTGATGAAGCGGGCCAGGGCTGAGCGGGCCTTCGCCGTCTGGTACTTGGGATCGTCGAGGAGTGTCTTCTCCAGGTGGAGGTAGCGGTTGTAGGTGATGTAGTTGGCCAGCACGTCCTCGATGAAGCCCTCCTCGATGGCCTGGCGCATCGGGTATAGGTGGAAGGGCTGGTGCTTGCCGTCCGAACCCTTCTGGCCGAACAACTCCAGAGTGCGGCCCTTGGGAGTGGCGGTGAACGCGAAGAACGACAGGTTCGGCTGCCGACCCCGAGCCGCCACGGCGTCGGCCAGCAGCGTCTCCGCGTCGGTGGCCTCGTCGTCGATGTCCACCTCGGCGGTTCCCAGAGCCTTACGGAGTTCCTTGGCGGCTTCACCGGTCTGCGATGAATGGGCCTCGTCCACGATCACTGCATAGGTCCGTTCCGGCAAGGACACGATGTGGTTGAACACGAACGGGAACTTCTGGAGGGTGGTGACGATGATCCGGGCCTGCTCACCTTTGAGCGCTTCGGCCAACTGGCCGGCGTCCTTGTCTATCGACTGCACTACGCCGAGGGCGTGCTCGAACTGGCTGATCGTGTCCTGGAGCTGGCGGTCCAGGATGATCCGGTCGGTGATCACCACCACCTTGTCGAATACCTTCTGATCGGCCTGGTTGTGCAGGGACGAGAACCGGTGGGCCAGCCAGGCGATCGAGTTGGACTTACCCGACCCCGCCGAATGCTGCACCAGATAGTTACGCCCAGCTCCACTCATCTTGGCGTCGGCCTCCAGCCGGCGCACCGCGTCCCACTGGTGGAACCGGGGAAAGATCACCGTCGGGCGCTTCTTGGAACCCTTGGACGGCTTCTCGACATGGATGAAGCGGCCCAAGATGTCCATCCACGCATCCCGCGACCACACCCGCTCCCAAAGGTACGCAGTCCGGTGCCCATCCGGCTTAGGCGGGTTGCCGGCTCCGAGATCGTGTCCCTGGTTGAACGGTAGGAACCGCGTCCGCTTGCCGGCCAGGTGGGTGGTCATCGCGACCGAGTACGGATCCGCGGCGAAATGCACCATCCCCACCCGCTTGAGTGTCCGGTTCTTCGGGTCCCGGTTGTTGCGGTACTGCAACATCGCATGCTCGACGCTCTGGCCGGTCAACGGGTTCTTCAACTCAGCTGTAGCCACCGGGATGCCGTTGATGAACAGTCCGAGATCGATGGTCTTGGTGCTCTTGGGCTCGTAGCGGAACTGGCGTACCACCGACAGGATGTTGGCCTCATACCGCTCTACCAGCTCCGGAGCGAGTCCATGCCCCGGCTTGAAATAGGCCAGGCGGAACTTCACGTTGTAGTCGGTGACTCCCCGCCGCAGCACGTCCACCGTCCCCCGCTTGTCAAGTTGCGACGCCAACCGCTGCACGAACTTCGCCCTCGCGATGACCTGGTCCCCGCCGTACCCCGCGTCCACCAACTTGTGCCACCGCTCACCCTGGGTGGCGGAAATGAACTCGAACAGATCCGCCGTGTCCACTCCGGCGTTCCCGTCGAAGTCGGACTCGTAGCCCTCGCCGGTGGTCTTCACCCGCCGGTAGCCGCCGTGCTCGACGAGGAACCCGGCGATGTGAGCCTCGAACGCAGCCTCGTCCACAGAGCTCACGCCGACAGACCCCTTACAATTGGCTCACGCATCCCGTACGCCGGATCAGGATTGAAGAAGCGTGATTTGATGAAGCGCCTGTGCGAGATCGCCAATTCGGCCGATACCGAACTCGCCTTCGTCCGCGAAGGCAAGCACGAGGTATGGAGTCTGGGTGGTGAGAGGCTGTACATTCCGCGGCACCGCGAGATCAGTGAAGGTGTAGCGGCGAGCATACTCAAGAGGGCAAGGAGCGTTCTGCGATGACGTCAGTCGCCGCGACCACGACCTACCGCGTCGAGACCTTCCAGGACGGCGACTGGTGGGTGGCCAGGGTGGCCGGGCTGGACGCCAACTACACCCAGGCCAGGACACTTGAGGAGGTGCGGGAGACGGCGCGGGACCTCATCGCCCTCGCGCTCGATATCGACGAAGCCGAGGTCGGTCCGATTGAAGTGACAGAGAACGACTGGCGCTGACCTCGATCCACCGAACCACCAGGTGTGGCCAACCCCGACCCTCTTTGTCACCGGCCGGAGGATGACCGGATCCCCGCCGTACCCCGCATCCACCAACTTGTCCCACCGCTCACCCTGGGTGGCCGCAATGAACTCGAACAGGTCCGCCGTGTCCAGCCCGGCGTTCCCGTCGAAGTCGGACTCGTAGCCCTCGCCGGTGGTCTTCACCCGCCGGTAGCCGCCGTGCTCAACGAGGAACCCGGCGATGTCAGCCTCGAACGCAGCCTCGTGAATCGAACTCATCCGCCAATCACCATCTCGCAGGATCTCATCATCCGGGCATCTTACGGGGAGCATGTGACACGGACGGCGATTCGCATACGAAGGCAAAAGGCCCACACCGGACTACCCTGTGCCCATGACGAGCACTACCAGGGAGGTCTCCGAGGAGCGGTTGATCCGGGCGAGATGGCGCGGGACGCCTGCATGCCCGGCTTGCGGAAGCGGTCGGGCTGCGCCTATCAGAAGAACCACCGGGCCATGGAGTCGGTGGCGCTGTCGGGATTGCCGCAAGCGCTATGCGGTCACGACCGGTACCGCGATCCACGCGACCAAGCTGCCGCCCGAGTACTGGATCACAGCTGTCGAGCTGGATTCGCCCGCGACCGCCCTGATTGCCCAGACGCTCGGTGTTTCGCAGGTGACAGCGCGCAGGATTTCCGTCCTGCTCCGTCCGGCGCGCGATGGAGGTCCCGCGGAGCGTCTCCGGTGCCTGCTGCGGAGTCGGCAGGAGTCGGCGCCAGACCGGAATCCATGGCAACTCGATCCTCTACCGGCGACGCTGCGCGCCGAGGACAGCCCCCTAGGAGGGTTGAGCCCCGGCGCCAAGGCGACCCTGAATGCTCTACGCGCCCGGCCGTTCGGCGCCACCGCGGCCAAGCTGGCCCTCCTGTCGGGGCTGTCCTACTCGCAGACCCTTCGATGCCTGGGCGTTCTTGCGGTCCGCGGCTGGGTCGAGCGGGCACGGACGACCGTGCAGATCGGTTACGAGCTGAAGCGGGTGACCCTGTGGACTCTGTCGTGGTCCGACGACTGCATGTTGGCGCTGGCCTTTCTCCGCGACCGCCCGACCACCCCGCCCACGGATACGGGAGACCGCGTCCCACCCAGATTCTGGAGGTTCTTCTGGTCCGGCGCCGCCGCTGACACCCTCAGGATCTCCGAGCACGGACTACACATCGCAGAGACCCTCGTCGGCGGTCGGGACCCTTGTGGGCGCGCCTGGGCACTCGGAAACCTGCCGATCGAGGTCCTGGAGGAATGCAGGACCCTGCGAGGCTGCGACACGGGCCTGCGCGCCGAGCTGCTGGACGCCGAGATCGCCCGTCGAGCAGCACAGGAATGATGGACGTCCACGACTATTCCGACGTCCTCCCCGGCAATCTCCGGCGGGTCTGGACGCCTGTCTCCGGCTGCGGCCGAAGGGTCGGAGGTGTCCTCATGGGCGGCACCGCGGTCGCCATCCACCTGAGGCACCGCGTTTCGGAGGATCTGGAAATGATGACGCTGCGGAGCTTCTCAGGCAGCGAGGTCGAGGAGAGACTTCGGGCAACGGTGAGCTCCGTCGAACCGATCGAGGTGTCCGACAACATGTTCCATGGCTTCGTGGACGGCGTGAAGGTCGATGTGTTCCGCGCCCTGCCGACAAACGGCGTAGCACCGGAGAAAATGCGATGGATATGTCCCGGTATCAGGATCAGCGGCATGGAGATCGGCTCGTTACCGGACCTGATGGCAACCAAACTCGACACGATCATGTATAGGGCGAAACTACGGGACTACCTCAACCTTGCCGAACTGGACCGTTCCGGCGCTTGCAGACTCGAAGCCGGCCTGGGCTACTACTGCCGGCGGTTCGGTTACCACTATCCGCCGCCCGTGCTCGAGCGGATCATCCGGCTACTCGAGAGCCCGGGCACGTTACCTGCCGACCCTGACTACGAAGCGCGAGGCGAGCCTGCACTGAGCTACTTACGAGGTCGGGTCCCCGCCCTTTGGGAACGCCTCGCCGCCCTGCGCGACCGGACAGCCGGTGAGGCTCGTTAGCGCCGATTATTTCATGGATGGGGGCTTGCTAGGAACTGCCGCCCTTGACGTCGCCCGAGAGAACACGCCACGTCATCGCCCCGAGTGTTGGTCCAGACGCGCCCTATCCGGTGGTATATTCCGAATTGGACGGAGTTCTATTCCGAATTGGACGGCTACTCATTCAGTATCAGACGCTACAAGCCGGAGAGTTCGTAAACCGGCACGCGGAGGCACGGATACGGGTAGCGCTCGCCGATACCCGAATCGTCGCCGTGGTCGGGCCGCGCCAGTCGGGGAAGACAACCCTCGTCCGACACATCGCAGAACACGACCATCGTCCCTTCATCACCCTGGACGACGAGCAGTCGAGACGTTTCGCCCTTGACGACCCCGCCGGGTTTGCCAGCGGCCTGGACAGTGTGGTGATCGATGAGATCCAACGCTCACCGGATCTCATCCTGGCTCTCAAGAGAGCCGTGGACGAGGACACACGCCCCGGACGTTTCCTGGTCACCGGTTCGGTCGACCTGTTCAAGGGAGCGATCTCGCCGGATTCCCTGGCCGGGCGAGTCGAAACCATCGAACTGCTGCCCTTGTCGCAGGGAGAAATTGCCGGTCTATCCCCGGCCGGATTCCTGGACAGGGCGTTCGCCGGCGACTTTCCCCGTCTCGAACCGACCGGACCGACCGTCGACCTGATAGAACGGATCGTGTCCGGCGGGTTTCCCGAAGTCCTCTCCAGGCCGGCACCGGCCCGCCGCCGCGCCTGGCTGCGCTCGTATGCGCGCTCTGTCGCCTCACGTGACGTCCTCGACATCGCTTCTGTCCGCAAGGGCGCCGAATTGGAACGCCTTGTAGACCATGCGGCCTTGTCAGCAGGGAATCTGCTCAACCTGTCGAGCCTCGCTTCGCGTCTTGGATTGGACAGCAAGACGGTGGATCGCTGGCTGGTCCTGCTCGAGCATATGTTCCTGGTCCGGCGCGTGCGAGCCTGGCACCGCCGCGAGGTCAAACGCCTTGTCAAGGCCCCGAAGCTGCACTTCCTGGATTCCGGTCTGTTGGCCATGCTGCTGCGCGCGGACGCGGCGCGGCTCGCTGCGAACCGCAAGATGCTAGGACCACTCTTAGAGTGTTTCGTGCACGGAGAACTGGCCAAGGCCATCGCCCTCTCTGAGGAGACGACCACCGTCAGTCATTACCGCGACAAAGATGGCGTGGAGGTCGATCTCGTCCTGGAGCGTTCACCGGGGGCGGTAGTCGGCATCGAGACCAAGGCGGCGGCGACCGTTCGCCCCCAAGACTTCCGAGGATTGAGACGACTCAGGCAATCTGCCGGCGATGGGTTCGCGTGCGGCATCCTCCTCCACGACGGCGAGCGAATCCAACAGGTGGGCGCCAATCTATTCGCCATGCCGCTCAAGATGCTCTGGGAAGCCTGAACCAGACCGGAAAAGGGATCCGACTACACCGCGGCGACCAGCCACCCGGCAATGTGAGCCGCGAACGCCGCCTCGTCAACACCTAATCCCGCTACTATCGGCATGACCGATCAACCGCGGCGAGGGCTACGGGACTCTCCGGGGTTCCGGTCTATCGAAGCCGGCGATCACCGACGGTCTTCGATGATCAGGGGAGAGACGGGAGCTGTGGGTGTGATCCGCTGGTGAGGCAGGGTGCCTTTCTTGTCGAGGGGAGGCGTGACCACCCCTTCGGCCACGAGGCGATCGAGCAAGCCGGGCCTGTCGCCGGTAGCTTCCCGGTTCGGCTCGCCATCCGGCGATGGGGTTTCTGGCGCGTTCGTCAATCTCTCATCCCGTACTCTTGGACACGGACGGGCGATTCAGCAGGGAACAGGGTACTCTCGCCGGTCCCGAACACGGAGGGACCGGCTACAGAGGTCTTGACAGGCAGGGCATGACGCGAGATGCTGTTACCGAGCCTTGTCGGGCCGCCACATGGCGATGCCGGTTGATTGCCGGGCCTACCACGGGTGGTCCGGCCCGAGGCCCGACGTACTACCTGCGAAGTGTCGATCAGGACTGACAGAGGAAACAATGGAAGTCAAAGAAGCTGTCAAGATAGCGAAGGAGCACATCCGCGAGCTCTATGAGGCCGAGGGCATACGCAATGTGGGCTTAGAAGAAGTTAAGCGAAGCGGCGGAGTGTGGGAAGTCACCGTTGGTTTTTCCCGCCCGTGGGATTTTGGCTCTCCTGATCTTTTTGGCCGCAGTCAAGATCCGCCGAGGCGTGCTTACAAGGTCGTGGAAATAGATGACATTGATGGCGAGGTCATGTCCGTTATAAGCCACTCCGCCGACGTTTCACGTTAGCGTCAAGAAATTGCCAGCTGCTGTCTTTGTAGATTCCAACCTGCTGGTTCTCTTGGTTATTGGCCACCATGATCCTGGTCTTATTGCGAAACATCGGCGGACACAAGCCTTCGTTCTAGAAGACTACAGCTTACTACGTCAAGTATTGGGTAGATTCCGTGGGGTACTGGTAACGCCGAATACTCTGACCGAGACATCTAATCTACTGTCTCAGCACGGCGAACCAGTTCGAAGCAGTCTACTGAGGGCATTACGAAGGATGATATATAATACTCGCGAAGTCGTAGTAGCCAGTGAACAAGCCGCACGTAACCAAGCCTTCGACCGGCTTGGATTGACCGATGCCGCCTTGTTAGAGATAATTAGCCCGGAAACTCCTCTGCTAACGGTGGATCTTCAACTGTATCTTGAAGCCTTGAATAGAGGCCAGAACAGGGCCTTCAACTTCAACCACATGCGAGACCGTTGGTGATGCCAATTCCGGCATGTAGTCAGTCAGTGTTGCAAACATGGCCGTCTCGCGGACTTAACGCCGCCAGGGCACGGAGACGTCTGCGATTGCCTCAGTTAGCGCGACCGCAACCTACCGCGTGGAGACCCTCCAGGAAGGCGACTGGTGGGTGGCCCGCGTAGCTGGGCTGGATGCCAACTAGACCCAGCGCCAGGACATTCGACGAGGTACGGGAGATGGCACGAGACCTCGTTGCGCTAGCCCTCGACATCGACGAAGCCGAGGTGGGTGAGGTCCTGGTGACCAAGAATGACTGGCGTTGACCTCGGACGCCTGAGAGTCGGCATCCGATGAGAGTCCAGCCGAGATCTGCAATACTTCACGGTGCCATGGGACATCGTCACGCCACGCTGAGATCACCGGTTACCGCAGCCGTGATCAGCGCCTGACGGCGCTCGGTAAGCAGGGTGATCTGTGTCGCTAGGAGATCAGCTGTATCTGACAGATCTATCCGTTTCCGCTCAAGACGGGTGGCAACCCTCCGTTGGGCGTTTCTTGAGGGGAGAGGTGCTCGGAACGAAAGGATCTGTTCAGCACTCACATGCGGAACAGAGACACCCGTGAATACCGGTGTTAGATGTGCGACAAACGCATCACTCTCCATGAGAAGACGAATGTACCGAGCGTCGGAACGCTCAGTGGAGCGGATTCGAGCTACTCGCTGTACGAGGAGGCATGGCAGATCGGACTCCGTTACGGTGGCGACGCGTATCCCGGTACCGATGAATGGCCTGTCCATGCCTAGAACGAGGTCACCTTCAGCTAGTTCGTAATCCGACAGGGCTATTCGAGCCTCAGGAGGAACACATACGACGTCCGTCTCCCATCGGAGGCGACCTGGCGCTATGTTCGCCCCTCGTAAGAGACGGATACCGTCCTCGACAAAGCGCGAACTCGGGAAGGCGTATCCCGGCTGCAGGTCTACGACATGCCGGATCGCTCCTTGCCGGATAGATCGGTCACCGTAGATGGTGTTCATGATTTCGGCTCGCCATCTTTGCTGAAAGAGCTGGACCATGCGGCGTTTCTTGGTGATGAGGGTGTCGATGCGGCTGGTTTCGGTGTCGAGGTAGTCAGCGATCGCCCGCTGGCTGGCTGGGGCAGGGATCCTGATCCCCATCTTGAGCAATACTTCCGGTCGGATCCTTTGGTGACTGCGGGTTACGGATTGCACGCGCGAGTCGAGATACTGCCGGACTCGTTCGCTGAGGAGGAGGTAAGTGAGGAATCTGCCCTCAATTCGGCTAGGGGCGAGAATCACGAACTCTCCACTTGCGACTGCAATCCCGCGGAGCGCAGGCACAGCGATCACCCGTGCCTTGCGCGGGTTCAAGCGGGACACCATTACCTCCCTGCCCCTGAGCAACTGCTTCGTGCTCATGATGTCCGCGGCGCGGACCACCTCCGGTTGGCCAGTTTCCTCGAGAGCGGGGATGCTGTAGTGCTCGACCAGCTCTTCTCCGAAAGAGCGCGGGTCGACGGTCTCCGAGACCCTTGGCGCGACCGCTTCAAGGCGAACGGTGTGCCAAGTCAATCCGTCACCTCGGTGAGCATCGCCTGGATCTCGGCTTCGAGGATCTTGATTTCCCTATCGATTTCTTCGAGGGGGCGGGGTGGGGTGTAGGTGTAGAAGTGGCGGGTGAGGGGGATTTCGTAGCCGATCTTGGTTTTGTCAGGATCGTGCCAGGCGTCGGGGACGTAGGGGTGGACTTCTGCTTCGAGGTAGTCGTCGATAGCGGTTTGGTATTCGATGGTGTTGAGCCGTCTGGTGGTGTCGGTTTCGTGGGTGACGCGTCTGGGTGGTAGGGGGACGTTCTCGTAGTCGCGGAGGGTGGTGTCGGGTTTCGGGTTGCCCTTCGTGTCGGTGGCGACCGGTGCCTCGGGGTCCCGTACAGCGAGAGCGGCCGTAATGGCGTTGACAAGGGGGGTCGGTTTCTCCCCGATCACGGATTCCAGCGCATCCCGCACGAACGCCTTTACAGCCTTCTCGGTGTGGTAGGTCGTGCCTTGGTCGGCTCGGAGTTTGTCTACGAGTAGCTGTTGCGTCAGGGACGGGAGTTTCTTGACTTTCTTGTCGGCGGCGACTGTGGGGAGGGTGTCGTCGGTGATTTGCCAGCGGAGGCGGAGGGGGCGTTCGACAGTGATGCGGAGGAACCCGAAGCTTTCGTTGGGGAAGATCTTGGAGCGGGGGCCTTCTTCGAAGGTGCAGTAGAGGCGGGTGAGGTCGGCTATCTGTTCGTCGCTGATCTGTTTGCGTTTGTTGCCGAGGCTTTTGCGCATCTTGGTCCACGAGTCGCGGGCGTCGATGAGTTGGACCTTGCCGCGCCGCTTGGGGCTCTTGCGGTTGGTGACCACCCAGAAGTAGGTGGAGATCCCGGTGTTGTAGAAGAGCTGGTCGGGGAGGGCGACCACGGCTTCGAGCCAGTCGTTCTCGATGATCCAGCGCCGGATCTCGGACTCGCCCGACCCGGCCGCTCCGGTGAACAGGGGAGAGCCGTTGAACACGATGGCGAGCCGGGCGCCGCCCTCTTCGGGGCGTTTCATCTTGGAGATCATGTGTTGGAGGAACAGGAAGCTTCCGTCGTTGATCCGGGGCGTGCCGGCACCGAACCGTCCGGCGTAGCCCTTGGTCTTGTGTTCGGATCGGACGTGGTTGGCGACCATCTTCCACTCGACGCCGAAGGGCGGATTGGCCAGCAGGTAGTCGAAGCGGCGGTTGGGGTGCTGGTCGTTGTCGAAGCTGTTCCCGAACCGGATCCGGGACGCGTCCAGGCCCTTGATCAGCATGTCCGACCGGCATGTGGCATACGTCTCGGCGTTCACTTCTTGCCCGTACACGTCGAGACGACCCTGGGGGTTGAGGTTGCGCAGGTACTCCTCCGACACCGAGAGCATCCCGCCGGTTCCGCAGGCCGGGTCCAGCATGGTCTTGACGATCCCCGGCGCGGTCAGCAACTCGTCGTCGTCCGCCAGGAGCAGGTTGACCATCAGGCGAATCACTTCGCGGGGGGTGAAGTGCTCCCCGGCCGTCTCGTTGGACAACTCCGAGAACTTCCGGATCAACTCCTCGTAGATGTAGCCCATCTCCAGGTTCGACACCACCTCCGGTCGCACATCGAGATCCGCGAACTTCGACACCACCAGATACAGCAGGTTGTGCTGGTCGAGCCGGCTGATCTGGGTGTCGAAGTTGAACTTGTCGATGATGTCACGGGCCGACTCGGAGAACCCGGCGATGTAGTTCCGCAGGTTCGGGGCCACGTTGTCCGGATCGGCCAGAAGCGTCTTGAACGTGTGCTTCGAGGTGTTGTAGAACGACTCGCCCGCCGCGTGCATCAGAATCGGCGCTCGGTTCTCCAGGTACTCGGGAAGCCCCGCAGCCACCTCCAACACCTTGGGTTTCGTGGCCTCCAGCACGCAATCGAGACGGCGCAGCACCGTCAGCGGCAGGATCACCCGGCCGTACTCGGACTGCTTGTACACGCCCCGCAACAGGTCGGCCACCGACCAGATGAAGGCATCGTGGTTGTTGATCGACTCGTCGCTCATCCAGAACCCTTGCTGACGACCGCCAAACCTAGCCGACCGGGGAGACACCTCAGGTCTACCAAGGCGGTGCCGAAGATCACCACCGTGTCGTCCAGCCGTCCGGTTTCGGCGAACGGACTCGGTCACAGACGGGGACAGCCCTGTCGTAGCCCGTGAGCGCCGATCAGTGGAGGTTCCACTGAGTGGCTATTCCGAATTAGACGGGCTTCTATTCCGAATTGGACGGTTGCTCATGCCGTATCAGACGCTCGACGCCCGGGAGTTCGTCACCCGACCCGCGGAGGCTCGGATCCGTATGGCGCTCACCGGCACTCGCATCGTCGCAGTGGTCGGGCCACGCCAGTCAGGCAAGACAACCCTCGTCCGGCGCATCGCAGAACGAGACGACTGCCGTCAGTCATTACCGAGACAAGGACGGTGTTGAAGTCGATCTCGTCCTGAAACGTTCGCCCGGAGCGGTAGTCGGCATCGAGATCAAGGCAGCGGCGACCGCCCGCCCACGAGACTTCCGAGGACTGAGACGCCTCAGGCAATCCGCAGGAGAATGGTCCGCGTGCGGCGTCCTGCTCCACGACGGCGAGCAAATTCAACAGGTGGGTTCCGGGCTGTTCGCCATGCCGCTCAAGATGCTCTGGGAAGCCTGAAACCGGACGCAGGCGACTGGTCGCAGACGGTCACGTCTTCAACCAGGCGAGTGCCGTCCGCGGAGGCGGTCGATCTCCATATTCTGAGCTATTCATACCCGCACTCGGGCTGCTTGTACACACTCCGCAGCAGGTCGGCCACCGACCAAACAAACGCATCGTGGTTGCTGATCGTCTCGTCGCTCATCCAGAACCCTTGCTGACGATTGCCCAACCTAGCCGACCGTACGGGGACATCGGTCACGGTTGTCGCAATGTAGCCCCCCGATGGCATGACGGGTGAGGGGGAAAGGATGTCTATCGTCGCGTGATCGTAAGGTGGAAGGAGCGAGCTGGTGCATGACGTGCGGGTCTACCTGAACCGTCAAGTGGGAACGACGTGGTGGGCCGAGGACGACTTGGGTTTCGTAGGAGGCGCCGACCAGCTGTCCGATCTCATCGAGAAGATCCACGAGTGGGCCGGGCGCGAAGGGGTGTTGGACGACCTAGCGGTCCGGCTGGTGAGCGACCCCCCTGAGGCACCACCCGTCAATCCGTTCTCGGTCACTGGCCTGTATCGACCCAGGTCGGCAGGCACCAGTGGTGTGATCACCGCGGGACCCGCCTTGAACCCCCTGTAGGTCAGGCGTCGGAGATCCGCGTCGCGACGATCTTCTCGGATCTGGACGTATAATCGGTGATCAAGCTCTTTATGGGATGGCTGGCCCGGTCCGGAAATGGCGGCCCTGCGCGGATACGTGGGTCACACTCTCAGGTAAACCGGGGCCGTTCAATCGGGCCGAACCGGTGGGTTGGTTGGTGGGTGCCTATCGGGGACTGGACGGACTGGATTCTCTTGGAGCGTGTTGCCTTCCGGGGCGGCGAGGGAGCGTTCCAGGGAGGTGAGCAGGCGTATCACGGAGGGGACTTCGAGGACTCGGTTGCGGGGACTGCTGGAGGGTCGGAGCCGCAGGACACCGGCCTCGAGGAGTTGCGTGATGGCGGCTCGGGTAGCTACCGGGGAACGTCCTATCAGTTGTGCCGCCCTATCGGGAGTCAAGAGAGGAACCCCGGGAAGAACCTCTACGAGCCGGTCCAAGGCCGATCCTTTTCGGTAGCGGCCCAGCTTCTGGTTCCACTCATCGGTGAGTTGGTCGATCCGGTCGCTGTATCGCAGCGCGTAGTCGCATGCCCTTCGGGTAGCGGCTGCGAAGATGTCCAGCCACCCCTGAAGGGCGTCGTCTCGTAGGGCACTGTCCGGCGCGCCTTCGTGCCGGAAGTCCGCGAGCCCCGCGATGTAGGAGTCGGACCAGGTGGAGAGGACCAGGCTGATCGGCGGCACGAACCGAGGCGCCAGTCCCCGTCTTTGCAGCACGATGTGGATCAGTGCCCGCCCGGCTCGGCCGTTCCCGTCTCCGAACGGATGGATCGTCTCGAATTGGGCGTGAGCCACCGCTGCTTGGGTCAGGGGACTGTGGTAATCGGTGTTCACATAGGCCACGAGATCGTGCATCAACTCGGGTACTCGGTCGGGGGGAGGAGGCACATAGGCGGCGTTGCAGGGGTTGAAGCTTCCTCCCCCTATCCATCCTTGTTCTTCCCGTAACACTCCTCCCAGTTCCGGGTTGGGCGAGCGGTCCATCAGCAGTTTGTGGATTTCCAGCAGGCCATCGAGTGTGAGCGGCTGTAGCTGGGCGGCCACCTCTGTTGCCCGTCGCATGGCGTCGATGTTGCCGAGCACTTCCGCCGCCACGCTGTCTGAACCCGGCAGCCCCCGTGCTATCTGCTCCTCGGCTGCCAACAGACGCCGGGGCCCGACTCTCAGCCCCTCGATGGCCGAGGATCCCACCGACTCTGCTCTCAGCAGGAACCGCCCCAGCCCGCCCAAACCGGGATGCCGGTGGTTGGGACTGTTCAGTTCGCGTACCGCCTCCTCGGCTTGGCTGACAGATGCTGCCAACGACCCGGGAATCAGCGGATCCCACCCGGATAGAAGATCCGGTGAGTAAGGGTGATACCAACCGCCCATCCGGTCCGCCCGGGTAGGACCCTCAAACCTAGGGTCCCACCACATGCGCAGATACTCCCCCACGCGATCACCCCACGGTTTGGGAAAGGTTGAGCAATAACCTGGCCACTACCACTGTCATAGTGACAGGATACTACACAACCCGTCGCTAAAGGGGTGCCTGAGTCGCTCTATCCAGGACTTGAACCGTCAACTAGCCGAACAGGCCAGGACATCAGTCTCGTCAGCGTCGGCCCCAGCGGCCGGCCTTGTACTCCTCGACCCAGACACGGGAACTGCGCCACTGGCCGTCGGGCCCTCGGGTGGCTTGGAGGCGGCCGCGGGCCGCCGCAGCTCGAAGAGCCGGAGCTTTCAGGTCGGGTGTTGCGAGCGCCGCCAGCGGCACCAGACGGGCGGGGCCGGCTACGGCCGGTGTGACGTGCTGGTACAAGGTGTCGAGGATTGCTCGGGTGATCAAAGCGGCCAGAGTTCCCGGCTCGCCCGCATCGGCCCGCTCGATGGCACGGATGTACCGGTCCCGGTCGCGCTTGTAGATGATCGCCGGTGGGTAGCCGAGCCTGACGAGGATCAGGTTCAGCACCAGCCGTCCTGCCCGCCCGTTCCCGTCGAGGAACGGATGGATCTGTTCGAAACGGCAGTGAAGGGCAGCCAACTGCTCGGGGAAGGTCACGGTGTCGGGGTCCAGAGAGTTTGCCTCCTCGGCCCAGGCGGCCATCTCGCCGGGGACGAAAGGCCACGATGGTGGGGTCATCCCGTCGGGGAAGGGTCTTATCTCGCGTTCACGATAGGCGCCGGGTCGTTCACGGTCGGTGGCTTCCGGGTGGGGGACTACTTCCCACACCGGCGTCATCGCCTTGTGGTGGATCATCCTCACATCGGCCAGGGTGATCAGCGGACCGGTTCTGGGGTGACCTGAAGGGGCCACCTGTCCGTACACCCATTCGGCAGCGTCTGCGTACCCCTTAACCTCCAGGTACTCGCGCAGGCTCCGGTTTCCGATGGCCAATCCTTCTTCGAGCAACCGTTCCACCTCGCGCTGTACCAAGGTGTTGCCTTCGATGGCAGTGGAATGGTGGACCTCTCCATGCCATATGCCCTTCCAGACGGCGTGCGCCTCCCCGGGAGAGGGGAGCCCACCCATTTGCTCCCGGAGTTCCCGGATATGGACGTATAGCCGGTGATATAGCTGTTTGTGGGATGGCCGGCCCCGCCCACGAATAGCTAATTGTTCGCTCGTCACGAAAATAATCTTACCGGAACAAAATCTTTCACGCCGGGCGTGAAGCCGCCGCTCGCCCTGTGGCCCGTTACAACGCCTCTTGCGTCTGGCGGGTGATCGACCACAGTTCTATGTCGTGAAACCGGCCCTCGATGAACGCGAGTGAACGCATCACGCCCTCTCGGGTGTAGCCGCACTTCTCCGCCACCCGCAGCGACGCGAGATTGTCCGGTCTGATACTGAGCTGGAGTCGGTCCATCAGCTTGGTCGAGAACAGGTACTCGGTGAGCAGGCCTAGGGCCTCGGTTGCGTATCCCTTCCCGGCATACTGCTCGCCGAACACCTGGTAGGAGATCTCGTAGCCGTAGAAGTAGTAGATGACGGGCACGAAGCCGATCCACCCGACGATGTCGGCGGCCGCATCGATCATGAGCAGCACTCCGGAGTCGTCTGACCAGTAGCCGTCCCGCTCGAACCGGCTGCGGATATCTGTTTCGGACTTGAGAAAGTGGCCCAGAGCACCGCGCGTACCGAGGTCGTTCAATAACTCGATCAGGCCGTCGATGTCGGCACTACGCACGAGGCGAAGGCTGATCAGATCTCCTCGCAAGGGCGGCACGTCATCCTCCCGATCGGGTCGATAGGCACGCTGCTTCTCGGCCGAGTGGATTCGGTCGCTCCGACGTGCTGACTGTTCCAACCAGGCTCGAAATCGTGACGAAGCTCCGAACCGCCGACTCGGCTCTTACCCTCCGCACGCTAGCCGTGCCTGACACCCTCCGTACGGTACGCAACATTGCATGACTCGGCCTCCCACGGGCATGGGAGTGTCCGGGTGGACGCGCGCCGTGCCGGGTGCCGTCACGACCGTGGTCCCTAACTATGGGGCTTATAGACCTGAGTTGACACTCAGGGCGTACTGTTCTGTAGCGTCCGCCTGCGTCGCACCCATGTGGGGGTGGTCGGTCTCCTTGGCAGAGTTTGTTGTGCGCGCTACACCGGGGGAAGTTTCCACTTCCCTTCCCCGCCCGGCCACCGAGCCTTGGGAAGGCTCGGGCGCATATGTTTGTGGCAGCGTTGACATCGCGGCATAGCACCATCCCACACCGCCCGCAGTCGTAGACCCGTTTGTTGAGGGGCATCGCCTGGCGATGCCCACATTGGGAACAGTCGGTGCTGGTGTACGCGGCGTTCACCCTCACATACCGGATACCAGCTTTCGCGGCTTTGTGTTCCAATATGGCATCAAGAGCGGACCATCGCTGTTCGGACATTGTTCTTCGAGGACCTGCGGCCCCGCAGCATCCCCGCCACGTTGAGAGCTTCTACGCCTATCCCGTCATGGTCGGTTACCAGCCGGTGAGCGAGACGGAAGTCGGCGTTGCGGGCCCGTTCTGTTTCTCTGCGCCATGCTCTGGCGAGCGCCTGACGTTTCTTCGCCCGGGTTCGGGACCCTTTCTTCGCGCGGGAGAGGGCACGCTGACGCCGTTTGATAGCCGCCCGCTCCGGTTCCCTCGCCTCCTCGTAGGAGCCGTCGCACAACGCCAACCGGTTAGTGAGACCTTTGTCCATCCCCACCGGATTCACTGGTTCCCCAGTAGATGCCGGAACAGGTGGGAGGCGGAACACAGCATGGAGTTCCACCCGCAGCGACGTGCGGACTATCCGCAGCTCCACCAACCTGCCCTGGTCGAGTGCGGTGCGGAGACGACCGCCACGGTCCGCGAAACGTACCGACGGGACCCCTTTCACCCGCAGACGCCACCATCGGCCGCCCTCGCCAGGCGCACGGACCATCGACGGCGAAGCGTCGGGTATCTCAATCGAACGCCAACGCCGGCGGGCCTTGAAACGGGGAAACCCCGCCTTCCTACCGGTGTTGCAGCGGTCGTAGAACGCTTTACGGGCACGGTCGAAACGGCAGATCACACCCCGCCCCACCCGTGTGTCCAAACCCGCCCAGCGGGCGTCTTCGGCTCTCACCTGGGTGAACATCTTGAACAAGTCGTAACGGGACAGGTTCCGATCCCGGGGAAACTTCGCATCTTCGGCGGGGTTGTGCTCCCTCCACCACGCGTAGGAGCCCCTCCAAGACTCAAGGCACGCGTTGTACATCTCACAGGACCAACCCAGAATCTCATCCAACCGGCGATGCTGAGATGGCGAAAGCTTCGCCGCCAACCGCAGAGTCGTAACCTGACCACCCATAGAATCCCAACATACCGAACCCCTATGACACGTTTCAGGGGGTGTCCACCCCCTGTCAACCCACGTATATAAGCCCCCTAACTATCGGAGTGAGAGGAAACTCGGCGTGGTCCATCGGCCCTTCCTATGCGATGGTGAGGGTCGAGAGGATGGTGTTCGTTTCCGGGGTGAGGGGGTGTCGGTGGTGGTAGGAGCCGATCACGGTGTGGAGGCAGAAGGCTCGACCGGCCGAGTGGAAGAATCGTTGGAGGCCGGCTTGTTCTCGCATGGGCCGCCGGAGTGCGGCGGGGTCGAAGTCGTCGGGTTGAAGGTCGGTGGGGATGCCGTGGTGCTCGAACAGGAGGGATCCGACCGCGCCGCTATCGAACTCCACTAGGGCGATGAAGACACCCGCCGGTCCCATGACGTCTAGCGCCTCCGAGCCGTAGTCGTCCCGTTCGTTCGGCAGCCAAAAGTTGGCCGCGTGCAGGACGACCAGGCCTTGGCTGTCCGGCGCCGGACCGGCGTCGGTGTCTTCGGCGTCCTGCTGCAAGGACAGTTCGGCCTCCCAGCCGGATGGCACGTCCAGACCTATGCCGTATGCGGAAAGGCGGTGCATGCTGTCAGGTCACCAGGGCGACCACGGACGCAGTGGCCAGCAGGGCGGCTGCCAGAGCGCCGAGGCGCCGGGACCGATGGGCGAAGTTGTCGAGCCGGTGGTGCAGCCTGCCGAGGTCCGCGGCGTTCCGGACCCGGCGGTTCAGCGTCACGGTGAGACCCCGTATCGCTCCGAACGCCGCGCCCACGACTAGTCCACTCACCGGGTCACGCGTCAGCAGGGCGGCCAGCATGAACATGGGAACGAGCGCCGTGTTGACCGCTGTGACGACCGCAGCACCCAACTGGAGCCCGTAGCCCCAGCCGTATACCCACGGCCGGAAGGCCGAGAGCCAGTCCTCGTTTACCTGGCGACGGACGGGGAACCGGCGCACTTTCATATCCCATATAGCGGCAGCTATTCCGGCCAGAGCCAATGCGGACAGGCGCCAGCTCTCTTCGAGGGTGACCGGGAGGGACCGTCCGAGCGCGCCGAGGACGGCGCCGAGAGACGCCCCGCCCACCAGCGTTCCCATAGCGAGCCAGGTCACGGTCAGCGGCCAGCGATTGCCCCGGGCCCGCTCGCCGAGCGGGCTGATGCTCGTGAGCATCGAAAGGCCTCAGGGCGACCAGGTCGAGCGGAATCCGGCAACGACCGCGGCGGCCACGCCTACGGCGAATGAGGTGATCATTGTTCAGCGGGTAGGTCGCGAGGGGTGTCCCTGTCGCCGGTGCCGGGTTCCAGGTTGACGCTCGGATGGTCCCGACCGATGCCGGCCGCCGCCAGCGCCTGATCGGCGCGCCTTGCCCGGTCCCGGCCCGAGGTCGTGCCGCGTTCCGGGTCGATCTCACGAAGGTAATCGCCCAGGGCCGTCCGGAGCATGTTCCGCATCTGGTCCCAGTTTGCGGCGGTGCCCGAGCCGACCATGCGGTCGTTCGTGCCGTCGACGAGCGCGAAGTACGGTGATCCGGGAACGTCGTAATCCTGCCACGCGGCGCTGGACAGCACCGCCTTGACGCCCGAAGGCGCCAGGCCGGCGAAAGCGGCCTCCGACTCGAAGGGCGGATCCTGACCGACGATGACGAGCCGGGTCCTTTCATCCGGGAGGCCGAGGTCGGGTTCGGCGAACGCTGTCCAGAACGTCTCGCACGTACGGCAACCCGACGAGAGAAACGCCAGAAGTGTCAGACCGCGGACGCCCGTCACGCTGATCTTGGTGGGGCTCCCACCGGGAGACACGCCGACGATGTCGTGCGCGGCCCCGTCCGGCGGGGAACGCAACTCCACGGGGGCTCCGGGTTGTTCAGCATGCCCGCCGTTCTCCTCGAGAGGGATTCCCGCACGGTGCAGAGCTCGGATTATCTCGGCGTGCGACCTCAGCAGACCGAACACCAGGAGGGCGAGAACTCCGACCGCGCAACTGAGCAGGACGAGAGCGAGGGCCACCTCGCCAGATTATCAGGCGGGACTTACCGCAGTGTCCCGCAGCTGTCGGCCAGGTAGGCGTTCGATGTGTTGGCCCGGCCTTCCAGCGCCTGGGCGACGGCGGCCCGTACCTGGGCGATGGGGGCATCGCCGGGCTGGAACTCGGGAGGGATGAAGTTGACGGTGACGATCCTCGACGTGTCGAGCCTGTCCGCGAGGCCCATGAGGTCGCTGAGGCGATCGATCGGGATGTCGGTGCTGACATGGTTGGCAATGATGTTGGTGAGGTCCATATACCGGTACACCAACTCCATGCGCGGCACCTGGTCGAGCAGGGCTTCGACCACGCATCGTTGGCGGGTCATCCGGTGCCAGTCCGTGGTGCCGGTCCGTGCCCGCACGTAGCCGAGGGCGGTGAGGCCGTCGAAATGGTGGTCACCCGGCTCAACAGCGATGCGGACGGGGGGGCCGTCGGCCACGATGGGTTTGATCCGCTCGTCGATCGATTCGCTCACGTGCAGGTTGATGCCGCCGAACAGGTCGATGACCTTGACGAAACCCACCATGTCGAGCAGCACGTAGTACTGGATGGGCAGGCCGGTCAGCTGGGCGAGAGCGGACTTGATGGCGTGTCCGGCCGGATCATCGACACGGGGGAAGGCCTCGGGGCGTCTGAGCCCGAGGCCGTAGATCTCATTGACGATCTCCGGATACCCGTCCGGCCATAGCGCCGCGGCGGGGGTTCCTTCGGGGAAGGTGACGTGACGCCAGTTGCGGGGCACGCTGAACGCGGCCGCATCGCCGGTGGCCACATCGATAGAGACGACGATGATCGTATCGGTTCTCACCCCTACCCGGTCGAAGCCGGCATCGCTACCCAGCAGGGCGATGGTGAGGCGGTCCGCGCCGTCCCATGTCAGCTGTTGGGCAGCCGGAGCCGTGGTGGAGGTTGCGGGCGCCGGGGTGGTTGCTTCCGTAACCGGAACGGTGGGGCCGGCTGAGTCGGCCTCGCCAAGCTCCACCAGGGAGGTCGGGTGGGCGCTGGTGGGAAGCGGGGTCGGAGCCGCGGTCTGCGTGTTGGTAGCGACGAAAACGTCCGACAGCAGGGCCAGCTGCGCCGAGGCGAGACGGATGACCACCACGTGGGGAGCGGCGATGAGTGCGGCTACCAGTGTGAGCGTGATGGCTGTCCCGACCCGCCGCCGCGGTTTCCTGCGCCACCGCCAGTACCGGCGGTCCGCCGTTCTGTACGCGTCCACCGCAACCGCGGACCGGAAGGCCAGAAGGAGCAGGCTGGCCACCATCAGGGCCCGGAGCGAGGAGACGTTCACCGTCCAGAGGAGCAGGGTTCTCGTGCCGCGCGCCACGACATAGCCGAGCGCGAAGACGTAGGCCATCAGGGTCCCGTTGGCGAACAGCAGGGCACGGCGGGTTCTGTGGCCGAAATGGCCCAGGCCGGGCCAGATAGCGGAGAGCGCCGCGGCCACCAGCGGGTCCGGTCCCCGGCGCCGCAGATCCATCCATGCTCCGCTCAAAGCGACCTCGTTAGGAGCGTGCTGAAAATGACGGGGATGGGTTGGCCCGCGATGCCTCTGACTTGGCGTTTCGTTGCCGGCCATCCGGCCAATTGGACATTTTTCGGTACCCTCCGAGCGCAAACTTGCGTATCAAGTCTGCCATGTCGCACTGCACAGATCGGGTTTATCGCCGACCCGTGGATACACCGGACTCGTCCGGTCGGGGGTGCCGGGGGTAGCCTTGCCGCTACATGACCTTCCCAGACATCACGATGGCGTTCTACGCGGCCGGTTCGTTGCTGCTCGTCTTCGCGGGGGTAGCGAAGCTGGCATTCCCCCGTCCGGCGGCCGACCTCATGGGAGCCCTCGGTTTCCCCGCCCGGGTGTGGTTCGCCCGTTCGGCCGGTGGCGCCGAGCTGGCACTCGGGGTGACCGTCCTTGTGATTGGCGGGCCCGGGCCCGCCCTGGCGGCAGCCGGCATTTACTCCCTGTTCGCGCTGGTTTCGTTGCTGGCGCTCAAAAGAGGTCTCTCTTCTTGCGGATGTTTCGGGCAGGTGGATTCACCACCCTCACGGATACATGTGATCGGCAACGTCTTCTTCGCAATCGTGTGCGTGCTGGCGTCCGGAGCGAGCAACTCGCCACGGCTCTGGGTCGGAACCGCGGCTGATCAACCGGTTGGCCTTGTTGCGCTGGTGCTCGCCGTCTGCGTGCTGGCCGGGCTGGTGTTCGTGAGCCTGACTGCGGTGCCGGAATGGCTCCAGGCCAGATCGGTGGGGCGTAGTACTCCGGAGCCGTTCCGGGTCGAAGCCGCCGGGCTCCGGCGGTAGTCCACCGGCCAGGGGCAGCCGAAGTGAGTCGCAAACTCGTCATGCGGGTGTCGAGCCTGGTCGATCGCCACACGTCGCGGCGCGGTTTCCTGCGATCGTTGGTGATGTCCGCGACAGCCATCGCCTTCGCCCCTGCCTACCTCGTCCGGCCCATAGCAGCGGAAGCCGCCATCATCACGTGCCTGGGGCTGCGGTGTTCCTCCGGGTCGGCATGCTGCGACGGATGGACGGAGTTCTGCTGCAGGCTAACGGGTGAGAACACATGCCCGCCGGGCACGGTGGTGGGTGGCTGGTGGAAGGTCAACAATTCGTCTTTCTGCTCCTATGACAAGCCGCGCCCCCGCTACTACATCGACTGCAACGTCACGTGCGTGACTGCTCGCCGGTGCAGGCCCGGTGGGCTCTGCCGGCGGTCGGAGACCGCGGCCTGGTGCCGGTGTCCGGACGGTTGCGATACCAGAAAGGTGGACTGTGTCCAGTTCCGGTACGGCCAGTGCAACCAGCACACCTGCGTCGGCCCGATCCGCTGCCGGGTCGTCACCTGCGTGCCGCCCTGGCAGTGGGATCCCACGTGCCGTCCCTGGCCGGCGCTGACCAGCGAGGCGACCCGTCACCACGACCGGCCCTGCTTGCACGACTGGTTCAACGACGTACCGCCCGACGCCTTCTACGCAGGAGCGGTGCGGTGGATGAGCGACCGGGGTATCGCTTCCGGCCTGACGGACGACCTGTTCGGTCCGGACGAGCCCATCCTCTGGGAGCACTTCGCAACCTTGTTGTGGTCCTACGCGGCAGGTCCCGCCACACGGTCTACGAGCCTTCTTGATGAGGCCTACGCGCGGACGGACTACGAAGAGGCGGTTGACTGGATGGCCCAGCAGAGGATCGCTCTCGGACGGACAGTGCGCTACCCCGATCCGGCCGGCCATGTAACCCGTGCGGAGGCCATTACCTTCCTGCATCGGCTGGCTTCGGTCTTGAAAGCAGCGCCCCGAGAGGAACCGACCCCCAAAGACCTCTATCCCGAAAGGGAGTTGATCACAGAACGGCTGCCGTTCCCCGACGTAGCGGACGGCGCCTGGTACGGGGAGGCCGTGGACTGGGCGGCCGGCCAGGGGATCGTCTGGTGGTCACCTCCCGATCCGTTCCAACCCGACCAAGTCGTCACACGGTCCGAAGCCGCCGTATACCTGCACCGCTTCCACGAGTCCCGGACGCCTGATCCTGCGGCCGAGCCCGGGAATACGTACGAGGGCCGGTTCTCGGACGTCGAGGGCAGCGTGCACGAGGAGAACATCGAGATTGTTGCTGAGTTGGGCATCACTCGGGGATGCGGCGATCCCGAGGAAAACACGTTCTGTCCCAAGCAGCTCGTCACCCGTTCCCACATGATGGTGTGGCTGGCCAGGGCGCTCGGCGAGGAAGATAACGGTGGGTCTGCCACCAGCCGGTTCTCGGACGTGCCTGACGACGCCTGGTATCTGCCCAGTCTCGAACGGTTGACCGATCTGGGCGTGGTCGAGCCCTTCGAAGACGGGAGTATCCGACCCGGCGAGCCGGTCACCCGGTTGGACATGGCAGTCTTCTTGACTCGCGCGTTCTCCCACATCGATGAGATCGAGAACCCGGTCGGCGTTTTCGCGGACGTCCCGGTCGGCAGCGTGCACGCCGGGGAGGTGGAAGGAATCCACGCCGCAGGCGTGACAACCGGCTGCCGGACCGACCCTCTCCGGTACTGTCCCGACCAACCGGTACGCCGTGACCAGATGGCCTCGTTCCTCGTCCGAGTCCTCAGACCGCAAAACAAGGGTTCCTGAGCCTTCCTGGATTGGTTGCGGACGTTCACGAGCCAACCCAGCCAACGACCGCCGGACGCACGGCCCAACAGTCCCAACGGTCGGCACCCAGATACAAGTCGTCACACGGTCCGAAGCCGCCGTATACCTGCACCGCTTCCACGAGCCCCCGGCGCCCGCCCCCGCGGCCCAGCCCGAATCTTCCCAACCAATGGATGTAGTCGACCAATCGCCCGACCGGTGGGCTAGTCCTGATGGGGGTTCCGAGTTAGTCGGCGAGGAAAACCGCGGCGATGGAGATGCCGAAACCAATCATGGCAAGGCACACGGCGATGAACCATCGGATGAGGCGGTTGATGGCCTTCTCTACGTTCGCTTCACTAGTGGCGATGGCCTGCGCGGCCTTGGCGTTTGCGTATCCCTCGGTGGCAGCGGGCATCCCCATCTCCTCTCGTGCTCTTGGAGTATAGCGAACGATGGTTAAGGTATATGGGGCTGAAGGAATATGTAAAGGCCTATGGCAACCAGGAGGATTGTCCGTGAGTGTCGTCAAGATCAACGCGATCACCGTGCCGGATGGAAAAGGTGCGGACCTGGAGGCGCGGTTCGCGGCGCGGGCTCGTGCCGTGGACGGCGTGGAGGGTTTCGAAGGGTTCGAGTTGCTGAGGCCGGTGGATGGAGAGACCCGCTACTTCGTTTACATCAGGTGGAGGTCGGAGGAGGACTTCCAGCGGTGGGTCAGCAGCCGGGAGTTCCGTCGGGGCCACCAGGCACCGGACGCGGGCTCGGACCGCCGGCCGGTGGGTGTCGCGTCGGAGTTGTTGTCGTTCGAGGTGGTCGAGCCCGCTACCTGAGCGGCGCACGGGCGCTGGCATCAGGCACGAGCAGCATAGAAACGGCCCTGACCTGCTCTAATCGCAATTCCGCGAGGGAGCTAGTCGCAGTTTTGTAAGGGCGCTAATCCCGATTCCGCGCCGATGCTTCTCAATAGACCCAGGGGTAGATCCGGTACTTCACCCTTGCCTTGTACTCGGCCCACTTCTCTGCGCCGTACTTCTCTTCACAGAACTTATTGTCGTAGCGTTCCCGCGTGGTGAACATGATGATGACGAAGATGAAGTAGGTCCAGGCCCACAGGTTGGTGAAGTGACCGAACGCCAGGGCCATCCCCAGCGAGATGAACCCCTCGCCCCCGTAGTTCATATGGCGGGACAAGCCCCAGAACCCGCTGCACAGGAGCTTGCGATCACCGGCCTCGATGTGCTCCGGCTCGATGAGGCCGAGGAACTTGCGGTCGGGCCACCGCTTGAACGTGTACTTCTGCATGGCGGCGCCGCGGGCCATGCCCCACCCGAATAGGAAGCACACCGACGCTCCGATGAGCCAGACATACCTGCCCGGTGACGAGAATCCGGGATCCGGGTGAACAGCCATCCCCCACAACGGCAGGGTGAACATCCACCCGTAGATCAAGAGCCCGCCCCAGAACATCTTGAAACCCATCCTCTCATGGATCAGGTCGTAGGTATACAGCTGGACACGCTCGAATATGAAGTAATCCACGATATACCATGTGAAGAACGCGCTATACAGGAAAACACCGGGATTGGAATCCTCGCCGAAGCGGTCGTAGTGGTAAGCCGATGCGGACCAAGCGTTGAGCACAACCATCGTCCCGCCTACCACGTAGAAATACATCTTGATGTCGATGCGCTTGTTGAAGAAGGACAGCTCTTGAGCCCGTCCGATCCACAAGGCCAGTAGCGGGTTCTTCACCTCACCTGGTGGCCGGCTGTACACCGCGATGATCCCGAGGATCAAAGTGACCACCGTGCCCCCGGCCACGGCATAGAGGGTGGACTGGTAGAACCACTCGCGGGGCATGGCGGTGAGCTCGAAGTACCACACGATCACCACGATTACGAAGACCAGGAGACCGTTCAGCCGGTAGCTTCGGGGCTCGCCGGTCTCGGGATCGACGACGTAGCCGGGGACCCGGCGTCCCGGCACTACGAGTTGTATCACGAAGAACCCGGCGAAAGCCACCAGCGGGGTCAAATACCCCCAGATCGCCTCCGTCCCGGAAAGCTCGACGAGGTGGCCGATACCAAGCCATTCGAACATGACACGAAATCCCTTCCCCCAGCGATGTCGTGATTGACGATAGCCCCAATCAATCCGCCGGTAGCGGATCGTTCGATGTCCTGGCAGTCCAAAGCGACGAGCGATTCCTGTTCTCAGTGGCCAGGAGTCAGGTCGCGCTGGTCTGCGCCGTCCAAACGGTCGGCAAGTCGGGTAGCGCCATCACCTATCGAAGCACCCGATCGCTTGTGGGCCAGTAGGTGATGTATGTCCTTGCTGACATTCTCTACCCACGCCCGGCCGAGCGAATAGGAGGGTGTCTCGGCGAACACCTCATCGCAGAGCCTCACCAGATCGTCGTGGTAGACGACTCCCGTCAACTGTGCCAGGTCCAAGATGTCCTGGACATCCTTGCCTCGACCCGACATGATCTTCAGAGCCAGCAGGGTCTCCGGCCTGGCGACACGGACCATCAGGCAGCGGCCGGTGTAGGAAGCCTCGAAGGCATCGACAGGCAGATCGGCCTCGATGAATTCAGCGGCTTGATTGTTGATCCAGTTGTCGGGCATCCCGTGGCGTCCGGCTACGGTGCTTGCCGCTTCCAGCACGGGGGTTGGGATGCTCTCAGTGGCTACATCGACATCCTGAGTAAGCCTGTCGCCGAGGACGGATCCGATCGCGGCCCCGCCTATCACGTACAGGACGTACATGAGCCCGGCCGGGGTGTGCTCGCTCAATTCCTCATCGACCTCGACGAGCAAGTCCATCAGTTCGCGGTGAGTCAGGTACGGAAGCCCGGTCACCTGGTGAACTCCATGTAGTTGTCCCTGGTGATGCGGCGGCGTTCCGAGCTGATGAACTGGTAGTCGAACCAGACGTTGTGGTATTCGCAGGCGGGAGGGGCGTTCTTCACGGTTCTCTCCCAGATGAACCCGTGCATCACACAACTCCGGTCCCACGCGAGGGGAACCTCCGACCGGTGTCTTCGGACCCAATCCGGAATCGGTATCCCGTCGCGGGCGCACAGGGCGTGAACCACCGCGGCGATCCGGCATAGGTCGTCCGGGTCGGGTCCCTCCGGTTCCTCCTCGATCATGGCCGTCCGGTTCTCGGGGAAGTAGTCCCACTCCTTGACCAGCAGCGTCAACGGAACATGAGGTCTGGGTGATCCCGGCGTCATGATCGCCGGAAGGTCGGACGCTCTCACCCGCCGGTACGCGGAGGGCTTAGCGTACGAAGGCGACGGCTTGACGATCCTTATCGGCATTGCGACCCCCGAACGGCCTCGCTCACACCTCGATTGCGATTCTGGTCCAGCGTAACACCGGCCGTGGCGGCCAGGATGTCGGGGGGCTTGGTATCAACTGCCCCACTCCTTGACGGCGGTGGCCAGGCGGGCAACGCCTTCCAGAAGGGGTTCGGTGGCGGTGGCGAGGGACAGGCGGACGTAGGCGGTGCTTCCGGGGCCGAAGGTGTTGCCGGGGACGACCGCCACGCCTCGTTCCAGGACCAGGCGGCGGGCGAATTCGAGCCCGCTCAGGCCGCTGCCGCTGACGTCGGCCATCAGGTAGAAGGCGCCGGTGGGCCGGACGTGGGGGATTCCTTCCTGTTCGAGTAGCGCCACGACCTGGTCGCGGCGCCGGTGGTAGGCGTCTCGCATCTCGGCGACCATTCCCTGGGGACCGGTGATGGCTGCTACGGCCGCTTTCTGGGCCGGGGCGTTCACGCAGGACGAGATCGGTTCCTGGGTCTTGATCACGTTCTCGGTCAGGGACGGCGGGGTGACCAGATAGCCGACTCGCCAGCCGGTCATCGCGTAGGTCTTGGAGAAGCTGAAGAAGGTCACCACCCGGCCGTCCGGGTCGAGCGGGCCGGCGGACACGTGCGGGTCATCGAACCAGATCTCGTCGTACACCTCGTCCGACAGCACCCAGAGGTCGTAGGCTCGGGCGAGCTCCAACAGCTCCACCAGCGCTTCCCGGGTGGTGGTGGCGCCGGACGGGTTACCGGGGGAGTTCAGCAGCAACACCTTGGAGCGGTCGGTGATGTGGGGTTCGATCCGGGCGGCGTTCGGAATGAAGCCGTCCTCGGCCGACAGCGGGAACAGGCGGGGAGTGATCCCTTGCAAGTCCATCATCAGGTGGTAGTTGGGCCAGCTCGGATCGCCGAGTAGCACCTCGGCGCCGGGGTCGGTCACCGCGGCGAGGGTGCTGTACAGGCCGACGACCGCCCCGGGCGTCACCACGATCTGGTCGGCCGAGGCTTCGATGCCGTTACGCTCCCGGACCTTCGCGGCCAGCACCTCCCTCAGTTCCGGGATCCCGGCGTTGGGCGTGTACCGGGTGAATCCGTCCATGGCGGCACGATGGGCGGCCTCCACGACGTGGTCGGGCGTGGCGAAGTTGGGCTCGCCGACCTCCAGGTGGATGACTTCGTCGACTGTCCAGGCCAGCTCCATGATCTCCCGGATGCCCGATCGGGCCATCGACTCGACGGCTAGGGACGGCTTGGCCATGGGGCATCCTCCTCCACGTAGCGACGTTCGATCTTTGCCAGGGCAGAGTAGACGGGAGGCACAACCTGGCCCACCCGAACGGTACCGGCCGCGCCCAGCAGCCGGTAGGCCTCGGCCAGTGAATATCGGCCCGTGTGGCACATCCGGCGGGCCAGATCGTCGTAGGCGGCTCGGATCAGGTCCTCCAAGTGACCCGGTCCCGGGGCCACGCTGGCCCACTCGGTGGCCGTATTCACCTGGGGCAGGACGCAGAAGCCCGCTTCGACAGGATCGATCCGCCCGAAGCGCAGCGTCACGTCGGCCTGGCATTCGATGGCCGAGCGATGGATCTCTGCGTCTCCCTGGGCGAGATGGGCGTCTCCCAAGGACACCATGCCTCCGTCCACCCCTGCCCTGAGGACCACGGTGGCGCCTGCCGCCACCTCGGGCAGGTCGACGTTGCCCAGGAACGCCGCGCCCTGCCGGAACGACAGCACCGGGTCACCGGCGGGCGCCACCCCCAGCGTGCCGACGAAGGGTCGGTAGGGAACCGTCACCGGTCCGCGAGCGGTCGGGATCTCCACCCGGTCGCCTCTGAGGTGGCAGATGACGGTCTCCGCGGCAAGGGACGGATGGAGAGTGGGAGTGGTGGTCATGTATCCGAAGCCGCTCACGGGGGCGCCGGCGATGTGTTCGATGTACACCTCGACACAATCTCCTGCCTGGACCCCTTGTATGGCTATCGGTCCGGTCACCGGGTTGGCGCCGCCGATGCGGTCCATCACGTCCTCGAGTGTCTCGTAGACCACCTCGGGTCCGGTGATGGTTCCACTGTGGGCGTCTTCGGTCTCGACCAGGATCGATTCGCCGGGCGCCACCGTGATGGCGGGCGGAAGCGAGGCGTCGAACTCGAAATGGGTCCGGTCACGGGCGAGCCGCCGGAGATCGGCGCTGCGAAAACCCGCCTCGTCCGGACCGCTCAGATGATGGCCTTCGCTTCGGCGAAGTGGCAGGCCACCAGGTGGCCGGGCGCCTCCTCCTTCAGGGGCGGCTCCTCGGCCCGGCAGATCTCCTTGTCCCTCCCGATCGGGCATCGGGTGTGGAACCGGCACCCGGCCGGCGGGTTGAGCGGGCTGGGCACATCACCCTCCAGCAGGATCCGGGAACGCTGCCGCTGGACCTTCGGGTTGGGCGTGGGCACCGCCGACAGGAGCGCCTGGGTGTAGGGATGCATGGGCTCTGCGAACAGGCGGTCGGTTGCGGCCTGCTCCACGATCTTGCCCAGATACATGACCGCGGTGTCGTCACAAATGTGACGCACCACCGCCAGGTCATGGGCGATGAACAGGTAGGTCAGCCCCAGCCGGTCCTGCAGCTCCTCCAAGAGGTTGAGAACCTGGGCCTGGATGGACACGTCCAGAGCCGAAACCGGCTCGTCCAGGATCAGAAAACCCGGATTGAGCGCCAGGGCCCGGGCCACGCCGATCCGCTGGCGCTGCCCGCCCGAGAACTCGTGAGGGTACCGGTCGGCCACGTTGGGGTTCATCCCTACCAGCGAGAGCAACTCGCCCACCCGATCACTCCGTTCTTTCCTCGTGAGCCCGGTGTGGACATGGAGGAGTTCTCCGATCGCAGTCCCCACCGACATGCGGGGATTGAGCGAGGCGAAGGGGTCCTGGAAGACGATCTGCATGTGGCGCCGCAATTCCCGCAACTGCCTGCGGTCCGCCGCTATGACGTCGATCCTCTCGCTGCCTCCCCCGTCGAGCGGACGGGTGAGCACCACCTCACCGGACGTGGGCTCGATGAGGCGCAGGATGCTACGGGCGGTGGTGGACTTGCCGCATCCCGATTCGCCGACCAGACCCAGGGTGCGTCCGGCGCCGATCTCGAAGGAGACGCCGGCCACCGCCGACACCTCCCCCTTCTCGCCGCCGAATACCCCGCCTCCCACCAGAAAGGTCTTGACCAGGTCCCGGACCGACAGAGCTACGTCGTGGCTGCCGTTGGCAGCGGTGGGCGGGGAGACGGAAGGCATTCGCGGTCATCCTAGTTTGGCGCCACTCGGCGCGCCCGAGTGTGAAGACCCATGCCGGCTCCGAGGCACGCGGATAGTATGGAGGGGCATGGTCGATGGAACGATGCCACCGACCGCCGGCGAACAGAAAGGCGACACGGAATGGCCGAGGATTTTCGGGGAAAACTGGGGGGACTGGAAGGCGAAGAATTCGGTGCCTTTCTGGAAGGTAGCTACCTGGCTCGGGTGGCCTGCCTGACGCCCGATGGCGCCCCGTACGTCATTCCCCTCTGGTACCAGTGGGACGGCAGAGCGATGTGGTTCGTGGGTCGCCAGCGTGCGGTGTGGTGCGAGTACATGAAGGCCGACCCCCGGGTCTCGCTGGTGGTGGACGCCCCCCACAGCGAGCCGGACGAGATGGGCCGTAGCGTCGAGATCCCCAAGGTGATCATGCAGGGTATGGCCGAGATCGTCGAGGAACCCAACGTCGGTGGCCAATGGGTCGAGGTCGCCAAGGAGATGTCCTACCGGTACCTGGGCCCCAACGGTCCGGAATACCTGACCGGGACCATTACCCAGCCCCGCTGGTTGATCAAGGTGGTGCCCACCGAGGTCATGAGCTGGCAAGGAGTGGGTTGGGCCCGCCGCTACTGGGTCGAGGGCACGGGCGGCGCCAGCTATGAGGAGGCGCACGGCGGGTAAGCCGCTACCGCCTCTTCCGGCCTGAGGGCCGGTTCAGCCGAGGCGCTTCAGCCATCCGAGCGTGAAGTCGTTCCACTCGTCGGCCATCTCGTAGAACGCGATGTGGCTGGATGCGGGGCCGGTGAACACGTGCATGGTCGAGCCGGGGATCCGCCTCTGGACTTCCAGTCCGTAACGGGTGGGTACCTGCCAGTCCACCTCACCCGAAGTGATCAGGGTGGGCACCCGGATCCGGTGCAGCCGGTCCAGCGTGTCATGGGTCTTATCGGCGTGGAAATGCCCCAGCATCCCCTCCTTGCTGGGCGGATGAGGGTTCTCGAAGATGAACCCCCGCTCGAACGCGGCCACGTCATCGGGGCGTTCGTTGATGAAGTGGGGGCTGGCCACCCATAGCAACGCCGTCCGGATATACGTGGCGTAGTCCTCGTGGAGCACGGGGAGTTCGTTGGTGTCGATCATCCTGATGAACCACTCGTCCGAGTAGCCCCACGTGCAGTGGAGCTGGACCGAGGACACCTTCGACGGATGGTTGATGGTCAGCTCCTGAGCCGTGGCGCTCCCCAGCGAGAGCCCGGATACGTGCGCCCGCTCGATACCGAGATGGTCCAGCAGTGCGGCGGCGTCATCGCCTAACACCCGCATCGAGTACGTGGTGGGATCCGATGGGCGGGTGGTCTGGCCGGTCCCTCGGGCGTCATACGTGATCACCGTGTAGTCGTCCCGGTAAGCGGCCACCTGGCCCGCCCAGGTGGAGTGGTCGGCGGCGGTGCCCATTATCAGCAGCAACGGGTCGCCGGCGCCCTCCACCTCGTAGTACATGTCGATTCCGGTCGGTAGCGATGCGAACGGCAAGGGATCGGCCTCCTTCTCGGCGGGATCGTCAAACGTGGGTGGGTACGCCGAGGCCGGTGGACATCATGATCTTGGCATCGGTACGAACCCCCGTGGCCAGGTCCTCGAAAGCCCGGGCCGTGTCCTCGAAGCTCTCCACGCTCCCGATCAGCGGGTCGAGGTCGAGCCGGCCGGCGGCGAGGTGGTCCAGCGCTTCCTCGAACACGGCGTCCGGATAGCAGAAGCTCCCCACGATCAGCCGCTCGCTGACCACCACGTCGAAGAGCGGGATGCTCACCTCGGGAAGCCCCAGCCCCACGAAGCAGGCCACCGCCGCCTTCGGGATGTTCTGGATGGCGGCGTAGGCGGTGGCGGTGATCCCCACCGCGTCGAAGGAGACATCGAACGGGCCGGCCTCCTCGACCTGGCCGGGTTCGAGGGTCCTGAAGCCACCGGCCCGGGCGAGCGCCCGGCGAGAGGCCATGGGATCCGACACGCTTACCGAGGCGGCTCCTTCCAGGCGGCAGGTCTGGGCGATGGACTGGCCGATCATCCCTCCTCCGACCACGAGAACGTCCTGGCCGGGCCGGACACCGGCCCGGCGGGTGGCCTGGAGGGCCACCGCCATAGGCTCCACGCCTGCGCCCCACAGCATGCTCAGGCCGCCCAGCTCCACCACCCGGGTGGCCGGGACCACGATGGCATCGGCGAAGGCGCCCTGGATGTCGGGCGTCACGCCGATCACCCTCAGGGCCGCGCAGTGGTTCTCGAACCCGTGGCCGCAGGCTCCGTCGCACGGCAGGCTCGGGTTGAACGTGACCGGTGTGCCTACATCCAGCCCCTCGACCCCGGGACCCGGCGCCTCGACCCATCCGCTCGCCTCGTGACCCATGATCATCCCGGGAAGCCGCCGTCCCGATTCGCCGGTGTAGCCGTGCAGGTCGGATCCGCAGATACCCACGTAGGCCATCCGCAGCCGAACCTCGCCGGGTCCGGGAACCGGGCGAGGCCGGGTCTCGATATGGAACCTATGGGGTCCATCGAACACCAGGACCCGCATATCGCCGCTCACGAGGCCTCCGCGCCGACCGGCGGCCGGTGCTCCGACCAGCTCGTGGTCGCCTCGTAGGCGGCGCCGATCCGGAGGACCGTTGCCTCATCGAAGGGACGCCCGGCGATCTGGAGACCGATCGGTAGGCCATTCCGATCGAACCCGCACGGGACGGTGAGCGCCGGCTGGCCGCTCAGGTTGAAGGGGGCGGTCGTACGCACGTAGGAGGAGGTCACGTCCTCCTCCATCCCCCCGTAGTCGAACACCTCCTGGTCGGCGAGGGCGGCGGTAGCGGGCAGGGTCGGGGTTATCACCGCGTCCAGGCGGTCCCGGTTGAAGGCCCGGCGCAAGGCGTTATGGATGACCCGGCGGGCCCCGAGGCCCTTGAGGTAGTGGGTCGACGGCATGATCGTGCCAATGGTGAACAACTCACGGATACCCGGATCGATCAGCTCCGGCGACTCCCGGAGCAGGCGCCGGTGGTAGGCGGCCGCCTCGGGACCGACGATGGCGAACTCGGCATCCAGTGTGAACGCCAGTTCCGGGACTTCGAGCGGAGCCACGCTTGCTCCGAGCTCTCCGAGGTGCTCGACCGCTTCACGGAAGGCCTGCTCCACGTCCTCCTGCATCGGCGAGAAGGGAGCCGTCGCCATTATGCCGAGCCGCAGCCCGTCCACCCCGCGACCCAGCTTCTCGGAGTAGTCGGGTGGGGGAGAGGGCTCAGTCGGAGGATCGGCCGGATCGTGGCCCGCCAGGACCTGGAGCGTGGCCGCGCAGTCCTCCACGGTGGCGGCCAGCGGTCCGATGTGGTCCAGCGACCAGGACAGGGTTTCGACGCCGGCCCGCGACACCCTCCCGAAGGTCGGCTTCAAGCCGGCGATGCCGCAAACCGACGCGGGAATCCTGATCGATCCGCCGGTGTCGCTCCCGAGTGCCATCGGCGCCATTCCGGCGGCCACGGCCGCGCCGGAACCCCCGCTGGACCCGCCCGGGATGCGAGCGGTATCCCAGGGATTGGCGGCCGGAGGGCTGAAGACGCCGCAAGCCAACTCATGGGTGGTGGTCTTGCCCACCATGACGGCGCCCGCCTCCCGCAGCCTGCGGACCACCGCGGCGTCGCGGTCGCTGGGCTCGCCGGGATAGGCGGGTGATCCGCATCGGGTGGGAAGGCCATCCATGTGGATGATGTCCTTGATAGCGACCGGGACTCCGGTCAGCGCCCCGGCTCCGCTTCCCGAGCTCAAGATCCGGTCGGCGTGCTCGGCGGCCCGCATCGCTCCCTCCCGGTCCACCAGCACGAACGCGTTGAGCCGGTCGTCGATCCGGTCGATGGCATCGAGAGTGCGCCGGGTGACCTCGGCGGAGGTGGTGGCGCCCTCCCGGAGTTGCTGCGAGATCAGCGCTATGGAGCGGGGAGCCACGGGTCCCGTCACCACTTCGGGGAGAAGGAGGTCGGATCGGCAGCAGGAGAGTCAATCTCGTGCCCTGACAGCAGCCGGTCGAGGGCCCGCCCTGCTTCGTCCCAACCGGCCAGCGTCTCGGCGATCGCAACCGCGTCGAACGCCGGTCCCGTCAGGCCATGCCGGGACAGGGCCTCGGCGACGGCATCGGGGGTCGGGTCACTCACCGGACACCACTGCGATCACATCCACTTCCATCTTGAGGCCGGGCAGTCCTAGTGCTGCGGCCTGCATGGCGGTCACGGCCGGGAAGGGCCTCCCGGCGAACACTTCCTCACGGACAGGGAACTCCTCGGCGATCTCCCGGATGTCCTGCATGATGTAGGTGACCTTGACCACGTCGGCGACGGAACTGCCGGCTGCGTCCAGTATGTCCGCGATGTTCTGCCACACCTGCCTGGCCTGCTGCTCCACGGTGTCGCCCACGATCTCGCCGTTCCGGTCGAATGCCACTTGGCCGGCCAGGTAGATGGTGTTACCGGCCCGGATGGCGTGGGAGTAGGGCTCGGGAGGATCGCTCAGCGCCTCGACTCCGACCGCTTCGATCCCCAGTGGACACCTCCTTGTCGCCTCTTCGGATCATATACAATCCCGCCCGACGCTAACGGGATGGGAGTGAATGCGGATAGCTCGATTCGACGCCGGTGGTTCGGAAGGTTGGGGATTCGTCTGCGGCGAGCAGGTATGTCCGGTGACGGACGGCACCGACCTGATGGACGCGCTGGGCGACCGGGAGGCGCTGGCAGCCCTGCGCGAGGCGGCCACTCCCGAGCACTCACTCTCGGACGTCCGGCTGCTCGCGCCGGTTCCCAACCCGCCCCAGTTCCTGGGCATAGGCCTCAACTACCGGCTCCATGCCGAGGAAACGGGCGCTGCCATCCCCAAGTCTCCGATCTGCTTCCCGTTCTTCAACTCCTCGATCATCAACCCGGGCGATGCCATCCGGTTGCCTCCCTTCACCGACCGGGTCGACTGGGAGGTGGAGCTGGCGGTGGTGATCGGGAAGGAAGCCTGCTGCGTGTCCGAGGAGGACGCCGTGGACCACATCGCCGGATACACCATCGTCAACGACGTGTCGGCCCGGGACATCCAGATCAGCGAGGGGCAGTGGAGCCGGGCCAAGTCGTTCGACACCTTCAAGCCGATGGGTCCCTGGATCGTCACGGCCGACGAGTTGGGCGCCGCCGGCGATCTCGACGTCAAGCTGTGGGTGAACGGCGAGATCAAGCAGGACGGCGAGACGTCCGACCTGATATTCAACGTGCCCCAGCTGGTTTCCCGCATGTCCCAGCATCTCACCCTCGGGGTGGGTGCGGTGATCTCGACCGGAACGCCCAGCGGGGTGGGAATGGCTCACAAGCCTCCCGAGTACCTGCGGGCCGGCGACGAGGTCACCCTGGAGATCGAGGGCATCGGCCGCCTCTCCAACCCGGTGGAGGGGACCTGCTGCTAGAGGCGCATCCCCGGCCTCGCTGACTTAGAGTTAGCAGCAGGAACGGCGCTCGAGGAGGTGATCGCATGGCGACGGTAAGAGTCAACGGAGTCGACCTCTGGTACGAGTTCTCGGGCGAAGGCGAGACGGTGGTACAGATCGGCGGTGCGGTGAGCGGCCACGAGGGATACGCCACCATCACCCCCGGTGTCTCCGAGCACTACCGCGTGCTGGACTACGACCATCGTGGCTACGGCCTCAGCAGCCGCCCCAAGCAGCGCTACACGCTCGAGACCTGGAGTGCTGACCTGGCTGCCCTCATGGACGCTCTGGAGGTCGAGAAAGCCCATATCCACGGCGGATCGATGGGGAGTTTCATCGCCCTCGACTTCGCCGCCCGCTATCCGGAGAAGACCGACAAGCTATTGATGGGAGCGGGTGCGGTGGCCAAGTGCGACGCCATGAGCATCCACATGTTCCGCGTATGGCAGGACATCGCCTCGGCGTACGGCGCCGTGTCCGAGGAACTGGCGAGGGAGTTGCTCACCAAGGCCTTCTCGAGGGGTTTCCTGGACGAGATGGGCGACGGCATCCTCGGGGAGACCCTGGCGGTGCTGGAGCGCAATACCGACACGGACGTGTTCATCGACGCCTGCCAGGCGATGATCGATACCGACGTGCGGGATGTGATCCCCCGCGTGACCGCGCCCGCCCTGGTGATGTGCGGTGTTCATGACATCCTGACGCCCCTCGACGCGGGGCCGGGGGGCGCCGGGGCCCGCTACGTGGCCGAGAACCTCCCGAACGGGCGCTTGGAGGTGTTCGAGAACAGCGGCCACTCTCATTACGTGGAGGAGATTGAACGGTCGGTCAAAGTCATCCTCGACTTCCTGGCCGCCTGATCCGAACGCACGCGGGCCGCGGTGCCCTGCGGGCTTGTGGTGGTGTTCCCAAGCAACCCCCGCCGATGGTATTGTGAACACATGAGTGGGACATACGCAGTAACGATGGGAGACCGGGGCAGGATAGTGGTACCGGCCGAGGTCCGGGTCCGCCACGGATTCGACCGGGGTACGGACCTGATACTCACGGAGTCACCGTGGGGCTTGGTGCTAACGAGCCGGGAGGCTCTGCTGGCACGGATCCAGTCTGAACTTCAGGGCAGCAACCTGGTCGAAGAACTTGTAACCGAGCGCAGGCAGCAGGCCGCCGTCGAGGATGCCGGGTGACGACGGTCCTGGATGCCTCAGCGATACTCGCTTTGCTTCTCAAGGAACCGGGCGGCCGGGTTGTGCAGGCAGCCCTGGAAGGAGAAACGAGATGCGGGGCCGCCAACTGGTCTGAGGTCGCGCAGAAGGTGTGTTCACTGGATCGAGCCTATTGGGAGCCGGTACGGGCGACCCTGTTGCACGGCTACGGGATGCAGATCGAACCGGTTGTGATTGAAGATGCCGAGTGGGCTGCCCGCCGCTGGACCAGGGGTGAGGGTCTGTCGCTGGCCGATCGACTATGCCTGGCCCTCGGAGACCGTCTGGATGCCGAGATACTCACCGCGGATCTTGCTTGGGGCGTCGAAGGTCGCGTCAGGCAGATAAGGTGACCTACGAGGCGGGACAGTTCGGTCGCTGCTGCCGGTCGTGGCAGTAGGCGATGTCGACGGACCGAAGAAAAGACTCGCCGATGTGTTCCGAGAAAACGGGTGCGGTACGGGTATGAGGCTTGAGGGTAAAACGGCGGTCGTCACCGGCGCCGGCCAGGGGATCGGGGCGGCGATCGCCCGGCTCTTCGCCGCCGAGGGGGCCAGGCTCATCCTGGCTGACATGAGAAGCGGTCCTGCCACAGGTGTGGTGGAGGAAATCACGTCCGGCGGCGGGCAGGCCATCTTCGTGCAGGCCGATGTCACCTCCGACTCCGACTGCAAGCGGATGATCGACACGGCGGTGGAACGCTACGGCTCCCTGGACATCCTGGTCAACAACGCCGGCATCGCCGGCAAGGGGACGGTGACAGAGGCAACCGAGGAGCTCTGGGACCGGGTGATGGCGGTGAACCTCAAGTCGATCTTCCTCGCCTCCCGCCACGCCGTTCCCCACATGGAGCGAGCCGGGCGAGGTTCGATCGTCTGCGTCGCCTCGGTGGCGGGTATGACGGGGGAGATGGGACAGGTGGCCTACAACACCTCGAAGCACGGGGTGATCGGCCTGGTGCGGTGCATGGCCTACGACCACGCCGCGGCGGGCATCCGGGTCAATGCCGTCTGCCCGGGCGCCATCGACACGCCCCTGCTGAGCCCGCTGACCGAGGAGCGCCGGACCAGGCTGGAGGGCCTGCACATGATGCGCAGGCTCGGCCGGCCCGAGGAGATAGCCCGTGCCGTGCTCTACCTGGCCGGGGATGAGTCCTCGTTCACGACCGGCGCCGCACACGTGGTGGACGGTGGCTACACGGCCTTCTAACGCATCCGCTCGGCGGGCCGGACGGAAGGGTTGAATGTGTCACACCCCCGATATATGTTGAGTATCGCCAAGCACCTACACCGGCGGATGGCGTCTTGCCGATCGGTTCGGCCGGCCCGGAGGGAACATACGAGGCTTCATGGAGCGAACCGCCGATCCGGCAACCGGCCGGGCATGGCTGACCACGCTCCAACTCAGGTGGTGGTGGCGGGGGAAGGGCCCGGCGGGCGGAGCCCGCTGGCCGCGATTTTCGCGTTCTTCGACCCGCTCAGGACGGTTGAGTTCGTAATGCAGCCAGTGCTTCAGAACCCACAGGAGGTCGCATCATGAAGGTCGGTTTCATCGGTCTGGGCAACGTCGGCTCCAAGCTGTCGAAGAGCCTGTTGAGAAACGGGTTCGAGATGGTGGTCCGGGACCTGGATCGGGCGGCGGCGCAGCCGTTGCTGGACGGCGGGGCCATGTGGGCGGCTACGAACCGGGAGCTCGCCGAAGCTTGCGATCTGGTCATCACCTGCCTGCCTTCTCCTGCCGCGGTGAGGTCGGTGATGGAAGGCCGGGACGGGGTGTTGGAGGGTCTGGGCGACGGCAAGATCTGGCTCGAGATGAGCACCACCGATGAGGCCGAGGTACGGCGTCTCGGCGCGCTGGTCGCGGGCAGGGGCGCCCGCCCTATGGACGGGCCGGTGTCGGGCGGATGCCACAGGGCTGCGACCGGCAACATCTCCATCTTTGTGGGCGCCGACCGGGAGGACTTCGAGCGGGTCCTACCGGTTCTCACCACCATGGGCCGGCAGGTACTCCACGTGGGGGAACTCGGCTCGGCTTCGATACTCAAGGTGGTGACCAACTACCTGGCCTCGGTGCACCTGGTGGCTCTCGGCGAGGCGCTGATGGTGGCCCGTCGGTCCGGTATGGATCTGAACACCGCCTACGAGGCGATCCGGATCAGCTCGGGCAACTCCTTTGTCCACGAGACCGAATCCCAGGTGATCCTGAACGGGAGCTACAACATCAACTTCACGATGGACCTGGTGGTGAAGGACATGTCGCTGTTCCAGCAGCTGGCCGATGGGCAGGGCACGCCACTAGATCTCTCCCCGTTGGTGCTGGACATCTTCCGCCGGGGCGAGCAGGTATACGGGTCCAGGGCCTGGTCATCCAGCATAGTCAGGTTCCTCGAGGACGCCTGCGGCGTCGACTTGAGAGCCCCAGGCTTCCCCGAGGAAATAGTCGATACGGAGCCCGAGCAACCCGGCTACGAAGTCGTCCCCTCCATCACCTGAAAATCCTGACCCGCAGAATGGTCAGGAATGGATCCGAGATCAACAGGGGGCCAGCTGAGATTGGGGCTTCGGGGTCTCGGGCGACGCTCGACCCATCCAAGTAGTGAACGCATGTTCGCAATATGCTCGACAGGAAGCTATCCTTGATGGAAAAGCGAACCGGCAACTTGTGAGTCCGGCAACTTGTGAGTGAGGTCATGACTACCAGTACCGACCGCCTGGCGAGGCTCGTAGCGAGAGCAGAAGAGGCTGTCCGGGGGATCAAGGATGTCGAGATGCAACGCATGGCGTTTGCCCGGATCCTCGATCATCTACTTTCTCATGCCAAGGGGCAACCGTCCACGGATGGTGTGGCTCGTGAGGTCGCACCCGGTGCGATCACACACGTCAGAGCAGAACAGGGCGAGCCTGACGGGGTCTTCGCTGACGAATCTCAACGTACAGATGCTCTTGCTGAGTATTTTAAGGTTACTCCAGAGCAGATACTTGATGTGTTCGATGTTTCCAATGGTGTTCCGAGCTTGAAAATCCGGACCATGCAATTGACCAAGTCGAAGGCGGAGGCAACACGTGAGATTGCGTTGCTAATGACAGGCGCGCGGACTGCGCTCGGTCTTGATACCGGGTCGAGGGACCTACGCGAGACTGCTGATGACTACGGAAAGCTGGACAGCCGTAACTTCATGGCGACCTTGACCGACATGCCAGAGCTATCAGTGTTGGGCAAGAGCGGTTCGCCGAATCGTAGCGTCAGGATGAAGGTACGCGGTGCTGAGGAAGCTGAGGCCCTGGTGAGGCGACTGCTCAACGATGAACGAGAGTGAGGATATCTCGGAGACGTCCTACCTCGGTGTCGCCGATCTGCACGATGAATTGGAGGGATCAGTCGGGTTGTACCGGGATGGCCACTTTGACGAAGCCGTCAGAAAGGCCTCGCAGCGCTTCATCAACCGCATCGCCGAGAGAGCAGGCCGTCCGGACTTTGATGGGGCAGCTCTGGTAAACAAGTCGTTCTCGGCTCAGGAGCCCCTGCTTGAGTTCAATACGCGAGAAACGACCTACGAACGCGACGAGCATGACGGGTTCCGGTTCCTGGCTGTCGGGCTTGCCCGAGGGCTACGAAACCTCCTTTCTCACTCGGACGACTTCGGACTCACGGGCGTCACTGCGTTGGAGTGGATGGCGTTCATCAGCGCTATGCACCGTCGCCTCGACGAGGCGAGGCAGGTTGCGTCATCATCAGGAAAGCTGTCCCGGTGAGTGTTCAGCACGCGCTACAGGAACAGACGCGGCATTTGAACAGCCGCCTCCAGTGGCTTCCTCGCAACGGGTAGGGGCAGGGTTACGGTGATGGACTGAGTTGTGGGCCAATGGTCCGGGTAGGGCGGTCGGGGTACGGTTACCCTGCTCCGGTTGAGCAACCTCCGTGCAGCGAACCTGGAGACCGTCCCGTTGAGCCTGATACCCGCCATTCTCCACGCCTCCACGCCTTGGCCCATGCTCCCGATCTGGTCAGGTACGGGTCGAAGCCGGTCCGCGAGATCGGTAGGGACCCGTCGCTGCTGCCCCGGATAGCCGAGGCCCTCGCTGTTCCAGCAACTGGCCGATGGGCAGGGCACGCCACTAGATCTCTCCCCGTTGGTGCTGGACATCTTCCGCCGGGGCGAGCAGGTATACGGGTCCAGGGCCTGGTCA
>LXNI01000464.1_pt1 | contig 46308 bp, 46 predicted proteins | sample 809091 | NCBI WGS metagenome assembly LXNI01 (sample SAMN04870527, study PRJNA318959) | sponge metagenome | biome: 01000161; feature: marine sponge reef; material: water | host: Sarcotragus foetidus | place: Greece: Milos, Mediterranean Sea | collected 2013-05-29 | depth 5-7 m
CCGCCGCCGTGGTCATCAATGAAGCCGTCGAGCTGGCGCACCGCCTCGGTGCCACCGATCGCAGCGGCGCCCTCGTGAACGGCGTCCTCGCTGCCGCGGCCCGCAGATCGTGACTGCCTGATCCTGACAGTCGCAGCGTGAGAGCAGACGGCGGTCTGCGGCATCGACGCAGCGGGCGCCGCGGCACGGGCCGCTGCGGCCACGGCTACACCTATGGGGCTTTAGCTCCTGGCTGTTCGGCTGCCTCGCTGCCAGTCCGTCAGGGCGTTCGGACTTCGCGCGCCCAGGCGGGCGTGAACGGCACAACTTCCGTGTCAAATCAAACAAATGGAAAATCATTGGAATGACATGAAGATACGCGCCTAGAACTCACTGTGATTCCTCGGCGACGGCCCAGACGAAGTGGGGCGGCTGCAGGGAGCGAGTTCTCAGGAGCGGTGCGATGGTCACATTTCGATGCCGGAGGCTGAAGGGTGGGCGCCGAGCGGGTGCCGCCGCTGCCGTGGCGGTGGTGCTCAGCGCCGCATGCAGCGGGGGCGACCCCGAACCAGTTGATCTCGGCCCGTCCATCTCGGCAGCGCCGAGCGTTGCCACCACCGAGGTAGGTGCCGAAGCGCTGCTGGCGCAACCGGCCACGGATTCACGCACGATCGTCTCCGGCGACGGCGGTTTCCCGGTGTACTTGCAGGCGCACCAGCCGCCCGAGCTGCCCTCTGCGATGAGCATCGACGGCGGGCGCATCTGGGTGCCGTGGCCGTCATATCCCGATCCGGCCCAGACCGACGCGCACCAGGTGTCCGGTTCGCAGTCAGAGCTCCGTGCCGACATGCAGGCGGGTCACCGCTTCGTCGTCGCACAGCGGGCTCGATGGGACACGATGCCGCCATATCTGCCTTCCGCGCAGGCTGCGCTCGCCGAGGGCACGCGGGTTGCTCGGCGGCGTGCGGGCACCGAGTCTGCTTGGGAACTCGTCGTGGACGCTGCCGGGCTGAGCCACGAGACGCGACTGGCTGCGGATCGGTCGGCCGCCTATGACCACGTGTCACTGTGCCCGCCGCACCCGACCGCGCAGGCGCTGGGTCTCGACATCGGCAACACCGAGGCGCAGCGCGATCGGGCGGGCGCTGCAATCGAGGCCTTCATGGTGGGAATGCGCTCACCCGGTGGCCGCCCGATGCACTCATGGGGCACCACGGTCAACGACATTGCCAAGCTGCTCGTCTACAGCCCCGGCGAGCCGATGGAGCTGGCCCTCGGCGGCCACAGCCTCACCGACGTCGGGTACTTCCCCGGCGACTGGTCAACCCAGGCCAAGCAGTGGCTGACCCGGCGGGCGGCCCAGGGCGCGGTCACCGATTCGCTGGTCGGCCACGCGTCCGTCAGCGCCGGCCCTGAGACGCTCTGGGAGGCGTGCAGCGATCTGGCCACGATCACCCCCGGCGTGTACACCGAGTCGCATCGAACCCGGCAGCTGGAGTCGCTGTGGGCTCGCGGGCTGCGGCTGGAGTTCGCCACGCCGCCTGTTGAGCGGGCATGGATCTCCGACATCAGCGCTGCGGGTCATGCGCTCGCCGTTGTCTGCCACGAGCCTGGACAGTCGTTTCTGATCGATGCGTCGACGGGCGAACGACTCGATGCCGGCGCCGAACACCTGGCGCAGGTGGAGGCCATGTGGCTCACCTGGTCGCGGCTCAGCTACCGGGTGCTGCGAAATGCGCTGTTCGATGGCGCCTGTGACAGCGAAGCCTTCGGTCGCGCTGTGCAGTGGCTGGCTGAGGCCAAAGACACCCACGCCGCCACGATCGACTGGACCGAGCCACATGCATGGGGCTCGGGCGTGCGGAACCAGTGGATCGCTGTCCGCGAATGGGTGGAGGTGCCCCAATCGGAGGCGTGGCGGGCGCACCGCGATCACGGGTGGCACCTGGCGTTCTGGTGCGAGGCCGGCATCCCCGTGGGCGCACTGGTCGACGGCGAACTGAGTCGCCCTGAGCTAGAGCCGCATTGCACCCCTGAGCAATGGAGTGCACTGGCCGAGGCAGCGGCGGACGCGCCTGAGGTGACTGCCGAGCTCTCCGCCACGAACTGGGAAGCGGGCGCGAGCTGGCACGAGCGCATGTACCTGTCGCCGTTCAAGTCGCTGTCGGAAATCCTCGGCTGCGTGCCCGAGCCCGAATTGATCGGCGAGGCGCTCGCGCGGCCGATTGAGCGGCGGGTCAAAAAACCGTGGCCGCCGGGTTCGCTCCCGCTCACCGAGGCGGGCCGCTTCTACCCGCGACCGATGCCACCGTGTCCCCAAGCCGGTTGGCCGCCGCAGACCGATCGCTACTGGTGGCCTGCCGCAGCGTCGCTGAGCGGGGTGTCGTCGGCTGAGGTTTCGTCGTGAGCGCCCTGTGCCGCCGGGTGGCTGAGGCTGTCGAGGGCCGTCGGCTGGGGGTGCGGCGCGCTGCGCAGTGGACACTCACAGCTGTGCTCGCGGCCCTCCCGCTCGCGCTGGCGACAGCGGGCGGCGACTCCGCGGCAGCGCAGACATCGGTGACGCCGGTGCTGAGCTGCGGCGGCGGCATGGTGCTCGACAGCACCAGCGGGACCTGCCTGACGCCGCGCACCGAGACTGCGCTTCGTCCCTCAGGGTGCCCGGCGGGCTCGACCAAGGTGGCCGGGAAGTACGGCGGTCACGAGTGCCAGACCAAGGTGACCAAGACGGTGAACACCGGGCGGACGCGGCAGGTCTACAGCCACACGACCTACAAGAAGGTGTGGATGCCGACGGGCACCAAGCGGGTTCAAACCGGCACGAACCGCGTCTGGGTGCCGCCGCGCACGACGGTGGAGCCGCTGGTGCCGCCGGTGAAGGTTCAGGTCGGCACCCGAACCGAGTCGAAGACCGTGACCCGCCCCGGGCCTGATGTCCTGTACGAGGTCAGCTACGAGGTGGAGGTCAAGACCACGCGAAAGGTGAGGCGATGCTCCTTCGACCCGCATGCTGGTCGGCAGTGCTGGAGCGAGACCGTCACCGACACCCGCACCCAAACACGCACCCGTCTGGAGTGCTGCGTTCCCGGCCCGCCGATCACCACGACCGTCACCAGCCGAGTTCCTGTGTACCGGTACCAGACATCGCGCACGGTCACCATCCCCGGGTACTGGCGAACCGATCCTGTCTACGAGACGCGTGAGACCGGCTACTGGGACCGGGTGCCCACGATCCACCACACCACCGAGCCGGTCTATGAGACGGTGGTCGAGTGGGTGACCACAGCCGCGACGCAGGGTCCGTGCCCCGCAGGCTGGAGGGCCGCTGGCAGTCAGTGCTCACGCACCGTGCTGGGCCCGCCGTCGGCAGCGCCCACCCAGCGTTGCCCGTCGGGTTCGGTGCCCCGCTATGGGGACGTACTCGGCGGCACGGGTTCATCGGTGCTGACGTGCCAGTCGACTACGCCCGGCTCAGACACCGACTCCGGCACCGAGCCCGAGGACAGCGGCGGTTCGGAAACCTCGCCCGACGGCGGCGCGCGGCCGCTGCATCATCTCGCCGGCGAGAGCGACGAGCGGCTCGCCGAACTGGGCATCCACCGGTGCGCCAACGGGCTGCTGTCCTATGTGCCCTGCGACAAGCTGCCCGGACGTACCTGGGACAGCGATCCCGACATCTGCGAGGGCATCGAGGGCACCACCTACCGGCCCGACCACGGCGGGAGCTGCGTCACCGGGAGCGACGTGCTCAACAAATGCACGACGCCCGGCGACTGCGAACAGACCACCATCCGCACCTACTGCCCCGCGATCGGCGAGTTGGCGGACACTCAGATTCAGCAGCACGCCCACCCTGATCGCGGCGCGGAGACATATCGGGTGTGCATCTTCGACTGTTCGAGCTTCGGCACGCTGCCCCGTTACGTGCAGTCGCGCATCAACGGCTCCTACGACTACGCCTGCCTGCCGGCGCCCGAGGACGAGCCTTCGCCGACGACCACCACGACAGCGCCGACCACGACCACGGTGCCGCCGACTACCACCACGGAGCCTGGCGACGATGACGGCGACGATGACGACGACCCGGACGACGACCCGGACGACGACCCGGACGACGACCCGGACGACCCGCCCGACGTCGACCGGCCTGATACGACCCAGCCTGATACGACTCAGCCTGATACGACCCAGCCTCCCGACGACGAGTGCGCATCGGTTCCCCCGACACATGCTGCCGCTGGCGCCCTCAGTGGGCTGACGCTGGTGTCCCATGTGCGCGCGGCCAGTCCCGGCGCGTCGCCGCAGCGACACCTGCCCGGCGGCGGGCGCTACCTGCAAGTCGCCCCCGGTCGCGGCTGGGTCGAGGTCGGCGGTTCGGTCGAGGTTTCCGAGCGGGAGTGTCGGTGGGCCGCGACTTGGGTGCGTACTTCGTGGAGGGACCTGCAGCCGTGGGAGGTCACTGATCGTCAAGCTATGGAGGCGAGTGCCGATACGCGGCACCTGGTGAGGCGGTGGGATTCGCTCAGTGCCGACCAGCAGCAGCTCGTCCGCCAATGGCACCGATCTGGCGCTCTTCCTGATGATGTTGTTTGCTCGGTCGGCGCTGCGAGCGGCGTGGGCGCATCTGCATCGTGCGGATGGGTGCTCGTGTACCCGGCGGCATACGACTGGAACGCACAGCTGTGCTTTGAACTCAAGGAAGGGGAGGGCAGATCGCGGTCTGCGCCGTTGCGTGGTCGCAAGCCCACTGCCACCGATCCGTGCTGGGTGTCAGTCGCCTCAGGGGTGGACTGGATCCGCTCGGTCGGCGATCACGCAGACGGTCGCGTGACCCTTAGTCAGAGTGGGAGCGGATCGTGACGCTTGCGGGGCCATCGGGCTACGCAGGCGACGATCCGCCTCCGGGCCGTGGCATGCCGTCACGCGGCGTTGAGCCGTGGCGCCTAGGTGCGGCAGCGCTCATCGTCGCCGCCGTGGTGGCCGCCATCTGGCTGTGGGGCCGCCCGAACGCTGAACCGCCGGCCGCGCTGGTGGCAGTCGCGTCCGAGCCGTGGACGGCGGGCCAGCCGCCGGGCGCATTCGAGGTCGTCGAAGTGGCAGCACAGCTCGCCGATCAGTTTGCTGATCCCGATTCCATAGCGGGAAGCGTCGCAACCCATGACATCCCGTCGGGAACGTTCGTAACGCCTGGCTTGCTCGGCCTCGCAGGTGATGTCAGCGGCGCGCTCACCGCGATGCGCTTCGCGGCGGACACCACGTCATGGCCGGCGCCTGGTCCCAGAGCCGGCAGCCGGGCCGTGGTAGCGGGCGTGCTGGGAGGCTGCGCGCTCGACGTGACCACCTTGGCAGGCGGCGCCGAGGGGAGCATCGTGGTTCGCGTCGATGCGCCTGGGGCTGCTCGCTACGCGAACGCTGCCGAGCTCGACGGTCTCGTGGTCTGGCCTGCGCCGCCCGATGGTTGGCCCGAGTGCCGGTCACCGAGGACTGGCGTCGGGATCGGTTCGGCGCTCGGCGACCAGACGCCATCCGGATTCGGCGGCCAGACGCCGACTGGATTCGGCAGCGCGGCTCCGTCGGGGGCGCCATTTGAGGAATCTGCGGGGAGCTGAGGCGTGCTGCTCGTGCTGTGCGACGACGCCGTGAGGCCCGCGGCGCGCGACTGGTGCCGTGACGCGCTGCAGGGGGGGCTGACCGCTGCGGCGGGTCGGGCCTTCATCTGGTCTGACATGTCTTCGACATCGCTCCCTGAGGCCTCGGGCGAGCCGTGCGTGGTGTGGCTGACCAGCAATGCCGAGAGCGATGTCGTTGCGGCGGCTGCTGCGGCAGCCAGCGAGATCGCGCTGCTGCTCGCTTCCTCCGTCGGATTGTCCGCAACCCGATCCAGCGACGGCACCCAAGCGACGCAAGCCTGGCATGCCGCGTTGGCGGTCACGGTGCCGCGGGTCGCTGTCTGGCTGCCTGCTGCCGGCGGGGATCGGGGGGATCCCACGGGCGAGCTCTCCGAAGCTCTCGGGGCCGATCGGGTCGTGCGCATCAAGCGGATGGGCAAGCGCAGCGCCTACCGGCAGATGCATCGGCTGGGCCGCTCGCTGACATCGGCTGCATGCGCACCCCAGCGGCTCGACCGTTCCGACGGTGCCGTGCGGCGACGCAATGCCGCCCGCGCCGCCACCGACGCCCTGGAGGACCTGCTGGCCGAGCCGGACGTCGAGGAGTTCCAGATCCGCGGCGGGGAGTCGATGCTGGTCCAGTATGCCGGGGGTCGTGTCGAGCGCCGCCCGTCGCCGTTCTCCGCCGACGAGGACCTCATCGAAGCGGTGCGGTTTCTCGCCGGCTATTCCGGCGACCGTCCGCAGCGTTTCGACGAATTGGACCCGCGTCTCGACGTGCGCGTCGGGGATCGTTGGCGGCTGCACGCCGAGGCGTTCGTGACCAGCCCGCCGAACGTCGTGCTGCGCTCCAATATGGCCGGCCGGATCCGTCTCGACGATCTCGGTGTCGCTTCACCGGAGCTGGGCAGCGTGCTGATCGAGGCCATCACCGGTCGGGTGCGAGCGAACGTGGTGGTGGCAGCGGCGATGGGCGGCGGCAAGACGACGCTGTGCCAGGCGCTGCTCGCCGCCGTGCCCGATCACGAGCGCATCGACACGATCGAGGACACCCCAGAGCTGCGCCTCCACGAGTACGGCATTCACCCCAACACCTACGAGCGATTGACCCGCGATCCCAACCAGGACGGTCACGGGCGCCACTCCATGGCCGATCACATCCGGGATGCCAAACGAGCCAATGCCGCCAAGCTCGTGGTGGGCGAGATCCGCGGCGAGGGCTGCGAGGCGTTGCTCGACGCCATGTCATCGGGGCTGGACGGCTGTCTGGTCACGCTGCACTCCCAGCCCGGCAAGGGCGTGCTCGAGAAGCTCGTCGCCTACGCCTGCTCGGAGGGTGCCGAGCCTGACTACGCCCGCCGCCAGATCGCGTCGGCAGTCGATCTGTGTGTCTGGCTGGGCCGCAACGACGCAGGCGAGCGCGTCATTGCAGACGTCACTCAGCTCACCGGCATCGACGAGCAGTCGGGGGTCATCTCCACGACGTGCCTGTGGGCGCTGCGTCCAGGCGATCGTTGGGCGACGCCCCGCGGCCGTCCCGTGGGCCGGGTGGCACAGATATACGGCGCTGCCGGAGTCGCATTCGATAGCGAGCCCCAGCCGCGCGGACCGACGCTGTTCTCCCAAATCATCGACACACCGGCACTCGACCCCGCGGCTGCCGACGCCCTCGGTTCTGAGCGCTCGCTCTCGCGTGCGTCCGCCGACGCCTCGATTCCCGAGCCCGCACCCGCTGGCGGTCCCGCGCTCGGTGACCCCGCCTGTCCCAGCATCGGCACCTGCAAGGGCAACTTGGCGCCATCGCCGCAGCTTTCTGAACGGTCGCAATTCGACGCGGGCCCAGTCGCAGTACCGGCGCTGGCGGAGCCGCAGCCTTCTGAAGGGTCGCAGCGTGACGCGTGCCCAGTGGCAGTACCGGCGCTGGCCGAGCCGCAGTCAGACCCGCCGATGTTCGATGCGGCGCTTTGCGCTCAGACGAAGGGGGGCGACGCCCTGTGGGATCCGGGTCCGCTGGTGCCGATTGATGACCCGCCGCCCTACGAAGCCCTCGTCGACGAAACGTGGTCGCAGAGGTCAGCGGCTGACGGTGTCGGCGACGACCTCCATGTCGAGGAGGCTGCGTGCTGAACTTCATGGCACTCGGCGTGGTCGGTGCGGCTGCCGCGCTGTGGACCCTGTTTTCTGATGTCGTCCCGGTTCGGCGTGGCGAGCGCACCTCGCTTCGCTGGCCTTGGCTCCTCAGCGGGGCAGCGGCCTTCGTCACCGGCCTGGCGTTCGGACCCGCTGCCGCCGGCTTGGCGTCCGCCGTGGTGGGCCTCGGCGCGTGGTGCGCAGCGACAGTCGTGCGCAGCAGCCGGCGCGTGGCTGCAGCGGAGTCGGTAGCGCAGTTCGCAGCCGTGCTCGCCAACCAGGCGCAGGTCTCTCGAACGGTCGTGGACGCGCTCGAAACGTCGGCGCCTCTGGCCTCCGGTCCGATCGCCCAGACTGCGGCCAAGTTCGTGGCGGAATGCCGCAGCATCGGCGTCGAGGCGGCAGCCCAGCGGTTCGCGGCCGGCGACGAGGGTGCAGTCGCTGCGTGGTTGGCGGACGCCGTGGCCGTAGCCGCGTCCAGCGGCGGCGAGTGGGTGCCGATCCTGGAGGTCGTGGAGTCCGAGGCGGCAGAGGCCGCCGCGACTGCCCGACACTTCCACCGCCACGTTGCGGCAAACCTGCCCCAGCTCGGCCTTGCCGCCGCGCTCGGCGCGGCCGTCGCGTTGGGCAGCGCCCTCGTCAGTCCAGATGCCTGGGCATGGCTGAGCGGGCCGCAAGGCCAGCGCGTCGGCCTCGCTGCAACCGTGGTCGGCGTCGCCCTGTGCGCCCGCCCGCTCGCGTCAGCGTGGGAGATGCTGCGATGAGCGGCACCCACCGGCCGCTGCGCCGTTTTCAAGTGCCGGCTCGGGAGACATATCGATGAGCGGTTCCCCTCTCCTGCCGGCGTTGATGTGGGAGATGTCGCGATGAGCGATGTCGTGCCGCCACTCGACGTCGTCGCTTTGTGGGCCATGGCTGGGTGTGGCGCGTTGGCCGCGCTCGGCTCGCTCTCGGCGAGTGAGCGCAAGCACCGCAACCGCAGGAGATTGGCCGCGCTGGGCTGGAGCACCGCTCGCCTCACCATGCTCACTGCCGCCGTGGCAGTTGCCGCCATCGCCGTGGGGTTCGTCGCCGGGGCCCGGCTGCCTGCACCGGGCGCAGCGTCGCCTCATTCAGCGTTGGCGTGGTCGCTGCTGGTTGCCGTGGTGGCGTCGTGGGCTGTGCCGGCGGTGATCGCCAGTGCTGTGCTGTCGGGTCATCGCCGCCGGCTGGACGGTGCCGTGCTGCTGTGGCTGCGCCGCATCCGCTTGTTCGTGGCAGCCGGACGGCCCATCGGCGTGGCCGTGCTCGACGCGGCGGAGCGAGTCACCGACCCGGCGTTCGCACCGGCCGCCGGTGCCGTCAACGCGGCGGTGATCGGTGGCCGCGACCCGCTCGCTGCGGTAGCGGCGCAATTGGCCGATTCGCCGACCGCCTCGCTGCTGCGCACGGTGGACGCCGCCGAACGATCCGGCGCCGCCGCATCGCAACTGCTCGACCGCGTCCTGGATCGCGTGGTGCGAGCCATCGACGACCGCCGCCGTGAAGCCATCGACCGCCTAGGCCGAACCGTCGGCGCATCGGCCTCGCTGCTCGCCGTCGTGGCCTCCGCCGTCGTCATGGTCACCATCGTCATGACCCTGCCGAGCGTGTGAGGCCGCTCGCCATGCCCTGCCGTCGCCATGAGCACCGTCACCGCGTCGTCGCGGACGACGAGCGAGCGCCTCTCATGGCATCGCCGGCGGGGTGCGCCTGCGGCAGTCCGCCTGCCGGATTCCTTCCCTGAAACCCGTAAGTCCCAAACACCCGAAGAAACGGCCAAGGAGCCAACTCATGGATTCACCAGTCACGAAACTGATTTTCATCGCCGCCGCCGTCGCCGCCTCAGTGCTGGTGGTGACGGTCATGTGGACCACCCTCGGCAGCAACGCCCCCCAGACGACTGACGACGACGTCAAATACTCGAAGATCCAAACAAAGGCGCTGTGTGACGCCGTGGGCGGCACCTGGGCCAGTAGCGCGTGCACGAAGTAGCCGTAGCCAACGACGAGTTGACCGCTGCATCTCGCCTCGCCGTGAGCTGGCTTCGCCTGGCGGGCGACTGCCGTCTGCTTTCTTCTCATCGCTGATGAACGATGGACACTCCGCTTTCGATCTTGCGCCTGTTCAGCCTGATGGTGGTGTTCCTCGGGCTGGTGGTCTCGCTGTTCACCCGGCAGGTCGGCGCCGCGGCTGCGCAGGGCGCTGCCGACGCAGCGGCCACCGCCGTCACCGACCTCGTGCAGCCGGATTGGGACTGCACCGAAGACGACCTCCCTACCGATGCCGAGGCAACTGCGGCCCGGGCGGCGGTTGAGCGCATGGCGCAGCTTGCCGCGGTGCAGCCCACCGCGGTCGAGGTGCGCACCGACGGCACGTGTTCGGTCATCGTGTCGGTGCGGGTCTCGTCCGAAGGTTGGCTCGGTTCGCGCGGCGCACTCGGCGTGGCCTGTCGTCGCCCGCCGTCCGCTTCCGGCGCGGGGCTGCACGCACTGGTCGCCCCGTCGTGCTGATCGCCGTCAGCGGGGAATCGGAGGGTTCGACCGATGGATGAAGCGATCGGGATGCTGAGCGTCACGGCTGCGCTGGTCTTCGGCGTCTGGCTGGTCGACTACTCGGGTGACTCGTCGCGGGCGGCGGCGAGCATGCGTAGCACTGCCGTCGAGGCGGCGCACTACGCCGCAGACGCGCTGTATTCGGCCTCTGCAGACACACCTGGACCGCCGGTTGAGCACATCGCCGACATTGCCGAGCGAGTGGTGGGTGCTGCGGCAATCTCAGACTGCGACGCAGCCGATCCGCGTTACAGCGTCGCTGCCGATGTCCATCGGGTGCCCGGCCGCGCCTCGCCAGCGGCGGTGACTGTCGAGGTGAGCTGCCCGCTGAGGGTCTCGTCGCTGTTTGTACGCACCGTCGACGTTCACGTGGCGGTGCCCGTTCCCGACCCCGTCCCGGCGGCGCAGCGATGAGCACGCCCCTCGTTGCACTGGCGCTGGCGGTGATGTGCGCACTGTTCAGCGCTGCCGCAGCCGACACAGCGCAAGTGATGGGGCTGCGAAACCACGCCGCGAACGAGGCCCGACGGGTCGCGACGGTCACGCTCGACTCGTGCGCAATCGGCAACAGCACGTCCCAGAGGTGCACGCTGCCGCCCGGCTGTGCCGCGCCGACTTGCGGGGTGTGCCGACGCGGCGACGCCGTCCGAGCCGACGTGTCGCTGGACTGGTCGCCGGTGATCCTGCGAGGTCTCGCCCCAGCACATGGCCGCCACGCGCTCGACCTCAACAAGCTCAACGTCGGCCACCTCGCTGGCACCAGTCTCGCCGTCTGCACTTCGCCGAGTTCCACACCCTGACGTCATCATCCACGCGATGCCGGCGCGGGATAAGTTGCTCCAATGAGCACAGCCCGCCGACCGGCTGAGGAGATCCGCTCACAGGCTGATGAGCTGGCGGTTTGGTTCGAGGGCTTCGATCCTGCCGAGGCGCACGAGGTCCCCGTCGCCGAATACCTGCTCGAGCGAGCTGCGCGGGCCCAAGCCTCGTGCGAGCGTGAGGTCGCCCTGGCAGTCGGCGAGGCGCGCGCCGGCGGTGCCACTTGGTGTCGGATCGGCGAGATTCTCGGCGTGGGCGAGCGGCACGCACGCGAGACCTACGGCTCCGGCGAAGATCAACCGGCCGAGACGGGCGCCGTGCGCGCCCTCGAACTCTGACCTCGAGATCGAACTCGCGCACACCGGCTGACGCAGTGATCTCGTCGTTGTAGTCGTCCGGTCCGCCGCAATACGCGATCAGGGCGCTGGTGTCGGCGACGACGGTCACTCGCCGAAGCCCGTGAGCAACTCGTCGACTTCGAGCGCCCATGCGCTGTCGCCGGCGATGATGCCCGATCGTGGGGCGGGCCGCGACACGGCGTCGGCGACGGCTTGGCGGATCACCTCGGCTTCGGAGCACAACCGCAGCCGGGCCGCGCGCTCTACTCCGGCCTTGATCTTCTCAGGAAGGTAGACGGTGGTCTTGCGCACGCCACATATGGTGCCAGCACCAGCACATCGTAGACCGAGACCGTCAGAACACTCCATGGCGATGTATGCGCGAGTTGTCGATGAGCCGCGCTGCAAATCGTGGGTGAGTGGTCACGCAAATTATGGGCTAGATAATCTGTAAATTGTCGGTTAGCGACTATGCAGATTGTGGGTTAGTGGGCATGCAAGTTGTCGGTGAGCGGGTAGGGTCGCACGCGTGGATGAACGTCGTCGGCATCTGAGCAGCAGTCTCGGCGAGGCACTCGACGCGTCGCGGGTGGTGGTGCTGCATGGGCCGCGCCAGAGCGGCAAGTCCACATTGGCGCGCAGGGTCGCAGCCGAACGCGGCGGCGACTACGTCACGCTCGACGATGACGACGTTCTGGCTGTGGCGCTCGACGATCCGCACGCCTTCCTCCGTGCGTTCCGTCCGCCGATGGTCATCGACGAGGTGCAGCGTGCCGGCGACCGGCTGGTGCGAGCCCTCAAGATCGCCGTAGATGACGGCACGAACGCACCAGGGCGGTTCCTGCTGACGGGCTCGTCGAACTTCCTGACGGTTCCGACCATCAGCGAGTCGCTGGCCGGACGGGCTGTGATCTTGACGTTGTGGCCGTTCAGCCAAGCCGAACTGCGGGAGTCCGCCGAGCAGCGCCCGCACAACGTGGTCGAGCAGTGGTTTGAAGATGGCGTTGCGCCGCGACGGGCGGCGAGTACGGGGACCAGCCGCACCGACTATCTGGCAAAGACGTGCGTTGGCGGATTCCCCGAAGTGCAGCGGCTCAGCGCCTCCGGGCGTCAGCGGTGGTTCTCGGCGTATGCCCAAACGGTGGTCAGCCGGGACATCGCCCAACTCGGGGACATCCGCCGTGCCGCGCTGCTGCCACAAGTGCTGCGGCTCGCAGCCGCGCAAACCTCAGGTGAGTTGAACGTCTCTCGCTGGGCCGACCAGCTCGGCGCAGACCGCGGGACAGTGCAGTCCTATCTCGGCTGGCTGAGAACGGTTTTCATGGTCCATGAGCTGCCTTCATGGCGGCGCAATCGCACAGCCAGGGTGGTGCGGCGTCCGAAGCTCCACATCGCCGACAGCGGGCTCGCCGCCGGGCTGCTCGGGCTGACAGCAGAAGCCGTGGCGTCGCTGAACCACCCCATGACCGGCCCGCTGTTGGAGACGTTCGCCGTCAATGAGATCATCCGGCTCTGCGCTGCGACCGAGATGCAAGTATCGCTGCATCACTACCGCGACAGCAGCCAGCACGAGGTCGACCTGGTGATCGAGCGGTCCGACGGTGCCGTCGCGGCGGTCGAAATCAAGGCGACGTCATCGCCCCGAGCCGACGACCTGCGCAACCTCACCCGCTTTCGCGACCAGCTCGATGCCGTCGAGCCTGGTTCGCTGCGTGCCGGAGTGCTGCTGCACACCGGCGCCAACACGCTGCCTCAGGGCGACCGGCTGCTGTCGGCTTCCCTCGACACGCTTTGGAACCCGCCGCGCTAGGGTGCGGTTCTGACCGTGAAGCGGGTCCGGTGAGGCTCGTACGGACAGGAAGGACCTGCGCGTGGCAGACCGCGAGCGACGTATGACGCCCCCGTATGGGGGCGTTTTCGTTGCCCGCACGACCATTCTCGATTCCAGCGGGATCCACCGGGCGCTCACCCGCATCAGCCACGAGATCATCGAGCGCAACGAGGGTCTCGACAATCTTGTGGTGGTGGGCCTGCAGACCGGCGGCGTGCAGGTTGCGCTGCGGATCGTGCGCCTGCTGTTCGAGATCGACGGCACCGATGTGCCCTTCGGCACGCTCGACGTGGTCATGCACCGTGACGACATCGGCCTGCGCCCGGTCATGGCCGAAGCGGTCACCGACATCCCCTTCGACCTCGACGGCATGACTGTCGTGCTGGTCGACGACGTGTTGTTCACCGGCCGCACCATCCGCGCCGCGCTCGACGCGCTCAACGACTTCGGGCGGCCCCGCGCCGTACAGCTCGCCGTGGTGATCGATCGGGGCCACCGAGAGCTGCCCATCCGCCCCGACTTCGTCGGCAAGAACCTGCCCACCAGCCGCGACGAGATGGTGGACGTCACGCTCGAGGGCGTCTTGCTGGGGGAGATGCGCAAGTGAGCGGGCACCTGCTGACCCTGGGCGAGCTCGGCCCTGAAGGCATCGCCGAGCTGCTGTCGCTCACCGATCGATTCGTCGAAGTGGGCCGCCGGCCGATTCCCAGAGTGCCAGCGCTGCGGGGCCGCACCGTGGCCACGCTGTTCTTCGAAGAATCCACGCGGACCCGGCTCGCCTTCGAGACGGCCGCCAAGCGGCTCTCGGCTGACGTGCTCAACTTCTCGGCGGCCTCGTCGTCGCTGGCCAAGGGCGAGTCGATCCGCGACACGTTCGAAACCGTCCAGGCGATGGGCATCCACGCAGCCGTGATACGGCATCGCAGCGCCGGGGTGCCCGCCCAGATCGCCCGGTGGGCCGATGACGGCGTCGCTGTGCTCAATGGCGGCGATGGATGGCACGCCCATCCCACCCAAGGCCTGCAAGACGCCTACACGCTGTGGCGGCACTTCACCCCGATGACCGACGGTCAGCCAGGCGCCCCCGACACTGACGAGCCCACGCTGGCCGGGCTGCGCATCGGCATCGTCGGCGACATCGTGCACAGCCGCGTTGCTCGCAGCGACATCGAGGCCTACACCGCGCTCGGAGCCAGCATCGTGCTGGTCGCACCGCCGACGCTGCTGCCCGCCCAGCCGCGTGATTGGATCGACTGCTGGCTCCCGACCGAAGCAGCCAAGCGTGTCGAGATCACCCACAGCTTCGACGACGTGCTCGACGAACTCGACGTGGTGGGTCTGCTGCGCTGCCAGCGCGAGCGCATGATCGACGGGCTGATCGGTTCGGTTCCCGAGTACGTGGCTCGTTACGGACTCACCGCCGAGCGAGCCCAGCGCCTGGCACCCGACGCAGTCATCACCCATCCGGGTCCGATGAACCGCGGCATCGAGATCGCCGGCGCGGTGTTCGAAGACCTCGCCGCGAACCGTGTGCTGGTCACCCAGCAGGTGTCCCACGGCGTAGCCGCCCGCATGGCCGTGCTGTTCCGCCTGATCGGATCGGGAACAGCGCTGCCGAACGCAGACATCACTGGAGCCGAACCCGCCGCGGCATCAACGAGCCAGGGCGGTGCTTGAAGTGTCGGAGACGCCACTGCCGACCGCCGGTGAGCCGTTTGTGCTCGCGGGCGGCGAGATCGTCGAGCGTGCTGGTCGCCGGCGTGCGGACATCACCGTCGCAGACGGACACATCGCCGCAGTGGACCCGCCCGACACAGACCGCCACGGTTCCGTGCACGTCGTCGATGCAACCGGATGCGTCGTCGCCTCGGGTCTGATCGACTTGTTCGCACGTCTCGGCGAGCCGGGTAACGAAGAGGCCGAGACCGTCGCCACCGCCGCTGCGGCCGCAGCACTCGGCGGGTTCACCGCCGTGCTCGCACAGCCCGACACCGACCCGCCGCTCGATCGGTTGGGACAGCTTGCCGAGCTGCGCCGCAACGCTGCCGCGGGATGCTGCGCCGTCATCGCGGCTGCAACGATCACCGCCGACCGGGCCGGGCTGCGCCTGTCGCCGATGGCAGAGTTGGCCGACGCTGGTGTCCGCTGGTTCACCGACGTGTGCCCGCTGGCAGACATCGGCCTGCTGCGTCGCGCGCTGCAGTACGCCGGGCCGCTCGGCGCAACCGTGTCGGTGCGCCCAGCCACGGCGCATCTTCACGGAACGGCCGCCGTTGCCGAGGGCGCAGTGTCGGCACGGATGGGCCTGGCGGGCGAACCCGCAGCCTCCGAAGAGCTCGCCGCCGCCGCCGCCATCGGCGTTGCACGGCTCACCGGAGGGCGCCTGCACCTCGACCGCATCAGTGCGGCCCGCACGGTCGAGTTGGTGCGCGCCGCCAAGGCCGAGGGCTTGGACATCTCTGCATCGGTCACCGCCGAGCACCTGCTCTTCGTCGACGCCGATGCCGACGGCTACGACACGCTCATGCGCGCCGAGCCGCCGTACCGCACCTCGGACGATCAGGAGGCGCTCATCGTCGGCGTCAGCGACCGCACCATCGACGCCGTGGTCAGTGGCCACTCCCCGGTGCCGCCGCAGGCGAAGGACCTGCCCTTCGACGAGGCGTTGCCCGGCGTGGCGGCGCTGGAAACCTGCGCTGCAATCGTCTTCGGCCACCCCCGGATCAGCCTCGAAACAGCGTTGGACGCGCTCGCCTGGCGACCCGCCGAGCTGACTGGCGCCACGCATCTGGGCGGGGGTGCGATCGAGCCAGGACAGCCGGCCAATCTCGCGGTGCTCGATCTTGATCGCCCTTGGACCTTGGCCGAGCGAGGTTCGGTCTCGATGGCGCGCAACACCCCGCACCGAGACCACCAGATGGACGTGATGGTGACGGCGACTGTCGTTGCCGGACGTCTTGTCGTGGCCGGCGGTGCACTGCGCAGCCCTGCCGGTACCGTCGCTGCGCTCGCCGCAGGAACGACCCGATGACCGCAGCCGCAGACAACCTCGCCGCACCCGCGCCCGGTGCACTGGTCCTCGCCGACGGAACGGTCTTCGAGGGCGAGACGATCGGCGCGCCCGCTCCTGAGCCGGCGGGGACGGCCTCGGGCGAAGTCGTGTTCAACACGGTGATGACCGGCTACCAGGAGGTCATCACCGACCCGTCGTACGCGGGCCAGATCATCGCGTTCACCTACCCCCATATCGGCAACTACGGCACCACCGCGGCCGACGCGGAGTCTCGCCGCCCCTTCTGCCGTGGCGTCGTTGTCCGCGATCTGGCCCGCCGTCGCTCCAACTGGCGTTCCGACAGCGACCTCGACGCCTACCTCACCCGCCACGGCATCGCCGGCATCGCCGGCGTGGACACACGCCGGCTCACACGACATGTGCGCGACTGCGGCGCCATGCCCGGAGCCTTCGGCCCCGCGCCCGACGATGCGGCACTGGCTCGGCTCGCTGCCGAAGCCCAAGCCGAGCCCGGCACCGCCGGAGTCGACCTCGTCAGCGAGGTCACCACCGCCGAGCCATACACCGTCGGCGACGGGCCGTGGCGCGTCGTCGCCTACGACCTGGGCATCAAGCGCGCCATTACCGCGAATCTCGGGCGCATCGCAACCGTCGAGGTCGTGCCGGCCGGCACCGCCGCGGACGAGGTGCTCGCCCGCGAGCCCCACGGTGTGTTCCTCTCGAACGGCCCCGGCGATCCCCAGATGGCCGGCAGCGTCACCACTGCGCTGGGCGACCTGCTCGGTGAGGTGCCGATCTTCGGCATCTGCCTCGGCCAGCAGGTGCTCGGGCTTGCGCTCGGAGGCCGCTCCTACAAGCTGCCCTTCGGTCACCACGGCGGCAACGTGCCGGTGCGTGACGAGTCCACCGGCCGCATCGAGATCACCAGCCAGAACCACAACTTCGCCATCGAGTCGGGCTCGGTGCCCGGGGTCGACGAGACCCACGTGTGCCTCAACGACGGCGCGCTCGAAGGATTCGCCTGCCGCGATCTGCCCGCCTTCTGCGTGCAGTATCACCCCGAGGCGAGCCCCGGCCCGCATGACTCGCGCTACCTGTTCGACCGCTTCGCCGACCTCATGTCGTCGTTCTGGGGCGGCACTCGCCGGCCCAACGGTGCTGCCAGTCGTCTCGGAGGACGCGCCGATGGGTGAACCCTCTCGTTGCCGTACCTACTGTTTCGCGCTCTTGTTCGCTGTCGCTCACGGGCCGCTCGGGCCACGGCTGTGCCTGTCGGCGCAGCCTCTTGGGGGATCGAACTGATGCCGCGCCGCGACGACCTCAGCTCGATCCTCATCATCGGCTCGGGGCCGATCGTCATCGGCCAGGCCTGCGAGTTCGACTACTCGGGCACCCAGGCCTGCCGTGTCCTGCGCGAAGAGGGCTACCGGGTGATCCTGGCCAACTCGAACCCGGCCACGATCATGACCGACCCCGAGTTCGCCGACGCCACCTACGTCGAGCCGCTCGACGCAGCGGTGCTCGAGGCGATCATCGCCCGCGAGCAGCCCGATGCGCTGCTGCCCACGCTCGGCGGCCAGACGGCGCTGAATCTCGCCACCGAGCTCGCCAACAGCGGCGTGCTCGACCGCTACGGCGTCGAGATGATCGGGGCGTCCGAGCAGGCCATCAATACCGCCGAGGACCGCGACCGCTTCCGCCACGCGATGACCGAGATCGGACTGAAATGTGCTCGCTCGGCCATCGCCCACAACATGGACGAAGCCAGCGAGGCCATCGACGAGATCGGCCTGCCGGTCATCATCCGCCCCGCCTACATCCTGGGCGGGGAGGGCACCGGCTTCGCCACCACGCCCGAGGAGTTCGCCACAGCCGCAGCGGCGGGCCTCGACGCCAGCCCGATCAGCGAGATCCTCATCGAGCAGTCGGTGAAGGGCTGGAAGGAATTCGAGCTCGAGGTGATGCGCGACCGCGCCGACAACTGCGTGGTGATCTGCTCCATCGAGAACTTCGACGCGATGGGCGTGCACACCGGCGACTCGATCACTGTGGCTCCCACACAGACCCTGTCAGACGTCGAGTACCAGGAAATGCGCGACGCGGCCTTTGCCTGCATCCGTCGCATCGGGGTCGAGACCGGCGGCTCGAACGTGCAGTTCGCAGTCAACCCCGACAACGGCGAGCAGATCATCATCGAGATGAATCCCCGCGTCAGCCGCAGCTCGGCGCTGGCGTCGAAGGCGACCGGCTTCCCGATCGCCAAGATCGCCGCCCGACTCGCCGTGGGCTACACGCTCGATGAGATCACCAACGACATCACGGGCGAGACGCCTGCCAGCTTCGAGCCGACCATCGACTACGTCGTGACGAAGATCCCGCGCTGGGCATTCGAGAAGCTGCCCGGCGCGTCCGGTGTGCTCGGACCGCAGATGCAATCGGTGGGCGAGGTGATGGCCATCGGCCGCACGTTCCCGGAGAGCCTGCAGAAGGCGCTGCGCAGCCTCGAGCAGGGCCGCTTCGGCCTCAATGCCGACGCAGGCGAGGCGCAGTACGCCAAGCGCTCCACTGCCGAGCTGGCAGAAGCGATCTGCACGCCCACGCCCGAGCGAATCTTCGAGATGGGAGAGCTGCTGCGCCGAGGCGCTGATCCCGATGAGATCTGCGCTGCCACCGGTGTCGACCCGTGGTTCGTCGACCAGATGCTCGCCATCGTGGACGAACGTGCCGCGCTCGAGGCCGTCGGCAGCCCGGGCAAGCTCGGGCGCCGCGCCTGGCGCCGGGCCAAGCAGCTCGGCTTCGCCGATGCGCAGCTCGCATGGCTGTGGGGAGTGAGCGAAGCCGACGTCCGTGCAGCGCGCCTCGATGCGGGCGTGCGCGCCACGTTCAAGACCGTCGACACCTGCGCAGCCGAATTCGACGCCCGCACGCCGTACCACTACTCCACCTACGAGGACGAGGACGAGATCCGTCCTGGCACCCGCCCCCGCATGATCATCCTGGGCTCAGGCCCCAACCGCATCGGCCAGGGCATCGAGTTCGACTACTGCTGCGTGCATGCCAGCTTCGCCCTGCGCGAGGCCGGCTATGAGACCGTGATGGTGAACTGCAACCCCGAGACGGTCTCCACCGACTACGACACCTCCGATCGCCTGTACTTCGAGCCGCTCACCACCGAGGACGTCCTCAACATCATCGACGCGGAAGACCCGGTCGGCGTCATCGTGAGCCTCGGCGGCCAGACGCCGCTCAAGCTGGCCGCTGAGCTCCCTGCGGCGCTGGTCTGCGGCACACCCGCCGACTCGATCGATCTGGCCGAGGACCGCGAGCGCTGGAATGCGCTGTGCGCGGCGCTCGCCATCCCGCAGCCGCCCGGCGGCACCGCGGCGGGTCCGGCCGAGGCGGCGGCGATCTGCGCGCAGATCGGCTTTCCGGCGCTGGTGCGTCCCAGCTACGTGCTCGGCGGTCGGGCCATGACCGTCGTCTACGACCACGACGAGCTCGCCGCCAGCATGGCCGAGCTGGCGGAATTCTCCTCACTCGGGCGCGAAGGCGGGCTGTCGGCTGAGCGGCCGGTGCTCGTCGACCACTTCCTCGAAGACGCCATCGAGGTCGACGTCGACTCGCTGCGAGACCGCACCGGCGCCTGGATGCTCGGCGGGATCATGGAGCACGTCGAGCAGGCCGGTGTGCACTCGGGCGACAGCGCCTGCGCGATCCCGCCGCAGAGCCTCAGCATCGAGACCCAGCAGACCATCGTCTCCCACACCCGCCAGCTTGCCGAGGCGCTGGGCGTGGTGGGGCTGCTGAACGTGCAATTCGCCGTGAAGGCCGGTGAGGTCTTCGTGATCGAGGCCAACCCCAGGGCGTCACGCACCGTCCCGTTCGTGGCGAAGGCAACCGGGGTGTCGCTTGCGAAGGCAGCGTCGCGCGTGATGGCGGGCGAGACGCTGGACGAACTCGAGGCGGCGGGGATGCTGCCCGGGTGGGCCTGCAACGGCCAGCTTCACGCCGCGGCGGGAGTGCCGCGCCATGTCTCGGTCAAGGAAGCCGTGCTGCCCTTCGGCCGGTTCCCCACGGTGGACACCGTGCTCGGCCCCGAGATGCGCTCGACCGGTGAGGTCATGGGCATCGACGCCAGCTTCGGTCTGGCATTCGCCAAGAGCCAGATCGCTGCGGGCGACGCACTGCCCTCGAGCGGCACCGTGCTGCTCACGCTCGCCGACCGCGACAAGCCCGAAGGGCTCGAGGTGGCGCGGGTGCTGACCGGGCTCGGCTTCGAGATCGCCGCCACATCGGGCACTGCGGAGTACCTGCGGTCCAGCGAGGTCAGCGTCGCTGTCGAAGTGGCGAAGCTGTCGGTGGACGGCCACGAGACATCGCCCGGCGAGGACGCTGTCCAGCTGATCTCCGCGGGCCGGATCGATCTCGTCGTCAACACGCCACGCGGCCGTGGCGCCCAGCTCGATGGCCGTCATATCCGTGCAGCCGCGCGTGCCCATCACATCCCATGCCTGACCACCGTGGCCGCCGCTCGAGCTGCTGCGACGGGCCTGCAGGAGTGGCTCGCCAGCGACCTGCAGGTCCGGCCGCTGCAGGAATTCCACGCAGAGCTGGACGCCTCGATGCGGCGTCAACATGGCTAAGAACGTGCGCGGATTGGCGGAACGTTCCACTGCGTCACCTTTTGCTTCCCGCTTTAGTTCGCTGCGCTCACGGGCCGCTCGGGCCACGGCTTCGCCATTCGGCTCAGCCTCTCAGCGGGGGGCTGCGGGGCCGATCGACATGTCCGTGCGGATCGGCAGCGTGGAGCTGCCCAACCCCGTCATGACTGCCTCTGGCACTGCCGGCTACGGCACCGAGATCGGCGCCTACGTCGACCTTGCCTCGCTGGGCGCTGTGGTGACCAAATCGCTGTCCCCGTTCGACTGGGCAGGCAATCGGGCGCCTCGGGTGGTGGGCACGCCTGCGGGGATGCTCAACGCGGTGGGTTTGCAGAACCCCGGCGCGCAGGCATGGCTCGACAGCGAGTTGCCGCGCCTGAGACGCACGGGCGCCCGCGTCGTGGCCAGCATCTGGGGCCGCACCGTGAACGACTACGCCGCCGCGGCAGGAACGCTCGCGGGTGCCGGCCTCACTGCACTGGAGGTGAACGTGAGCTGCCCGAACCTCGAAGGCCGCGGCCAGATGTTCGCCTGCGACCCCGTCGCCACTGCTGAGGCCGTCAGCGCATCCGGCGCGTCAGGCGTGCCGGTGTGGGCCAAGCTCACCCCCAACGTCACCGATCTCGTCGAGATCGCTGAGGCGGCCTTGGGCGCAGGAGCCGAGGCGCTGACGCTCATCAACACCGTGTTCGGGATGTCGATCGACCCCGAGACCGCGCAGCCCACGCTCGGCAATGGCGGCGGCGGGCTGTCGGGTCCGGCCATCCGACCCGTGGCCGTGCGGGCGATCTATGACGTGCGTGCGGCGCTCGGCGATGTGCCGATCGTGGGCGTCGGCGGGGTGGCGCACGGCGAGCACGCGGTGGAGCTCATGGCAGCGGGCGCCTGCGCCGTCCAGGTCGGCACCGCATCGTTCTGGGACCCCAGAGCGCCCCGCAACGTGCTCAAAGAGCTGGCTCGCTGGTGCGAGCGGCACGGCGTGGGCAACGCTGCCGAATTGACCGGCCGTGCCCACCACGCCGGAACGGCTGGGGGCCCCGCCGCCGAAGCCGAGACAGCAGCGCAGGAGCCCGCTTGAACCCGCCCGCAGCAGCCGCACAGGTGTCGAGGCTCACAGGAGCGCCGGCGCGCGACCACCTGGCCCTCGCGCTCGACGTCGGGGACCGGGCTACCGCCATGGATCTCGTGGAGCGTTTCGGCGACGACTTCGGTGTCATGAAGGTCGGTCTGGAGCTCTTCGTCGCCGAGGGCCCCGCTCTTGTTCGCGACCTCATGGCGGCGGGCAGCCGGGTCTTCTTGGACCTCAAGCTGCACGACATCCCCAACACGGTCGAGCGGGCCGCCCGGCGAGCGGGCGAGCTGGGCATCTGGCTGCTCACGCTGCACACCCAGGGGGGCCACGACATGTTGGCCGCCGGGGTCCGCGGACTGTTGGACGGTGCTGCTGCGCGCTCGGCCGATACACCGGGTGGCACCCCAGGCGGCGTCGAGCCACTGGCGCTCGGCGTCACCGTGCTCACCTCAGACGCAGAAGCTCCACCTGAGGTGCTGGTGGGCCGCGCCGCGCTGGCCGAGCAAGCCGGCTGCGGCGGCGTCGTGTGCGCTGCGCCCGACCTGCCGACGGTCTCGGCGGCGGCACCGGAGATGCTCCGCGTCGTTCCGGGCATCCGTCCCGCAGGGGCGGAGCGGTCAGATCAGCGTCGTGTCGCCACCCCCGCGTCGGCGCTGGCCGCAGGAGCCGACGTGCTCGTCATCGGCCGGGCGGTCACCGGGGCGCCCGACCCCGAGGCTGCAGCGGCGGCCATCGTCGCCGAAGTGGCCGCCGAGCTGGGGGCGCCGTAGAGGCTGAGCCGAATGGCGAAGCCGTGTCGCTAAGGCCCATCTGCGGCGTAGCTACACTGCACGGCAATGAGTCCGCTGCCTGAACTGAGTGACGAGCAGCGTGCCGAGGCGCTGGCCAAGGCCAAGGAAGCCCGCGAGGTCCGCGCAAACGTCAAGCACCGGTTGAAGATGGGCCTGCTCACCTTCGACGAGTTGCTGGCCGAAGCAGACAGTGTCGAGAATGTCGGCAAGCTCAAGGCACTGGCTGCCTTGGAGTCGATGCCGGGTCTCGGCAAAGTCAAGGCCCGCCGCCTGATGGCCGAGATTGGCATCGCCGACAATCGGCGACTGCGAGGTCTCGGCGAGACGCAGCGGCGCCGTTTGAGCGAGCATTTCGCACAGGATTCCGCCTCAGGCGCGTGAATACAGTCGCATGACCGACCCGGCGCCCAGCGGCGCTGCGAGTCCCGTCGCGTCTTGGGGGGTGACCCTCTACGTGGTGTGCGGACCGGGCGGGGCCGGCAAGGGCACGATCGTGGCTGCGTTGGTGGCGCAGGATCCCACGTTGCTGTTGAGCCGGTCCTGGACGACCCGACCCCGGCGTGTCGGGGAGCTAGCCGAGGCGTACACGTTTGTGACCGCCGAGGAGTTCGACGTCCGAATCGCCTCCGGGGGGTTCTTGGAGTGGGCCGACTTCTTCGAGTACCGCTACGGAACACCGATGCCGCCGCCCGACCTCGAGCAGGATCTCGTGCTCGAGATCGACGTGCAGGGCGCTGTCTCGGTGCGCGACCGCGACCCCAGCGCGCTGGTGATCATGGTGCTGCCGCCGAGCCGGGCCGAGCAGGAACGGCGTATGCGCCGGCGGGGCGACCCCGACGAAGAAGTCGCACGCCGGCTCGCCAAGGCAGACGAGGAGCTGCCGGTCGGCTACCGGATGGCCGACCTCATCGTGGTCAACCGCGACATCTCCAGCACGGTGGGCGAGATCGCCGGGTTCGTCGACCGCACCCGCTCCCGGCCGAGTCGTCGGTAGCCTGCAATGTGCGATGACTGAGTCAACCGACACCATGATCACCCCGGGGCTCGAAGACCTTCTGTCGAAGGTCGACTCGAAGTTCACGCTGGTGAGCCTCGCCGCCATGCGTTCGCGGCAGATCAACTCGTATTACAACCAGCTCGACGGCGGCATCGGCTCGGTTGTGCCGCCGCAGGTGGCTTCAGTCGCCCGCAAGCCGCTCTCGATCGCGTTCGAGGAGATCGACGCCGACAAGATCACCTTCGAGCGATTCGATCCTGAAGAGCGGGCACGGCTCGAAGCCGAAGCGCTCGCTGCTGCGGAGGCCGACGCGGCGATGCTCGAAGTCGTCCCCGACCCCGACGAGTAGCCAGTTCCGTGTTCGCAGGGCGCCGCGTCGTGCTCGGCGTCAGCGGCGGCATCGCCGCGTACAAGGCCGTGATCCTGTGCCGGCTGATGATCGACGCCGGCGCGCACGTGATCCCGGTGATGACCGCTGCGGCCCAGCGATTCGTCGGCAGGGCCACGTTCGATGCCCTGGCCAGCGAGCGAGTGCTAACGTCGATCTTCGGCGAGAACGATCCGATCCCGCACACCACGCTGGGCCAGACGGCCGATGTGATCGTCGTGGCGCCCGCCACGGCGCGCGTCATCGGCAGCTACGCCGCTGGCATCTCCGACGGCTTGCTCACCGCTGCGCTGCTTGCGACGCGAGCGCCGGTCGTGGTCTGCCCAGCCATGCACACCGAGATGTGGGAGCACGATGCCGTGCAGCACAACATCGAGGTACTGAGAGGCCGGGGAGTGCACATGGTGGTTCCCGAGGCGGGCCGTCTGGCCGGCGGCGACATCGGCACGGGCCGCCTTGCCGAGCCGGCCACGATCTTCGCTGCGGTCGGTGAGGTGCTCGCCGGTCTTCCCGAACGAGATCCAGCCGACGGGCCGCCACCGCCGCAACGCGACTTTGCGGGCGTCAGCGTCACGGTCACCGCGGGCGGCACCCGCGAGGCCATCGATCCGGTGCGCTTCATCGGCAACCGGTCATCGGGCAAGCAGGGCTACGCCATCGCCACCGCCGCCAGGGACCGAGGCGCGGACGTCACACTGATCACGAGCGCCCCGCTCTCGCCGCCCGAAGGCGTGCGGGAGGTCCGCGTCGAGTCCGCCGCCGAGATGGAGGCTGCCACCGGGGCGCATGCAGATGCCGACGTCATCGTCATGGCCGCCGCGGTGGCCGACTTCCGGCCAGTTGACGTCGCGCCGCAGAAGATCAAGAAGGGCAACTCAAGCGAGCGTGCGCAAGCCCCCGTCATCGAGCTCGAGCACACCAACGACATCCTCGCCGGTCTCGGGGCCCGAAAGCCGCCAGGACAGGTGCTGGTGGGTTTCGCCGCGGAGACCGCTGACGTGCTCGACAACGCTGCGCAGAAGCTGTCCCGCAAGAACCTCGACGTCATGGTTGCCAACGACGTCTCGGCCGACGGGGCCGGATTCGCTCACGACACCAACATCGTGACGATCCTGCTGGCCGACGGCAGCACGCGCCCGCTGCCCATCTGCTCCAAGCGCGAGGTCGCCGACGCCGTGCTCGACACAGTTGCCGAACTTCGTGGAGGCGCGCACCGCTGACGGTCTGCTGGGATTCGGCTCCGTCCGTCTAGCCTTGCCGCGCTGCTGCAGTCAGCAGCTCCGACAGGCCGAACACGATCGAATCTGGAGCCACGGTGAGCCAGTGGACTTTCACCTCAGAATCGGTGACTGAAGGCCATCCCGACAAGATGGCCGACCAGATCTCCGACGCCATCCTGGACTCGCTGATCGCCGAGGACGAAGAGGCCAGAGTGGCAGTGGAGACGCTGGTCACGACCGGTCTGGTGGTCGTCGCAGGCGAGGTGTCCACCAAGGCATACGTCGACATCCCCCGCGTGGTGCGCGACACCATCGTCGGCATCGGCTACGACCACGGCGAACTCGGCTTCGACGGCAACACCTGCGGTGTGATGATCGCACTCGACGAGCAGTCCCCCGAGATCACCCAAGGTGTGTTCGGCGGCGACGATCAGGGTGCAGGCGATCAGGGAATGATGTTCGGCTACGCCTGCCGGGAAACCGATGCGCTCATGCCGCTGCCGATTCACGTCGCGCACCGCATGGCCGAGCAGCTCACCGAGGCCCGCCGCTCAGGCCGCATCCCGTACCTGCGCCCCGACGGCAAGACGCAGGTGAGCTTCGAATACCAAGACGGTGAGCCGGTTGCGCTCCGCACGGTTGTCGTGTCGGCGCAGCACCGGGACGGGATCGAGATCGACGCCATGATGCGCCCCGATCTGCTCGAGCACGTCATCAGGCCGACACTGCCCGCGCGATTCGCCGACGACGAATTCGAGCTGCTGGTGAACCCGTCGGGCAGCTTCGTCAGCGGCGGGCCCGTTGCCGACGCCGGACTGACCGGGCGCAAGATCATCGTCGACACCTACGGCGGCTACGCACGTCACGGCGGGGGCGCCTTCAGCGGCAAGGACCCTTCCAAGGTGGACCGGTCGGCGGCATACGGCGCCCGCTGGGCAGCGAAGAACATCGTGGCCGCCGGCGCAGCGGACCGCTGCGAGATCCAGGTGGCGTACGCCATCGGCCGCGCCGAACCGGTCTCGCTGCTCACCGAGACGTTCGGGACGTCGGCCGTCGATCCTGACGCCCTTGCCTCAGCGGTGGCCGAAGTGTTCGACCTGCGCCCTGCAGCACTGCTGAGAGACTTGAATCTGCGCCAGCCGATCTTCCAGACCACAGCCGCATACGGCCACTTCGGCCGGGAATCCGACGGCGCCACGTTCCCCTGGGAGCGTCTTGACCGCGTCGACGAATTGAAGTCTGCACTGGGCCTGTAGGGGGGCGCGCTGGTACGTGCGCCCGCTGGGGAGGCGGCATGAGCCTCTGCTCCCGCGATCCGGCGGGCGAGAGATTTGCACCGCACCGCATTTCTTGGACGGCGCCATCGCCGCTTCGCCGTGCATCCGATAGGGAACCGGTCGCAACGTCGCAGAGTCTCCTGCCGCCTCCCCAGCTTTGGCATCTGTGCCTAGCCGAAACGACACTCGGGGCCTGAGCGAAGCCGGGCAGACTGCAGCGGTGCAGCAAGCGGTCCAGGTGCTGGTCGACGAACCCGCGATCGACCGCGAGTTCACCTACCTCGTGCCGGACGAATTGGCCTCTGGTCGCGTGCCGGTCGAGGTCGGCACTGTCGTGCGGGTCCCCCTGGGTGGTCGATCGATCCGCGGCTGGGTGACTGATGTCGACCCGCCCAGGCCTGCGGGCGTGGATCTGCTCGCCGTGAGGCGAGTGTCGAGCATGGGGCCGCCGCCTCACGTCGTCGAGTTGGCGAGATGGGCAGCTTGGCGCTGGGCGGGCACATGGGCTCACCTCCTGCGCACCGCCAGCGCCGACCGGGTCGTAGCTGGGTTGCCGAGCGAACCCGCACAGTGGCCGGACATCGCGCCGTCGGGACCGCCGGGCAGCATCGGCACGCCCGATTGGGTGAGCGCGGCATGGGCGAGCGATCAGAGGTCGCCCGCGGTGATGCGACTCGGTCCATGCGCCGACGAGTGGCCGCTGGTCACCGCGGCACTGCGACAGGGTCGTTCGCTCGTGCTTGTGCCCACGGTGGCCTGGGCGGCGCGGCTCGCGGGCCGCTTGCGCCACGCAGGCGTGTCGACGGCGCTGGCCCCACGAGACTGGGCGGGGGCAGCCTCGGCGCATGCTGTCGTGGGGACCCGTGCCGGGGCCTGGGCGCCATGCGGCCGGCTCGATGCAGTCGTCGTGCTCGACGAGCACGACGAGGCCTACCAGTCGGAAGCCGCGCCCACCTGGAACGCCCGGGATGTGGCCGTCGAGCGGGCGCGCCGCGACGGCGCCCGCTGCCTGCTGGTGGGGCCGATGCCCTCGCCCGACGCCGTGCACATCGCCCACGCCGCAGGCGGGACTTCCGCTGCGGCAACCGGCTCTGCCCCCGCCAGCATGTTGCCGGCATCCACGAGCATCCCGCCGACGACCGCAGGCGAGCTCACGACGCCGGCGTTCACCACCGCACCGCGCTCGGACGAACGCCAGGCATGGCCGCACGTGGACATCGCTGATCGCCGACGGGATGATCCCGCGACGGGGGAGTGGTGCGGCGAAGCCCTCGCCGATCTGCTGCGCAGCGACCGCACGGTCGTGTGCGTGCTGAACAGGAAGGGCCGAGCACGGCTCGCCTACTGCGCGTCGTGCGGCGATCTGGCCTGCTCGACCGAGACCGGACGCGCCCTGCGGCTGGAGGGCCACCAACTCGTCGATCCCCACAGCGGCGAGGCACGCCCCGCGGTGTGCGAGGCCTGCGGCGCCACCCGATTCCGTCGCGTGCGCGTCGGCGTCAAGGGCGTCGCGGAGGAAATGGAGCGCTTGGCTCACCGGCCGGTCGTCCAGGTCGTCGGCGAACCTGCAGCCGGCGCCGCTGACGACACGGCCCACTCATCGTCTTGGCGCGAGCACGCAGGGAGGCGCCAGGCCGGGGGGCCGGCGCTCTACATCGGCACCGAAGCGGTGCTGCACCGGGTGCCGTCGGCCGACGCCGTGGCGTTCGTGGACTTCGACCAAGAATTGACCGCGCCCCGCTACCGGGCCGGCGAGGAGGCCTTCGCGCTGCTCGTGCGCGCTGCCCGGCTGGTGGGGCCCCGCGCTGGCGGCGGCAGCATCCTCGTGCAGACCCGCCTGCCCGCCCATCCGGTCCTGACGGCGGCGGCCACAGCCGATCCGAGTGCCTGGGCGGTTGCCGAGGCTGAACGCCGTGCGATGATGCGTCAGCCTCCGGCGGCTGCATGGGCACTCGTGTCGGGCGCCGCGGCCAGCAGTTACATCGACAATCTGTCAGCGGGCCGTCTCGCGGGCATGCTCGACATTGCCGGGCCGGCCGACGGAACCTGGCGCATCCGCAGCGAAAACTGCGACACGCTGCTCGATGCGCTGGACGCCGCCGAGCGACCGACAGGGCGGCTGCGGGTGGCTGTCGACCCGATGCGGGCGTGATGGCGCCCGTATCACGGCCCGATCGGGCCGTACGAGACCGCGCCGGTAGCCTCCGAAACCCATGGGAGGCGCCTACGAGATCCGGCTGATGGGCGATCCGGTGCTGCGTCAGCGCGCTGCCGAGATCACCGACATCGACGGTCGGGTCGCGCGCATGGTCGACGACATGCTGCCCGCCATGTACGAGGCCGAGGGCATCGGTCTCGCGGCCCCGCAAGTGGGCATCCAGCGCCGCCTTTTCATCTTCGATCTCTATGAGGGCGACGGCCCCCAAACGCTCATCAACCCCGAGATCGTTGAGAGCGACGGCGAGTGGAACTACACCGAGGGCTGCCTGTCGGTTCCTGGATTGACCTTCGACATCGTCCGACCCAAGGAAATCCACATCGTGGGTCTCGACCTCGACGGCAACGAAGTCAGCATCGAGGCCGACGAGCTGCAGGCACGGCTGTTCCAGCATGAGCTCGACCATCTCGACGGTGTCCTGCTCGTCGATCACCTTGAGCGGGCCGAGCGCAAGCAAGCCCTGCGGGAGTGGCGCACCCAGCTCGCGCAACTGCAATCGGGCACCAACGGCCCGGCGGCAAGCGGCCCCGTCCCGCTCGTGGGCCGCAGCACTGCGGACGGCTGAAGCAGTTCGAGCCCCCCAGGTGCCATCCGTGGAGAGCGAAACCTCCCAGACGCGGCACTTGCCATCGGCCCCGTCGCATCCGCGCAGTGTGTCCTTCGCGGGCACGCCCGAAGATGCCGTGCCCGCCCTGCGCGCCCTCGCCATGGCCGGATTCGAGATTCCGGTCGTGGTCACCGGCACCCCACGCCGCCGGAGCCGGCGCGGCAGCGATAGCCCAAGCCCAGTCGCGATGGCAGCAAATGAGCTCGGTCTGCCGATCAGCTATGACCCCGACGACCTCGCCGAACGCGCTGCCGACTGTGTCGTGGTTGTCGCATTCGGCCGGCTCATCAGCGCCCACCTGCTGGCGCGGTTGCCCATGCTCAACCTGCACTTCTCGCTGCTGCCGCGCTGGCGCGGCGCGGCTCCGGTGGAGCGGGCGCTGCTGGAGGGTGACGAAGTCACCGGCGTCAGTCTGATGGCGCTGGAAGCGACGCTCGACACGGGTCCCGTCTACTGGCGCCGCGAAGCGCCGATCGGCCCAGCCGACACCGCAGCGAGCCTTCGCGACCGCCTCGCGCACGAAGGTGCCGAGCGACTCGTGGCTTCGCTCACCGAAGGGCTCGGCACTCCTGAGCTCCAGCAGGGCGATCCCACCTATGCGCGCAAGCTGACTGCGGCGGACCGTGAGATCGACTGGTCGCAGCCTGCCGCCCACATCGACCGCCAGATCCGCGTCGGCGGCGCGTGGACCACGCTCGATGGGCAGCGCTTCATCGTGCGTGCTGGCACCCCATTGGCGACGACGCAGGAGACGCCGCCGGCAACGCTGGTCGGCGACACCGTCGTCACCGGCGACGGCCTGATACGACTGGGCGTTGTCCAGCCAGCGGGCCGCGCGGCGATCGATGCCGGCGACTGGCTGCGCGGCGCCCGTTTGGCGTCTGGCACTCGCTTCGGCTGACCACGCGAGATCGACTCGCCGCCCTAACGATCGGTCTCCTAGCGTGGCCGGATGCGCATCGGCCTGATCTCGGACACCCACATTCCTGAAGCTGCGCCCGAACTGTGGCCTGAGGCGTATGCGGCGATGGAGGGGTGTGACGCCATCCTCCATGCGGGCGACATCTACGACATCTCCGTCGTGGATCGGCTGAATGAGATCGCACCGACATGGGCGGCCCGCGGCAACGGAGATGACGGCTCGTCGGGCCGCGATGTCCAGCCAGATCATCCGCTGTTGGCGAACGCCTGGGCGCACACGTTCGGCGACGTGCGGGTCGGGCTCACCCACCACCTGCCGGTGCCCGAGCTGTCGTTCTACAGCGTGGCCGACGCCATCGAGCGCCACTTCGGTGCCGACGAGCACCTCGATGTGTGCGTCTACGGCGATACCCACGTCCACCGAATCGACACGCTGTCAGGCGTGCTGTGCGTCAATCCCGGCTCGCCGACCTTCCCCCGCAACCTCAGCGCGCAGTTCGGCACCGTCGGCTACCTCGAGATCGTCGACGGGGTCGCCACGCCGTCGCTGTGGCAGCTCACGGCCGACGGCCTCGAGCCCACCGAATCGTGGGACCGCGTGATCTGAAGCCACGCCGCAGCGGTCCTCGATCTCGCCGCAGTTCGAGTCTGTGTGCGAGCGCGCTGGCTAGCCGGAAGCGACTGTTGCGGCTGCTGCGGGGTGCTGCTCAGCCGGGAGCGATGATGCGACTGCTGCGGCTGGTCTGCGTCCAGTCCATGCCGTCGCGGACGAATTCGCCCGCAGCGTCGCGTTGGGGGCTGTAGTCCCACCACGACATCTCGCCAGCGCGTGCCGCGGCATTCAGGACATGGCGGGCACGCTGTGACGCCAGCACCCGCTCGCGCAACGCGGCGCTGTCCCACCGCTGCGCCGCTTCGGCGGCGAATGCCGCAGCGATTTCAGCGTGGGCCGGATCGGCCGACAGGTCGGTGCGCTCCAGCGGGTCGGCGACGACGTCGTAGAGCAGCGGCGGGTCGCCCTCGCAGGCGATGTATTTGAGTGTGCCGCGGCGGATCATGAACATCGGCTGCGTCGTCATCGCCCCGGTGTACTCGCTGAGCGCCTCGCCGCTGGCTTCGTCGTTTCCGTCGCTGCCACCCGATGCCAGCTCCCACAGGCTGCGCCCCGCAGGCTGCGAACTCAGCGCGGGCCATGAGGCGCCGCCGCCGTCAGTGGCGATATCCAGCAAGGTCGGCAGCAGATCCACCAGCGAGCACACGTCGGGCACCGTGCGGTCGGCCACCCCGGGCCCCGCCATGATGAGCGGCACCCGGGCCGAACGCTCGAAGAAGCACATCTTGAAGAACGTCCCCCGGTCGCCCAGCATGTCGCCGTGGTCGGCGACAACGATCACCACCGTGTCGTCGATGCGTCCGGTCTCCTCCAGCACCTGCACCAGCTTCCCGAGCCACGCATCGAAATAGCTGGTGTTGGCGTAGTAGCCGTGGCGGGCGTTGCGGCACTGCTGTTCGGTGAAACCGTCAGCGTCGGCCCCGATGCCGCGCCGCAGCCGGCGGGTGTGTGCGTCGATCTCGCCCTCGGCGATCGGATCGGGCAGATCGATGTCGTCGTGGTCGTAGAGGTCCCACCACTGCGGCCGTGCCTCGTAGGGATCATGGGGATGGGTGAACGATGCCACCACGAAGAACGGGCGCTCGTCGTCGCGTGATCGGGCAAGGTCGTACAGATGCCGCACAGCGGCGAAGCCGGTTTCTTCGTCGAAGTCGTACTGGTAGTTGGTGATCACCTGCCCTGCCTCGGACAAGCTGGCCATGCTGTACCAGTTGCCGAGCGACTCGGGGTCGACATCCCAGTCGGGCGTCAGGTCGAATCCCGATGGGTAGATGTCGGTGGTGAGGCGCTGCTCGAAGCCGTGGAGCTGATCGGGACCGATGAAGTGCATCTTGCCCGACAGCGTCGTGCGATAACCCAGCAACCGCAGGTAGTGCGTCAGCGTCGGCACCGATGCCGCGAATTCCGAGCCGTTGTCCCATGCATCGATTGCGGACGGCAGTTGGCCCGAGAGCATCGAGAACCGGGAGGGGGCGCACAGGGGGAAATTGCAGTACGCAGCGTCGAACAGAGCGCCGCGCTCGGCGAGTGCATCCATTGCGGGGGTCTGCACCAGCGGGTGCCCGTAGGCGCCGGTGAAATGGGGCGCGAGCTGGTCTGCCATCACGATGAGAATGTTGGGTTGGGTCATCGAGGGCAACGTAGACCCTGCCGCGCACGCCACCGGTCGCAGTCTTTCGACGAATGCTCGGTCTCGCCGTGCGGCCTACAGTGCCGCGGGCAAACGGTTCGCCACGACACAGGGGGAGCAGCAGTGGCCGACGACTCAGCATCCGACAAAGACGCATGGCTCGCGGCCACCGTCGAGCAGCCAGTCGATCCCGACGAGGAAATCGTCGACCCGCACCACCACCTGTGGGACTTTCCGGCCGGCACCTATCTGGTGCCTGAACTGCATGCCGATACCGGTGCAGGGCACAACGTCACCCAGACCGTCTTCGTGGAGTGCGCCGCTGGCTACCACACGAGCGGGCCCCAGCACATGCGGCCTGTGGGCGAGACGGAGTTCGTGCGTGAGCAGGCGCAGATTTCCGCTGAGGCCGATGGTGCGACGATCTCGGCGATCGTGAGCTTTGCCGATTTAACGCTGGGAAATGCAGTCGAAGAAATTCTCGCAGCGCACGACGAGGCCGGAGGGGGCCTGTTCCGGGGCATCCGTCACGCCAATGCATGGGACGGCAGCGATCAGATCCGCGAGAGCCACACCAAGCCGCCGCCCGAACTGCTCGCCGATCCGGACTTCCGGGCGGGTTATGCAACGCTGGGCCGGATGGGATTCAGCTTCGACGGCTGGATGTTTCATACCCAGGTTGGGGAGCTCGTTGATCTCGCCCATGCTGTGCCTGACACGCCGGTGGTGCTCGACCACCTCGGCGGGCCGCTTGGCATCGGCCCCTACGCCGACCGTCGAGACGAAGTGCGCGCCGTGGTGCGGCCCGCACTCGAGGCGCTGGCTCGCCACCCCCAGGTCACCGTCAAGGTCGGCGGCATCGGCATGAGCATCTACGGCGTGGGTTTCAAGCGCCTGTCCCAAGCGCCGTCGTCGGAGCACGTCGCGGCGACCTGGAGCGATGACATCCGTCACTGCATCGAGACTTTCGGTCCCGACCGCTGCATGTTCGAGAGCAACTTCCCGGTCGACAAGCAGGGCTGCTCGTACACCGTGCTGTTCAACGCCTTCCAGCGCATCTGCGATCAGGCGGGATACACCGCCGCCGAGCGCGCCGACCTGTTCGCCGGCACGGCGCGGCGCTTCTACCGCGTGGAGCCGCCGGCGTAGCCTCTGGGCTGGGCGGGCTAGGTCAGCCCGAGCCCTTCGTGGGGGAGCGTCGCCCACTGGGTGTCGTCGTGGCCGTACAGCAGGCGGCAGCCCTCGTCGTCGCGCAGTGACTTCAGGCGGCGCATCGAATCGAGCTGCATGTCGTGGTCGTAGCCGAACGGCGGCAGCAGCATCCGGTCGAGCACATCCTCCCAGTAGACGCAGTCGCCCGTCAGCACCACCGGACCGCTGTCGAGTTCCACCCGCAGCGACTGGTGGCCCGCGGTGTGCCCTGGCGTGGGAATGCACGTCACCGAGCCGTCGCCGAACACGTCGTGGGTCCCGTCGATAAGCAGCAGGTCGTGGCCGAGGTCGAAGTCGTCAGGCTTGTACACCTCGTACTCGATGAGCTTGGGGTGATGCCCAGATTCCCACTCGGCTCGCTGGCAGATCAGCCGGGCATTGGGCAGCAGCTCAGTGCCGCCGCAATGGTCGAAGTGCAGGTGGCTGAAGATCGCAAACGTCAGCTCATCGGGATCGACATCGACGCTGCGCAGCCGGGCCGAGACTTCGTCGCTCGCCGAGTAGTCCGCCGTGAAGGATTTGGCCAGCAGCGGGTAGCGCGCTCCGACGCCTTGCTGCACTTGGGGGTGCATGCCGGTGTCGAACACCAGCGTCTGCCCGCTGGGGTGACGAACCAGCCAGCTCGGTATGGGCAGCTGCACGTTGCCGGGCGCGTCCTTGATCACCGACGCAGTGGGGGTGGACAGCCAGCCGCATTCGAGCGGCACGAGGGACAGTTGAGTCATGCGCTGTTTCTCCTGCGCGCCTTGTCAGGCGCTGTGTTTTTGGGCGCGCCTTGTCAGGCGCCGAGGCCCGTGTCCAGGGGGCGGTGGTCGGGGAACTCAGGTTCGCGACGGTCCATCTGGGCCCGGAAGGCCTCGCCCATGTCGTCAGTGTCGAGCATCGCGGCGTTCCACGTGGCGATGTACTCCAGGCCGTCGGCCACGGAATGGTCGCGGCTGAAGTTCATCGACTGCTTCGTGCCCCAGATCGCCATCGGGCTCTTCGCGGCAATCTGGGCCGCAATGTCGTCGACTGCTTCCATCATCGACGCGTGGTCGTCGTACACCGCATTCACAAAGCCGCGGTCGAGCGCCTCCTCAGCGCCCATGCGGCGACCGGTGAACGCCAGCTCCCGCACGATGCCTTCGGGCACCAGCTTGGGCATGCGCTGGAGCGTTCCCACATCGGCGGTCATGCCGATGTTGATCTCCTGAATCGAGAAGAACGCATCCTGGGTGGCGTAGCGCAGGTCGCAGGCTGAGACCATGTCGACACCGCCGCCGACGCACGCACCCTGGACGGCGGCGATGACCGGCAGCCGGCTCTGCTCGAAGGCGTTGAAGGTCTGCTGCGCACGCAATGCGGTGTTGCGGATCAGCGCGCGTGTGCGGCTGCTGTGCCCGCCGCCGAGGCCGCCGGACGGATCCTCGAAGCCGCCGAACACCGCGAGGTCCATGCCCGAGCAGAAATGGCGGCCGATCGCTGACAGCACGACGACCCGCGCGTCGGTGCCAGACGAGATCTCGTCGGTGATCTGGGGCAGCTCCCGCCAGAACTCCAAGATCATCGAGTTGGCCTTCTCGGGGCGCTTCATGACCAAGCTGGCGACCTGGTCGCGCACCTCCACGTCGAAGCAGGTGTAGTCGGATCCGGTCATCGGCTCGTCCCTTCCGTCTCGCAAGTCCGCACAAGTCAAGCGCGTGAACGACGACGCTGCTCCGACGGCACACGCCCGGCCTGGTTCCCGATGTCCTGGGACCCCTCTGCGCGTCGGGATCGAGGCGCCAGCTCAGCGCTAGGGTCCGCGGCGGCGGCGACAGGGACAGGGACAGGAGGGACGATGTACGACGAGACTGCCGCGGAGGCTCCACTCGCGGGCATCCGTGTCGTCGAGATGACGATGTACGTGCAGGGCCCCACAAGCGGTCTCACCCTGGCCTCGCTCGGTGCCGACGTCATCAAGATCGAGCAAGTCGGCCAGGCCGACTACATGCGCAGCTTCACCAGCCTGTTCGGGGTGAGCTTCGACGAGCGCGGTCAGGACTGGCTCTACGGGTCGCTCAACCGGAACAAGCGGTCCTTGGTGCTCGACATCGCCTCCGAGCAGGGGCGCCCGGTCTTCGAGCGCCTGATCGGCGAGGCCGATGCTTTCATCACGAACCTGCGAGCTGAGGGCCTCGCCCGCTACGGCGCGGATCCCGACACGCTGGCCCAGCTCAACCCGAAGCTGGTGTACTGCCGGGGCGGCGGGTTCGGGCTGCGAGGCGAGTTGGCCGAAGATCTCTGCCAGGACACGGTCGGCATGGCGCACGCCGGGTTCATGGACGCGATCGCGCCGACCGACGAACCGACCTACCCACCGGGAGCGTTGAGCGACATCCTGACGGGCTCCAACATGGCCTCGGCGGTGATGGCGGGGCTGATCAAGCGTGCGCGCACCGGGAAGGGCTGCGTAGTGGGCACGTCGCAGACCCAAGCGCTGCTGTGGCTGACCAGCCAGGCCGTGGGCGTCGCCGCAAACGTCGGCCAGCGCATGGATCGCTTCGACGTCACCGGAGCCTGGAACCCGCTGTTCACGGTGTACGAGACAGCAGACGGCTGGATTGCGATTGCCGTCCTGCAGGAAGCGCAGTGGCAAGGACTGGCCCCGGCCGTCGGCATCGAGTCGTGGCTGGACGATCCCCGTTTCACGACCTTTACCGATGTGATCGCCAACCGTGCCGAATTCACCCCGCTGTTCGCCGAGCACATGAAGACCGGCACCACCGAGACGTGGTGGCGGGCGATCCGCGGATGCGGGGCATGGGTGTCTCCGGTGAACCGCGTGGAGGACCTCGCTGGCAACCCCGACATCCTGGCCAACGAGTACCTCGTGAGGTTCGACGACGGGTTCATCGGCCCGCCGGCCATGTTCGACGTCGATGAGCACCGCGGCACACGCGGCAGCACCGCCGGCTACGGCGAGCACACCGACGAAATCCTCGCCGAACTGGGCTACAGCGACGACGAAGTTCTCGAACTCAAGATCGCAAACGCAGTCTGGTAGCTGAGGCTTGCTCCAGGCGTCGGCGCTAGAGCATCACTCCGAAGAGCAGCGCGGTCAGGCCGCACAGCAATGACACGCCTGCTCCCGCACCCCGCTTCGCCACGTTGTCGCCGGCGTTCTGATGCACCAGCGCGCCGACGCCGGAGATGAGCACCAGCAGCATCTTGATGCCGAGCAGCATCGACCAGCCCGAACTCGTCTCCTCGCTGGGAATGGCAAGCATCGACCACAGGCCGGTCACGACCGCGATGCCGAATGCCGGCCACGCCACCCGCGAGAACGCCTTTGCGGCAACCTTGCCGGAGCCCGGGTAGGCACGGCTGACGATGGGCACGACGGCGCCCACCACGATCTGGCCGCCGATCCACACCGTCACCGCCAGCACGTGCAGCACGACTCGGACGGTGTCGAGGTCAAACGTGACGACACGGCTCACTTCGCTGATTGCTGTCATGTGTGGTCTCGATTCTGGGTCAGGGCTGGGGGAGTTCGGGTCGCGGGAATACCACGGATGGAGCGTGTCGCGGTGTCAGGACCGGGCTTCGAGCAGGTCGGCCATGTTGTCGGCGTAGAAGCGATCGAGCACGTGGCCGTCGAATCCCTCGAGCGACGCGTTGAAGCGGCCCAACGGATTGCGGCCGCCCTCGATGTGGGGGTAGTCGCTCGAGAACAGGTACAGGTTTTCGTTGGAGTCGCGGATCATGGCGCCGACATCCTCGAACGGGTACGGCGTGAAGGCCATCTGCCGGGTGATCTGTTGCGACGGCGCATCACCCAGCGCAGCCAGATCCGGCTCGGATCGCTTCCAGATCTCGACGACCTGATCGAGCCGGCGCAGCATCTGGGGCACCCAGCCGGCGCCGAGTTCGATGACGCCGCCGCGCAGGTTCGGGTGGCGGGCCAGCACCCCGTCGAGCACCATCACGCCGACAAAGGTCTCCGCCGCTTGATGCAGCGCAACCATGTCTTTGCCGCGCACGTTCTCGCCGCCGCCGAGCCAATCGGTCGGCACCGGGCGGCCGGTGTCCATCCATTCGGGCTTGATCTGCAGCGGATTGCCGCCGACATGGAGGACGAACGGCACACCCGCCTCGGCCATCTGCGCCCAGACCGGATCGAGATCGGAATGCCCGGGTGACGCACCGCCGGCGGGGCGGTGGGGGACCCACATCGCGCCGAGCCCGAGATCGAGCGCGTGGGCCATCTCCGCTGCGGCCATCTGCGGATCGTCGAGCGGCAGCAGCGCCACGCCGATCAGCCGGTCGTCGCCGGCGCAGAACTCGGCCATGCCCCGGTTGTGCGCACGGGCGGCGCCATAGCGAATGTCGAGATCAGCGGTGGGATCGAACGCCACGCCGACGCTGAAGGTCGCGAACACGAACTGCTGGGCGAATCCGAGCAAGTCCAGCGCCGTGGAGCGCTCGGCAGCGTTGAAGGCACCCAGCGCCTGGTACCCCTTCGGCCCAGCAATCAGATCGTCTCCCAAAGCGGTGAGTTCTTCGACCGTTGCAGGGGAGTGAGCACGCTGCTTCGCCGCCAGCTCCATATCGTCGGTGAGGCGACCGCCGTTGGCAAAGTCGATGTCGGGCATGCGGTCCCGGATGCCCGGATCGGCATGTGCTCGCAGGAAGTCCGGCAGCTCCATGAGGTGGCTGTCGGCATCGAGATAGGTTCGGTTGCGCGCGTAGGACATGGTCGCAGACTAGTGAGCGGGCGCAGCGGGTCGCCGAGGCGGCTGGCGCTTGTAGCGACATGACCAGCGCCACGCTCAAATGACCGTCGGTAGCGTGGCGCGATGGCCGATTCTCAGGGGTCCCACCAACACTCCGGACCTCAGCGCACGTTCGAAGCGAAGGTGCTGACCGTCTCAGACGGTGTGATCGCGGGCACCCGTGAAGATCGAAGCGGCGAGGCACTCGAAGCAGCGTTGACTGCGGCGGCATACGAGGTGGTCGAACGCCGTGTCGTGGCCGACGGCATCGACACGGTGGCCGAGGCGCTGAACGACATGGCCGGCGGTTTCGCGGGCCTGATCGTCACCACTGGCGGCACCGGCTTCACCGAACGCGATCTCACCCCCGAAGGCACCCGTGCCGTGATCGAGCGCGAAGCGCCGGGGCTGGCCGAGGCAATGCGGCTCGTCAATCCCTTGGGCCGCCTGTCGCGCGGTGTCGCCGGCATCATCGGCCACGCGATCGTGCTCAACACGCCCGGGTCCACCAAGGGCTGCGTGGAGTGCTTCGAGGCCGTAGCCGACGTGGCGCCCCACGCGCTGGCCCTGCTGGCAGGCGAACGGCTCCACTGATGTGCCCGCACGGCCCGGCTCCACCAAGCGAGCCGGTGAGCCCGGTAGCGGACTCCGACGTCGCGCACATGGCGCGAGCTGTCGAATTGGGAGAGGGCGTTCGGGGCACGACCGCACCGAATCCGTGGGTGGGAGTCGTCCTCGTCACGGCCGACGGCACGGCCTTTGAGGGCGCGACCGAGCCGCCACCTGGAAGACATGCCGAGATCGTGGCGCTTGATGCGGCGCGCTCCGCGGGCGCGGACCCTGCGGGGGCGACGCTGTTCACGACGCTGGAGCCGTGCTCGCACACGGGCCGGACGCCCCCATGCGTGACAGCGGTCATCGAAGCCCGCATAGCTCGTGTCGTCGTCGGGATCACCGATCCTGATCCGCGGGTGTCGGGCCGCGGCCAAGCGCTGCTGATCGACGGCGGCATCGATGTCCATGAAGGGCTGTGTGCGCACGACGTCACGGCGTCGCTGGGGCCCTACCTGCACCAGCGCCGCACGGGCAGGCCCTGGGTGGTGCTCAAGCTGGCAGCGACCCTCGACGGGCGCAGCGGCGCACCCGACGGCACCTCGCAATGGATCACGTCACCACAAGCCCGCGCCGATGCCCACGCGCTGCGTGCCCGCTGCGACGCGGTGCTGGTGGGTGCTGGCACCGTGCGCGCCGACAACCCATCGCTCACTGTCCGGGACGCGCCGGGTACCGATCCACGTCGATTCGTGCTGGGCACGGCGCCCTTGGGAGCAAACATCCATCCCTGCACCGAGGTGGAAGGACCGCTGCCGGAGGTGCTGCAGGCGCTGGCCGCCCAAGGCGTCGTCGAACTGCTGGTGGAGGGTGGCGCTCACGTCGCGGGCGAGTTTCACCGGTTGGGTCTGGTCGACGAGTACGTCGTCTATCTCGCGCCGGCGCTCATGGGCGGCGATGACGGTCTGCCGTTGCTGGCGGGCGCAGGCGCAGCGAGCATCGATCAACTCTGGCGCGGCCAGGTCACCGGCGTGAGCCAGATGGGACCGGACCTGCGCGTCACGCTTCGACCGTTCACGTACCGCGAAGGGCCGTCCCCCGGTACCGTCGCTGCAGACGGGGTCGCCGAGCACCCGGCGAGCTGAGAACCGATCGGTTGGAAGGACGGGCGATGTACACAGGACTCGTCGAAGAGCTCGGCAGCTTCGCTGGCCGCGACGGCGAGCGGTACCGATTCCATGCCGACCTCGTGCTCTCCGATGCCGCCGTCGACGACTCGATCTCGGTGAATGGCTGCTGCCTGACCGTCGTCGAGATGGGCGACGGCTGGTGGGAGGCCGACGTCAGCGCAGAAACCGTCAAGCGCACTGCACTGGGCTCGCTGGCACAGGGCGATCCCGTGAATCTCGAGCGCTGCATGCGCTACGCCGACCGGCTCGGCGGTCATCTTGTGCAAGGCCACGTCGACGGCGTTGCGACCATCGTTCAACCCGCCCCCGACTTGCGCGTCGCCGTGTCGCCCACCGGCGGCCTGCGCCGGTACCTGGTGGAGAAGGGCTCGGTCACCCTCAACGGCATCAGCTTGACCTGCTTCGACATCACCGACGACGACGAGGGCGGATGCGAGTTCTCAGTGGCGCTCATCCCGCACACGATGGCCATGACGACCATGGGCACCGCACAGCGCGGCGACCTCGTCAACCTCGAGGTTGACGTGCTCGCCCGATACGTCGAGCGCCTGCTCGGGCAGAATGGTGCCGAAACCGACGATGAGTGAGCCCGCCGTGTCCGATCGCCCAGCAGCCGACGACGCATCTGCTGAGACGCCCTTTGCTGCAATTCCCGATGCGATCGCCGCCATCGGCCGGGGCGAGATCGTGGTGGTGGTCGACGACGAAGACCGCGAGAACGAAGGCGACCTCATCATGGCCGCCGAGCACGCCACGCCGGAGGCCATGGCGTTCTTCGTGCGGTACACCTCGGGCGTCATCTGCGCTCCCTTGATGGGGGAGCGGCTCGACGAACTGGCCCTGCCGCTCATGGTCACCGTCAACACCGAGTCGATGCGCACGGCGTACACGGTCACCGTGGACGCCTCCGAAGGCACCACGACGGGCATCTCCGCGGCCGATCGGGCGCTGACGCTCAATCGCCTCGCCGATCCCAAGTCGGTACCAAACGACTTCAACCGCCCCGGCCACGTGCTGCCGTTGCGCTACCGCCCCGGTGGTGTGCTCAAGCGGGCCGGCCACACCGAAGCAGCCGTCGACCTCGCCCGCCTCGCGGGCTGCCATCCCGCCGGCGTGCTGTGCGAGGTGGTCAACGACAACGGCACCATGGCCCGACTGCCGGATCTTGTCGAATTCTGCGAGCGACACGATCTGATGCTGATCTCCATCGCCGATCTCATCCGCTACCGGCGTGCCAACGAGCGACTGGTGGATCCCATTTCGGCAGCGCGCATCCCGACGATCTACGGCGAGTTCACCGCCCATGTCTTCCGGGACTTCGACGACACCGAGCACCTGGCGCTGAGTCACGGCAACGTGATGGGCGCCGGGCCGGTGCTCGTGCGGGTGCACAGCGAGTGCCTGACCGGCGACATCCTGGCCTCGATGCGCTGCGACTGCGGCGCCCAGCTGCATTTTGCGCTCGAAGCCATCGCCGAGGCAGGCGCCGGTGTGCTGGTGTACTTGCGCGGACACGAAGGCCGAGGCATCGGCATCGGCCACAAGATGGCGGCGTACTCGCTGCAAGACCAAGGCCGCGACACCGTCGACGCCAATCTGGAGCTCGGCCTGCCGGTGGACAGCCGGGAGTACGGCATCGGCGCCCAGATCCTGGTGGAGCTCGGTGTGCAGAAGATGCGGCTCATGACGAACAACCCGAACAAGATCGGCGGCTTGGCCGGCTACGGGCTCGAGATCGTCGAGCGGGTGCCGACGGCGCTGCCGCCCAACCTGCACAACAAGGCCTACTTGCGCACCAAGAAGATGCGCTTGGGTCACCTGATCGACGACGACATCATCGACGGCTGACTTCTCGGAGGCGACTGATGCTCGGTGCTGCTCTCGGCAATCGGCGGCGCGAGCAAGGGTTGTCGTCGTTGGAGTGGCTGCTGCTGGCGGCGGCGTCTGCTGCGTTCGTGGCGACGGCGGTGGTGGTGGTGCAGTCGGTGGTGCGCGACGTCGGCATCGACGCGGGCGGCTTCAGCGCCCGTTTCCGGGCTGCGCGTGTCGCGGCGGACGCGGTCACGCGGGAGTGGCGAGCCCATCATCCCGCAACTCAGCATGAGGCCGACATGCTGAATCGGCGCTACGGCGAGCGTTGTGCCCGCCTGGGGATCACGTTCGCCGACACCGAAGCGTCGCCGCTATGGAAGCCGGGCGTGCTGGGGGCGGGGGGCGGCTGGTTCGAGGCGCACAAGCTGCCAGTGTGCAGCGTGCGGAATGTCCGCGGCGAGCGTGAGCGTTTCCGCCCGTCCCAGACGATCCTCGATGAGTCCTCATCGGGTGTGCTGAGTCGGCTTCAGATGGAGTGACGCGAGGTCAGCTTCTGCGTCTGCAGAAGGCTTGGGGCTTGCCGCTGGCGGGGGCCTCGATATCTGCCTTGTTCAATTCGGTGACCGTGGGCTGTGTGGCGCCGGTGGCGCCGGTCGGCTTCTTGAAGATAGCTTCCACGTCGAGGTTGGTGTCGCTGTAAAGGATTTCGAGGCGTTCGCAGCGGGCGGTGAAGTAGAGCTCCCATCGCTGCCAAGTGTTGTGGCGGGCGTCGTCGGGCGATGCGGTGCGGGCTTCGCGGATGACGGTGTCGGCTGCGACGTTGGCGGCAGTTGCGCGTGCGCTGCTGCCGCCGAGTTGCTCGGCCGTGTCGTCGACGACGTTCTGGACGAGCACGACGGCGAGCGCAGCCAGTCCGGCGACGGCGGCGACGATGAGCAGCCATTCCAAGGTGGTGAGTCCGGCTTCGTCTCGCTGCGTGCGAAGTCGGGCAGTGGTGGGGTAAGTCACGGGGGTGTTCCTTTGGTCGGTTTGCGGGCGTGTCATGGGATCGGTCCGGTGGCGGTGAGCCGTGTCGCGAGCACGAGCGCTGCTCCGAGCGCGAGCGCCGGTGCGCAGCGCACGGGTGCGTTTCGGCCTCTGCGCAGTGCGGCGGCGATGGCTTGGGGCCATGCGGCGATCGCTCCGGCCGCCAGTGCCCACCACGGCCACGCGGGTCCCCACCAGCTCAGCAGCAGGCTGTTGACGATGATGAGGCGGATGTCGCCGTAGCCGATGGCCTCCGGGCGGGCTCGGTAGGCGAGCTCGGCGGTCGCGACCACCGCGGCCATGCCGGCCAGCGTGCGCAGGCCGCGGCCAGGCTCGCCGAGCGCGATGGCCGAGCATCCGAGCAGCACGCCGACCGCGATGCCCGCGGCCCAGCATGACCGGCGGCTGACGATGGCGCGGCGCAGGTCTGTCCATGTTGCGTGCGCAGCGAGCAGCGACCAGACCCCGGCGGCGGCCCACACTGCGGCGGCGGCGTTCACGGGCCAGCGCTCTCGTCGTGGGGCGCGTTGCCCTCTTCGCCGGGCTCGAGGGGATGGGCGAGCACCGCAACGTGGGCTCCGTGGCCGTGCAGTGTGCGGGTGCCGAACAGTCCGTGGACAGGGGCCGTGGCGCCGTCGGTGAGGCAGGTCACATGGGTGGTGACGATCAGCACTCGCTGGGCGACGCCTGCCGCGGACTGAGCGGCGGTCACCTCCGCCGCGGCCTCGGTGACGAGTCGGGTGCGTCCGGGTGCAGGCCCCGGTTCATCCATGCAGAGGTAGTCGAGACCGGGCCGGGCACCGATGACGGCTTCGGCCATGAATTCGCGGCGCGCCGCGCTGTTCGGGTCCTCGGCAGGCTCGCCGTCTGCGGCTGAGTCTGTCCGCCGGTCGTTGCAGCACAGCGCGGCGGCGACCGCGGCTTCTTGCGCAGCGAGGCTCGTGACGAGATCGGCGCGGGCGCTGCGTCCCGCCCACAAGATGAACAGCACCCCCAGGGCGAGCATCGGCGTCAGCGCCATCAGCTCCAGCGACGACGTCGAACCGTGGTCGCCGCGGCCCGTTCGGCGTCGCTGCCCCGACTCGGACCCGGTGTCGCCCAGCCGGCGTTCTCGCCGAAGACGGGCCGGTGTCATCAATCGCATTGGGCTGCTCAACTGCCGAAAGCCGTGCGGGTAGGGAGCGATTCGGCGAACTGTCTCGCCGTGGCGCCGCCTCGAGGGCGCGCATGGAGCGGTTCGAGGTCGAGCAGACTGCCGCAGGCCGGATCGGCAATGGTGCCCGCACTGGCGGTGACGCGAGTCGTCCCGACGGTCTCTGCAGCGATCCTCAAGCCGCGTGGCCACACCTGCGAGGCGGCCCAGTCGGCAGTTGCCCAGTCGGCGGCTAGCCCGAGATGGACGGCGTCGGTGACGAGGGTTCGGCCTCCTGCTCGGCACGGCAGACTGACAGGGTGATCGCCGTAGGAATTGGTCGCAGCTGTGTATGCGCTGCTGTAGAAGCCGGTGAGCGTGTTGCCGTCGAAACCCCGTGCGGACAGGCCTGCGAGCAGGGACTCTGTGAGTGCTTCGCAGGCAGGCCGCAGTTCGGATTCCAGCGCCGCGAGCCGGTCGTGCGGGGTGCCCTCTGTGGGCGGGGCACAGGTGCTGAAGAACCAGCCGACGTCTCCGTGGGCACGTCCTTGGGCATCGCGCCACACGACAGCGAGCGACGCAAGGTTTTCTGCCGCGACATCGACCGCCGATTCGGCTGCGAGCCGTCGCGGCGCCGCGGCGGCAACCACTGCGGCGAGCACGAAGACCGGCACCATCAGCACCACCAGCAGCGTCACGGCGCCACCGGTCTCGTCACGGCCGCGCCGTGTGCGCGGCGCCGGTCGAGCGCAGGCGATCATCGGCGGGTTCCTGGCGCTCGCAGCGATGAGCGCGGCGAACTGCTGCCGCTGCTGATCCTGTGGCCCCCGATGTTGGTGCTGCTGCTGATCCTCGCAGCCCACGCGTTCTTGGTCACGGGGGCGAGGGCGCAGGCTGACGCGGCGGCCTCTGCGGGCCTGCGCGCCGCATGGGAGGCGGCTGGCGACATCGGATTGGCGTACGCCGACGACGGCAGCCCGTACGTCGGCGCCGAACCGCACCCGCGTGCTTCGGTGATGTCGGCCGCAGCGCACGATGCGGTCGCGCGGACGGCATCGGGCAGTGCCCCAGGGTGGCGATGGTGGACGCCCGGTGCGGTGACGGTGCGCAGCGATTGGTGCCACGGCGGTGCCAGCGCGGGTTTGCGGCCGGGCCCGGGCGAGCCGGGCTGGCTGCGCGTGGTCGTGTCGGGCGATGTGTTCGGGCCGTTCAGCGCCCTGTGGCCAGGCCGCCTCGACCAGGTCCATGCGGCGGCGGCGGGCCCAGCCGTGCTGGTGCCGCCAGCGGCCGATTCGACGGGCGTCGACGGCGAGCTGCTGCGGTCGGTGCCCACCGAACTTCCCGAGTGCTGAGCGGCGGTCATGGCGCGCGATGGCCGATCTGGCACACCCAGCGCCCGTCGGTGAGCGTCGGCGCGCCAGCGTCGTCATCAGGAGGTGCCAGCGCGGTCTCGACTGTCGGAGCCGTTATGACAGGTTCTCGGGTTGTCCCCGAATCGGCCGTGATCGGCGGCGGCTCGATGTCAGCCGCGGTGGTCGGCGCGAGAGCAGGAATGTCGACCCCCACGGCCAGCCAAGCCCAGTCGGCGTCGCGGACGACATCGGGGAAGGCGGCTTCCAGCGCCGCGCATCGCCGGGAGAGTGCGGCGAGCCGTGCTTGGGCAGCTGCTGTGCGTTCGGAGTTGCCTGAAGCGTGCTGCAAGGCGATCAGCGCTGCGATCGCATCGTCGGAGATGCGGGCAGCGGCGACGCCGGCGTCGATGAGCCTCGTGTCGGCGCTGTCGTCGACTGAAGCCGCTTCGTCGATGAGAGCCTGGAACCCGATGGCCATGGCAGCGGCGAATCCGCCCGCGGCTGCGACGACGAGCAGCCATTCGAGGGTCACGAGGCCTGCGAGGCTGCGTTTGGGAACGCCGTGAGACTCATCGCAGAGTGCGGCGCGGCCCGCGTCGGCGGCTTCGG
>LXNI01000465.1_pt1 | contig 46266 bp, 45 predicted proteins | sample 809091 | NCBI WGS metagenome assembly LXNI01 (sample SAMN04870527, study PRJNA318959) | sponge metagenome | biome: 01000161; feature: marine sponge reef; material: water | host: Sarcotragus foetidus | place: Greece: Milos, Mediterranean Sea | collected 2013-05-29 | depth 5-7 m
CCGAGCGATTCCTTCCCCCGCTTCAGCGGGGGAAGTGCCGGCGCGAAGCGGAGGCGATGGGGGTGCGGTTCCGTTCCGACGACAGTTGCCTTACGGCAATGCGCGGTTTGCGCTGTGCCACCTTCACCTGGCCCCCCCTCTGAAGAGGAGGAGGTATCGGACCGTGCATTTTTCTCCGAATTTGCTCCTGCGGTAGGAATTTCCGGCTAATCGCCGTCCAGCGCTTCGTTGATTGTCGCGTCGTCGCCGAACTGGCTTATCTGGTCCTCGTAGTCCTGGTTTTCCGCCCGCATCTGCAGGACGTGCCAGCCGAGCCAGAGCACGACGCCGATGATTGCGAAGGCGACTTCCGCGCCCTGGAAGGGGTAGATGGCGCCGACATCCTTCAGGTCGACCGCCCAGCTCTCGATGCCTGTCGTAGACATGCTTCACTCTCCTTTCTGGCTTCCGGCCCGCCGGCGCCGGAGCGCCGGCGGATACCGGAAGCGAATGGGGTCAATACCGGACGGTCAGGCGGCCGCCTGTTTCTCCGTCGCGCGGACATCGGCCGCTGCCGCCTGCTCGTCCCGGCTGGTCGCAAAGTCGAGACCCAGCAGTTCGACCTTTTTCGGAATTCGCAGCAAGCCGGCCGCTGCCAGGATCTTGGCGACGATCCAGCCCGGAATGAAACCGAGCACGACGAACATGATGATCGCGCCGGCGAACTGGCCGAGCGGATTGATCGTGGCGTAGCCTTCGTAGGGCGAACTCGGGTGCCCCCAGAGGACGAAGCCGCAGATCACCAGGCCGATGAAACCGGCATAGCCGTGGACCGCCACAGCGCCGACCGCATCGTCGATCTTGAACTTCCGCTCCACCCAGTAGTGCAGCTTGTAGGCGCACCAGGTGCCGAAGCCGGCGATGATCATGGCATGGATCGGATGGTACAGATCGTTGCCCGCCGAGGCCGTGATGATGCCGGCGAGGCCGCCGGAATAGGTCCAGAAGGCGTTGCCCTTGGACACGAGGTAGCCGACCAGCAGGCCGCCGGAGAGCGACATCAGGAAATTCACCGTGATCGCGCCGAGCGTCGTCGGCGTCAGGTAAATCGTCGTCGCCGTCCAGGTGTCGCCCTTGATCTGGCCGTCGATTCCCTCCGGACCGATCAGCGGAACGTTGCACGCCACGTAGAATCCCCAGAAGCCGGCATAAATGAAGAACAGGCCGAGGCAGACCATCCACGGGTTATGCGGATTGATGTCCCGCGGCGTGCCGTCCTTGGCGAATTTGCCGAGCCGCGGACCGAGCACGACGAGAATGCCGAGCGCGAAGCCGCCTGCAATCGCATGGATCACGCCGGAGGCGTAGGCGTCGTGATAGCCCAGCAGCTGTACCATCCAGCCGCCGTAGTGCCAGCCCCAGGCCGCGTCGATGATCCAGGCGACCGATCCGATCACGACCGCGAGGATCCAGAACGCGCCGGAGTTGATCCGCTCTATGACGGAACCCGAGACGATGGAGGCCGCAGTCCACGAGAACAGCAGGAACGCCGCCCAGAACACGCCGGTTATGCGGTCGCCGGTATTCGGGCCCATGGTCTCCGACCAGGGCGTGTTGGGCGCCGCGTCTCCGAGCAGGAGCCCGCCGGTGATCCAGGGTCCGTTCGGCATGGCCCAGTAGAGCCACCAGCCGAAGAAGAAGAAGGTGATGGTGACCAGCGGGATCAGCATCGTGTTCTTCATCAGCGTGTGCATGTGGTTGCGCCGCCGGCTCGCGCCGACTTCGTACATGCAAAAGCCGATATGAATGAAAAACATCAACGGTATGGTCGCCCAGTAATAGAACTCGGTGAACACCGTTGTAATGGCATTAAGGTTGCCTTCCATGGCTTTGGCTCCCCAGACACTCGAACGGTTGTGGCATTGCGCCGGGCCGGAACGGTCGTCCAGCATCACCGGTCGCGACCAAATCGTCGCCGGCCGGCACCTGTCCGCGCCGGTGCAGCATGGCGCTTTATGCAAAATAGTTCAATGATTTTAGATGCATGTGCAAATAATTGGTCGGAATTGGTCTGGCGCGCGGTCGAAAATCACATCGATTACTGCGTTTCGAGGCGGTCGCGCGACGGCGCCCGCCCAAAGCGTTTGCCGAAGGCCGTGGCGAAATGGGCGGCGCCGGAAAAACCGGTCGCGAGTGCGATTTCGAGGATCGGCAGGTCGGTCTGGCGCAGCAGTTCGCGGGATTTGTCGAGCCGCAGATCCCGGTAGAACGACCCGGCGCTGCGGTCGAGCCCGGCGCGAAACTGCCGGTTCAGCTGCCGGACGCTCACGCCCACGACTTCGGCAAGGTCGGCAAGCGGCAGCGGATCGGCAATGTGGTTCTCCATCGCCTCGATAGCGGCCAGCACGGCGGGCCGGTTGGTGCCGTAGCGTTGCGCCAGGCCGGCGCGCTGCGGGCCGCCGGCCGGCCGCACGTCGGTATGCATGAACCAGTCGCTCACGCTGCGTGCGAAATCCGGGCCGTGATGTTCGGCGATCAGCGCGTGCATCATGTCGAGCGGCGCCGTCCCGCCGGCGCAGGTCATGCGGTCCCGGTCCACGACATAGAGGGTCCGCTCCAGGAGCAGGCCGGGGTAGCGCTCGGCCAGGGCGGCGGCGTGCTCCCAGTGAACCGTCATTCGGCGGTTCGCCATGACGCCGGCATTGGCCAGGATCGCAGGCCCGCCCGAAACGCCGCCCAGCGTGCGGCCGTGCCGGGCCTGCCGGCGCAGCCATTGCAGCGTGAAGCCGTCCCGAAATCCGACCGGATCGCCGCCGGCGACAACCAGTATGAGATCGAAGGGGCCGTTCGCGTCGTCGAGGCGGCCGACCGCCACCGAAGCGGCGGACGAGCTGTTCACCGTCGCGGCGGACCGCCGGCCGGCGGCAAAACAGGCGATATCGTATATCCGCTTCCCGGCCAGGAGGTTGGCCGCCCGCAGGGGCTCAGTTGCGGCGGCGAAAGACATCAGCGCGAAGCCCTCAACAAGGACGAACGCAATGCGGCGGGCAGGGATGGGCGGCTCGATCATGTCCCGAAAATTAAATTATCCGTCCAGGAATAAAAAGCACGAACACGGGAAACAGCGCATTTATCGGCCGTTCGCCTGAGGACGCCATGCGCTACTCCGCTCTGCAAATCCTGAAGCAAGGCCTGACCGGCAACCGCGGCTGGAAGCCGGTCTGGCGCGAGCCTGAGCCGAAGCGGCGCTACGACGTCATCGTCGTGGGCGGCGGCGGGCACGGCCTCGCCACGGCCTACTATCTCGCCACGGTGCATGGCCTGACGGATGTCGCCGTGTTGGAAAAGGGCTGGCTCGGTTCCGGTAATGTCGGGCGCAACACGACGATCGTCCGCTCCAACTACCTGCTGCCGGGCAACGAGCCCTTCTACGAACTCTCGATGAAGCTGTGGGAAGGGCTGGAGCAGGATTTCAACTACAACGCGATGGTCTCGCAGCGCGGGATCGTCAACCTTTACCACAGCGACGCACAGCGCGACGCCGCCGCCCGGCGCGCCAACGCCATGATCCTGGCCGGGGCAGACGGCGTATTGCTCGACCGCGAAGCGCTGGAAAGGAAATGCCCCTACCTGGACTTCGATAACGAGCGCTTCCCGATCAAGGGCGGCCTGTACCAGCCGCGCGGCGGCACGGTGCGCCACGATGCGGTCGCCTGGGGCTATGCCCGCGGCGCCGACCGGCGCGGCGTCGACCTGATCCAAAATCGCGAAGTGACCGGCTTCGACATCCGCAACGGCGTCTGTCACGGCGTCGAGACGAACCGGGGAACCATCGGCGCCGACAGGGTCGCCGTCTGCGTCGCTGGCTCGTCCGGAAAAGTGATGGGCTATGCCGGCCTGCGCCTGCCGATCGAAAGCCATGTCCTGCAGGCATTCGTCACCGAAGGGCTGAAACCGGCGGTCCCCGGAGTCATCACCTACGGCGCCGGGCACTTCTATGTCAGCCAGTCCGACAAGGGCGGGCTGGTCTTCGGCGGCGATATCGACGGCTACAATTCCTACGCCCAGCGCGGCAACCTGCCGACCCTGGAGGATGTCTGCGAGGGCGGCATGGCGCTGATGCCGATGATCGGCCGGGCGCGGGTGCTGCGCATCTGGGGCGGCCTGGTCGACATGTCGATGGACGGTTCGCCCTTCATCGACCGGACCTCAGTGGACGGGCTGTTCTTCAACGGCGGCTGGAACTACGGCGGCTTCAAGGCGACCCCGGCGAGCGGCTATTGCTACGCCCACCTGATCGCAACTGGCGAACCGCACCCGGTTGCTAAGGAAATGCGGCTGGACCGGTTCGAGCGCGGCGGTGCGATCGACGAAAAGGGCGTCGGCGCCCAGCCGAACCTGCACTAGGAAAGGGCGAGCTTCGTGCGCACCGCACTGACATCCGAAGACAGGGAATTGATCCGGGACTGGCCGCTCGGATTTGTCGCCAGCGCCGACGCCGAGGGCCGCCCCAACCTGTCGCCGAAAGGGACCTTCATCGTCTGTGACGACACCACGATCGCCTTTGCCGAGATGCGGTCGCCGAATACGGTGCGCAATCTTGCGGTTCGTGCCGACGTCGCCGTCAATTTCGTCGATGTCCTGACCCGCAAGGGCCTTGTCGTGCAGGGAACGGCGCGCACCGTCGCCAAAGGCGAGCCCGGGTACGGCGAGCTATTGCCGCCATTCCTGGATATCTGGGGCGAGAGTCTGGAGGCTTTGTTCAACGGTATCGTCGTCATCGATATCTCGGCCTGCCGCGCGATACGGAGCCCCGCCTACGAGGCCGGCGCGACGGAAGCCGGGCTGCGCAACGACTGGAAGGAACGGATCGAAGCGATCTACGAAAGGCAAGTCAATGGCTAGCGCCGCCGGCCGGACTTGCGGGACAGGGCAGCCGAAGGACGGAGCGGCGGGATGCTGATCGACCATCCGCTCCTCGGCCCGCGCGACGCGCAGGAATTCGTCATTCTCGGCGACGCGTCGCTGATCGACCGGCCCGACTGGCAGGCCGAGGACGCAGCGCAGCAATTCCACGACTATCAGCATCTGCGGGACAACCCGGCCGGCGAGCATCGGGAACTGTGGTTCCACGAGCAGGGCGACCGCTCCTGGCTGGTCGTGACCCGCAACACGCAGACCCACGAGGTTCTCAAGGTTGAACTGGCGCGCGATGTCGCCATAGCGCGGGGGCGGGACCGGTGAGCGGCCCGTTCCGCCTCGACGGCGGCGCCATCGACCGGAGCCGCAGCCTGGAATTCCGGTTCGACGGCCGCTCTATGACCGGCCATCCGGGCGATACGCTGGCCTCGGCATTGCTTGCCAACGGGGTCCGGCTGGTCGGGCGGAGTTTCAAGTATCACAGGCCGCGGGGCATTTTCACCGCTGGCTCGGAGGAGCCCAGCGCGCTGGTCGAACTGCGCAGCGGCGCGCACCGGGAGCCGAACACGCGGGCGACCGTCGCCGAGCTGTTCGACGGGATGGAAGCCTTCAGCCAGAACTATCGCGGCTCGCTGCGTTGCGATCTGCTGGCGGCGAACGACCTGCTCGCGCCCTTCCTGTCGGCCGGCTTCTACTACAAGACCTTCATGTGGCCGAAATCCTTCTGGGAGAGGGTGTACGAGCCGGCCATCCGGGCTTCGGCCGGGTTGGGCCGCCTGTCCGGCGAGGCCGACCCGGACAGCTACGACAAGGGCTTCCTGCATTGCGACCTGCTGGTCGTCGGCGCAGGCCCGGCCGGGCTGGCCGCCGCGCTCGCTGCCGGGCGCAGCGGCGCGCGGGTCATCTTGGCCGATGAGGATTTTGTCATGGGCGGGCGGCTCAACGCCGAGACCCAAGAAGTGAATGGTCGGACCGGCGCGGACTGGGCCGCCGAGGCCGTGCGCGAACTGGCGTCCATGGACCGGGTCCGTCTCCTCCTGCGGACCACGGTCGTCGGCGCCTGGGACCACGGCGTCTACAGTGCGCTGGAGCGCCGGACCGACCATCTGGCCGAGAGCAACGGCAAACCGCGCCAGGTCTTGTGGCGGATCTACAGCAAGCGGGCGATCCTCACCGCCGGCGCGACCGAGCGGCCGATCGCCTTCGGCGGCAACGACCGGCCCGGCGTCATGCTGGCCGGCGCGGTGCGGGCCTACGCCAACCGGTTCGCGGTCGGCGCCGGGCGGCGGGTCGGCGTGTTCACCAACAATGACGACGGCTGGCGCACCGCGGCCGATCTCGTGGCAAAGGGCGTCGAAGTTGTGGCGGTGATCGACGTGCGCGACCGCGAACCGCTCGCCGATGTCCCCGGCGCCCGGATCCTGATGGGCGGAGGGGTGACGGCAACCTGGGGCCGGCGCGGCCTGAAGGGCGTCGAACTGGCGTCGGGCGAGCGGATGGCGCTGGACTGCCTCGCGGTGTCCGGCGGCTGGAACCCGAACGTCCATCTGACCTGCCATCATGGCGGCCGGCCGTTCTGGCGTCCGGAGATCGCCGCCTTCGTCCCCGGCGGCAGCCTGCCGAGGGGTATGACCGTCGCCGGCGCCACCAACGGGAATTTCTCGACCGCAGCCGCGCTGGACGACGGGCACGGCGCGGCCGTCGCGATGCTGGACGATCTCGGATTTTCCACCGCCGCAGGCGAGGTGCCGACCGCCAGCGACGAAGCGGCCGGGGTTTCGGCATTTTGGCACGTCAAGGAGAGCCGCGGCCGGGCCTGGCTCGACCTGCAGAACGACGTGACGGTCAAGGACGTCGTGCAGGCGCACCGCGAGGGCTTCCGCTCGGTCGAGCATCTCAAGCGTTACACGACGCTCGGCATGGCGACCGACCAGGGCAAGACGGCCAATGTAGGCGCGCTCGCCATCATGGCCGAGCAGACCGGCCGGACCATCGCCGAGACCGGCACGACCGTGTTCCGCCCGCCTTACACGCCGACGCCGATCGCCGCCTTCGCCGGGCGCTCGCGCGGCAGGGAATTCCGGCCGACCCGCCTGACCCCGAGCCACCACTGGGCAGCGGAGCGGGGCGCCGTCTTTGTCGAGGCCGGCATGTGGCTGCGTGCCCAGTGGTTCCCGCGGCCGGGCGAGACCCACTGGCGGCAGTCGGTCGACCGGGAAGTGTTGCAGACCCGCGGCTCGGTCGGCATCTGCGATGTCACCACCCTGGGCAAGATCGATATCCAGGGCCGCGACGCGGCGGAATTCCTGAACAAGGTCTACGCCAACGGCTTCGCCAAGCTGGCGGTCGGCAAGGTGCGCTACGGCCTGATGCTGCGCGAGGACGGCATCGCCTATGACGACGGTACGACGGCGCGGCTCGGCGAGCACCATTTCGTCATGACGACGACGACGGCGAACGCCGTTCTTGTGTTCCGCAACATGGAGTTTGCCCGCCAGTGCCTGTGGCCGGGGCTCGATGTCCACCTGATTTCCGCGACCGAGCAATGGGCGCAGTTCGCAGTCGCCGGACCGAATTCGCGCAAGCTGCTGCGCAAGATCGTCGATCCGGCGCACGACATCTCCAACGAGGCGTTCCCCTTCATGGCCTGTGGCGAGATCGGCGTGTGCGGCGGCACGCCGGGGCGGCTGTTCCGCATCTCCTTCTCGGGCGAGCTGGCCTACGAGATCGCCGTGCCGGCGCGCTACGGCGAATCCCTGATGGCGGCGCTGATGGCGGCGGGCGAGGAATTCGACGCGGTCGCCTACGGCACCGAGGCGCTGGGCGTCATGCGGGTCGAGAAGGGCCACGCGGCCGGCCCGGAGCTGATCGGCCAGACGACGGCGCGGATGCTCGGTATGCAGCGCATGGTGTCGAAGAAGAAGGACTGCATCGGCAACATCCTGTCCGAACGGCCGGAGATGAACCGGGAGGACGGACTGGAGCTGATGGGATTCCGGCCGGTTGACCGGTCGCAGGAACTTGCGGCCGGTGCGCATTTCCTCGTGCCAGGCGCCGAAGCCACGATGGCGAACGACGAGGGCTGGTTGACATCCGTCGCCTGGTCGCCGGAGCTCGGCCACGCGATCGGCCTCGGCTTCATCCGCAAGGGCCACGCCCGGATCGGCGAAACGGTGCGCGCCTGGGACGGCGCACGCGGCCGGGACGTGCCGGTCGAGATCGTCTCCGCCCACTTCCTCGATCCGGACGGGGAGCGGCTCCGTGGCTGAATTTGCACTGACGGCCTGCACGCCGCTTGGCGGCTACGCCGAAACCTTCGGCGGCGTTTCACTAGCCGAGGAGGCTGGCCTGGCGCTTGTGTCGGCAGCCGTGCCGCTGGGCGGTGACGACGCCTTCGCCGCGGCGCTTGCGTCGGGCCTGGGCGCGGCGCGGCCGGCGACCGGCGCTTCGGCTCCCGGCGAAAGGTACGGCGCGCGCCTGCTCGGCATGCAGCCGGACCAGCTGTTCATCCTGTTCGAGGCGCCGGACCCGGACCGGGCGGCCGAAACCGTTGCAGAGGCGCTCGGCCCCGCTGCCTACGTCACCGACCAGTCGGACAGCTGGGCCACGCTTCGTATATGGGGCACGGGCGCGCGGGCGGCGCTGGAGCGCATCTGCATGCTCGACCTCGACGACGCGGCCTTCCCCGAAGGCCGGGTGGCGCGCACCGTCATGGAGCATCTCGCGGTCATCGTCCTGCGCGACGGCCCGAACAGTTTCCTGCTGATGAGCCCGCGCTCCTCCGCCCGCTCCTTCCTGCACGCGGTGGAGGTATCGATCGGGAATACGACGGGGTAGGGTAGATCCGTTTCGGTTGGAATCGTAACGGTTTGTACGGTGGCATGGCGCCCCTCGATACGGCGCTGGCGCTCCTACTCGGGATGAGGAAATTATTTGTTACCCCATCCGCGCCCTCACCCTGAGTAGCCGCGAAGCGGCGTATCGAAGGGCGGACATTTGCCGGGGCCGGCCCGGACGGCGCCGCCCGAATGCGATTGTGCCGGCGGGGCTGCCGACCTACACTTTCCGGTTACTGCATGCTCCGAAACGAGGGAGGGTTTCATGGGAGTTTCGAAAGAAGCGGCACTGGATTTCTACCATGCCTGCGAAGCCGGCAAGGGCTGGTCGGGCTGCGCCGAATTCTGTCATCCCGACGCCGGGTTTTCCGCCCAGGCCGGCGCGCTTGCGGATATGAAAACCCTCGAAGAATATTGCGACTGGATGGCGGGCGTCGTGACGATCATGCCCGACGCGAGTTACGACCTCAAATCGGCCGGGGCGGACGATGCGAACGGCAATGTCACGATTTACGGCGTTTTTCACGGCACGCACACTGCCGATGGCGGCCCGGTTCCCCCGACCGGCAAGAAGACCGAATCAGACTATGTCTACGTCGCCGACATGCGCGACGGCAAAGTCGCCCATCTGACCAAGATCTGGAACGACGGCTGGGCGTTCGGCCAGCTTGGGTGGGCGTAGCCGCTATTCGTGCGACCGGGTGCCGGGCTGCATCGTCGCTCCCGACTCGACTGCGGCGCTGTAGCGGTCGGTCGCCGCGGTAACGGAGAGTGGGTTTGCCGTCGTGCCGCGCGGCGGCGGCATGTCCTACACCGGGGGATATGCGCCGTCAGCGGACGGCTGCGTCCTGTTCGACATGACGCGGCTGTCCGCGGTCGCCGAAATCGACACTGCGAACCATCATGCCGTGGTCGAAGCCGGCTGCACCTGGGCGGCCCTGAACGACGCCCTGCGCGGCACCGGTTTCCGTCCGCCTTCGTTCGGCCCGCTCTCCGGCGGGGTTTCCACGGTCGGCGGTGCGGTCTCGCACAACGCGATGTTTTTCGGCTCGGGCTCGGCGGGCAGCATCGCCGGCAGCGTGCTCGGGCTGGAGGTCGTCCTTTCCGACGGCCGTCTGCTGCACACCGGCGTTCTGCGCCCGGATTCGGTCGACGCCCTGGCTCACGGCCCGGATCTGACTCACCTTTTCGTCGGCGATTGCGGCGCGTTCGGCGTCAAGGCGCGGGTCGCCCTGCGGCTGGCCCCAGTGGCCGGCGCCGAAGCCTTCCTGTCGGTGGCGTTTGACGATCCGCTGGCGATGGTCGACGCCCAGACCGCGCGGGCGGGCCTGCCGAGCTGGGCGAGCGCTTCACCTTCGACCGCCAAGCACACCGCAACATTCTCGACCGCCGTGTCGGCTTCCGGGAGAAGCTCGGCGCGGCTGCCGGCGTGGCGCGCGGAACCGGCGGGCTGGCGCGCCGCGGCGCTGCGGGCCGCACTGGCGCAGCACAGCGGCAGCGAACTTCCGGACTCTATTCCGCGCGTCACCCGCGCCCGGCCGTTCGTGCCGATTACCGCGCTGCTCGGCCCCCGCGGCGAGAACTGGCGGCCGGTGCACGGCGCGCTCGGCCTTGCCCGCGCCGCCGGTTGCATGGCGGCGCTGCGGGACCGATTCCGGGAAGCCGACGGCGACATGGCGGATGCCGGCGTGACTTGCACCGTCCTCACCGTCCTTGCGCCGGGCTGCCTGCTGGTGGAGCCGCAATTCCTCTGGCCGGACCGCCTGAGCCCGTTTCACCTCGCCCACGCGACGCCCGAACAGGTAAAGCTGCATCGCGAGGCGCCTGTTTGCCGAATCGCAGCGTTCCGAGCAGGCGTCCACCGGATTTGCAATACCTATCGATCCGATGCCGCGAGACCGGCTACGGATGCTGTCCGGCGGCTGAGCGGCGCTCCAACCACAGGATCGCGGCGGGCACGACGGCCGGGCCGTCATGGGCTGCCCCTTCGACAAGATCGAACCATGTCGACGCCCCGCATCGTTCCAGAGCGCGGCGCAGCCGCTTCAGCCGCACGATCCTGTTCGTCGACTCGTCGTTGACGTCCCGGATATAGACGGGATCGCCGGGTTCCTTGGCTATTTCCCAGGTTTCGGTGTCTTCGTCCCCGACGACCAGGTGGATCGGGACTGCCGGCACCGCGTCGCCGGCGAAGCCGACGCCGAAGCGCTCCTCCAACCCGCCGACGCCGGCCGGCCAGGCGCGCGCCGGATCCGGCAGGGTGACATTGCCGGGCGCGCCGATCGATAGCGCGGTCAAACGGTGCGGGTGTAAATACAGAAAGCGATGGGCGAACTGACCACCGCCGCTGTAGCCGAACAGGGCGAAACGGTCCGCGGCGATCGGCCAGATTTCAGCGGCCTGGTCGATCATGTCGAGCAGCAGCAGGTCGAACCGCACGCCGTGGCCGTCGATCCACTTGTAGCCGTGGACGTCGTCCGCTGCGGCCGCGCCGACGGGAAACAGCGGCGCCAGAAGCACGGTTCCGGTGCGCTCGGCAAAGTCCCGGAACCCGTCGCGGAAATTGTCCCTCCGGCTCGTCCCGTGAATCAGGACAAGCAGCGGTGCTGGCACGTTCTGAAGCGGCGACTTCGGCACATAGAGCGACAGGGCGAAGCGCGGGTCCGCCCGGCTCGCCATCCAGGGCGTGAAACCCGTATCGTAGGGAAAGAGGTCCGCCCGCTTCATCGGCCCGCCCGTCCTCTGCCGGGAGACCTTCGGAGCGTCGCACCCGGCCATCCCGAACGTCTCGCGGCGCGCGCCGAAATCCCCCATAGTGCAGACCTGCCTCGAACCGATCTGCGAGGGATCCCCGTATGGAAATCAAGTGGCTTGAAGATTTCCTGGTGCTCGCCACCACGCGAAGCTTTTCCAAAGCTGCGGAAGAGCGCAACACGACCCAGTCGACGCTCAGCCGCCGCATCCAGCAGCTCGAGGACTGGCTGGGCGTACGCCTGATCGACCGGAGCTCCCAGCCCGTCGGCCTGACCCGGGCGGGCAGCCATTTCTACCGCGACACCGTCGAGATTCTGCGCACGGCCTACCGGGCGCGGGCCGGCGCGCGCCGGATCGGCCTGCAGGGGGCGGAGCCGTTGCGGTTCAGCGCACAGCATGTGCTGGCGCGCCACTTTCTGCCCCGGCTGCTGACGCAGATCGAGGCGCGAATGGAGATCGGCGGCGTCACCCTGCGGTCCGACAATCTCTACAACTGCATCGACGACCTGCTCAACGATGCGGTCGATTTCCTGGTCTGCTTCCATCAGCCGGCGATGCCCGACCTCGTCGACCTGAGCGGATACGACTTCCTGGTCGTCGGCTCGGAAGAAATGATCCCGGTCTCGCTGCCTGACGAAGGCGGCAACCCCAGATTCGCGTTGCCCGGGACGGTCGACGCCCCGGTACCCTGTATCGGATTTTCCTCGGAAAACCCGCTCGGCTGGCACCGCCAGGCGCGCATGACGGCGCAGGATGTCGAACTCCATATCAACCCGGTCTATGAATCGACTATGGGGGAGATCATCCGCGACATGGTCCTGGACGGGCGGGGCATGGCCTGGCTGCAGACCATGCTGATCGGCGAAGACCTCGATTCCGGCCGGCTGGTGCGCGCCGGCGATGCGAGCTGGGACCAGTCCATCGAGATCAGGCTCTTCCGCACCCGGACCGCCGGGCGGGATAATATCGAGTGCATCTGGGACATGCTGCGCGACAGCGGCCCCGCACAAAGCGCGCCGGATCGGGGTGCGGCCTAAATTATGCAAAATTTGCATAATATGGCGCAATGCGCCCGGCGATTTGCCGACGGCAAACCCGGCCCGCGCTTTGATTTTTTTACGACATTTTCGGTTTGAAGAAAAACCGGCATGTTTGTATGATTTGAGGAAGAGGCATTGGGATTGGCGCTATTCTTATCGAAAATTCGCATAACATCAAGGTCGCCGAAATTCCCGCAATGCCAGGTTTCGTGGACGCGGGATGAGAGGAGGAAATCATGTCCGTAATCCGCAAGAACTTCGCCCCGACCGTCGTAAAGGCGGCCATAGGCGCGGGTGTCGCCTTGTCGCTGGCGGCCGGAGCCGCCGCCGACACGCCGAAGAAAGGCGGCACGCTGGTCATCGGTTCTCCGCAGACGCCGCGGCACTTGAATCCGGCGGTGCAATCGGGTGTTGCTACGGGCATGCCCGGATCGCAGATATTCGCCACGCCGCTGCGCTTCGACGAAAACTGGAACCCGCAGCCCTACCTGGCGGAAAGCTGGAAGGTCTCGGCCGACGGCCTGAGCGTGACGCTTAATCTGCGCAAAAACGCGAAGTTCCACGACGGCAAGCCCGTCACGTCGGAAGACGTCGCCTTCTCGATCGACACGATCAAGAAAAATCATCCCTTCAAGACGATGTTCTCGCCTGTTGCGAAGGTCGACACGCCCGATCCTCACACCGCCATTCTGCGGCTGAGCAAGCCGCATCCGGCAATTCTGCTGGCCATGTCTTCGTCGCTGTGCGCCATCATTCCGAAGCATGTCTACGGCGACGGAAGGGACGCCAAGCGGCATCCGATGAACCTGAAGCCGGTCGGCTCCGGCCCGTTCCGCTTCGTTGAATATGTCAAGGGTCAGCACATCATCCTGGAGCGCGACCCGAACTTCTTCCTGAAGGGCAAGCCCTACCTCGACAAGATCATCTACAAGATCAACAAGAATTCCAATTCCCTCGCGCTCGGCCTGGAGCGGGGCGATATCCATCTGCGCGCGTTCAACACCAAGTCGCGCGAACTCGGGCGGCTCAAGAAGAACAAGAATCTGGTCGTGACAGCGCAGGGCTATGCCGCGATCGGCCCGATCGCCTGGCTGGCGTTCAACCTTAAAAACCCGATTTTGGGCAAGAAGGCCGTGCGCCAGGCGATCGCCTATGCGGTCGACCGCAAGTTCATCAACGAGGCGCTGCACAGCGGTCTGTCGAAGCCTGCCCTGGGCCCGATCGCCATGGGTAATCCGCTGGCGGACCAGAACGCGAAACGCTACGACCTCGACCTCGACAAGGCGAATAAGATGCTCGACGAGGCCGGCTATCCGCGCAAAGCCGACGGCACGCGCTTCCAGGTCACGCTCGATACCCTGCTGTCGCAGCGCGACGTTGCGGAGTATCTCAAACCGCAGCTGAAAAAGGTCGGCATCGACGTCAAGCTGCGGATCCCTCCGGACTTCCCGACCTGGGCCAACTGGGTCAAGAGTCACGAATTCGACATGACCGTCGATGTCGTCTTCAACTGGGGCGATCCGGTGATCGGCGTACACCGCACCTATGTGACGTCCAACATCCGCAAGGGCGTGATCTGGTCGAACACGCAGAGCTATTCCAATCCGAAGGTCGATGCGCTGCTGGAAAAGGCGGGCGTCGAGCTCGATCCGGCGAAGCGCAAGCAGATCTATCTGGAATTCCAGAAGATCGTGACCGACGAACTGCCGGTCTACTGGATGTACGGCCTGCCCTACCACACGATCTACAACAAGAAGGTGGGCAACCCGCCGCTGACGATCTGGGGCACGATGGGGCCCATGGATAACGTCTACCTGAAATAGTCTGCCGTCCGGATAACGGGCCCGGCAGTGGGTCGGGGAGAGGGCCGGTTCGCGCAAGGCGGACCGGCCCTTCTCACTCTACGGGCGGTTCGTTGCCCAAGCCCTGCCCGGTCGAGCTTGACCGGGCAGAGCGAAACATGCCGAATAGGCGATTGCGGCGAACCGGACGGGAGGCCCTAGGCAGCAATGCCGATCCTGAGACTGGTGCTTGAGCGGATCGCCTACGCTTTCATCGTCGTAACGGCCGTCCTGGTTCTCAACTTCATTCTGGTGCGTCTGGCGCCGGGCGACCCCGCCGAAGTCATCGCCGGCGAATCCGGCGGCATTACGGAGGAAATTCTCGCGGCCATCCGGCGCGATTACGGCCTCGACCTGCCGATCCACGAGCAGCTCTGGATTTACCTCGGCAACGCCATACAGGGCGACCTCGGCTATTCCTTCTATTTCAATTCTCCGGTCGTCGAGCTCGTCGTTTCGCGCATGGGGCCGACCATCCTGCTGATCCTCGCCGCGACGATCATCGCCCTGTTCATCGGCACGACGCTCGGCGTGCTGGCGTCGCGCAATCCCGAAGGCCTGTTCTCGAATTTCCTCACCGTAGCGTCGCTGGTCGGCTATTCGGCGCCGGCCTTCTGGACCGGGTTGATGCTGATCATCCTGTTCGCTTTCGTCGTTCCGATATTTCCCATCGCCGGCCTCTACGACGTGACCCTGTCGGTCGGCTTCTTCGGCCGCGCGCTCGATATCGCCCATCATCTCGTGTTGCCGGCCTTCACCCTCGCGATCATCTACATCGCGCAATACAGCCGCCTCGCCCGGGCCAGCATGCTCGAAGTGCTGGGATCCGACTACATCCGCACGGCGCGGGCGAAGGGCGTCGCCGAGAGAGTCGTGTTCTTCAAGCACGCCCTGCGCAACGCCGTCCTGCCGATCATCACGATCACCGGGCTGCATTTCGGCAACCTGCTGTCGGGCGCAGTGCTGGTCGAGGCGGTGTTCAACTGGCCCGGTCTCGGCACGCTGGCCTTCGATTCGCTGCTGCGGCGCGACTACACGACGATCCTGGCGCTGCTGTTCTTTTCGGCCCTGATGGTCATCGTCGCGAACCTGGCGACCGATTTCTGCTACCGGCTGGCCGATCCGCGCATCAAGGGCAAGAGGGGCTGAGCCGATGGCCGACCGCCCCGCCGGAACGGACATTCCCGTCGCCGCTGCCGAGAGCCCGGCGCGCGAGGCATGGCGCATGTTCCTGCGCAACCGGTCCGCAATCCTCGGCCTCGTGCTGCTCGCCGCCATCATTCTCATCAGCCTGTTCGGCCCGCCGCTCTACGGCGTCGATCCCTTCAAGATCCAGGGGGCGCCCTTCACGCCGCCGGGCGTCGATCCGAACGTCCCGCTGGGCACCGACCATGTCGGGCGGGACATTCTCGCCGGCATGATCGGCGGCGGCCGGGCAACGCTTGCGGTCGGTGCATCGGCGGCGCTGATGACGGTCGCGATCGGCCTGCTGGTCGGCGCGATGGCCGGCTACTACGGCGGGCTGGTCGATGAGATCCTGATGCGGATCACCGAGTTCTTTCAGGTCCTGCCGTCGCTGATCCTCGCCATGGTGCTGGTCGCGCTGTTCACGCCGTCGCTCTACATGATCGCCATCGCCATCGGGGTGGCGAGCTGGCAGTCGACCGCCCGGCTCGCGCGCGCGGAGTTCCTGCGCCTCAAGGAACTGGAATTTGTCAAGGCCGGCCGGACCATCGGGGCGACGGACAGGCGCCTGATCTGGGTCGTCATCCTGCCCAACGCCCTGCCGCCGCTCATCGTCTCCGCCACGCTGATCGTCGGCGTCGCCATCCTGTTCGAGGCGGGGCTGAGCTTCCTCGGCCTGGGCGATCCGAACATCATGAGCTGGGGCCTGATGATCGGCAGCAGCCGCGAATACATCTTCGATTCCTGGTGGTCGGCGACCTTCCCCGGCGCGGCGATCTTCCTCTCGGTGCTCAGCGTGAGCCTGATCGGCGACGGCCTGAACGATGCGCTGAACCCGAAGCTGCGGGAGCGGTAATGCTGGCCGCAGAGGATTCTTCGACCCTGCTGGAAGTGCGCAACCTCCAGGTCGATTTCCGGACCCGTAACGGTATCGCGCACGTTCTCGACGGCATCGAATTCAGCCTGTCGAAGGGCGAAATCCTCGGCATCGTCGGCGAGTCCGGCTGCGGCAAGAGCATGACCGCGCTGGCGATCATGGGCCTGGTTCCGACTCCGCCGGGCCGGATCGCCGGCGGCGAAATCGTCTATCGCGGCGAGAACCTGCTGAAGGCCACGAAGGAACGCATGCGCCGGATCCGCGGCAACCGGATCTCCATGATTTTCCAGGAGCCGATGACCGCGCTCAATCCGGTCTTCACGGTCGGCGACCAGATCGCCGAATCGATCGTGCTCCACCAGGGGCTGAGCAAGCGCGCGGCGCTCGATCGCGCGGTCGAACTGCTGCGCGAGGTCCACATCCCAGCCCCGGAGCGGCGCATCGGCGAATTCCCCCACCAGCTGTCCGGCGGCATGCGCCAGCGCATCATGATCGCGATTGCGCTGGCGTGCGAACCCGACATCCTGATCGCCGACGAGCCGACCACCGCCCTCGACGTGACGGTGCAGGCGCAGGTGTTCGACCTGCTGCTGGAACTCCAGCAAGACCGGGACATGGCGATTGTCATGATCACCCACGACATGGGCGTGATCGCCGAAATGACCGGGCGCGTCCTCGTCATGTATGCCGGACGAATCATCGAGACGGCAGCAGTCGACGACCTGTTGCAGAACCCGCAGCATCCCTACACTCGCGGCCTGACCGCCTGCGTGCCGCAGCTGAGCGACGATCCGGAAGCGGAGCGGGCGGCGCTGATGGAGATACCCGGCGTCGTGCCGCCGTTGACCGAGCTCGGCGTCGGTTGCGCCTTCGAGCCGCGATGCGGCTTCCGGATGCCGGTCTGCGCCCAGTCGCGGCCGTCTCCGGTCGAAGCCGGCGCCGGCCATACGGCAGCCTGCTGGCTTATGGAAGAAGGGGACCGGGCGTGAGCGGGGCGGCAGGCCAGCCGCTGCTGAAGGTTCGGGACCTCAAGGTCCATTTCCGGACCGGCTCCCGGGGCCCGTTCCGCAAGCCGACCTTTGTCCATGCCGTCGACGGGGTCAGCTTCGATGTGCCGAAGGGCACCACCTTCGGCATCGTCGGCGAATCCGGCTCCGGCAAATCGACCACGGCACTCGCCATCATGCGCCTTGCGCCGATCACCGGCGGCACCATCGACCTGGCCGGCGCCCGCTTGTCCGAGGCCGAGGGCGGCGATCTGCTCGCCCTCCGCCGGCAGGCTCAGATCATCTTCCAGGATCCCTATTCTTCGCTCAGCCCGCGCATGCGCGCCGGCGCCATCGTCCGCGAGCCGCTCGACCTGATGGATATCGGCGAACCGGACGGCCGCGACGGCCGCGTCGCCGACCTGTTCGGCAAGGTCGGGCTGCGCGCCGAGCAGCAGGCGCTGTTTCCGCACCAGTTTTCCGGCGGCCAGCGGCAGCGGATCGGGGTGGCGCGGGCGCTGGCCAGCCAGCCCGACCTCATCGTGTGCGACGAGCCGGTCTCGGCGCTCGACGTCGCCATCCAGGCGCAAATCCTCAACCTGCTGCGGGCATTACAACGCGAATTCGAGCTGACCTACCTGTTCATCTCGCACGATCTCGCGGTCGTCCAGTATATCTGCGACGAGATCGCGGTCATGTATCTGGGCGAGATCGTCGAGCAGGCCGACCGCATCTCTCTCTTCAAGCAGCCGCTCCATCCCTACACCTGGGCGCTGCTGTCTGCGGTGCCGTCGGCGGCCTCGAAGCGGCGGGGCCGCCGGCGCGTCAGCCTCGAAGGCGACCCGCCGAGTCCGATCGACCTGCCGCCGGGATGCCGCTTTGCCGGCCGCTGCCCGTTCGCCGAGGACATCTGCCGGGCGGAATCGCCCGCCCGGCGCGAGATATTTCCGAAACACTGGGTCAGCTGCCATCGCGTCGGCGACGACGGCTCCCCGCCGCACCAGACGGTTTCTCTCGCGAATGGGCTGGTGGAACCATGAACAGGATCTACAGCGCGCGAAAGATCATCACCATGAATCCGGCGCGCCCGGAGGCGAGCCACGTCGCGGTGCGCCGCGGGCGGATTGTCGGCGCCGGGAGCGTCGAAGAGTTGGCAGGATTTGGAGAGTATGAACTCGATGACCGCTTTGCCGGCAAGATCCTTATGCCCGGCCTGGTCGAGGCGCACTGCCATGTCATGGAAGGCGCATTCTGGCGTTTCGTCTATTGCGGATATTTCGACCGGCAGGCGCCCGACGGGACGATCTGGACCGGGCTGACATCGGTCGACGCGGTCGTCGCCCGCCTGCGCCAGGCCGAAGCGCAGCTTGAAGATGCCGAAGCGCCGCTCGCCGGCTGGGGCCTGGACGCGATCTATTTCGGCGCCCGGCGGCTCGACCGGCACGATCTCGACCGGGTTTCGACGAATCGCCCGGTCGGCGTGCTCAACGCGTCCTGCCACATTCTGAACGTCAATACCGTGGCCCTCGAACGGGCCGGCCTGCTGCGCCCCGGCATTAATCATCCCGGCATTCCGCTGGCGGCGGACGGCCTGCCGGCCGGCGAACTGCGCGGCCACGACGCCATGGGCCCGGCCAATCCCCATGTCGGCTTCGACCGGGACAGCCTGGCCTGCGACGAACACGGCTTCCGGCAGTTCGCGCGCCAGTGCGTGCGCAGCGGCGTGACGACTGCGACCGACCTCGCCGGCCTGCTGCCGCAGGACGCGGTCGCCATGATGCTGCGGGTCACGGGCGAGCCGGATTATCCGGTGCGCATCGTCGCGATGCGGAAATTGCAGAATATCAGCGTGCCGGACCTGATCGACCGGGCGATCGAGCTGGCTCCTCTGAGCACAGACCGGCTGCGGCTGGGGTCGGTCAAGATGGTTGTGGACGGGTCGATCCAGGGGTTCACGGCGCGGCTGCGCTGGCCGGGCTACTACAACGGCGCGCCGGAGGGGCTCTGGTATCTGCCGCCGGAACAGATACGCGAGCTCTACCGCTCCGCCCTGGAGCACGGCATCCAGGTCCACACCCACACCAACGGCGACGAGGCGACCGAACTGGCGCTGGACTGCATCGAGGAGGCCCTGCGGCGCCATCCCGCGCCGGACCACCGCCTCACAATGCAGCACTGCCAGCTTGCCGACGCCGCCCTGTTCCGGCGCATGCGCGCGCTCGGTCTGTGCGTCAACCTGTTCTCCAACCACATCTTCTATTGGGGCGACGAACATTACGCGCAGACCGTCGGGCCGGAGCGCGCAGAGCGGATGAACGCCTGCGCGACCGCGCTGGCCAGCGGCGTTCCGGCGGCGATCCATTCCGATGCGCCGATCACGCCGCTTGCCCCGCTGTTCACCGCCTGGTGCGCGGTCAATCGCCGGACGGCTTCCGGGCGCACGCTGGGCGCGCACGAACGCATCGGCGTCGGGGAGGCGCTCCATGCGATAACGCTGGGCGCCGCCTTCACGCTGAAGCTCGACGGCGAGATCGGCTCCATCGAATGCGGCAAACGGGCCGACTTCGCCGTGCTGGACGACGACCCGACGGAGATCGGCGCCGACCGGCTCAGGGACGTCCGCGTGTGGGGAACGGTCCAGGACGGCCGGGTATTCCCTGCCGCCGATATCTGAACCCGCCGGGCGCAGGCGGGTGGCGAATTGCCGGATGCCGTCGTCGGCGAATTCCTTGCTGCCGGCGCGATGACGCCGGTTCATTGTCCGCTTCGCTCCGCTAGGGCGGAATTCGATCATGCTGCGATCTATCCTGCCAATAATTTTGGGAGAAATGACCGATGGACAAATCCCTGCAAAACCGCACGGCGCTCGTGACCGGAGCAGGCTCGGGCATGGGGCGGGCCCACGCCGAATTGCTGGCCGAGCGCGGCGGCCATGTCGTCGTGCAGGATGTCGTGCCGGAACGGACGGAAACAGTGGCCGGGGCGATCCGCGCAGCCGGCGGCTCGGCCGAGCCGTTGCCGGGCGACGCCGCCGACATCCGGACTATGCAGGCGGCACTCGAACGGATCGCCGCGGCGCGCGGCGCGGTCGATATCCTGGTCAACAATGCAGGGATTTCCGGCCGGCAACTGCCGTTCGAGGACATCGACGAGGCCGGCTACGACGCGATGCTCGGCGTCCACGTCAAATCGGCGTTCTTTCTCAGCCAGGCGGTCGTGCCGGGGATGAAGGCGCAGCGCTGGGGCCGGATTATCAACGTGTCCTCGATGTTCGCCATGATCGGCAGCCCGAACGCGGCGCACTACACGGCGGCCAAGGGCGCGATGCTGGGCCTGACCAAGGCGCTGGCCCGGGAACTCGGCCCGTGGAACATTACCGTCAATGCACTGGCGCCCGGCCTGGTCAAGACCGAGATGACCCGATTGAGCCTGGACGACGATGCGGAGTTCGAGCGCCGCGCCGCGGCAGTGCCGATGCGCCGGCTGGCCGAGCCGCGCGACCTCGCCCATGCGGTTGCTTTCCTGGCTTCGGACGAAGCCGCCCTGATGACCGGCCAGACGATCAGCCCGAACGGCGGCAACGCCATCGTCGGCATCTGAGAACGGCGCCGGCCGGCGGGATCCAAAGAAAACGGCGGACCGGGCGGCCCGCCGTTTTCTCACGCAACAGGGTGCGGGTTGATTTCTTGCAGGCCTATTTCTTGCAGGGCAGCGACTTGTGCTCGCCGAGCAGGACCCACTCGCTGTTCTTCAGGGTCATGACATAGCCCGGCAGCTGCGCATCGCCGGTCTTCTCGAAGCAGATCTGCCCGATCACGCCGTTGTAGACGACGGTGTGCAGGCCATCGCGGATCCTGGTGCGCTCTTCGGCCAGCTTCTTGGGATCGCCGGTCACTTTCTGCTCTTCCATCACCTGCTTGAGCAGGTAGACGGCATCGTAGGCTGACGCGTCGACATGGTGCGGGAAGGGCTTGTCGACGCCGCGCTTCTTGTTCTCCGCCACGAACTTGCGGGTGAATTCGCGGCTGCGCGCGTCCTTTTTGTACCAGAACCAGGCGGAGAAGACGGCGCCTTCGCCATCCTTGCCCATCTGGCGCGTGATCTCGGGATCGGCCCAGATCTGGGCGCCGATGATCGGCGTCATCACGCCCTGGCGGCGCATTTCCTTGAGCACGCGGACGGCGACCGGCGTGATGCCGGCGAGGCCGACATAATCGATCTTCTGGCCCTTGAGCTGCGTGACCTGGGCGGAGACGTCGACCGCCTTGGTCTCGAAGCCGATCGGCGCCTTGGCCAGCTTGACGCCATTCTTGGCGAAGATCGGCTTCATGATGAACAGGCCGACGGCTTTCGACACGACATCGTCGGTGCCGTGCATGATCGCGGCGGACTTGATCGGCATGCCGCGCTTCTTGAGCGTGGAGATCACCCGCTGGAACTGCAGGCCCTCATTCTCGGTCATGCGGAAGGCATAGGAGAACTTGTCCGCCAGCTTGGGCGCCGAGGAGGCGTTCGGGATTTGCACGATCTTGGCCCGTTCGCCGGCGGCGAAGGCGACGCGCGCTTCCGAGGAAGAGAAGGGGCCGATTACGGCCAGCGCGCCGTCGTCGCGCGCGAACTTGCGCACGGCGACCACGGCCTGTTTCGGATCGCCCGCGGTATCGAATTTCGCAACCCGGACCTTCTTGCCGTTGATGCCGCCGGCCGCATTGATCTCGGCAACGGCGATGTCGATCGACACTTCCGTGGTCTTGGCGATGGTCGAGTAGATGCCGGTGCGGCCGAGGCTCGCGCCGATAACGATTTCGTCTTGCGCCAGCGCCGGCGTTGCGGCGGTGGCGGCCGCTGCCGCGAAGGCGGCGACCGGAAGGATTTTCCTCATGCTCATTGTCATTCCTTTTTCCAGCGGGCTACTGCCCGCGCTCCCAAGAAAAGCCGGCTCACCGGGTCTCCGGCCGCAGGGCCGGCGGCGGCGGCGATCAGTTCCCGCCCAGATACGCCTCCTCCAGGCGATCGTCGGCGAGAAGTTCCTCGGCCGTCCCTGACAGGACGGTCGCACCGAGTTCAAGGACGTAGCCGCGATGCGCGGTCTGCAATGCCATATGCGTGTTCTGCTCGACCAGCAGGATGGTCAGGCCGTCCCGGTTCAGAGCCTCGATCAGCTCGAACAGGCTCTGCACGAGGATCGGCGACAGGCCGAGCGACGGTTCGTCCAGCATCATGATCCGGGGTTTGGCCAGCAGCGCCCGCGAGATTGCCAGCATCTGCTGTTCGCCGCCCGAGAGCACCGAGGCCATCATGTCCCGGCGCGCTGCGAGGTTGGGAAAGCGGTCGTAGATCTCGTCGATCTCGCGCTCGAACCCGTCGCTGCGGGTATAGGCGCCCATCTGCAAGTTCTCGTGGACCGAGAGGCTAACGAAGATCTGCCGGCCTTCGGGCACCAGCGTCAGGCCGGCGCGCACCCGCTTCGGGCTGCTCCAGCCGGTCACAGTCTCGCCGCTCAGCCGGACCGTGCCGGCCGCCGGCTTGACCGTGCCCTGCACGGCTTTCAACAACGAGCTCTTGCCGGCGCCGTTCGCGCCCAGCACGGTGACGATCTCGCCTTCCGACAATTGGAGGTCGAGCGCCTTGATCGCATGGTTGCGGCCGTAGCGAACGTCCAGCCCCTCGACCTCAAGAAGCACGGGCCGCTCCCGCCATTGCGGTATCGCTGCCGAGATAGGCCTCGCGCACCTGCGGGTCGTCGTTCACCTGCGCCGGCGTGCCCTCGAAAATCTTGCGGCCGAAATTCAGCACCGCCACATGGTTGCAAAGATTGTGGACGAAATGCATGTCGTGCTCGACGACCAGCAGTGTGACGCCGCTGTCCGACACCTTCTCAAGCAGCGCCAGCAACTGCTGCGCCTCGACCTGGTTGAGGCCGGCCGCCGGCTCGTCGAGCAGCAGCAGCTTCGGTTGCGAGACCATGGCGCGGACGACCTCGATCCGCTTCTGCACGCCGTAGGGCAGATTGGCGACGACCTGGCCGGGATAGGTCTCGAGCCCGGCATCCTCCAGCGCTTCCTTCGCCGCCCTCGCCCAGCGGTTGCCTGGCACCAGGCCCAGCGGATAGAGCAGGTCGCCGAGCCGGCGCGCGCGGGCGTGCTGGCCGAGCATGACATTCTCGACCGTCGAGAGATGCGGCATCAGCCGGATGTTCTGGAACGACCGGGACATGCCGAAGATCACCCGGTCCCTCGCCGGGACGCGGGTGATGTCCCGGCCGTCCAGCACCATTTTTCCTGCATCGACCGGGTAGACGCCGGTCAGCAGGTTGAAGATCGTCGTCTTGCCGGCGCCGTTCGGCCCGATCAGGGCGGTGCGGCTGCCGCGCCGGACGTCGAAGCCGACATCGTCGATCACCTTCAGGCCGCCGAAGCTCTTGTGCAGGCCTTCGATGCTGAGGACGTTGTCCGCCATCGCCGCCCGGCCTATGCGGCCTTCGCCGAGGGCGCCGCGCCGGAACGGCCGCCGGGGTCGCCTCTGCCGCCGGTAAACGGCATCGCGATCCGATCGATCATCGTTCGCGTAATCAGCCCTTCCGGCCGGAACACCATCATCAGAACGATGATCGCGCCGAAGAATATGAATCGGGAGTCGGCGATCCACTCCTGCCCGCTGGACGCTGCGACCTGGCGCAATGTCTCCGGCACGATGGTGAAGAATGCCGCTCCGATCAGCGGCCCCCAGGCCGTCTGCGTTCCGCCGAGCAGAACATAGAGCAGGATGTAGATGCTCACCAAAACGTTGAAGGTCTGGGTTTCGATATAGTTGTAGTGATGGCCGTAGAGGGCGCCGCCCAGGCTCATGAGCGCCGCGCCGATGGTGAAGGCGGCGACCTTGGCGAGGCGAACATCGACCCCGAACAGCGTTGCCACCGCCTCGTCGTCGTGGATCGAGCGCATGGCCAGGCCGAGGCGCGTCGACATCAGGAAGAAGCACAGCAGCACGACCAGGATCGTGACCGGCACGACGACCAGGAAGTCGGCGTGGGAGTCCACCGGATAGCCTGCTGCCGCGCCGAGAAACTCCAGATTGATGATCAGCCCGGCGACCACCTCGGCGAAGGCGAAGGTGGCCAGGACCATGTAGACGCCGCGGGTGCGCAGGATAGGGAAGGCGATAACGAAAGCGATGGCGGCGCAGAACAGCATCGACGCCGGGATCGCCAGATACATCGGCGCGCCGGAGGTATTGAAATACGCGCTGGCGTAGGCGCCGATGGTGATGAAGCCCGCCGCGCCCAGATTGAGCTGCCCCGACGCCGCCGGCAGGAAGATGCCATAGGCGTAGATCACGTTCAGGCACAGGATGATCAGCTGGGATTCGAGATAACCGCTCATCGCCGCCCGCTAGAACTTGCCCTTGCCGATGGCGGTGTGGCCGAACAGGCCGGTCGGCCGGACGATCAGGATCATCAGCAACAGGCCCCAGATCGGGATTTTCTTGAAGGTGGCGCCGACGGCGTAGATCGACATGATCTCGACCATGCCGATCAGCATGGCGCCGATGATCGCGCCCCAGACATTGCCCAGCCCGCCCAGCACCATGCCGGCGATGGCGACAGTGGCGACCGTATCGCCGACATAGGCGTCGACGGTCGTGTAGTTGATCGTGAACAGGATGCCGGCGATCGCGCACAGCAGGCCCGCGATAACATAGACGACCGGCACGATGCGGCCGACCTCGACGCCCATCAGCGGTGCGGTGTCCGGCCGTTCGGCGATCGAGCGCAGCGCGCGGCCCAGCTTGGTCGTGCGCAGCATGATGGACAGGCCGAAGACGATGGCCAGCGACAGGATCAGGCTGATGAGCTGCGGCACGGAAAACAGCACCGGACCGAGCGTGAAACTCGCATTGCCGAACGGCGAGGACGTGGTCAGCGCATCCGATCCCCAGGTGCTGATGACGGTATGCTCGATGACGATCAGGAAGCCGAGGGAGCTGACCAGGGGCAGGGCGTGTTCCGTGGCGTCGCCGTATTTCGCCTTCATGTAGCGATAGGTGAAGCGCTCGATCAGCAGCGAGAGCATTGCGACCGTGAACAGGGCGACGGCGATGCCGACGACCCACCGGCCGCTCTTGCCGGTCGCGCCGTCCAGCCAGGCAAAGACCGGATCGCCCGGCTTGAGCGAAATGACCAGCCAGACGGCGATGCAGGCGGCGGCGGCAAGGCCGAGCGCGCCGCCGGTCTTGAGCGGCGCCGACAATTTGGCATGCTGAAGCCGGTCCGCCGCCATCATGCCGAGCACGAGCAGGACGGTGATCGCGGTCAGGTCGAGGGCGATGCCGTGGCCTTCCAGGATCGCCCACATCAGCACGGCGGCGAGCATGAACAGCGCCGGCACGGTGAAGTTCAGGAAATTCAGCATGCCGATGATCAGGGTGAACGCGACCGCCACCATGACGTACACACCGCCCAGCATCAGGCCGTTGACGATTTGCTGCGGAAGTTGGGACAGATCCATGGACGGGAAGCGCAGTCCGGCGGTCAGGCCGGAATATGCGAGCGGTGGTTTTCGAGATACCACTCCGCGATGGCCTCGCGGGTCGCCCACCAGACACCCTCGAACCCCTTGGCATAGGCCAGGAACTCGCGCAGCGCCCGGATCCGGTAGGGATGGCCGGCGACGTGGGGATGCAGGCCGACATTCATCAGCCGGCCGCTCTCCCCGCCCTCCAGATACAGCTGGTCGAACTGTTCCTTCAGCAGCTCCAGCGCCATCTGGGTGGACATGCCGCGGCGGTGGAAGAAGGTGAAATCGTTGATCTCCACCGAGTAGGGCGTGGAGACGATCGGCCCCGATGGCGTGCGGATCAGGTAGGGCTGCTCGTCGTTCATGTAATCGCACAGGAAGATCAGGCCGTTTTCCGCCAGGATGTCGGCGGTCTGCGACGTGCCGCGCAGCGAGGATGACAGCCAGCCCTTGGCCGGCTTGCCGACGACCTGCTCGTAGACATCGATAGTGCGGCCGATCAGGTCCGCTTCGGCGGCCCGGTCGAACTGGTAGTTGGTCAGCAGGTCGCCCTGCTCATAGTTGTGCGCGACCAGCTCCCAGCTGCGCTCTTTCGCGGCGTCGATGACCGGCCGCCGCTCGAGCCCCATCTTGGCGTTCATGGTGCAGCCCGCGGGGACGCCGGCCTTGTCGAACGTGTCGATCATGCGCCACACGCCGACCCTCTGGCCGTACTCGCGCCAGGTAAAGTTGTGATAGTCGGGGACGTTGCCGGGCAGGGGATCGGGCAGCACCGGCGGACCGCCGGCATAATAGGGCGCGGTGCTGTCCTTCACCAGATCCCAGAATTCAAGATTGATCGTCAGGATCAGCGCCAGGCGGGCGCCGTTCGGCCATTTCAGCGGATTGCGCGCGGGCAGGGGAACATAGTCATAGTGCATGTTGACGGACGCTGCTCCCGACGCGCTCGATGCGCCCGCTGCAAAATTTGCAGTTGATTGTATGCCATGGATAGGGTGTGTCAACGCGACCGGGCAACGACCGGGCAACGACCATCAGGCCGAGGGGGTGCGTGGCCCCGGCCGCGCGACGTTGCGCACGAGACCTGCGGAGAATGGGCCGAGGCGGCAATGGGCGGTGGCACAATCCGGAATGCCTGGTATGTGGCGGCGTGGCATCACGAGCTTCCGGGCGGCGCCGAACGGGCACCGCTCGCCCGCACGCTGCTCGGCGAACCGGTCGTCCTGTTCCGGCAGGCCGACGGAACCCCGGCGGCCCTGGAAGACCGGTGCCCGCACCGGCGCCTGCCGCTCTCAATGGGGACGGTCGTCGGCGACCATCTGCAATGCGGCTATCACGGCTTCACCCTCAACGGGGCCGGGCGCTGCGTGCGCATTCCGGGACAGGACAGCATCCCCGGGGCTGCCCGCGTGCGCGCCTATCCGGTTGTCGAGAAATGGCGCTGGATCTGGATCTGGATGGGCGATCCGGCGCTGGCCGACGAGCGCGCGATCCCGGATGTCTCCCTGAACGACCGTCCGGACTGGGCCGTCACGGAAGGCGATCCCCTGCAGGTCGCCGGCCATTACCAGCTTGTCGTGGACAATCTGATGGACGGCTCGCACGTCTCTTTCGTGCACAAATCGACCCTCGGAACAGACGACGTCGCCGATATCCCGGTGCGGGCGGAACGCGACGGCGACCGGGTGCGCATGGTCCGCTGGATCCTGGATCGGCCGCCGGCGCCGCTCTATGCCGCGCTCGGCGGGTTCGAGGGCAATGTCGATCGCTGGCAGATCATTACCTTCACGCCGCCGTCGATGGTCGTCGTCGATATGGGCAGCGCCGCCGCCGGGACCGGCGCGCCGGAGGGCGATCGCAGCCGGGGCGTGGAGTTGCGCTCCTTCAACCTGATCACGCCGGAGACCGACCGGAGCTGCTTCTATTTCTACACCCATGTACGCAACTTCGCGCTCACCGGCGAGCAAGTGGACAAGCGGGTCAAAACCCTGTTCCGCGAGGCGTTCCTGGAGGACAAGACCGTCATCGAGGGGGTGCAGCGGGGCAACGAGCGCTTTCCCGGCAGCCCGCGCGTCGACGCCGCCTTCGACCGGGCGCCGATGATGGCGCGCCGTATCGTCGATCGGATCGCCAGGCAGGAAGCGGCGGCGCCGTCACGCGCCATAGCCGCGGAATAGACGCGAAGGAAAGAGCGGCATGGCCGAAGCGGACAGGGTGATCGTGGCCGGCGCGGGACCGGTCGGCATGACCGGCGCCGCCGTTCTGGCAATGCACGACATCCCGGTGCTGGTGCTGGAGGCCGGCGACGACCTCGCGACCGACCTGCGCGCCTCGACCTGGCATCCGCCGACCCTCGACCTGCTGGACTTCTTCGAGGGCATCGTCGGGGAGCTTGCAGACTGGGGCCTGATCGCGCCGACCTGGCAGTATCGCGACCGCGAGACCGGGCCGGTCGTGACCTGGGACATGAGCCTGCTCAAGGACGACACCGGACATCCCTACCGGATCCAGACCGAGCAGTGGAAGCTGACCCGCCTGCTGCACCGGCGCATGGCGGTCGTGCCGCATTTCGACCTGCGTTTCGGCCACGAGGTGACCGGCGCGGGGCAGGATGGCGACCGCGCCTGGGTCACGGCGAACACCGCGGATGGTATCGAGAAATTCGACGGCCGATGGGTCATCGGCGGCGACGGCGCCAACAGCGCGGTGCGCCGGTCGCTCGGCATTGCCTATGAAGGGCTGACCTTTCCGGAACTGTTCCTGACGCTTTCGACCAGCTTCGAATTTCGCGAGCCGATGCCGGACCTGACCCCGGTCAATTATTTCGCCGATCCGGAGGAGTGGCTGGTGCTGTTGCGCGTCGTAGATGCCTGGCGCGTGCTGTTTCCGACCGGGCCGGACGAGGACATCGAGAAGGCGCTGACCGACGAGCGGGTGCAGGCGCGTTTGGAGGGCGTTGCGCCGGGCCACGGACCGTTTGACGTGGTGCACAAGACCCACTACCGGGTCCATCAGCGGGTCGCCGACAGATACCGGATCGGCCGCATCCTGCTGGCTGGCGACGCCGCGCATATCAACAATCCGCTCGGCGGCATGGGCATGAACGGCGGCATCCAGGACGCCTTCAGCCTGTGCGAAAAGCTGGTATCGGTCTGGCGCGGCGAAGCGGAGGACAGCGTGCTCGACCGCTACGAGCGGCAGCGCCGGAAGATGGCGCTGGATTTCGTCCAGCAATCCACGATCCGCAATCGCGAAACCCTGATGGAAACCGATCCCGCGCTGCGGCGGAAACGCCACGACGAAATGCGCCGTATCGCCGACGATCCGGTACTGGCCCGCGAATTTCTGCTGCGCAGCTCGATGATCGCCGGGTTGCGCGAAGCGGAGGCAATACCGTAGTAGTTGCATTATATTACAGGGTATAAGAATTATAATGCCGGTTACACCCGACCGGCCCGGAGGAGGAAGCCCATGGTCGATTCGATCGGTCACCGCATGAAATTCGGCGTCATTGCGCCATCCACCAACACGGCCGTGCAGCCGGAATTCGATTCCCTCCGGCCGTATGGCGTGACCAACCATTTCGCGCGGATCCATATCCCGGACAATCCGATCGGCAGCGACGAGGATTTCAACCAGCTGATGATCGACATCCGGGCCGAGCTGATGGTGGCGATCGACCGGGTGGTGACCTGCTCGCCGGGCGCCGTGATCATGGGCATGTCGGCCGAGACCTTCTGGGATGGCCTCGAAGGCTCGAAGGTCTTCCACAGGAACTGCGAGGAGCGCGCCGGCGTGCCGGTCTCGATGGGATCGGACGCCTGCCAGGCGGCACTGCGCAAATACGGCGACATCCGCAGGATCGGCGTAATCACGCCCTACATGCCGCTCGGCGACAAGAACGTGCGCCGGTTCTTCGAAGACTGCGGCTTCGAGGTCGTCCATCTCAAGGGCCTGAAATGCACCAGCCCACAGCTGATCGCCCATGTTTCAGAGCGGGAATTGCGCGATGCGATCGTCGAGGTCGACGACAGCCGGGTCGAGGCGATCGTGCAGGTCGGCACCAACCTCGCCATGGCCCGGGTCGCGGCGATCGCGGAATTCTGGCTCGACAAGCCCGTGATCGCGATCAACACGGCGACCTACTGGTGGTCCCTGCGCCAGCAGGGCATCGAGGACAAGGTCTACGGCTGGGGCAGCCTGATGCAGGACTACTAGGAGCGGACTGGTGCTAACCGTCTCTCTCACGACCTCCAAACCGGAATTCTCCCGGTTGATCCTGGACGTCGAGCGGGGTGAGAGAGTCCTGATAACTCGCCGCGGTCGCCCGGTCGCCAGGCTGGTGCCGCACAGTGCCGACAAGACAGTAGACCCGCAATGGGCGGCGTCTTACGAGCGCATGATGGCGCAGTTCGAAGAAGGGGCTTCGCTCGGCCGGCTGAGAATTCTGCGGGAAGACCTCTATAGCCGATAAGTGCCGCCCTTCTCGCTAGCCCCGACGCACCCGGTACCGGGCTAAAGCGTATCCGCTCTAGTCGAGGGCGTGCCACTCAAGGTCGACACCATAGGCCATCAGTGCTGCGTCGCCGGATACTAACGACAACGATTCGAGCGTCGCCTGCGCGATCAGCATCCGGTCGAACGGATCGCGGTGGTGCAACGGCAAGTTGCCGGCGCACTTTGCGTGCGCGGCGTTGATGTCCAGAATTGAAAACCCGATGTCGGTGAAACAGGCCGGCATCGTTTCGACCGCGGCAGCAGCGGCAGGAAGTTTTCCGAGTTTCGACTTGATCGCGATCTCCCAGATCGTCGCTGCGCTCACGAACGCTTCCGTGCCGGGGTGCGCCACGATATCTAGAATGCGTCGGGGAATCCGGTTGTCGCCTTTCAGCCACCAAAGCGCGACATGCGTGTCGAGGAGGACACCCATCGCGTTCAGCGATACCAGGCCTCAAGTTCTTCATCCGGAAGGGGTTCGAAAAATTCCGGACCTACGTCGATAAGCCCTTTCATCGAACCGAAGCCCTTCAATTTGTCCACTTTCGACGCATAAGGCACGAGACGCACAACCGGCTGGTCGCCTCGGGCGATGACGATTTCCTCGCCCGCCTCGACGCGTTTGATCAGTTTGGACAAATTGGTTTTGGCGGCGTGCACCGTGACGGTCGCCATAACAGTCTCCTTGACTAAGAATTAGCTAATATAACGACTGCCCATACGCGATGCAAGCCTTCGCCGCTCACTCCCCGGTGTCGAGGCGGAACGCGCTGCGGTGCCGCACGACCCGGCCGGCGACCGGGGTCGGGAAGTGGCCGGCCAGCAGGATGGAGTCCGTATCGGCCAGCCGCTCAACCATCGCGATGCGGCTGCGCGCCGACATTTCCGGATCCTCGCAAAAGGCGCTCGACAGGCCCGGATCGCACAGTTGCAACGGCGTGTGCATGGTGTCGCCGCACAGCAGGGCGTGGCGGCTGCCGTCCTTCACATTGATATTGACGTTGCCCGGCGTGTGGCCGAAGGCGGGCTCCAGCCAGATGCCGCGGTCCAGCTCATGGTCGGCCTCGACCAGGACTGCCCGCCCGGCCTCCATGATCGGCAGGACGCTGTCGTCGAAGCTGCCGTGGTTGGGCGGCTCAGCAGCGCCTTCGGCCTTCGCCCGGCGCGCCTCGGCTTCCCAGAACTCGTACTCCCGGCGCGCGAAGACATAGCGGGCATTGGGGAAAGTCGGCACCCAGCGGCCGTCGACCAGCTGGGTATTCCAGCCGACATGGTCGGCGTGCAGATGGGTGCACATGACCGTATCGATCTCTTCCGGCGCGACGCCGGCGGCGCGCATGGTGTCGAGAAACGGCGTCTGCTGCCGGTGCCACATCGGGCGCAGCGGCCGGTCCTTGTCGTTGCCGACGCAGCAATCGACCAGGATGGTCCGGCGCGGCGTGCGCAGGACCATGGCATGGAAGGCCATGATCAACTGTCCGTCCGGCGCGATGAAGCGGGGCATCAGCCAGTCGGCGTTCGCGTCCACGAGCTCCTGCGTCGCGCCCGGCAGGATGAAATCGTACGCGGTGAAAGCGCCTTCGGCTTCCACGATCCGGTCGATCGCGATGTCGCCGATCGCCTGTGTCTTCAAAATCCGGTCTCCGTATAGCTCCCGTGCCGGGAAGATGCCGAAAGAGTCGAGGTCGCCCGGCTATAGCACGGCTAAAGAATGCCGGGCTTTTCGTGATGCCGGTCCCGCGCCCCGGCGGCGGCTTCGTCCGGCGACAGCGCCTTATCCCACAGGCGCGCGATATAGCGCTCCGCCGTATGGCCGTTCGAGCGGTCCGAACACAGCCACAGGATCGGCGCACGCATAATCTCGGGCCGCAGCAGACCGCCGTCGGCGCCGCGTTTCTGCTGCATGTCCGGCAGGATGGCGGTGTCGGTGGCGCCGCCGGGCAAGTAGACGTTCACGGTCACGCCCGTACCCTCCAGATCCTGCGCCCAGACCCGGCTCATCGCCTCCAGCATCGCCTTGCTCGGGCCGTAGGGCGAATAGCCGACGCGGACGATGGTGACGTCGCTGGTCGAGACGTTGACGATCTTGCCGAAGCCCTGCCCGATGAAATCGGGTGTGAACGCGCGCGCCATATTGAACACGCCGTTGATGTTGGTGTCGACGATCTCGCGCCAGCCGTCGAGCGGCGCTTCCCAGAATTTCGGCCGCTCCTCGACATAATTCGGGTGGACCAGCTTCATGCCGCGCCCGGCATTGTTGACCAGGCAATGCACCGCGCCGAAGATGTCGAGGGTCCGCTCGCGCACTTTCAGGCAATCGTCGTAGTCGCGTACATCCGCCTGCACTGCGATCAGCCGGCCGGGCCCGGCCAGAGCCTCGGCCTGCGCCTTTACGCCGGCCAGTTCGGCCGCCTCCCGCGCGCTGGTCACGGTCACCCGCGCGCCGGCTTCGACCAGGGCGAGCGCCATTTCGAGGCCGAGTCCCCGGCCTCCGCCGGTCACCGCGACGACACGGTCCCTGAGGGACGGGTAGAGGTCGGCAGCAGCGCCCATCAGTATACCCCCAGCAGCCGGCCGAAGCCGGCCGGCCGGTGTTCGATTTCGGCGCGGCGCGGCGCGGGCCGGAAGGTCGCTGTGTTGCTGTTTGCCACCGGATTGCCGCACTCCGTTTCCAGCCGTTCGATCACGTCCGGCATTGCCGGATCGCTGCATGAAGGCAGGATTGCTTCGGCCTCCGGCCGGTCGACCTGCTTTGCCAGCGCATATACCTCTTCCGGCCGGATGCTTGCAATGTTGCGATACTCCTGCGGCCCGCCGGCGCCATGGGCGAATCCCGCCTTGTGAAAAACGGCTGGGCCGCGACCGCGGGCCGGATTATCGAATCTGTTCTTTCCGGCGGGGATATCGCCGGCTTTGCCGCCGCCGCGTCAGAACCCAACGAGAATTTTCGGCAGGTAGGTTGCGGCTTCCGGCACGAATGCCACGATCAGCAGGACGATCGCTTCGAGCACAACGAAGGGCGCGACGCCGCGATACATGTCGCGATAGGTCATTTCGGGCGGCGCGATGGTGCGCAGGTAGAAGATCGCCGGCGCCATGGGCGGCGTCAGATAGGCGGTCTGGATGACGATCGCCACCATTACCGCGAACCAGATGCCGTCGACTCCGGCGGCCTTCAACTGCGGCAGGAAGATCGGCAGGCAGATCAGCACGACCGTGATCCAGTCGAGCACGAAGCCGAGCAGGAACACGATGAAGAGGAACAGCGCCACCATCTGGCCCGTGCTGAGCTGCATGTCGACGACCAGATCGGAGACCAGCGAACCGCCGCCGACCACGATGAAGACGCTGGAGAACATGTTGCCGCCGACCACGATCATCATCACCATCGCGGTAACGGTGAGCGTCTTGCGCAGGCTCGACCGCAGCAGCTCGAAGTTGAACTCCCGGTAGCACAGGGTCAGCAGGATGGCCCCGACCGAACCGACCGCCGCCGCCTCGGTCGGCGATGCGATGCCGGCCAGGATCGCGCCCAGCACTGCAGCGACCAGCACCACCGCCGGGGCGAGGCCGGTGACGGTGATCGCCTGCTGCCGCCTCGGCGTCCGGCGCTTTACCGAACTGCTGGAACGCTACGGCCTCGACACGGTAATGAGCGCCTGCGAGTCCTGGCTCGACTATGCCGAGACCCGGTTGCGGCGGCGTATCCGCGAGATACCCGACGGCGTGTACGAGGCGCCCGGCGGCTGGCTGGAAGACGACGGCAAGAATTTCGGCGTGCCCCTGCCGATCGCGACCCGTGCGGTCGTCGACGGTGAGGACATCTACGTCGATCTTTCCGGGTCCTCGCCCGAGGTCGAAACGGGTTTCAACTGCCCGTTCGAAGGCAGCGTGCTCCCGACGGTCAATTTCGCCATCCGGACGCTGCTGCTCGACGAGGCCGGCGACGGGGCGGACGTGCCGCAGAACGACGGCATCTTCCGGCCGGTCAAGGTGTATGCGCCGGAAGGCAGCATCTTCAATCCGCGTTTCCCGCGCGGCTGCGAGGCCCGGTTCGCCCAGATCAACCGGATTCCCGACCAGATCCTCCAGGCTTTTGCCGCCGCCATGCCGACCCGTGTGACCGCCGGCAATTCGGCCAGTGTCAGCGCAATCGCCTATGCCGGCAGCCGGATCGACGACCCGTCCCAATACTGGGTGCTGATCGAGGTCAACGAGGGCTCCTACGGCGCGCGCTGGGGCAAGGACGGCATCGACGCCATCGATAATCTGATGGCCAATACGCGCAACAACCCGATCGAGGAGATGGAGCTGAGCGCACCGGTGGTCTGCGAACGCTACGAACTGCGGGACGAAACGCCCGCAGCCGGCAAATGGCGCGGCGGGCTCGGTTCCGTGAAACGGTGGCGCTTCCTCGCGCCGACCTCGATCGGTTCGACCGGCGATCATCGTTCCGGCGATCCGCCCCGCGGCCTTCTCGGCGGCGCCGACGGGCGCCCCGGCGCCATGATTCACAAGCCCGGCCGGCCGGATGAGGCGGATCTGCCGGCCAAGGTGAGCGGCTATCGGCTGGCGGCGGGCGACACTCTGGAGATTGTCGGCATCTGCGGCGCCGGGATGGGCGATCCGCTGGAGCGCGATCCGGAAGCTGTGGCTGAGGATGTCGGCAACGGGCTGATCGGACGCGCCGAAGCGGAAGCGGATTATGGCGTTGCCGTTGGCGCCGACGGAACTGTGAACCTTCCGGCGACCGAAGCCCGCCGCCGCCGGTCTCGATGAACCGGCATTACGCGACCCGGCGCTGCCCGGCCGGACGTTCGCCGAGCGCCTGGAGCGCCGGCATCACGTCCGCGGCGAAGCGGTCCATGTTGGCGTCGGTGAGTTCGGCCGGCAGGGTGCCGAACTGGAGCAGCGCGATCAGGTTGCCGAAACCCATCTCGCCGTAATAGTCGATCAGCCGGTCGCGCACGGTTGCGGCGCTGCCGCACACCATCATGCCCATTTCCATCGCTGGCTCGATCGCCAGGTCGCCGAACATGCTCTTCTTGGCGGCAGCGACCCGCTTCATCGACTCGCGTGAGGTGTAGCCGGGCGGCAGCAGGAACTCGATCGGCATGCGGGCGAAACAGTTGCGGAAATTCTCGAAATGCGGCCGGGCCTCGGCGATCGCGCTTTCGTCGGTCTCGCCGACATAGATCGGCACCGCCCAGCCGAGCTGGCTGTCGTTGGCGAGATAGCCGTATTCCTGGGCCCGGACGCGGTAGAGATCGAGATATTTCTTCACCGCGGCGGCCGGGCTGAAGGTCTGCAGATAGGTGTAGCGGCGGTCGGGATGGGAGGCGAAATCTATGGTTTCCTGGCTGCCCTGGGACGGGATCCAGATCGGGGGATGCGGCTGCTGATAGGGCCGCGGCCAGGTGTTCACATAGCGGTGCTTGTAGTGCTTGCCGGAAAACTCGAACGGCCCGGTTTCGGTCCAGGCGCGGATGATGAGGTCGTGGGCCTCGTGGAAGCGCTCGTGGCTCGTCGTCGGGTCGACGCCGAAGACATGGTATTCCGCCCCGATGCCGCGCACGAATCCGGCGATCAGGCGGCCGCGGGTCAGCGTGTCGATCATCGCGTGCTCCTCGGCCAGCGTCAGCGGGTGCTGGCGCAGCGGCAGCGCGCTGCCGAGGATGCAGATCTTGACCCGGTGGGTGCGCCGGGCGAGCGCCGACGCCATGACGATCGGCGACGGCATCATGCCGTAGGCGGTCTGGTGATGCTCGTTGACGCCGATGCCGTCAAATCCAAGCTCCTCGGCCCGCTCAAGCTGGTTCAGGTAACGCTCGTAGAGCATTGCCCCCATTTCCGGATCGTACAGCCGGTTCGATAGCCTGACCCAGGACGTGCCGACTCTCCTGACTTCGTCGAGATCGACCTCGGCGTAGGGCATCAGGTGGAAGAAGAAGACCTTCATGGTTCACCCTCCTTGCGCATGCGCCTCGATGGCGGCGGCCAGTTCATCGGCTTTCTCGATATGAAGGAAATGGCCGGCCGCCGGCACGACCGTAACGCCGGCGCCGGGAATCATTGCGGCAATGGCCTCGGCATGGCCGGCCGACAGGATATTGTCGTGCGCGCCCCAGACGATCCGGGTCGGCACGTCGATCCGGTGCAGCCATTTCGGCAGATGCGGATCGTGCAGCCGCGGCTCCCAGGCCAGGCGCGCAAAGGACGACCGGTTCTTGAGCCAGATGTCGTCGGCCTCGACTGCTTCGGGCAGCCTGGAAATTGCAGCCTCGGCGAATGCCCGGTCGTGGAAGCCCTGGCGGAAGGTTTCCTCCGGCGACCAGGCGAAGGGGTCGCCGGTTGCCAGCCCCGGCACATGGACCCCGGCCGGGCAGACCAGGGTCAGGCTGGCCAGCCGGGCCGTGCTGCGCACCGCCATTTCCATCGCGATCCAGCCGCCGAGCGACATGCCGACGAGATGCACGCCGGTTAGATCGAGATGCTTGAGGAAATCGAGATAGAAGTAGGCGACGTCGTGGATGTTGTCGAACCAGTCCGGCTCGTCCGATGCGCCGAAGCCGGGATGCTCCGGCGCGATCACGTCGTGGCGTTCGGCGAGGCGGGTCATAAACGGCAGTTCGATGCCGCCGCCGCCCGCGCCGTGCAGGAACAGGAGCGGCGGACCGCTGCCGCCGCGCAGCACGCTGACGGTGCAATCGCGGACGGTCTCTGTCGTTTGCTGCAATCCGGTCACCTCTATGGTTCGATTATTTGTCGTGGATCGTTCGGGCCGGCGCCGGGAACGGCGTTTCCGGACCGGGAGAAGCCCCTTATTCGGCTGCTACGGAAACCGGCGTTTCGGCCGCAATCATCCGGTCGGGTCCGCCGCCTGGAACTGTCCGCCCCAAGGAGGCCCTCTGCAGGATCGCGCCGGCAAACGGGCGGCTTTCGGACCGCCAACTATGGCTTCCACCACGACACATGGCGCACCCGGCTATGCCTACCCGCTGCTTACCCTAAGAAATCAGGGCTTAGGCGTTTCCATCCAAGTCATTGAAAAGATTGGAGGGCGATCGGGGACTCGAACCCCGGACCCGCTGATTAAGAGTCAGCTGCTCTGCCAACTGAGCTAATCGCCCGTCCGGCGGGCGCCGCAGGTATCCCGGTGAATCCCGGCCGGCGCCTCCGTTCGGCAGCGGCAGATATGGGGCAGGGCGGGCGGCCTGTAAAGTCGCCGCTGCCGGCTAAGCCGCCGCAGGCAGCCCTGCCGCCCGGACGCACGAATGCCGCGCTAATCCTCGGCCAGCGCCTCGTCGGTGGCGTCGCCGGACTGGGCGACACTCATCGCGAGGCCGAAGCCGAACATGAGGGTGAGCATGGAGGTGCCGCCATAGGACACCAGCGGCAGCGGCACGCCGACCACCGGCAGCAGGCCGAGCACCATCGCCAGGTTTATGAAGGCATAGAGGAAGAAGGTGAAACCGATCCCGGCGGCGACGAGGCGGCCGAACTGGGTCTTCGCGCGCATGGCCGAGGCGAGCAGGTGGAACAGGATCAGGCCATAGATCGCCAGCAGTCCCAGGGCGCCGACCAGGCCGAACTCCTCAGCCAGGACGGCGAGGATGAAATCGGTATGCATTTCCGGCACGAAGTTGAGATGGATCTGTGTGCCGTTCAGGAAGCCCTTGCCGAAAACGCCGCCCGAACCCAGCGCGATCTTGGCCTGGGTGATGTGGAAGCCGGCGCCCAGCGGGTCCGACGACGGGTCCAGGAAGGTCAGCAGCCGCTTTTTCTGATATGTCTGGAGGCCGTAGGTCCAGATCAGCGGCACGGCGGCGGCTACGGCGACTCCGACCAGGGCGAATTTCCACCAGCGGACGCCGGACAGGAAGAAGATGATTCCGGCCACGGCGATCAGGATGACCGTCGTACCCAGATCGGGCTGCTTGAGGACGAGCGCGGCCGGCGCAAGGAGCAACAGCAGGGGCGGCACCAGCGTCCGGATCCGGCGCACATGCTCGAACCGGACGGCGTGGAAATAGCGCGCCAGCACAAGCACCAGGGCGATCTTCATGACCTCGGACGGCTGGAGACGGAACGGGCCGAGGTCGATCCAGCGCTCGGCGCCGCCGCCTTCGACGCCGCTGAATTCCGCTGCCAGCAGCAGCAGGACCGACAGGGCCCACATCCAGTAGGCCAGGCGGTACCAGAAGCGCGGCGAGATCGTGGCAGTGACGATCATGACCAGCAGCGCCACGCCGAACCGCCCCATCTGGGCTGCGGCCCAGGGGAAGAACTCGCCGCCGGCCGCCGAATACAGCAGGACGAAACCGACCCCGGCCGCGAAACAGACCGACAGGGTGAGCCCCCAGTTGACGAAGCCGAGGCGGCGGAGAACCGAGGTCCGCTCTTCCGCAAGGTTCATCGTCCGCATCGGGAAACCTGTTTCATCGGGTCCGGCGCCCGCGGAAGGTTTCCGGACCGAGCCGCAGGATGTCGGGATCGAGCGCGGCCCGTTCTGCAGCGGCGCCGTAGCGTTTCTGGGTCTCGAGCAGGATTTCCCTGGCGACCGGCGCCGCGACCCGGGAACCGCCGCCGCCATGCTCGACGATCACGCTGCAGGCGAATCGCGGTGCGTCCAGAGGCGCATAGGCGACGAACAGCGCATGATCGCGCCGGTGCCAGGGCAGGTCTTTGTTCTTGACGATGCCACGGGCGCGTTCGGCCGCCGTAATGCGGCGCACTTGGGAGGTGCCGGTCTTGCCCGCCATTTCCATGCCCTTTTCGGCAATCCGGGTCCAGAAGGCGGTGCCGCCGGCCTCGTTGGTTACCGCTGTCATGGCGTCGCCGATCAGGCGCAGGTTCGCTTCCCGGAACCCCAGCCGGCGGAATTTGGCCGACGCCTGCCGGTAGCCCGTCCGGTAGCCGGCCGGCTGGTCGGTGACCAGGCGCGGCGTGACGGCATATCCGCCATTGGCCAACCGGGCGGTCATGACGGCGAGCTGCAGCGGCGTCGCCAGGACATAGCCCTGCCCGATTCCGGCGATCACGGTCTCGCCCGGGAACCAGGTCTTGTTGCGCCTTTGGCGGAAATAGCCGCGCTTCCACGCCTTGGTCGGCATGATGCCCTGTTTTTCGGCCGGCAGATCGATACCGGTCGGGACTCCGACCCCCAGCTTGCGCGCCGTTTCGGCGATTCTGTCGATGCCGAGGCGCAGCGCCAGCTCGTAGAAGTAGATGTCGCAGGATTGCTTGATCGCGTCGCGCAGCGCGACGTGACCGTGGCCGCCCTTCTTCCAGCAATGAAATTTCGCCCGGCCGAGCTGGAAAATGCCGGTGCAACGCGAGCCGGAGCCGGTATCGATCAGCCCGGATTCAAGGCCGGCCAGAGCCACCAGCATCTTGAAAGTCGATCCGGGCGCGTATTGACCGGAAACCGCCTTGTTGAGCAGCGGTCCGAGCTTGTTTGTCTGCAAGGCCCGCCAGGTCTTCGAGCGCAGGCCGTGGATAAACAGGTTCGGGTCGTAGCCGGGCGTCGAGGCCATGACCAGGACATCGCCGGTGTGAATGTCCATGACGACGACCGAGCCGGCCCGGTGCGGCCGAATCGCTGTCAGCGCGGCCTGCTGCAGGTCCAAGTCGATCGTCATGTGGATGTCGCCGCCGGCTGTGCCCTCCTTGCGGCCGAGTTCACGCTGCACCCGGCCCGACGCGTTGATCTCGACCCGCTGGGTGCCGCCGCGGCCTCGAAGCCGGAGATCGTAGGTTTTCTCGACGCCCTGCTTGCCGATCCGGAATTCCGGAATTTTCAGCAGCCGGTCCGGGTCTTCCTTCTGCTCCCGCTCGGTGACCGGGCCGACATAGCCGACCAGATGGGAGACCAGTTCGCCATACGGATAGACCCGCGTATAGCCCCGTTCGGTCAGCACGCCGGGCAGGTCCGGCGCGTTCACTTCCATCTGCGCGACTTCATCCCAGGTCAGGTTGCCGGTGATTGTGACCGGCAGGAAGCGGCGCCGGCGGCGGACCTCGCGAAGCACCCTCTCGCGCTGTTCTCGGCTCAGTTCGACGATGCCCGCCAGGCGGTCGAGCGCGCGTTGCACATCGCCCGTCTTCTCGGCCACCATGACGACCCGGTAATCCTCTCCGTCGGCGGCGATCGGCCGGCCGTGCCGGTCGAAAATCCGTCCGCGGATCGGGAGCAGCAGGCGGGTGTTGATGCGGTTTTCTTCGGCGAGGGTCGTATACCGTTCGGAGGCGCTGACCTGCAGCTGATACATGCGGGCGGTCAGCCCGCCCAGGGCAAGCCCCTTGAACCCCATCAGCAGAACCAGCCGGCGGGTGAATTTCCGGTTCTGCTCGATATTTTCCGAAATCGGCATGGTTTACACGTTCTGCATGCCGCTGCTCTGGATGACCAGCAGCACCGCGGCGCCGATCGGCAAGAGGCCGAAGGTCGCGACATAACGGAAGACGGCGGCCTCGGGGTCGAGGATCTGCCCGAGCAACATCGACATGGCCAGCCATTCGACCGCCATCCAGACGATCGTCAACAGCCCGAAAACCAGCCAGAACACGGTGATCGACCGCCCGAATACGAAAGCGCGCTGGCTCTGCACGAATCCGGCCGCCGCCAGCAGCATCAGGGCCGTCAGGCCGAGCGGCAGGCCGCGCAACAGGTCCTCGAACAGGCCGATCAGGAAAACGCCGGCCAGCGGCAGAAGGTCCGGCCGCCAGACCGACCAGCAATAGACCGCAATCAACGTAAAGGCGGGCGCAATCTGGCTATAGTCGGCGGCCGGTATGGAAACCAGTCCGGCAAGCGATGCGACCGCGGCGGTCGCCATCGGAAATGACCGGCGCACGCCCCGGTCGATTGCGCGCTGAATCGGTTCGCTCATGGCGTTTCCGCGCGGCGGCCGGCCTCCAGCTTCAGGAGGTCGTCAGGAGAGTCCTGAACCAGCCCGGGCGTGCGGTAATCGACGATGCGCACGAAGGCCAGCCGGTTCCAGTTCACCATCGGGCGCACCAGAATTGCATCGCGGCCGACGCTGTCGACCCGGCCGACCGGGATGCCGGGGGGCAGCACGCCGCCATGGCCGGAGGTAACGATCAGGGCGCCGACCGAAACGCTGACATTGGGCGGGACATAGTTCAACCGCATGCGCCGGCCGTTCGTGCCCGCGAGCAGCGCCCTGAGCCCGGATGCGGCCAGCTGGACCGGAATGCGGGAATTCAGGTCGGTTACCAGCAGCACCCGCGAGGCGTGGCGGCCGACCTCGACGATCCGGCCGATGAACCCGTCGGCGTTGATGATCGCCATGCCGCGCCGCAGGCCGTCGGCCGAACCCGCGCCCACCAGCAGGGACCGCACATAGGGGCCGCCCGTGTCGGCGAAGACCGCCGCGGTCAGATGGCGGCCCTCGATGCGTTTGCCGGCGTTGACGAGTGCGCGCAGCCGCCGGTTCTCCTCTTCCACTGCGGCCATTTCCTGAAGGGACAGGCGAAGTCGCTCGATTTCCCGCTCCAGTTCCGTATTGCGCTCGCGCACGGTCGCGTTGGATTCGAAGGCTTCGAACCAATCGGCGGCAGCATGGAACGGCGCTGAGACGGTCGCGACCAGGGGTGCGAAAAAGTCGGAGACGCCGGCCCGAAATTCGCGGGCGACCGGCGTTTCGAACCGATCGATCGCGATCAGCGACCCGCCAAGGAGAACCATGATTATGACGGCGAAGCGCCGCGTCCACACGCGCAGGTCGCTCAGCAGGTTGCCTTGTCGGAAGGGACGGCCGCGGCCTCTGGGACGTTGTCTCCGCTTGCGCGCCACGCGATCCTGCCTCTCCCGCCGCTAGGGCGATGTCGCGAGGACCGATTTGAGACTGCGCAGGTCTTCAAGGCAGCGGCCCGTGCCCAGGGCGACGCAGGAAAGCGGATCGTCGGCGATGGAAACGGGCAGGCCGGTCGCCTGGCGCAGGACGATTTCCAGATTGCCCAGCAGGGCGCCGCCGCCGGTGAGCATGATGCCCTTGTCGACGATATCGGCCGCCAGTTCCGGCGCCGTATGCTCAAGGGCCGTCTTGACGGCCTCGATAATCTGCCCGACCGGTTCGGACAGGGCCTCTGCGATCTGGGCTTCGGAAAGGATCAGTTCCTTGGGCACGCCGTTCATCAGGTCGCGGCCCTTGACCGACAGCATCTTGCCTTCGCCGTCCTTCGGAACGGCGGCCGAACCGATCTCTTTCTTGATTCGCTCGGCGCTGGATTCGCCGATCAGGACATTGTGGTTGCGGCGGATGTAGCCGATGACGGCTTCGTCCATCTTGTCGCCCCCGACCCTGACCGAGCGGGCATAGACGATTCCGCCCAGCGCCAGGACCGCCACCTCCGTCGTACCGCCGCCGATGTCGACGACCATGGAGCCGGTCGGCTCGGTCACCGGCAGGCCGGCCCCGATGGCTGCCGCCATCGGCTCTTCCACCAGGTAGACCCGGCTGGCGCCGGCGCTGGTGCAGGATTGATGGATCGCGCGCCGTTCCACGACCGTCGAGCCGGACGGGACGCAGACGATGATCTGCGGCGCCGCAAAGCTGCGCCGGTTATGCACCTTGCGGATGAAGTGCTTGATCATTTCCTCGGCGACATCGAAATCGGCGATGACGCCGTCGCGCAGCGGGCGGATGGCATGCAGGTTGCCCGGCGTGCGGCCCAGCATAAGCTTGGCTTCGTCCCCGACAGCGAGGACCTCCCGCCGGCCCTTGACTTCCCTGAGGACGACGACGGAGGGTTCGTTCAGGATGATGCCCCGGCCCTTGACATAGACCAGCGTGTTCGCCGTTCCCAGGTCGATGGCCATGTCGGCGGACATGAGGCCGAGCAGTCCTGTCAGCATGGTGGTCAATCCCCTCCGGCATCCTTGCCACGGTCGTTGCCCTCTGGGTGCGGGCAACCGGCTTCCCGGTCTGCCGCCCGCCGCCGGCGCTGTCGCGGCGGAACGGAAAATCGGCTGAAGTCTATCGCTACGGCCCTAAGACTACAGGCAATCGCGATTCAATCAAATCGTACTCTCGAAGCGGAATCCGAGTTCCCGAACGCGGAGTCACATCCCGATTCGCCGGTATTCCAAACGCCCGGCAGCGCGCGCTTCCCGGTGCGTCAGCCCCGATGGACGCAGCGCTGCCGGCAGGCAGCGGAAGTCCGATCGGACCGAGGCCGGATTTTTACCTAAAATCCGACAAATCCGCAAGGCAGGACTTGAGGTTTCGGACGTATTCCGCCTGGATTCCGGCGGACTGTGCTAGTTCCTGCTCTTGTCGACCAGCGCGCCTTCCGAAATCCACGGCATCATCGCGCGCAGTTTCCGGCCGACCTCCTCGATCGGGTGGGCGTCGTTGCGCCGCCGGGTGGCCTTGAAGCTGGTCTGGTTGACCCGGTTCTCCAGCATCCATTCCCGGGTGAAGCGGCCACTCTGGATGTCCTCGAGCACACGCTTCATTTCGGCCCGCGTTTCGTCGGTGACGATACGCGGCCCGCTGCGGTACTCGCCATACTCCGCCGTATTGGAGACGGAATAGTTCATGTTGGCGATACCGCCCTCGTAGATCAGGTCGACGATCAGCTTGACCTCGTGGAGGCACTCGAAATAGGCCATTTCCGGCGCATAGCCGGCCTCGACCAGCGTGTCGTAGCCGCCCCGGATCAGTTCCACGAGGCCGCCGCACAGTACGACCTGTTCGCCGAACAGGTCGGTCTCGCATTCCTCCTTGAACGTCGTCTCGATGATGCCCGCCTTGCCGCCGCCGATGGCCGAAGCGTAGGACAGCGCCAGTTCCAGCGCGTTGCCCGAGGCGTTGCTGGCGACGGCGACCAGCGACGGCACGCCGCCGCCGCGCACATATTCCGAGCGCACGGTATGGCCCGGCCCCTTGGGCGCAATCATGAAGACGTCGAGGTCGTCCCGCGGCTCGATCAGGTTGAAATGGATATTGAGGCCGTGGGCGAAGGCGAGCGCCGCGCCGTCCTTCATGTTGCCGTGCAGTTCGTCGGTATAGATGTCGCCCTGGAGCTCGTCCGGCGTCAGCATCATGACGACATCGGCCCATTTTGCGCCTTCGGTCGGCGTATGGACCGTAAAGCCGGCCTCTTCGGCCTTCCTGCGCGTCGCCGAACCCTCGCGCAGGGCGACGGCGGTGTCGGAGACGCCCGAATCCCGCAGGTTCATGGCGTGGGCGTGGCCCTGCGAGCCGTAGCCGACGATCAGGACGTTCCTGCCCTTGATCAGGTTCACGTCGGCGTCGCGATCGTAATAGACGCGCATCGTCTATTCTCCCGTAGATGTTCGAATCGGTTGTCCGGATCGTCCGCCGCTGGCGGAATTGACGTGGCGTTTACCCGCCCGCGACCGCCGGCGCAAGGCGGCGTTGGGCCGCGAAGCGGGAAGGGCGCTTGCGCCCCGCGCCGCACCCGGCCACAAGAGCGGCCAAGTCGAGAACGAACGAGAATCCGACCAAAACGGTCCAGATTCATCTAATCGTTCTCAAGCGTGTCCGGGCAACCGGCGCCGGAAAGTCGGGCGGCAATTCGAGACGCCCCGGTCATAACAATTCAAACCAACCGTCCGGCTCCCTAGGCCCGCTCCAAATGCGCGCAATTCTCAATCCGGATTTACTAAAATGCACCCAAAGGGTTACATAACTACGAGGAAATAGTAAATTAACTACATAAAATGATATCAGATACTACCATTATATGCCAATATGATAGCACAGAAGTGCACACACGTTGTAGAATTCAGGGGCGTGCGCTACCGCGACCCGTCGTCCGGCACACCGAGTCAACGCCGGTGTCGGCGTCTCTTGAGCCGCTGCAGCACCGGCGGCGCGCTTGGAAATTGACGAGAAATTCACCGAATTGGACAGTAAAGCGATCACTCAGGGAGCCATGTTGCTATTCTGGCGACATGGCTATCGCGGCGTATCGATCCGGGACATTTCGGTCGAGACCGGTGCGCTTCCGGGCAGCCTGCACTACAGATACGGCGGCAAGCGTGCGTTGTATCTGGAAGCGATCCGTCACTATGTTCACGAACATTGCGAGGCTCCGCTGGCCGAACTGGCCCGGCGGCCCTCGCCACGGAATGCAATCGTCAACTTTTTTGAGACCGCTATCGGCTCTTCGCGGGACGGCGCGGTCCCAAAAGGGTGCCTTGTCGTCAATGCAGCGCTCGAATTAGCTGCGGACGACAATGACGTTTCGGAAATCGTCGGACAGGTGTTCAACCTCTTCCAGGACTCGCTTCGCAACCTGATCGAGCGAGGACAGGCCAAGGGAGAAATTCAGGGTCTTCTCGATCCGGCGGAAACGTCTCACGCGCTTCGCACGATGTATGTCGGACTGCGGGTTCTTTCCCGGTCGACTTCGGACGAGGCGCTCCTGCGCCAGATCGTCCGCTCGGTGGATGCAATTCTGTCCGGACAGTCGGGCAGTCCCCCGGGGCCGGACGGCATTATCCAGCCGCATTGACCGGCATGCAGCGCTTTCCGGTGCCCCTAGACACCGTTCTTCCCTCGGCCGATTGCGACGGCGCCGGAGCGGGCAGGGAACTTCGCCCCGCGCCCGGAGTCACACGGAGATGCCGCAAACCGGCTTGACATCTTTATAAGAACAATTTATGAACAAAAGATACGAGCGGCGCCGGCGGGTCGGGCAGAAATTCGCGGCGCCCCGCATGACAGATCATGACATTTCATGACGCCTGCGAATACCCTGTCCCGTCATCCCGACCGAGCGCTCTCCCTGTCCGTCATCCCGACCGAGCGCTCTCGCTGTCCGTCATCCCGACCGAGCG
>LXNI01000466.1_pt1 | contig 46123 bp, 49 predicted proteins | sample 809091 | NCBI WGS metagenome assembly LXNI01 (sample SAMN04870527, study PRJNA318959) | sponge metagenome | biome: 01000161; feature: marine sponge reef; material: water | host: Sarcotragus foetidus | place: Greece: Milos, Mediterranean Sea | collected 2013-05-29 | depth 5-7 m
GGTTTTCCCGTGCCTGGAGAAAATTCCGGGAAATTTACCTTGGGCGCCGCCCGATTCTCTCTTTACGCGACTCTGCCTTGGCAGGGGCGTGACCGAAAACGGATACTTCAGGGACGACTAAATTAGCATTAGGGCTACTTGTGTTCACTTCACTTGTATCGTCTCTACTGGATTGGTATGAGCGCCACGTAATACGAAAAGGAAGACGGATTTCTGATGATAACTCGCGTGTTGCCCAATATAATAAAGATAAGAGAAAGATCTTATTGGTACGTTTAGTCCTGTCATCTATTTTGGGGGTCTTAACATTTCTGTACTTTGAGTGGGATATGATTGGGCATGAAATGTTCTAGTCGTTGCAAGCGTGCGACAAATTCACATGCGGAGAGATATTTCATAGATGGTTATGGACTTATATACAAAGGTAACGAAATTTATAGAGAGTGTTGGTGCCAGGGTTATTGGGCTTCTCCACCGTGCAGGGCTGTCGGCGCAATGCTGTTTGACTCATTAGCCTTATCAATCCGTCCCTTGATATACGCCACATCTTCGGAAAGACCCTTAACATCGCTTTCGACTGTATTGAGCCCAGTTCTCACATCTCTTACCTCTTGCTTCACTTCCTTGATATCTTTGCCAACTTCGTTAACACGGTGAGCGATGTCGGTTTGGAAATAGACGTAGCCTACAAGAACAGAAAGAATTACGGCCCCTGATCCTAGATTGCGAAGCAATTTCCCCCAATCCGTGTGGGGTTGCTTAACCGGATTGTTTAGGAGTTTCGGGTCTTCTTCTCGTTCAAGCATTACAAATCACCCGAAATGACCTTGGTTGTCTTCCAGCCACTCCCAAATTGACGGGTGTGCATACCCTGAATATGAACTATGCAATTTAAAAACAACACCACCTGTCTCAGACGACCGACCATCGCCTTTGATGCCTGCGCTGAGCGCGACCTTTTCGCTTAAATCTTCGCTGACGACAACAAAAGCCGTTGGGCTCACTTGATGATGCTTCTGGAAGTTATCCTTTATTCTTTTTGTTATTTCTGGATCCTCGGCTTGGAGAATCAAAGCAAAAACAGACATTTCTCCCTCCAAGAACCAACCATTGAGGGCTGGCTCAAAAGAATAATATCACAGGCAACGAAACTCACAGAGACCACTTCGGCTTCTGCCTGTAGCGAATATTCACATTTTGAACCACCGCCTTGACCATATCCCGAGGGGTGGATTTAATTCTCAAATCCTCTTCCAGTTCCGCCTTTGATGGCTGGTGGCGCGAATGTGGAATCGTAATTATTTTTTTTGTCATGATTTCATGTGACCTCGTTTTTTGTTTTCCCGCCGGAGACCCGATAGGGTATAGGTATTGCTTTTGAGGCGGTTGCAGGGGCCACACAGCAATATCCGGTTGGAAATATGATTCAGCCCACCGTCCGAGCGCGGTGTGTTGTGGTCAAGTTCCAAGTAGCGCGGGTCGTTAAACTCACGGTCGCAGCCCTGACAGCGCGGTCCGTTCTGGGTTAGCAGGAACTCGTACATTTCAGCGCGGCTCATGCGCTTCCCTTCCGGTTCGCGCACGCGCTCTTTGACGCGCAGGAAAGGCACAGCTTCCTCGCCATCGTCCGTACGCTTGGGTGGCTCGGTGGTAAAACGAATATCCTTGGCAAACAGATGGCCTTGGCCTCCCGCGCCTTCATGCATCATGCCCTCAAGTTCCAGCCTATGTAGAAGAGCAACCTTCGCTTTGTCCCAAATATCAATAGCAACCCACTGCCTTCCTAGACGCTCGGCCACTATGCAGGTTGTGGCACAACCAGCGAAAGGATCAAGAACTATATCGCCTTCGCATGACGCTGTTTTGACAAGCCGTTGATACAACTTGAGTGGCTTTTGGGTTGGCCACAGTGCCTGTTCGGTGGGGTTCTGTTTTCCTCCTTATTCGTCTAACCGGTTTGATGCCCGTCCACCAATCTCCAGCAACCGTCCCTTTGTTCCGATCCATCCAAACTTCATTTAAATTGTCCGGGACTCCCTTAAGCGCAGCAAATACTCCTGGGTTTGTCGCCTTGAGAGACGCGTAGGTGATTTGGCCGCGATCATCAAAATACTTTCGATATCTCTTCATTGTTGATTCCGACAACGGGGCCATATGCATTTGACCCGTCAAACATTTCTTTGGGTCTTTCGAATACCAAAAAATCAAATCATGTGTTCTCTTGTAATACGCGGTGTTTCTCCGCCCTGCTGGATCCGTGTAGCACCACACAATTTCGTTTCGGAAATTCTTTTTCCCGAACACGGCATCCATCAATTCTTTCAGATAGTGGCTGGCAGTCGGGTCGCAATGTAGGTAGATGCTCCCTGTCTCTTTCAGAATGCGGCGCATTTCCAGTAGCCTCACGGCCATAAAGCAGAGGAACGCACCCATGTCATCGCCATAGCTAGAGCGCGACCCTTGAATGACATTCATGACCTCTGGAAAGTCGTCCGTGATCTGGTCCACCCATTCCTCATGCACGTCTTTCTCCCACGACCAGCGATCCTGAAACTTTGCTCCAGCGGCAAGGCTGTCTGGCGTGGCGTGAAAGTCCTTGCCCTTATTGAACGGCGGGTCGGTGGCAATCAAGTCTACCGACTCCGAGTTCATGGCCCGCAGGAATTTCAGATTATCGCCGTGGAACAGCGTCCGGTTTAGCCAATTCGATTCGCTCATGCCCGCGCCGTGCTGTCCAGTCCGTTGCCCCGTACCAGATCCCGGTACATTGGCAACGTGGTATCTTTGATGACGCGGGCAACAACCTTATTGCTTGCTCGGTCTTTCACTCCGGCCACAGGCATTTTGTCATGTGTGCTACGCGCCTTGGTCTTGGCTCGCCTGGATTTGCTCATGTTCTTTCGAATACCACCGAAAAATGCCTCGCCGCTTTCAACCGGACCTGAAAGCTGGCCGTCAGTCTCGCCCAACGTTTCCCGCAGGCGATGCGCCAAATGCCATGCCGATTTCTGGGTTACGCCCAAGTCCCGATGCAACTTCATGCTGGACACGCCCTTAAGGCTAGTGGTCAGTAGGTAGATGGCGATCGCCCATGTCTGGTAGCCCAACTTGGACGATTGCATCACCGTTCCGGTCTTGACACTAAACATCTTGGCACATTCCTTCTCTCTGCATCGGTACGGCATTCTCGGGTGCTTTGAGCCGGACTGGACATTCTCCGATCCGCAGTGCGGGCAACAGGGCTTGTCGCCCCATCGCTCATTTACAAACCATCGCTCGGCGGTCGCGTCATCGGGGAACATGTGCATGATCTCCATGAGCGACATGCCATTCCTGTAGTGCTTTCCGGGTGCTTTGTGTGCCATCATTATCTCCGTATTTCTATGCCCGATCTTCTACTACAAAGTAACGATAATGTTAATAAGTTGATAGATTCCAAACACCCAAAGCGAGACGAGTCCGAGGATAGATGCAATGGCCGAAACTGCTATGGCAGGATAAATCAAAAGAATAAGAAATGTCCACTTCCAAAGGTTTCCTGCTTTCTCTATCCAAGTGTTTTCGTGCTGGTGTGTACTTCCATCTTCGTACTCAACCTGATGGCGCCCAAGGATTTCATACTGCCACCAACCTTTCAGATGTACTTTTACTTTGTCGGTCATGGTTGTCGGGCCGGGTTGGTTCTCTGGCCCCGGCTTATTGTGGATTACCATCTTCACCATCTCTGGCCACCAAGTCCATATCAAACCGCCAACACCCACCAACAAAAGCAGATAATTCCACCATTGCCATTCTGGGCCGAATATCGCCTTTATCCATCCCGCCCAAGTTTCGGCGTCGTCCAAGAGTCCAGGGAAACCGAGGATTGCAAGAGCCACCAAAAAGAGGGTCTTAATAATGCGCAGCATCCGCGCATTCTACACATCTTCCGTTACTTTTGTATATAACCCCGACAATTATTCCTAGGGCGCATACTTTACAATGAACGTAGTCGCCTATGGACGTAACTAACGCCCTTATTGGGAAATATTTACGTGGTTCCCCGGGGCTTGGCCTACTAGGGATTTGGTGGTTTCCAAAAAGAAAATATAACTAAGCCGTGCTATAGTCATAGGTCCCTCTCTCCGGGGTGCCCAACATGAACAAATTAGGTGCATTTCTCGTTTTCCTGATGGTGATGGCCGTCGGGCTGATGCTGGTGATGGCCAACCCGCAAGCGGTCGGCATCAACCTGTATTTCGCCGAATACACGTTACAGTTGGGATTCGCGCTTCTGGCCACGCTGGGGCTGGGATTGGTCCTGGCCATGGGGCTCGGCGGCTGGATGGTGCTGCGCTACCGTTTCCAGTTGACCCGCCTGCAGCGCCAGTACGACCTGGTGTATCAGGAAGTCCGCAACCTGCGGCGCATGCCGATTCACGAGGCCTGACATGATGAGCGCCCTGCTTTGGCTCTTGCTGCCGGTCGCGGCGCTGACCGGTTGGTGGGCGGCGCGGCGCGACATGCAGCGCCACCAAGCCAAGCCCATCCCGGGCCACTACCTCAAGGGCATCAACTACCTGCTCAATGAACAGCCGGACAAGGCCATCGACCTGTTCGTCAACGTCGTCGACCTGGACGCCGACACCGTCGAAACCTACATCGTGCTCGGCAACCTGCTGCGCCGGCGCGGCGAAGTGGAACGCGCCATCCGCCTGCACCAGAACCTGATCGCACGCCCGGACCTGGATGACCGGACCAAGGCCGACGCCCTGCTGGAACTGGCCCGGGACTACCTGAAGTCCGGCATGTTCGACCGTGCCGAGCACCTGCTCGGCGGCGTGCTCGACACCGGCTGCCACCAGTTGGAAGCCCTGTGCCACCTGCGGGAAATCTACGAACAGGAGAAGGAGTGGAAGAAAGCGATTCACGTCGCCCGCAACATCGAACGCGAGGGCGGAGGGTCGCAACAGGAAATCATCGCCCAGTACTACTGCGAATTAGGACAGAATGCCCTGGAGACAGTGGCCAACGGCGAAGAGCAGGCCGTCCAGCATGCACACAAGGCTTTGGGCCACCACCGCGACTGCGCGCGGGCACACATCATGCTCGGCGACATCGCAAGCCGGCGGCGCGACTACCATGCCGCCATCCGTCACTACCGGGACGCCTACGAAAAACGCCCGGCCTTCGCACCCCGGATCATCCGGCTCATCCACAAGGCATACCAGAACCAGGGAGACCTGGACGGATTCCGCCAGTTCCTGCACCAGGCGCGGACCCAGCCTCATGCCCTGTTCCCGGTACTGTCGCTGGTCGAAGACCTGCGTCAGAACGGCGACAGCGGGCTGGATGAGATTTTCGACGGCACTTTCCAATCCAACCCGTCCTCGCTGGTGCTGCTGCGCGAGTACGTGGAAGCAATCACGGAGAACCGGGTCGCGGCCGACCAGCAAAGCATGCGCCAGATCCTGACCACGCTGGATCGTTACCTTGCCAACCGTCCGACCCACGAATGCTCGGAATGCCAGTTCCAGGTGCACAAGCTGTTCTGGCAGTGCCCGAGTTGCCAGCAGTGGGACACCCTGCGGCCGATCGAGCCCTACGCCGAAAAGACCCCCCACCGCCCCTACCTGGTCTAAAGTCATTCGAATGCCTGCGGATCCGGCACCTGGCCTGATCATCGCCCTGGACGGCCTGAGCAACCAGGAGGCCGTGGATTTTGCGAGCCGTCTCTCTCCCGACGACTGTCGCCTCAAGGTGGGGTCCGAGCTGTTCGTCAAGGGCGGGCCGGAGTTGATCCGCGACCTGCAGCAGCAGGGCTTCGATATCTTCCTGGACCTTAAATTCAACGACATCCCGAACACGGTGGCGGCCGCCTGCCGCGCCGCGCGGGAGATGGGCGTGTGGATGTGCACCGTGCACGCTTCCGGCGGGCCGGCCATGCTGGAAGCGGCCCGCGAGGCAGCACAGGACGAACTCCATGTGGTGGCCGTCACGGTTCTGACCTCGCTGGACGACGAGGACCTGGACGCCGTCGGGCAGCGTTCCTCTGGGGAACAGGTTTTACGACTGGCCCAACTTGCACTGCAGGCCGGTCTCTCCGGCATCGTCTGCTCGGCCCGGGAAGCCCGACAGATTCGGGAAGCATGCGGACCGGATTTCTGGATCGTCACGCCCGGTATCCGTCCGGCCGCAACCGCGGACGACCAGAAGCGGACAGTCACCCCCGCAGAGGCCACCGAAGCCGGTGCCAATCACTTGGTGGTCGGGCGCCCGGTGGTGCAGGCCGACGATCCCCCGGCTGCCGTCCGCACCATCCTGGAAGAGTTGTCGTCTGCTGCGAATGCAGGCTGACGGCACCCTCAGACCCCCGTGTTAAACTTCTCCCACCCTGCGGGATGGGGTGTCTGCCTGACAGATGAAACAGGGAAGCCGGTGCGCAACAGCAAAGCCGGCGCTGCCCCCGCAACGGTAGGCGAGAGGGACACGCAAGCCACTGGGCCTCGGCCTGGGAAGGAAGTGTCCTAGCAATCCTCGCAAGCCCGGAGACCGGCCCCATCCTGAATTGTCACGGTTGCGGCGGGCCACCGGGATGACGCACGGCGGTTCCGCCGTGCCATTCCCCCATGTCTGCTGCAATCCTCGATTGGAGCCGACATGTCCAAAAAGAACCTGCTACTGCTCGCATTCTCGATGCTCTGGTGCCCCTCCCTGCCCGCTGCGCAAGATATCGAAACCATCATCATCACCGCCTCGCGCATCCCCCAGCCCCTGCACGCCGTCGGCAGCAGCGTCACCGTCATCGACTTGGACGACTGGCGGGGGACGGGAGCCACTATTTCGGACGTACTGCGAGAAATCCCCGGGGTCTCGATCAGCCAGAGCGGCGGCAGCGGGACGCTGACGGCGGTAAGGATGCGCGGCGGTGAATCCAATCACACGCGCATCCTGCTGGATGGCATCGAGCTGAGCGACCCGACCAGCGGGGTCGTGGACTTCGCCCACCTGAGTATTGCCGGGATCGAGCGCATCGAGGTTCTGCGGGGCGCGCCAAGCGCCCTGTGGGGGAGCGATGCCATCTCCGGCATCATCAACCTGATCAGCCGAAAGGGAGGCACCTCCAGCCTGACCCAGAAGTCCGGCTCGAACCAGCGCCACGAGACCACCCTCCAGGTCGCCACCGAGTCCGAGGGCTTCAGCATGCAGGCCAGTGCGCATCACTTCCAGACACGGGGAGAGAACATCTCGCTGACAGGCTCGGAGCGGGACGGATACCGGAACAACACCCTGCAATGGGGAGGACAGTGGCACCCTTCGGCCGACACCGATTTCCGCTTCTCCGTCCGTCGCACACATGCAAATGCGGAATACGATGGATCCGGGCCCTCGGACGCCCCGTACACCTCAAGGAACCGCCGAACCTATCTGAACACCAGCCTGCATGCGCGGACCGGCCCCTTCAAGCACCAGGCAAACCTCAGCTACCTGCAGACGACGAATCAACCGCAGGATGCCTTCCCCACCGAAAGCAAGGGGCACCGCATCCAGGCCGATGAACTGGTCTGGCGCGACTTCGAGGATTGCCTTTTCGGTTACTCCTGCACCCTCGGAGCCGGCCTGGAATGGAGCCGGGAACGCTACACCCGGAAGGGTATCAGGCCTTTGAACTTCATCTCCTCCAGCGTGTTCATGACGCTGAACTGGCAGCCCGACCCCCAGGCCACGGTCGACCTGTCGCTCCGGCGCGACAAGAACCATGATTTCCAGGATGCCGACATCTGGCGCATCTCCTTCGCCTACCAGTTCCCCGGGGAGCCGACCCGGATCTACCTGGCCAGCGGCATCGGCATCGCCAACCCGACCCTGACCGAACGTTACGGTTATTTCCCGGAGACATTCCAGGGCAACCCCGATCTGCAACCGGAACGGTCCCGGAATACCGAGATCGGCATTGAACACAACCCCAACGGGGCCTGCTGCCGGATCAGCCTCAGCATCTTCAACCAGCGCCTGAGCGATGAAATCCGGGGATACTACGACCCGGACGGTTTCGACGGCCCCGAACTGCCCACCGCCACCAACGAAGCCGGGCGCTCCGAACGCTGGGGCGGGGAACTGGAACTGGGATTCGACCCTCACCCGGACTGGACCGTCTCCACCCACTACGCCTACCTGCATGCGACCGAACCGGATTCGGGGGGCGCGGTCGACCGGAGAGAGGTCCGGCGGCCCCGGCACCAGTACCGGCTGACACTGGCACATCATTCGAACCCGTGGCAGTCGCGGCTGGATTTCACGACAGTGCGGGGACTTCTGGACGACGATTTCTCAAGCTTTCCCGCAGCAAGAATAACGCTCGACAACTACTACCTGATCAACCTGTCCACACGTTATGACCTGACCCCAAAACTGGAACTCCTCTTCGAAGTCCGGAATCTTCTCGACGAATCCTACCAAGAGGTCATCGGGTATGCGGCTCCACACCGGAACTTCAGCGCAGGGCTAGTCTGGCACCTTGACTGATAAACTGGGCGCTCCATTTTTCGGGAAGATTTCTTGAAGCGCATCCTTGTCCTCCTGTCGATCCTCGTTCTCGCCGGGGTCGTAGGCTTCCAATGGTGGAAAGCTGGCGAGACGGAAGAATACGAGGCGGCCACCGTGTTCGGGGACCAGGCCCGGCCTTTACCGGCCTTTTTATTGGCGCGCCACGACGGCGAAACCTTGGAACCGGCTGATTTCCGCGGCCACTGGAGCCTGCTGTTCTTCGGGTATTCGAACTGTCCGGACATCTGCTCACCCTCCATGCAGCAACTGACCACCGCCTTGCAAACCCTGGGCGAGGCGCCCGTCCGGATCGTGTTCATCTCCGTCGACTCCGAACGCGACACTCCGGAAGCCCTGACCCGGTACGTCAGCCACTTCCATCCCGGCACCCTAGGAGTGACCGGAGATACCGAGGCGATTGCGGACTTTGCGGAGCAACTCGGCGTCTTTTACTCCAAACAGAAGCTCGCCACCGGCTATCTCGTCGACCACAGCGGCAGCGTCTGGCTGGTCGACCCCGAGGCGCAGCTTGCCGGCGTCTTCACCCCACCCCTGACTCCGACGGCCATCGCCGCGGATTTGCAGAAACTGATGGGTCTCGATTGATGGCTTCGACCGACCGGCCCACCTGGCGCATGCGCCTGCTTGATCTCAAAACCTGGGGCTTTTACTGTTTCCCGCACCACTGGCTGTCCGCCGTGACCCACTGGCTTTCCCGGATCGAGACCCCGGCGGTCAAGAACCTCCTGATCCGGTCATTCGTCTCCTTTTTCGGCCTCCGGATGCAGGATGCCGAAATCGAGGATCCAGAGCAATACCCGACCCTGAACGCCCTGTTCGTACGCACCCTGAAGCCGGATGTCCGGCCCTGGCCGGAGGATCCGGGCGTGCTGGCGGCACCCTGCGACAGCCGGGTCAGTCAGTTCGGTCAGGTCGAAGACGGCCGGATCATCCAGGCAAAGGGGCAGACATTCACCGTGGACGAATTGCTCGGCGGCTCCCATCCCGAATTCGCGCAAGGCCGGTTCGCCACCCTTTACCTCTCCCCGGACGACTGCCACCGGGTCTACATGCCGGCGGACGGACGGCTGGTCGAGATGCGCCACGTCCCGGGACGCCAGTTCACCGTCGCTTCCTATGCAGTGGAACGCATCCCGCGACTCTACGCGCGCAACGAGCGCGTGGCGAGCCTGTTCGAGGATCTGGACGGCATCCCTTTCGCCGTCGTCATGGTCGGGGCCGTCAACGTGGCCTCCATCGAGATGAGCTGGTGCGGAACCGTCACGCCGCGGCGGCAGTCGATCTCACGCTGGCAATACAACGCCGACACCCCGAGCGTCGAACTTCGCCGGGGTGACGAACTCGGGTGCTTTCATTTGGGATCGACCGTGGTGCTGCTCAGCGGCCATCAGGGTTACCAGTGGAACCCGGGCGTCGAAACCGGCCAGGCCATGGTCTACGGCCAGTCCCTGCTGCTCCCGGAAGGCGAAACCGACGACACTCCCGAGCCGCCGCAAGACAGCCCCGAGTAATTCAGTCGCGGACGCGGGACACGTACTCGCCGCTGCGGGTGTCCACCCGGATCACTTCACCGGTTTCAACGAACAGGGGCACGCGCACGACCGCACCCGTCTCCAGCGTGGCGGGCTTGGTACCGCCGGATGCGGTATCGCCCCGAACACCGGGATCCGTCTCGGCAATCTTCAACTCCACGAACTGCGGCGGGGTCAGGCTGATCGGCTGCTCGTTGTAGAACAGAACGGAACAGATATCCTGCGCGCGGATCCATGAGACGGCCTCGCCCAGAACGGACGTGGGGATCGGGTACTGTTCGTAGGAATCCGGCGACATGAACACCGCCGCATCCCCGTCTGCATACAGGTACTGGAGGCTGATTTCCCGCACGGGCGCGGGTTCCACGGCGTCCCCGGACTTGACCGTCTTGTCGTTGGTCCGGCCGGTCAGGAGGTTCCGCACCTTCATCCGGGTGAACGCCTGTCCCTTCCCGGGCTTGCAGAATTCGCTGTCCACCACGACGTGCGGCGTGCCGTCGAGCATGATCTTCAGACCGGGCTTGATGTCGTTGAGGCCGTAACCTGCCATATCGAGAATATTCCGTGGGGAAAAGCGGCGGAGATTGTACGACATGCCGCATATCGCACTGAACCTTGGGGACTCTGTATAATCAAATCCTTCCTAGGAGGAACACCATGCAATCACGAAACAAAACCCCTCTCGTCCTGCTCGTCTCGGCCATGCTGGCCTGCTCAGGCGCCGCTATCGCCGACAGCCACGGCGGGGCGAAAATGACCACTCACAAAGGTGCCACGGACATGGAACTGGCTTCCATGGGCATCGAAGGCATTGAAGCCGCCTTGTCCGACCTCACCACTTCGGATGAAAACGCATCGATGACCTGCGGCCTGTTCAGTCTGGCAAAAAGCGATCCGCTGGTGTACACCTACACCTACACCGAAGCCAAAATCATCGTTTCCGGTGAAATGACCCTGGCCGAAGAGGGCGGCGAGACGTTCCATGCAACTGCGGGCGACATCATTTATTTCGACAAGGGCGCGAAGATCACGTTCACGTCGGATTCGTCGGGCCTTGCCTTCTTCTGCGGGCAGAGGGCCAAAGGGGAACTTTGAATCTTCCCCCCTGAACGAGTCAAAGCAAGCGGGAAGTAAAACCATGAAACAAACAAACCCAACGATGCTCGGCCTTACCGGCGCATTGCTACTGATCTCATCCGCCCCCCTGAACGCCGGGGACGACGCCGGTCATATCAAGGATCTGACGAAGGGCGACCCCTACTACTACACGAGCGATCAGGCTATCGGGGAGGATGACGGGCAGAAAACACTGGTCGGCGAAGGCCGTCCCAAGACAACGCATTCGAGTGTTCCCCACCTTCCGGTTTTCTCCGGATACATGAACACGAACTACACCTACCGCTTCGTGAACGTCGTGGAGCAGACCATGACGATGATCGGAGAAGGCAAGCACGGTTTGTGGCGGGTGCAGGACAACGGGACGATCCGGGAATACCGCAAGAAGGATGCCCAGGGACTTCCGGAGGGGGCCGACCTGTTTGACGAGGCCAACCTGGCGGCGATCGAAAACGACTACGCCAGCTACATCCCGGAAGAAAGCTGGGGAGGGTACAAGCACCCCCACCAGAGAGTGACGGAAGACGGGCACCTGAACTTCATCGACGTGCCTTTGCATCATCCCAAGTACAAGGGCAAATATGACGATCACGTGGCCATCGACCTGCCGCATTTCTACTGCACGATGTCGGCGAACCAGTATCCCTACGCGAGGAAGGCGGTGGACTACTCGTTCAGCCAACCTGGGGCCAACCAGATCGGCCCGCTCGGCAAACGCGCCGGCCTCGATGTCAACGAGCTGTATACGAAAGTCTTGCGCGTCGACCTGTTCCCGGATGCCCGGGCCTGGATCAATGTCGGCGGCGAGGATGAAAACTCGGTCGACTGGAAGTCTGTGGATATCAGCAAGACGAATGCGGAGTTCTACCTGATCGAACGGCCCTTCTTCAACGAGCCCTACCTGTTCATCACCGCGGTGTTCGACAACCAGGACAACCGGGACTTCCAGTACGTCCGTCCTGTCGGCGATTACTACGAGCACGTCAAGGAAACCGGCCAGGAAGTCAAGACCGAGGTGACGTACGAGCCCCGGTTCCATCTGGAGAACGGGACCACGGCGGCGGCAAAGGGCCTACCTGTCTACGGCGTTCATCATCCCAACCGCGCAGCATTCGGCGGTGGCGGAGCCTGCCCCCTGAAAGGCGGCGACTGGAGCAACTACCCGAAGACCACGGGCGCGGCCGGCTGGCCAACGAATTACGAGGAGGTCACGCCGCTGTGTGACGGCGTGCTGGTTGACATCAAGTTCTACGCGAACCTGGACGGCCAGAGCTGGGAAAACCCAACGAAATACCTGGCGAATGCCGGGCACGGCCAAGAGGAAGTCACCTACACGCTGGAGCCGGGCGAGTACGGCGTCTACACGGATCCTTACCTGACGGAAAAGGGTGAAGAGAACCCGCACGCCATGGATCTGGACGGTGAAGTCACCCTGAAGTATCCCGCTGTGGAAAAACCGGTGACCCCTGCTCAATAGAGCGCTCCACCACTCACCCGGGGGCCTCGACTAAAAATCGAGGTCCCCGGCATGCCCCACACTGTTCCTGATCTCTTCCATGAACTTTCGGGCTCTCCTGCTCGCTGTGGTGTCCGCCGCGAGCCTTGGCGCCCTCGCTCAGGCCAGCGAAGAGGCGGAGCCTCCAACTGCCGAAGTCTTCCACGGGGAACGGTTATTCCTGGAGACCCGCTTCGCCCAGCGCTTTTATGATTTCGTGTCCCGCGGCGGCGGCATCAACGAGTCTCTTGACAAGGGCGATCCAAAACTGGAAAAGACGTACCGGTTCTTCGGGCTGCCACCCTACCAAATTCCGTTCGCACCAGGCCCGTTCGAAGGATCGTCCTACAACTGCCGGACCTGCCACCTGGTGGACGAGCATGTCGGGCAGAAGGAACTCGGCATGCGTGCCTACAACGACTTTGCCTCTCGGAGCCCCCTGCCCGAGAGGGACGACGGGCAATCCGTATCCGTGCGGAATTCACCGGTGCTGGTGGGCTCCTTGTCGCCGAGAGATCCTTTCCTTCTGCACCTCGACGGGGAATTCGCCTCGACCCGGGAGTTGATCATCGCCACGCTCACGGGGCGCAACCTGGGCTGGCTGCCCGACGAGAGCGCTCTCGCCGCCCGCCATGCCTGCGAAATCATCCGGGAAGACGACGGGACGGGCGAACTGGCGGGGGAGTTCGGCGGACTGGCTTACTCCGAAGTGTTCTCCGGCGTCTCGGCATCCGGGGAGGCACTGCCCGAAGAACATCGAATTGCGACAGAGCGACGCATGGATGTGTCGGAAAGCTCCTGCGACGAGATTCTGATCGGCATAGCCGATCTGATCGGACACTACCTCGACGACCTGAAATTCTCCGCAGAAGCGGACATCCTTTCCCCTTACGACCTGTTCCTGTCGATCAACGGCCTGCCTGCCCGCCCGGACGAAGACGAGTCGGACGAGGACTACAGCGACCGGCTGCTGGCGCAGATCGACTCGCTTGATGAAAGCGGCGAACTGCGATTCGTGGAGCGCAACCCTGTGACGGAGGACGGTGGATTCCGATTCCATGACCAGCCCTACCGGTTCGGCGAAATTGAGCTGCAGGGATTGAGGACCTTCTTCAACCGGGAGCCTGCCCCCGGACGTGGTGCCGGCAACTGCGGATCCTGTCATGCGGCCCCGCATTTCACGGATTTCGGTTTTCACAATATCGGCGTGACCCAGGTGGAATATGAAGCCATCCACGGGCAGGGCTCATTCTGGAAACTGCTGATCCCGGCGGTCGGGCCGCGCAACGAACAGGCGGATGTCTACCTGCCCGCGACTGCCATGCATCCGGACCGACAGGGCATGTTCCGCAGGCTCGCGTCGGAATCCGACCCGATGGCGACAGACCTGGGTGCCTGGAACATCTTCCTGAACGAGGATTATCCGAACGCTCAGGAGCCCTTGCACCGTTCGTTCTGCCAAAACGGGACGGGTTGCAAAACCGCGGATCAGGCTCTCGGGCGATCAGTCGCGGCGTTCAAGACTCCGACGCTGAGGGATCTGGGCCATTCGGCCCCTTACATGCACAACGGCCAGATCAGCGACCTGCACGCCTCGGTTGCGTTCTATATCGCGGCCTCCGCGAGCAGCCGGAACGGGACGATCCGGAACGCAGACCCCGAACTCCGGAAAGTCGAAATCACGCCGAACGACATCCAGCCGCTGGTGAATTTCCTGATTTCCCTGTACGAGGATTACGAATGAGCCTACGCTATATTTGCGTAAAAAAGCCAGTCATGGATGTATAATGCCGCCGACAGGGGATTGCGTCAGACGCACTAATGTGCCTGATTGAACAGGGTCAGGCGCAGGTGGCTGTTTCGCTGCGTTCCCCCGTGTTTGAATTCGCCACTCTGGAGCCTGAGCTATGAGCCCTGAAGAAATTCTCAAAACTATTGAAGAATCGGATGTCCGTTTCGTCGACTTCCGTTTCACCGACACCCGCGGCAAGGAACAGCACGTCTCCGTGCCGGCCAGCGTTGTCGACGAAGACACCTTCGAGCAGGGGAAAATGTTTGATGGCTCGTCGATCGCCGGTTGGAAAGGCATCAACGAATCCGACATGATCCTGATGCCGGATCCGAGCACCGCGGTCATGGATCCGTTCTTTACCGAAACAACGCTCTTGCTGCGTTGCGACGTGATCGAGCCGACCACCATGCGACCTTATGGGCGGGACACCCGCGGCATCGCCAAGAAGGCTGAGGAGTACCTCAAGTCCCTAGGCATCGCCGACACCGCGTATTTCGGCCCGGAACCTGAATTTTTCATCTTCGACAGCGCACGCTGGGCAGACGATATGCACCGCTGCATGTACGAGGTGGATTCGGACGAAGGCTGCTGGAATTCGGACAAGGAAGGATTCGAGGAATCGAACATCGGCCATCGCCCGGGACCCAAGGGCGGGTACTTCCCGGTACCGCCGGTCGACAGCCTGCAGGACATCCGTTCCGTCATGTGCGAAACACTGGAAGAAATGGGCGTCCCGGTCGAAGTTCACCACCACGAGGTCGCGACCGCCGGACAGTGCGAAATCGGTACCCGTTTCGACTCCTTGGTTCGCCGGGCCGACATGAACCAGATCATGAAGTACGTGGTCATGAATGTCGCGCACAACTTCGGCAAGACCGCAACCTTCATGCCGAAACCCCTGGTCGGCGACAACGGCAACGGCATGCACGTGCACCAGTCGCTGAGCAAGGACGGCAAGAACCTGTTCGCCGGGGACGGCGTCGGAGGACTGTCGGACATGGCCCTGCACTACATCGGGGGCATCCTGAAGCATGCGCGGGTCCTCAATGCATTTGCCAACGCCTCCACCAACAGCTACAAGCGTCTGGTACCGGGCTTCGAGGCACCGGTGCTGCTGGCCTACTCCGCGCGCAATCGCTCGGCGGCCGTCCGCATCCCGTTCGTGACACACCCGCAGCAGCGTCGGCTTGAGGTTCGTTTCGGTGATGCCTCCGGGAACCCGTACCTGACCTACGCCTCCATGCTGATGGCTGGTCTCGATGGAATCCGCAACAAGATCGATCCGGGCGAACCGATGGACAAGGATCTGTACGACCTGCCGCCGGAAGAGGAAGCAGCCATTCCGCACGTGTGCCACTCGCTGGACCAGGCGCTGGATGAACTGGATGCCAACCGCGACTTCCTCAAGGCCGGGGATGTCTTCAACGACGATGCCATCGACGGCTACATCGAACTCAAGCGCGAAGAAGTGACCCGTCTGCGAGCGGCCACGCATCCGGTCGAGTTCGATATGTACTACAGCCTGTAAGCTGTCCCGCGCTGACGCAGCCGGTTTTCGGCATTATGCGCAGCATGACCGCTTTTGCCCGTGCCGAGACGAAAGTCGGGCGCGGGCAGATGGTGGTCGAAATCCGATCCGTCAACCACCGCTACCTGCAACCGGGATTCCATCTGGCGCGCGAATGCGCCAAACTGGAGCCTCTCTGGCGCGAGCAGTTGCGCGAAGTCTGCTCCCGCGGCAAGGTCGACGTTACCGCCAGTTTCCAACGAACGGCAGACGAGGCAAAAGGCGAACGCCTCGATCAGGCCCAACTGCGCCGACTGGTCAGTACCTGCCGACGCCTGTTCCCTCACTCTGACCCAGCCCAGATGCTGGGCCTTTCCTCAGTCTGGAGTGCGGCCCCTGCCGCAGACACTGCGCTGGCACCCGCGGCCCAGCAAGCTTACAAAGAAGCATTGGAGGCATTTGTCCAACAGCGGGAAAGCGAAGGCGAACGCCTGGAGCGCATCCTGCGTGAGCAATTGCAGGAAGTCGGGCAGCACGTCACCACGCTGAAATCCCAGCGGCCGTCCGTCCAGCAGGCCCTGCGGGAACGCTGGCAGGCACGCCTGAAGGAGTTGCAGGCCACCGTGGACGCCCAACGGGTGGAAGAAGAAATCGCGGTTCAGGTGATGCGCGCCGACGTGGACGAGGAGCTGGCTCGTCTCGACAGCCATCTGGAGGAAACTCTGGCCGCATTGGAAGTGGACGGCGCACAAGGAAGAAAACTGGATTTCCTGATGCAGGAATTCACGCGCGAGGCGAATACGCTGGCATCCAAGGCCCCGGACATCGAAACCACCAATGCGGCACTGGCCGTCAAGGTGCTGGTGGAACAGATGCGCGAGCAGATACAAAATATCGAATAGAACCGGGGCGGTTGTCTCCTGCCCCGAATCCCGGCAACAGACCGTCGGGGAAATCCCAGGATTGTCTTCCCGGGTCTCACATACCCGGAATAATAGCGCGAATAAAAATAAACGCGCCATTGATCTACCTTATTACGCCATTTTTTGCTATAATCGCGCCATCAAGGTGGAGGTTTTTATGAGCAGCCTGTCCCGGATTCACGAGATCTTGCTCAAGTCGTCGAAGCCGATGTCGGTTTCCGATCTGCTAGTCGCGTATCCCGAAGCGACGAGGAGAACCGCCCAGCGCCATCTGAGCCGACTGGTCACCGAAGGCAAGGCTCTTGCACAAGGCGAGGGCCGCTCGCGGAAATACCTGGCCCTTCCGGCACAGAGTCCGGACGCGGCACAGGAGGGGGTTCACGCCCAGCCGAAGCATATTCCCCTGTCCCCGGACAGTCAGGACATCGCCCATTACATCAGCCAGCCGCTCGAAGCCCGATCTCCCGTCGGATACCAGCGGGATTTTCTTGATGCCTACGAGCCCAATACGAGTCACTACCTTCCTGCCCCGATTCGGCAGCAACTGCGACGGCTGGGCGATACCGGACAGGCGTCCCGGCCAGCCGGCACCCACGGCGAAAGTATCCTGAACCGCTTCCTGATCGACCTGTCGTGGGCGTCCAGCCGCCTGGAAGGAAACACGTACAGTCGATTGGACACGCTCAATCTAATCCAGCACGGCAAGGCGGCCGAAGGGAAGGCCGCGATCGAGACCCAGATGATCCTGAACCACAAGGCGGCCATCGAATTGCTCGTGGAAAACGCCGGGGCCATGGATTTCAATCGCTACACCCTGTTCAACCTGCACGGAGCCTTGTCGGAAAACCTGCTTCCGAATCCCGACGACGAAGGAAGAATCCGACGACATCAGGTCGAAATCGGCAAGAGCGTCTACCGGCCGCTGTCCGGCGAGTTTCACCTCAGCGAAATCCTGGACTCCCTGCTGACCAAGGCACGGCAGATCTCGGATCCGTTCGAACAGTCATTCTTCATGATGGTGCATCTGCCCTATCTCCAGCCGTTTTCCGACGTGAACAAGCGCACTTCGCGTCTCGCCGCAAACCTCCCGCTGATCCGCGCGAACCTGTGCCCGCTGACGTTTCTCGATGTTCCCGACCCGGCATACAGTCAGGCCACCTTGGGCGTGTACGAAATGACCCGGGTTGAACTGTTGAGGGATCTCTATCTCTGGGCTTACGAACGGTCCGCACGAGAGTACCAGGCTCTCCGGCAGGACTTGGCGGAACCGGATCCTTTCCGTCTCCGACACGGAAAGACCGTCAAGCGAATTGTCCGGGACGTGGTCCTCAGCCCGGAGACCGAAGCGATTGCCGCTGTCGAAAAAGCCATTCCGGCCGGAATGAAGCCATCCGAACACGAAGACCTGGCCGCACTGGTGATCGAAGAGTTACGCCGCCTGCACAAAGGTGTGTTGGCCCGGTATCGTCTGCGCCCGTCGCAGTTTGAATCCTGGAAAACTCGGCAGGATCGCGGGCTGGACTGACCCTTGGGCAGCACACAAGCACGGAAACATAATCCGGCTGTAATTTATAATTTGAAGCCATGATTCCCCTAGCAATCCTGACCTGTGGCGGGACCTTCGACAAGGTCTACCACGACGCCCTGAGCGATTACACCATCGGCGCACCTTGTGCACCGGACATCCTGGCCGAAGCCGGCATGCAGGACGGCTGGGAATTGATCGAGGTGATGCGCAAGGACAGCCTGGACATGACCGACGACGACCGGGCAATCCTGCGCACGGCGGCGGCAAGCTGCAGAGCCTCGCGGCTCGTGGTGGTCCATGGCACCGACACCATGGCGGATTCCGCGGCAGTGCTGGCCGACATTCCGGACAAGACCATCGTGCTGACCGGCGCCATGAGCCCCGCCCGGTTCCGACAAACCGATGCCCCCTTCAACCTCGGCTTCGCCATTGCCGCCGCGCTGACCGCAGACTTTGGCACCTACATCGCCATGGGCGGAAGGCTGTATCCGCACGACCAGGTCAAGAAAAACCGGGGACAGGGGCGGTTCGAGCCGACCAATTCCACCTCTTGAAATCCTCCGCGCTCTTCCTCATTAAATAAATAGACGAGGATGGTCACAAAGGAGGAAAATCATGCATCCGAGCATTTATTTCGACCCGTTCGAGACGCTGGGCCGCTGGAATCAACTGTTCAACGGTCTGACGAGCAATGTCGGGGACCAGGTCCAGTCCGGCTGGATTCCTGCGGTCGATTTTGAGGACCGCGGCGAACACTATCTGGTGACGGCCGACCTGCCCGGCATCAAGCCGGAAGACGTGGAAATCAGCCTGGATGGCGACGTCCTGCAAATCAAGGGCGAGCGTCTGGCTGAAACCGACACCGGTGATGGTGAAGCGAAACGCTATCGTCGTACCGAGCGCGTGTACGGCGCATTTCGGCGCAGTTTCCAGCTGCCCGCCGACGTTGATCCGGACGCTATCGAGGCGCATGGCAAGGACGGAGTGCTGCACATTCGAATCGGTAAGCACGCCGCCACCCAGCCCCGGCGCATCACGGTTCAGACCAACTGAGCCAACGGGTTGCAAACCGGCCCGTCGGCAGTCTCTGCCGACGGGCTTTTTTATGCTTGGGACACTCGGAAAATGGAGCGCAATACAGGCCTGTATCCTCTGAGCAGGTGTACAATGCGCGCCCGACCTGAGGTTTCGGAGTGTAGCTCAGCCTGGTAGAGCACTGCCTTCGGGAGGCAGGGGCCGGAGGTTCAAATCCTCTCACTCCGACCACCCCACATTCAACCAACCCCTTTCGTCCAATCTACCCGAGCGGGAGCACAGCATGGATCGGCAATCCGCCCAACAGACCGTCCACGTTCTGGTTGAGGCCCTACCCTACATCCAAGCCTTCGCAGGCCGGTCCGTCATCATCAAGTACGGCGGCAACGCGATGGTCGACGAAACGCTGAAGAGCAGCTTCGCGCGCGACTTGGTGCTGATGCAACAAGTGGGCATCAAACCCGTCGTCGTACATGGGGGAGGCCCCCAGATCGGAGAACGCCTGAAGGAACTCGGCATAGAGAGCCGGTTCGTCGATGGCGTGCGCGTCACCGACAAGCAAACCATGGACGTGGTGGAGAAGGTGCTCGGTGATGTCATCAACACGGAAATCGTTGAACTGATCAACAAACACGGAGGACGCGCTGCCGGTATCACCGGCAAACGCGGCGGCTTCATTCATGCCAAGCGGCTCAAACTGAAGCAGTTCTCTCCGGAAATGAATGCGCCCGAAATCATCGATCTCGGCCATACGGGGACTGTGGCAAGCATTGACCCTGGGCCGATCCAGGAACTGGAGGACGGTGGGAAGATCCCCGTAATTGCCCCAGTTGGGGTCGGCACCGACGGTGAGAGTTACAACATCAACGCGGATACCGTCGCCAGTCATATGGCGGTCGCGCTGAAAGCCGAAAAGCTGATGATCCTGACCAATCAATCCGGAGTCCTGGATGCCGGAGGGGAATTGCTGACCAACCTAGGTCCGTCGGCCATAGAGAACCTGATCAACGACGGGACGATCAGTGACGGCATGGTGCCTAAAACCCGTTGCGTGCTGGACGCATTGAACGCCGGTGTCCACACCGCACATATCATCGACGGCCGGACTCCACATGCCGTGGTTCTTGAAATTTTTACGCGCGAAGGGATCGGCACGCTGATTGCAGCCGAATCAGCGGCTTAATTGTTTCAAATGGGATGGGGCGGAGAAAACCCCGCCCGCGGCAACCTACGCTGTCTTTGAGAAGGTGTACTGCTCGCCTTCGCGTCGCACCGTAATTCCGACATACTCGGCAGTCTGTTCCTCGCCGTCCTCAATATTGAACTGCTGCCCGCCAATCGCTACCAGGCCCTCACGGGTCACGCCGCAGTGTATCGGCCCGATCGTATCGTATTCCCGCGCCTCCAAACGCAGGGTGTTGGGATCGTCCTCTTCTTCGGTTTCTTGGTTTTCCGGTTCATCTGCCATGGGGAATTGCTCCTGTCTCGTGGGCGTATAATTTTAACCGCACTGCTGGGGGATCGTCTAGTGGTAGGACTGCGGACTCTGACTCCGCCAGCGGGGGTTCGAATCCCTCTCCCCCAGCCAATTCCCGATTCTCGGATTTTGGCCCGTATTAGGGTCACGAACTGTTTCGCACCCGGAAAGGACTGCGGATAACGAGCCCTCCATTGAGCTTATCCGGGACCGATTATCGGCACCGACGCTAGATGGTCATTTGCCGCTCGCTTCAGTCCCTGACTGCCAAATTACTGCATCGGATTCATCATGTCCGAATCATCATCATCCGGCGGCATCGGGTCAAGCTTGGAGCCGAACGAGCCGATGATTTCGTGCACGGCGCTTTCATGATGGAAGATCCCGCCCACCTCGGGATCATCCTTGGTGCCATAAAGGGAGCCCAGAAGTTTCCCGTTGCCCTCAGTGGTTGGAGTCGCCGTACCTGGAGCAGAGAATTTGGAATTCATGACCACCACGTCCTCCCAGGTCAGCGCCCCTGAATAGAGGGCGCCTGCGTACCAAGCCTTCTCGACATCCGGACCATTCAGCCTCTTAATGTCCGTGATACTGATATCGATCATCGCATCCATCATTTCAATAGCCGGAGTGACAGTATCATCGGCAGCAACAAAAGGACTGTATTCGATGTTCACGTCACCCTGAACGAGGTAATGCTCCAAACTTCTTTTCCTGCTTTCCACACCCACCATGACGCCCTCCCCGGTCAGTGAGACCGTGGGCATCTGTATGCCGGTCATGCTCGTATCATCGTCGTAGATTCGGCCCAGCGAGGCGTTCGTGAAACGAAGATGCTGAGGATCCCCGTCCTCGTCGTAAAACCTGTCTACCCCGACGAAAAACATGCTGTACTGCAGGATGCCGTCATAGCCCACGTAATCGAAATCGCTTTGCCTTGTGACCACTGACAGGTCGACGAAGTCCGGCAAAGTAGTGACGCCAGCCGGTAGAGCCACTGTGTCCAGATTCATGCCTGCCAAGTTGTCAGGAGTGAAGAGATATTCGTTTCCATCTGCATCTTCATAAACGGCCAGCAAGTTGGCGAAATCCGGCAAAATAGTAACACCGGTCGGCATAGCCACATCATCCAGATTCATGCCTACCACATTGGCGCGCGTAAGAAGGTACTCGTTCGCGGAGTCATCTCGGCCATCTCGATAGACCGCCTTGGGAGCATCCGCCGTCCTGACCTGCGACAGATCGACATCGCGATAACTCATGACCGGCTGGCGGTCCGCCGCAAATCTTAAGCTTTCTGGGTTCTTCAAACCAAAAGAAAAGCTCGTTGCTTCCCGGAGTGCGTCCATGGGAAAGTCGCACTGCGCCGCATCGGTGGCGGTTTCGTCGCTACAGCCGGGGGTTCCCATGGGGTCGTACGGAATCGTGATTGGCTCGCTCATGATTGTGCCTTGGTCGTCGGCGGTCCTCACCAGCGTCCCGCCCGTGCTTAGATACCGGTTCGTGAGTCCGACGACATTATTCCTTGCGCTACTGAGCCTGGTCGGCAGTGGGGCAGGTGTCACCGTTGACGTTGTGGTGCCGCCCTCATTGGTGGTCATGGTCTCGGTGCCAAACTTTTCTCTCGCCGCATCAATGTCCATGTCCGCAATCAGATAATCCACCCCGGCATAAAGTGCGGAGGGTAGTGCTGGTGTCTCATCCTCCATGGATGGATCTGGTGGCGTCAGCAACCTGGAACTGCCGGAACCGCCACAGGCGGATAGAGCCAGAATGACGCAGCCAAAGAACGGATAGCGGATAAAAGCGGGCATATTTTCCTCGGAATCGGATGTCGCGGTTACATGAATGGCGCACCGCGCCTGAATCATGCAAGGGGTTTGTATTCTACATGAAGATTTCCGTAAAAATCTTCCTACTCGCCCACCCGGAATGCCTCCAAGTTACAGTCAAACTTGCCGAATCGTTCCACCAAATCTTTCGCGCAGCCTATCACTGGATCGGAATCCCGGCTAATGGTACGCTACGCAGCGGAGAGTTGCCGGAGTGGTCGAACGGGGCGGTCTCGAAAACCGTTGTGCGACTTGTCGTACCGAGGGTTCGAATCCCTCACTCTCCGCCACCCGTATCAAAAAAGCCCTTCCTAACTTAAAGGCAAGGCCTGCCCGCATCGCGGACAGGCCTCCCTAGTGCCGGATTGTTCCGAGCGTGCGGCTCAATAACCGCTTACAGCCCGAATCCGTAACTCACACTCGCCCCGAGGCGGGTTTCGTCATCAATATCTTCATCTGAATCAACCAGGTAAACCGCGAAATCAATGTCGTTGATCGTGGTGGCGTAACCAACCTCGACATAATCGCCTTCGGGTTCACCCTTGTCCTCGTCATCCTCGCTGATGCCATAGGTTCCAAATGTCACGTAGGCACCCTTGTAGTCCAAGGTCAGCGTAGCGATGTCGTAGTCGTTGTCCTCGGCTACGCAGGCAAAGCCATTTTCATGCTCGCCGATGGAATAATCAAGACTCGCCGAAAAATCGCCCTGAGCATAACCCACACCGATATTGATCTCGTCGTAATCCTGATCGAAACCGCCGCCATCACAGCTTTCCTCGGTGACAAGGACCTCGGAGCCGCTGACTTTCGAATACGCCGTTTTCTCCGTTTCAGCCAGAGTCTCGTATTCCTCAAGCGTATAGTCGTTGCTCACGGACTCGGTCACTCTTGTGTATTTCGCTGGATCTGCCACCACACTAGTGTCTGCAAATTCTTCATCAGTAAAGATAAAGGTCCCATCGTTTTCGGCATTGAGATTGGCTGTTGGTGGAGTATCGTTTGCATCTGCCGGGACATATTCATAGATGCCCCCCGTAATTTCCACGGTGCTGTCACCCATCGGTCCGAGCTTATGACCCACCTTGTTTACGCTTTTAGTGTAGGTGCTGCTATAGACAGCCGGAGTGAAGACCCCGTCGTCATCCTCCGTGTAGCGGTAGGCGGTATAGCCGACATACGCCGAGAATCCATTCTCGAATTCAAAGGCCAAGCCCCCATAGACGTCGATCTCGACTCCGTTGCCGGAATCAAGGTCGGCGATCCAGGTGCCCAGATAGAACGGGCCTGCCGCCAGGTCAATTCCACCGTTGGCCACGCCATCGCTCTGATGGAAGCCGCGGTAGATGTAATCGGACATGATGCCGAAGTTGGCCGAGAGATCAAGCTCGGCGTGGGCCGGCATGGCGGCCCCGGTTAGAGTTGCTGCAAAAACAGCAGCCAATTTCCAGTTTTTCATGTTTTCCCCTATTTAGGTTCAAGTTAGCAGTTCACCCTGCCAAAACCTCTGCATTCAAGGCGCAAGGCCCTGAACAACCGGTGTTGGTCAGGCAGATTAGGTTTGGAAAAAATCCTGAAAGCCTTCCAGGAGCGCCCGGAAGGTTTCAGCGACTCAAATCAGCGTTTGGAGTACTGAACGTCCTTGCGGGCCTTTCTTAACCCAACTTTCTTACGTTCGACAATTCTTGAATCACGGGTCAGGAACCCGCCTTGTCGCAGTTGCGCACGGTTCTCTTCATTGTAGGAAAGCAGCGCCCGGGCAATGCCGAGCCTGATGGCCCCGGCCTGGCCGCTGATGCCGCCACCGGACACCTTGGCGTCCAAGTCGAATTTGCCCAGCATGTCGCACACGGCCAGTGGCTGGCAGACCTGAATGCGGGCCGTCTCGCGAACGAAATAGTCCTTGAGATCGCGGCTGTTGATTCGCATCTTTCCGGAGCCTTCGCTCAGCCGCACCCGGGCGGTCGAGTTTTTGCGGCGTCCGGTGCCTAGGAAAACTGACGCAGCCATACTCATGTCCCCAACGTGGCAGGCTGCTGGGCAGCATGCTGGTGGTCGCCCTCGGCATAGACATGCAGCCGGCGCAGCATGCATCGGCCCAGTCGGCTCTTGGGAAGCATTCCGCGGACCGCCAATTCAATGATCTTCTGGGGTGCGCGAGCCTGCATATCCTCAAACGACTCGCTGCGCAGGTGGCCTACATATCCGGTGTGGTGGTGATACATCTTGTCGGCCCGCTTGTTGCCGGTCACTCGCACCGAAGAGGCGTTGAGCACAATGACGTGGTCGCCCGCATCCACATGCGGCGTCCAGTCGGGCCGGTGCTTGCCGCGCAGGCAGTGCGCCACCTGGGACGCCAAACGCCCCAAGACTTGGTCAGCGGCATCCACCACGTACCAGTTGCCAGCGCCAGATTTGGCGCTGACCGTACTGCGGGTCAGTGTTTTGCTCTTCATCGTGAGTCTCACGGAGGGCGCTAGTTTATCAGATTTGACTAATTTAGTTGAATGGCGCCATCAATCAACCAACTCTTCCAGAACAGGCTCGGGCATGACGCGATCCGCCCGCTGCTCGAGTCCTTCCGCACTGATCCGGACGTAATCCGGACCATTGCCGAATACCATGAATCGCGCCGGACCCTCTTCCTCCGTCACCTCCCAGCGACCGTACACCTTCTGGTCCTCGTCTTCCAGGATGAACTGGCTGGCGTAGACCTCTGTCGCGTACACCCGGACCGGGCCCAGCAATCCCATTTCCCAAGTGCCCTGGTACAGGATCAGTGATCCGATCAAGACCAGGCCAATGCGCAGGCGGCCGGTAAGTCTCTCCAATTCCGCGATGCGGACTTCCGGGGCCTTCCCGGGTTCATCCATATTTTTCATAAGTCCTCTCCTTTAGTCGAAGATTGATTCGCCGCACAAGCGGCGGCCAATCTGTCGGTAACGTTCCGTCGTGCGCTCAATGATGTCGGCCGGAATCTCCGGTCCGGGCGGCCGCTTGTCCCAATCCAGGGTCTCCAGCCAGTCGCGCACGAACTGCTTGTCGAAACTGTACGGATTTTCACCCGCATGCCAATCGTCCGCGTTCCAGAAACGGGAGGAATCCGGCGTCAGCACCTCGTCGATCAGCACCAACGCCCCCTCTTCATCCAACCCGAACTCGAACTTGGTGTCGGCGATGATCACCCCGCGCTCTTGAGCATGAGCGCTGGCTTCGGCATACAGCCGAAAACTCACGTCTCGCACCTCTTCCGCGCGCGCCTGCCCGATCAGGTCCACCACCTTCTCGAAACTGATGTTCTCGTCGTGCTCTCCCGGTTTGGCCTTGGTCGCTGGGGTGAACAGCGGCTCCGGAAGGCGCCCGGCCAAGGCCAGGCCAGGCGGCAAGTCGATCCCGCACACTTGCCCGTCGCGCTGATAATCCTTCCAGCCCGACCCGATCAGGTAGCCGCGGACCACCGCCTCCACCGGCAGCGGCTCAAGCCGCCGCACCCGCAGGCTGCGATCGGTCAGCATCGCGCGTTCCTCAGGCTCCAGCGGCAAATCCTCCAGCATCAGCGGGCAACGGTGATTCGCCACGATGGGCCGCAAACGGTCGAACCAGAATTCGGAAACAGCGGTCAGGATCTTCCCTTTCTCCGGGATCGGCGTCGGCAGCACCACATCGAAAGCCGACAGCCGGTCGGTCGCCACCATCAGCATGTGCTGGGCGTCGATTTCATACAAATCCCGCACCTTCCCTTCGGCAAGGCGCGACAAATGGGCAAGATCGGTCCGAAATACGGGAGGCACGGTTGTCGGAACCTCGGTGGAAACGCCCATTATGAACCACATGGGGAGTATAATCCGCTGTTTCCACAAGCCGTTACCGAGTCGCCCATGACCAACCCGGATCCGGCACCATCCGTCGCCATCGTGATGGGGAGCCGCAGCGATTGGGACACCATGAAGGCTGCAGCCGAGCAATTGGACGCGCTGGAGGTGCCTTATCTCTCGCAGGTGGTTTCCGCGCACCGCACTCCCGACCTGATGGCGGAATTCGCACGCAGCGCCCGCGACCGCGGAATCCGTTGCCTGATCGCCGGCGCCGGCGGAGCCGCGCACCTGCCCGGCATGCTGGCGGCCATGACCCCGTTGCCGGTGCTCGGCGTTCCCATCAACGCCACCGCACTGCAAGGCTGGGACTCCCTGCTGTCGATCGTGCAGATGCCGAAGGGCATCCCCGTCGCCACTTTCGCCGTCGGTGCACCCGGAGCCGCGAATGCCGCGCTGTTTGCAGCGGCGATACTGGCTGGCGAAAACCCGGATCTGGCGGAACGCCTGGATACCTTTCGGGATGCCCAGACCCGCTCCGTCCTTGAGCAGAAACTCGACTGAACCCCTTGCGCCAGGCGCCAACCTCGGCATGCTGGGCGGCGGCCAACTGGGCCGCATGTTCACCGAGGCCGCACAACGCCTAGGCTACCGCGTCGTCGTGCTGGAGCCGAGCGAGCCTTGCCCGGCCGGACTCCTCGCCGATGAGCACCTGGTTGCCGGGTACGACCACACGGAGGCACTGGACCGGCTCGGCGAGATGTGCGAGGCCGCCAGTTACGAATTCGAGGCGGTCCCAGCCCAAGCGGTAGAGTACCTGCGCGACCAGATTACGGTCCGACCCGATGCCCAGCCTCTGTCCGTCGCGCAAAGCCGGCTGGCGGAAAAGCGTTTTGCGGCTGAACATACGCCCGCCACTCCCCCGGTCCCCTACCAGCCCATCGAAGAAGCGGCACAACTCCCCGCCGCATTGGAGCATGTCGGCTTCCCCTGCATCCTGAAGACCGACCGCCTGGGCTATGACGGCAAGGGCCAGGCGGTCGTCGAAAGCCCCGCCGATGCGGAGGTGGCGTTTTCCCGGTTCGGCAACGTGTCGTGTGTACTGGAGCGCCGGCTCGACCTGCAGCAGGAAGTCTCCGTGATCGTGGCCCGGGACTGCGAGCACAGCGTCGCCTACCCGGTCGCGGAAAACGAGCACCGCAACGGGATCCTGCACTGCTCCCGCGCTCCGGCAGATATCTCTGGAGTCGTCCAGGAACAGGTCCAGGACAGCGCGCGCAAGATTGCCGACGCACTAAACTATCACGGGGTGCTGGCGGTCGAATACTTCATCACGTCCGACGGCGTCTTCTTCAATGAAATGGCGCCCCGCCCCCACAACAGCGGCCACTACACGCTGGATGCTTGCGTCGCTTCCCAGTTCGAGCAACAGGCGCGGATCTTGTGCGGGCTTCCACTCGGCGCGCCCACGCAGCACACGCCCGCCGTGATGATCAACCTGCTCGGAGACCTCTGGAACGGCCGCGAGCCCGACTGGGCGCTGCTTCAGGGCGACCCGTCCGTCCGGTTGCATCTGTATGGCAAGAAAGAGGCACGCCCCGGGCGCAAGATGGGACACCTCTGTGTTCTGGATCCCGATCCGGATGTCGCCTATGCACGCGCCTGCTCGCTGTACGAAGAGTTAAGCGCATGACCGATTCCTACCGCGCGTTGCGCCTCCGGGCCGACGGGGAGCCCCGCTGCGAAGTCGTGCGGGTCTCGGTCGAGGATTTGAGCCCCGGCGACGTGGTGGTCGCGCCGGAGTTCTCCGCGATCAACTACAAGGATGCGATGGCCGCGACCGGCGCGGCACCGATCCTGCGCGTGCCGACCCTGATCGGCGGGATCGATGCGGCCGGCTCCGTGGTACACAGCGAGAACGAGAAATTCACGGCCGGACAGCCCGTCCTGATAACCGGCTGCGGGCTGTCCGAGACCCGCGACGGCGGATTCGCCGAGCGACTGCGCGTGCCCGGAGATTTCCTCATCGACATCCCGCCTCCCTTCACTGCGCGCTCGGCAGGCATCCTGGGCACCGCCGGATTTACCGCAATGCTGGCCATCGAACGCCTGCAGGAGAACCACGTGATACCGGATACCGGCCCGGTCCTCGTGACCGGCGCGAGCGGCGGTGTCGGCAGCTTGGCCATCCTGCTGCTCGGCCGGCTGGGCTATTCGACGATCGCCATGACCGGGAAATCCGAAGCACACGAGGCCCTGCGCGCACTCGGCGCGAACGAGATCCGGGAACCTTTCGATCTGTCCGGAGACCCGGAAGGCCTGGCAAAGGCCGAAATTGCCGGAGCCATCGATAACCTGGGCGGCAATGCGCTGCCTTTGCTGGTGCGCATGACCCGGCCTTGGGGCAGCGTGGTCAGTATCGGACGTGCCACCGGCAACACGTTCCGGGGCTCCGTCATACCGTTCATCATCCGCGGCGTCAGCATCCTGGGCGTGACATCGGCCAATTGCCCGATGGATCGGCGCCGCCGGGCCTGGGGCCGACTGTTCGAAACTCTCCGCCCGGAGGACCTGGAACCGCTGGTGTCGGACACGATCAGCTTGGAAGATCTGCCCGGCCGGTTCCCGCAATATCTTGAAGGCCGCGCCCGCGGCCGCACTCTAGTCCAGATCTGTTAGCCGCAGGCTTCGTCAGCTCGCTGCCTTGAGCGTCGCGCCGAACGTCTGCTCGTGAATGGCGCGGGCTTCGTCCCGCAACCGCGCCGCCTCCTCGAATTCCAGTTCCCGCGCATGGTGATACATCTGCTGCTCCAGCTCCCGGATCTTCCGGAGCGCCTCTTCCGGGCTCAACGGCTCGGCCGGTTCAGCCTGAGCGTACCTGACCCGTTTGGCGTGTTTCCCAGGGGCACGTCCGGCCGCGCCTTCCATGATGTCGGCAACTCGCTTCTCGATGCCCCGGGGGGTGATCCCGTGCTCGCGGTTGAATTCCTGCTGCTTGGCGCGGCGGCGATCGGTCTCGTCGATGGCCCGGCGCATTGAATTGGTGATCTCGTCGGCGTACAGGAGCGCGCTCCCCTTTAGATGCCGTGCCGCCCGGCCAATGGTCTGGATCAGCGAGCGCTCCGAACGCAGGAACCCTTCCTTGTCTGCATCCAGGATCGCCACCAGCGCAACTTCCGGAATGTCCAGCCCTTCGCGCAAAAGGTTGATCCCGACCAGCACGTCGAACTCGCCGAGCCGCAGGTCGCGGATGATCTCAACCCGTTCCACGGTGTCGATGTCAGAGTGCAGGTATCGAACCCGGACGTCATGTTCGCGCAGGTATTCGGTCAGGTCTTCGGCCATGCGCTTGGTCAGCGTGGTCACCAACACCCGGTCGCCGGCCTCGGCAATCTTACGGATCTCGGACAACAGGTCATCGACCTGGGTGGAGACCGGGCGAACCTCGACGCCCGGATCCACCAGCCCGGTCGGGCGCACGACCTGTTCGACAACCTGTCCCGCAAGCTTGAGTTCGTAAGGTCCGGGCGTGGCCGAGACATGGATGGTTTGCGGTGCCAGCGCCTCGAATTCCTCGAACTTGAGAGGGCGGTTGTCCAGCGCGGACGGCAGCCGGAACCCGTAATCGACCAGGTTCTTCTTGCGCGAATAATCGCCCCGGTACATGCCGCCGAACTGCGGGATCGTGACGTGGCTCTCATCGACGAACAGCAGGGCGTTGTCCGGCAGGTAGTCCAGCAGGCAAGGCGGCGGCTCCCCGGGCCCGCGCCCGGACAGGTAGCGCGAGTAATTCTCGATGCCGGCGCAATAACCGAGCTCTTCGATCATTTCCAGGTCGTAGCGGGTGCGCTGCTCCAGGCGCTGCGCCTCCACCAACTGGTCCTGCGACACCAGGAAGGCCAAGTGGGCCTCAAGTTCTTCCCGGATTTGCTCCACCGCGCGCTCCAGTACCACTTTCGGGGTCACGTAGTGGCTCTTCGGGTAGATGGTCAGCCGGGGCACGTCGCGGTGCACCTCTCCGGTCAGCGGGTCGAAGAAGCGCAGGCGCTCGACCTCATCGTCGAGCAGCTCGATGCGCACCGCTTCGCGATCCGAATCCGCCGGATGCACGTCGATCACGTCGCCGCGTACCCGGAAGGTGCCTCGGCGAAGGTCGATTTCGTTGCGCTTGTACTGCAATTCCGCGAGCCGTCGCAGGATCCCGCGCTGCCCGGTGCGGTCGCCGCGATTCAGGTGCAGCACCATCCGGTGGTAGGACTTGGGGTCCCCCAGCCCGTAGATGGAGGAAACCGTGCCGACGATGATCGTGTCGGGCCGTTCGAACAGGGCCTTGGTCGCGGACAGGCGCATCTGCTCGATGTGGTCGTTGATCGACGCGTCCTTCTCGATGTAGGTATCCGAGGACGGCACGTACGCTTCCGGCTGGTAGTAGTCGTAGTACGACACGAAGTATTCCACCGCGTTGTGCGGGAAGAACTCCTTCATCTCCCCGTACAGCTGCGCGGCCAGGGTCTTGTTGTGCACCACCACGATGGTCGGCCGCTGCAACTGGTGGATGACGCAGGCCATGGTGTAGGTCTTGCCGGAACCGGTCACGCCGAGCAGGCTCTGGTGGCTGAGGCCGTCCTCCAGCCCCGCGACCAGCGATTCGATGGCTTCCGGCTGGTCGCCAGCCGGCCCGAAGGAGGCTTGCAAGTCAAACGCGAATGACATTCGGGTCACTTTGGAGTTAAAGTCTCTCAGTATAACGAGTGAAGTTACGGTAAACTACGCCCCACCGGACTTTCCCATGGAACGCGCCCTTTCGAAACGGGTCGGACGTTGCGAGCCTTCCGCAACGCTGGCCGTCTCCGCGACTGCGCGCCGCCTGCGCGCGGCGGGTCAGGAAATCATCGACTGGAGCGCTGGGGAGCCGGATTTCGACACCCCGGAAAACATCTGCGACGCCGCGGTCCAGGCCATCCGCGAAGGCCAGACCCGCTACACCTCGGTCGGTGGCACGCCGGCTCTGCGCGCCGCGATCGCGCACAAGTTCCACCGCGACAACAAACTGCATTTCGAGGCCAACCAGATCCTGGTGAGCGGCGGCGCGAAGCAGGTCCTGTACAACTGCCTGCAGGCACTGGTCAATCCCGGCGACGAAGTCATCATCCCCACGCCCTACTGGGCCTCGTACCCCGACATGGTGCGCCTGGCGGGCGGCGAGCCGGTGTTCCTGCCGACCACCCTGCAGCAGAATTTCCGCCCGACCGCCGAGCAGCTGGACCAGGCGATCACCGCGCGCACGAAGCTGTTGATCCTCAACAGTCCGTCCAACCCTTGCGGCGCCATGCTGCACCGGGAGGACCTCGAGGAATTCGCCAAAGTGCTGCGCGCACACCCTCATGTGAGCGTGGCGTCCGACGACATCTACGAACTGATCCGGTTCGACGGCGTGCCGTTCTGCAACCTGGCCCAGATCGCGCCCGACCTAAGCGACCGCACCCTCCTCATCAACGGCGTCTCCAAAGCCTATGCCATGACCGGCTGGCGGATCGGCTATGCGGCGGGACCCAAGGACATCATCGACGCCATGCTCACCGTCCAGTCGCAGAGCACCTCCAATCCCTGCTCGATCGCCCAGGCCGCCGCCTGCGCCGCACTGCTTGAGGACCAATCCTCGGTGCCCGACATGGTGGCCGCCTTCGAGCAGCGCCGCAACTACATCGTGACGGCCCTCGACGAACTGCCCGGCATCACCTGCCTGAAACCCGACGGCGCGTTCTACTGCCTACCGGACGTCGGCGAGGCCATGCGCCGGTTGGAATGCCCGACGGACATCGAGTTCGCTACCCTGCTGCTCGACCAGTTGCGCCTTGCCGTGGTGCCCGGAATCCCGTTCGGCTCGGCCGACCACATCCGGGTGTCGTTCGCCACCGACATGCCGACTCTTGAGGAAGGCATCTCGCGCCTGCGCGATCTTCTTGACTGACCCGTCCTCTCATCCTCCCCCCGCATGGTGGGATCTCGCCCGCACGGAAGCCTATCGCGCATGGCGGGAGCAGGTCCTCAGCGAAAGCGTGATGGACTTCACGCCGGTCCGGCTCCACAACCTCTCCCGGTTGAACACGGCGGAAATCGATGCCCTGGCCTCGCGCCTGCATGCCACCGGGGCCGTCTGCTACGGCACGGACCGCATTCCTGAGCCTCGCGACATCCTCGCCCTGGGCGAGCAACTGGGGCTGGCGCATCTCGACCATCACCAGTGCGCCGAACCGGACGGGGTGGCGCGGCTGACCGCACGGGAAGACACGGCCGGGCGGTTCATCCCGTACACCCGCCACCGCCTGCGCTGGCATACCGACGGCTACTACCAGCCGGAGACGCAAAAGATCCGCAGTTTCGTCCTGCACTGCGTCCAGCCGGCGCTCGACGGCGGCGTCAACCGGCTGCTCGACCCGCGCCTGCTGTACATCGCCCTGCGCGACGAAAATCCGGACCTGGTCCAGGCCCTGATCCACCCCCGGGCCCTCACGGTCCCGGCCCATGCCGAGGACGGCGAGGAACGCCGCGCCGAATTCAGCGGCCCGGTCTTCTCCATCGACGGCGAACACCTGTACATGCGCTATACCGAGCGCGCCATCCATATCCGCTGGCATCCCGAAACCGAACCCGCCCGGACCCGGGTCCAGGAATTGCTTGAGACCTTGCCGCAGGCCGGGCACCCCCTCCGCCTGGATGCGGGATGCGGGCTGATCGCGCATAATGTGTTGCATTGCCGGAGCGCTTATGCCGACTCTGCCGATCACCCCCGCCTGCTGTACCGAACCCGCTACACGGACCGCGCCCGACGCCCATGCTGACCCTGAGCGAACTTTTGATTGCCCACTATGATCTGGACTCCTTCGAGGGCCTGAAGGATCTGATCGCGGAACGCATCGATGCCGGGGAGCGGTTCCTCAGCCTGGATGTCCGCCCCCCGTTTCACGACACTCCGGACGACTGGGAGGAGCAGCTGGAAAGCTTCTTCACGGCCCGCCGCCCCTGACCGTGCACTGGCAGGAAGAGGACACTCCGCCGCCCCCCGTCGCTCCGGACGTGGTGGACGTCCGCTACCGGATCCGGTGCCGGGCGTTGCCGGTCGACCATGCCCGGGACCTGCGCTCGGCACTGCTTTCGGTCTGGCCCTGGCTTGCCGACGAGCCGCTCGCCGGCATCCACACCATCCATGGGGCCGAATCCGGGAACGGCTGGACCCGGCCGGACGATCCGGCCACCTACCTGCCGCTGTCCAGGCGGACCCGGCTGGCCCTTCGGTTGCCTTACCACCGGCTGGAGGAAGCGCGGGAGTTGCCTGGAACCACCCTGCAGGTCGGGCCGGACCCGATGGTGATCGAGGACAGCCGCCTGCACCCGCTGCAGGCGCAGGGCACGGCTTTCGCCCGCTATGTGGCGATCGAAACCGAGGACGAAGAGACGTTCCTGGGCCTGTGCGCCGAGCAACTCCAGGGCTTCGGCATCGAAGCGCCGCGCATGATGGCCGGCCGGACCCACCTCGTCGCCGCAAACGGCACCGCCCTGCACTGTCGCAGCCTGATGCTGGACGGGCTGGATCCCGGGCAGTCCCTGGATCTCCAACGCCAGGGCCTAGGGCCCGAGCGGCTGCTCGGCTGCGGCCTGTTCCTCCCCCACAAAAGCATCGCGCCCGTCGCATCAGCACGTAACTAGTCATCCCTGAATCCCCCCAAGACTTACTTTGGGAATCGAACCGACCACCCGCTTCCATACAGTTCAGTGAAATATTATCCTTGTAAATCTCCATTTTTATTTGTAAAATGCAAGGATGAAAGATCGAAGTCTTCATCGGGAAATTCAGGAAGCTCTGAGTCGGCAGGCGACAGTTGCGCTCCTCGGGCCGCGCCAAGTTGGGAAAACCACCTTGGCGTTGGAGATTGCGCGGGAATTCGATGCAATTTACCTTGACCTCGAATCCACCGCCGATCTTGAAAAGCTTGCTTCGCCCGAACTGTTCCTCACGCAATATCAGGACCGTCTCGTGGTCCTGGACGAGATTCACCGGGCTCCCGGCCTGTTCCCCAGCCTCCGCGGGCTGATCGATCAAGGCCGCCGCGAGGGTCGCCGGACCGCCCGCTTCCTGATCCTCGGCTCAGCGTCGCTCAATCTTCTCCGGCAATCCGGGGAGAGCCTGGCGGGGCGGGTCGAGTATGTCGAACTCACCCCGTTTCATTCTCTGGAAGTCAGCCCGGAAGATCTCCTCTCTCTCTGGGTGCGCGGAGGGTTTCCCGAGAGTTTCCTAGCGCCTCGCGATGAAGACAGCCTCAGATTCCGGCAGAACCTCATCAAGACCTACCTGGAGCGGGACATTCCGCAATTCGGCCCTCGGGTCCCAGCCCAGACCATGGAACGTCTGTGGACCATGTTGGCACACTCCCAGGGTGCCCTGTTAAACGCATCCAAGTTCGCGGCCTCGCTGGCCGTCAGCGGGACCACGGTCGTCCACTACATCGATCTCCTGACGGACCTGATGCTGGTCAGGCGCCTTCCTGCGCATCACGCCAACGTAAAGAAACGCCTGGTCAAGTCGCCACGAACCTATCTGCGGGATAGCGGCTTCGTGCACGCCCTTCTGCAACTGCCCGATTACGGCAGCCTGGCCGGACATCCGATCGCCGGCGCGAGTTGGGAAGGGTTTGTCATTGAAAATCTCCTGGCGGTTTCGCCGCCTTGGACGTTTCCCAGTTTCTATCGGACTGCGGCGGGTGCGGAAATCGACTTGATCCTGGAACATTCCAGTCGGCAGGAGTTGTGGGCGATCGAAATCAAGTTGGGCATGACCCCGAAAGTATCCAAGGGATTCCGCCATGCACTGGAGGACCTGAAACCCGCCCGTTCCTTTGTCGTCTATTCCGGAACAGACCGGTATCCGCTCGCCGTTGGCGCGGAGGCGATCGGCCTCCGGGAAATGGCTGGCCTCCTGCGCGACCTACGGGCGGATAGGGATTAGCGAAACCGCCCTCTGGAAAACAGTTCTTGGAATTAATCAGGAAACGCGACGCTGCGTGAACATAACCTCGCATGACAACCGACATAGGCGCATTCTGCTAGAATGCGCGTCTGGAAATAATTCCGACTCCTTGCCCCACCGGACCGACGGGGGGCTGGCAACCCGAAGGGAGCGTACATGCGACATTACGAAATCGTGTTTCTGGTCTATCCGGACCAGAGCGACCAGGTACCGCAAATGATCGAGCGGTACTCGAAAATAGTGACCGGCGACGGTGGACAGGTACATCGCCTCGAAGACTGGGGACGACGCCAGTTGGCCTACTCCATCGACAAACTGCACAAGGCCCACTACGTTCTGATGAACGTGGAATGCGAGTCCCAGGCGCTGGGAGAGATCCAGCATGCCTTCCGCTTCAACGACGCCGTGCTGCGCAGCCTGATCATCCGTCAGGATCACGCCATCACCGAACCTTCGCCGCTGGCGAAATCGGCCGAGGAGGAAAGCGACACAGAGGACGATTGGCGCAAGGACTCACAAGCCTCTGACAAGGCTGCAGCAGGCACGCCTGAGAAAGGAAACGGGGCGGAGACGGAAGCCTCCCCGCCGGCCGCCGAGGCCGAAGAGCCCGCCGAAGCTGAAGAACCTGCCGAGGCCAAAGAGCCCGCACAGGAAGAGGCTGACCGCCCGCAGGCCGAGGCCGCAACGGACCCCGAGCCCGACGCCGAAGCGGCAGAGACGCAGGAAGCGACCGAAGAACTCACCCCTAAACCCTCCGAGACCACGGAGTAACCATGGCCAGCAACCCCAAACGCGACAGCGCACGGCGCTTCTCGAACAGCACTCCGTCTGAGATCGACTACAAGGACCTGGATCTGCTGCGCGACTACATCACCGAGACCGGCAAGATCATGCCGGCCCGGGTCAGCGGCACTCCGGCGCGCTTTCAGCGCCGGCTCTCCACCGCCATCAAACGCGCCCGTTACCTCAGCCTGCTGCCCTACTGCGACAACCACTGATGCTCGCCGCGCTCGGGCGGATCCTGCAAGGACCGCCGCTCCCGATCGTCGGCGGCCTGATTTTGTTGCAGGCACTGGCGATGCACGTGCCGGTGCTGCTGTTCGGCATATTGTTCGCCGGCATCGTCGCCGCTTTCCTGATGCTGATGCGGCCCCTGCGCGAGGCCGCCCTGATCCTGGCCCTGTCCGGCATCGCCTACGCGGCACTGGGCTACCTGCTCGCAAATGACTCCTCGGCGCTTCTGATCCCGCTGCTCTTCCTCGGCACCCCGGCCCTCCTTGCCGCCATCCTGCGCCTGAGCGACTCCCTTTCCCTGGCGATCCTGTGCGGCTTCATCGGGGCCTGGATCGGAGCCAAGGTGCTGGGATTGCTGCCGCTGGACCTCGACCAGGCCTGGGCCGCCGCGCTGGAAAGCGTCCGTCAGGCCGCCCTTGAAGCGGGACGCCCCGAACCTTTCGGAGGCCTGTCGGCGGAATGGCTGGGCCTGATCGGCACTGAAGTGGTGATGGCCAGCCTGGCGCTTCTGTCCACCTTGCTGCTGCTGCTCGCCCGCACCTGGCAGAGCGCGTTGTCGGAGACACCCTTTTTCGCTCAGGAATTCCGGGCGACGCGTTACGGCCGGATTGCGGATATTGTTTTCCTGGCTACCGTCGTCGCGACCTGGTGGTTCCCAGAACCCTTCATGCTGGGCCTGTCCCTGACGTTGGTCACGGCGTTCCTGTTCCCGGGAATCGCCACCGTGCACCGCCTGGCGGACCGGATACGTTACCGGCTGGCCGTGCTGATTCCCTTTTACATCCTGCTGCTGAGCCTACAGGAGGTACTTTTGATCGTCGCCACACTCGGCGCGGCCGAAGACCTGCTAGGATGGCACCGACGAGCGGCAGGAAACAACGGCATTTCCTGACATCGGAGAAACAACATGGAAGTCATTCTGCTTGAGAAGATCGAACGACTGGGTTCGCTGGGCGACGTGGTTCGCGTGCGGCCCGGCTATGCACGCAACTACCTGATCCCGGCCGGCAAGGCCAAGTACGCAACCGAAGCCAACATGGTGGAAGTCCAGGCGCACCGCGAAGAACTGGAGCGCAAGGCGTTGGAGACACTGTCCGCAGCAGAGCAGCGCAAAGCAAAACTGGACGGCTTCAAGATCACCGTCATGGTGGAAACCAACCAGGAAGGCAAACTGTTCGGTTCGGTCGGCGCCGGGGAGATCGCGCGGGGTGTCACCGAGGCGGGAGGAGAACTGGAACGCCTCGAGGTGCGGTTGCCCGATGGGCCGCTGCGCAGCCTGGGCGAGCATCCAGTCGAAGTGCATCTGCATTCAGACATCGAAGCCACCGTGCACGTCACCGTGGAATCCAGCGGCGTGATCGAGACTCCGGTCGAACTGGAGGAAGAAGAGGCCAAAGCCGCCCCGGATGCGGACGAAGCGCAGGCTGCGCCGGAAGAGGCTCCAGCGGCGGAGGAACCGGCCTCCTGAGGCTTTTTCCACAATTCCCCCACAGGTTTTGAACTAGATTTCCCATAACTTTTAGCGAGTTATGGGCAGGTTGCTGTACCGCTTTTCCTATTGACAGGACGGCGCACTTCCCCGACAGTATAGAGTTCCGAATCACCGCAGGCCCGCGCCTGCTCCGCGCACCGCTGAACCCATAGAATTCGACACAGAATGGCCGACGAAACCCTGACCTTATCCGCCGTCGAGCCTCTCGATGCCGAGCGTGCGGTGCTCGGCGCGCTGATCAACGACGAAAGTGCCTGGGACAAGATCAGCACCCTTCAGGCCAGCGATTTCACCGAGGCCAGCCATCGGATGATCTTCGATGCGATCCATACCTTGGAGCACGACGGAAAACCGGTCGACCTTGTCACCGCCTCGGACCAGTTGCGCCGACACGCGGACTACCAGGAGCATCCGGAAATCCTGGAGTACGCCCGCTACATCGCAGACGAGAACTTTACGTCCGAACGCATCGAGCACTACGTCCGCATCGTCCTGAGTTGCTCGGTGCAGCGCCAGTTGCGCCGCGCCTGCAGCAACATCATCGCCTTGATCAACGATCCTCAGGGCCGTGATTCCGATGAGGTCGTGGGCGAAGCGGAGCGCCTGATCCTGGAAGTCTCCAACGCCGAAAAACGCGGCAGCGATGATTTCGTACGCATCGGAAAGGCGTCCAGCGAGTCCGTTGGAAAGATCGAGCAGCGTCAGGAATGGGTGCGCAAAAACCCTGGAAAACAGTTGCTGACCGGCACGCCGACCGGCTTCAGCGACTTCGACCGCGAAACGTCCGGCCTGCAGCCCGGCGAACTGGTCATCCTCGCCGCCAGCCCCGGCATGGGCAAGACCAGCCTGGCCATGAACATCGCGTTCAACGTCGCCGGTGGCGGGATTCCAGGGCATGAAGAGGACGTGGTCGCCGTCTTCAGCATGGAGATGTCGGCCCGGGCGCTCGCCGACCGCATGCTGGCCATGGTGGCCCAGGTCGATCAGACCAAGCTGCGCAGCGGACGGCTGGATGATGCCAACTGGACAAACATCGAGTCGGCGCTCGGGTTGCTAACCAAACCCAACCTGTACGTCTACGAGGTGTCCTCCCCCACCCCGGCGCTGATCCGCCGCATGGCGCGACGCCTTCGCGCAAACCACGACAACAGACTCGACCTGATCGTCATCGACTATTTGCAGTTGATCCCCGGCGAAAGCCGGGATGCCAGCAACCGCAATGCCGAACTGTCCATCATCACCCGAGAATTGAAAGCGATCGCCAGCGAACTGCAAACCCCGGTGCTGTGCCTGTCGCAGCTCAACCGCCAAGGTTCCAAGCGCGAGGCAGGCGATGCCCCCAAGCTGCAGGAACTGCGCGATTCCGGCGCCATCGAACAGGATGCCGACATCGTGATGTTCCTGTACAACGCCACCGAAGAGGAGAACATGCCGAACCCGGGGATCGCCAACGCCGAATTGAAGGTGGCGAAAAACCGTAATGGCCGCTGCTTCTCCATGAGCCTGAACTTCACCAAAAAGCACTTCCAGTTCGAGCAACGCAGCCCGGACGACTACCAAGGCGAGACCCCGCAAGACTTCGGCTATTCGTCATGAGCCGGCCCGCCCGGGTTCGCGTTTCCCTTTCTAATCTGGTTCACAACTGCAGACAGGCGCAAGCCAAGGCGCCCGACAGTTCGCTGATGGCCGTGGTCAAGGCCAATGCCTATGGGCATGGGGCCCTTGCCTGTGCCCAGGCGCTTCGAGGAGAAGCAGACGCTTTTGCAGTCGCGGCGCTGGATGAAGCCCTCGAACTGCGCGGCGGCGGCATCCAAGACCCGATCATCGTGCTGCATGGGGTCCGCGAGCCCGGAGAATTGGCTTCGGCGGCCGAGCAAAACCTGTGCCTGGTCGTCCACGACAGCGAACAGGTCGCCCTGCTGGAACAGGCCACGGCCTCCGGCATGGGCCCCCAACTCTGGCTGAAAGTCAACACCGGCATGAGCCGACTCGGCATCAATCCGGAGCAGGCGGAATCCTGCCTGGCGAAACTGCAGGCGCTGCCCTGGCATCCGGGCCCGGTCGGGCTGATGACGCATCTGGCCTGCGCCGACGAACCCGGAGACGCCGCCACCCGCGAGCAACTTGAACGGCTTGCCGGGATTTCCGGCGCCGGCGAACGCTCGGCCGCCAACTCCGCCGCCGTGTTGCGCTACCCCGAAAGTCACCTGGACTGGACGCGACCGGGGCTGATGCTGTACGGCGTCGCGCCCGCCCACAGCCCGCCCGTCGATCTCCGCCCGGTCATGACCCTGGAGGCCCCCTTGCTGACGATCCGTGATTGCCGGGCCGGCGAGCGACTCGGGTACGGGACCGCCTATACCTGCGCCTCGGATATGCGGGTTGGACTGATCGAAGCCGGCTACGCCGACGGTTATCCGCACGCCTCGAACGGGCAGACGGAAGTCGCCATCGGAACCGAGCGCTTTTCGACCTTGGGCCGGGTGTCGATGGATCTGATTGCCGTCGACCTCACGGGCAGCAATGCCGACTCCGGAGACTGGGTGGAACTGTGGGGATCGCAGGTGCCCGTTCAGGACGTTGCCGAGAAAAGCGGTACAATAGGCTATGAACTGCTGACTCGCGTCGGCCATTTGCGCCATGAGTACAGCGGTCTACAGGGGACCTCTCCGGACCTGCCAACTCCGGGCTGAGGATTACAGAGGGCAATCCAGGCCATCGGCCGAATTGATTTCATGGCATCGTTTTTTTGCTGCGAGACTTTGGATTTGTGTCCGTCGTTCATCTTGACGCCGGCGCTTTCGCGTCCTGTCTCTCCGCGCGCCTCCTTGATCCAACAATGCCCGTTGGGCATTGCTTGATCTATCTTCATTTAAAAAACCTACATTCAATTTCAGAGTTGAAGGGACAGACCCTTCAAGGAGAACTGCGACTATGAAAATGGTTGTCGCCATTATCAAGCCGTTCAAGCTGGACGAGGTGCGGGAGGCACTGTCGACGAAAAACGTCAGCGGCGTCACCGTCACCGAAGTGAAAGGCTTCGGACGGCAGAAAGGACATACCCAGATGTATCGAGGGTCGGAATACGTGATTGACTTCCTGCCCAAGGTCAAGCTGGAGGTGGCCGTTACCGATGAACAGTTGGAGGGTGTGATCTCCACGATCTGCGAGATCGCCAACACCAATCAGATCGGTGACGGGAAGATTTTCGTGCACGACCTGGATCAGGTTGTGCGCATACGAACTGGAGAAACTGGCAATGATGCGATCTAATATTTTGGCCCGGCGGGGCCTGCTTGCGGTTGCCGGCGTTTTGTTTCTTGCCGTCGCTCCTGGAGCGGCACTGGCGGAAACCGCGCTGGACACCGGCGATACCGCCTGGATGCTGACATCCACCGTCCTGGTACTGTTTATGACGCTGCCGGGGCTGTCACTGTTCTACGCGGGTCTGACCCGGGCGAGCAGCGTGCTGTCGGTGATGATGCAGGCCTTTGCAATCGCCTGCCTGGCTTCCTTGCTGTGGTTCATCTACGGCTACAGCCTGGCATTCAGCGACGGCGGCGGCCTCAATGACTGGATTGGCGGGCTCGGAAACCTGTTCCTTGGGGAACTGGGCCGGGACAGCCTTTCGGGGACCATCCCCGAGTCGGTCTTCGTCACATTCCAGATGACGTTCGCCATCATCACACCCGTGCTGGTGATCGGCAGCTTCATTCAGCGGATGCGCTTCCCGGCACTGTTGTGGTTCGCCGCGCTTTGGCTGACCCTGGTCTACTTCCCGGTCGCGCACTGGGTGTGGGGCGGCGGCTGGCTCGGTGAGCTGGGCGTGCTGGAGTTCGCCGGCGGTCTGGTCGTGCACATGACGGCCGGCGTAGCGGGCCTGATGACGGCCATCCTGATCGGACCCCGTACCGGATTTCCGTCGAGACAGGCTCGTCCGCACAACTTGACGCTGACCGTGATCGGCGCCAGCATCCTGTGGGTCGGCTGGTTCGGCTTCAATGCAGGCAGCGCAGTGGCGGCAGGAACGGATGCCGGCATGGCCATGCTGGTGACGCAGATCGCGACGGCGGCGGCGGCATTGACCTGGATGGTTGCCGATTGGATTCGCTACGGCACGCCGAAAGTGCTCGGAATCGTGACCGGAGCCATCGCCGGACTGGTGGCCATCACCCCGGCCTCCGGCTTCGTCGGCCCGATCGGTGCCGTGTTGATCGGCTTGGCGGCCGGCTTCACCTGCTTTACCGTCACGAACATCGTCAAGCAGAACTTCAAGCTTGACGATTCGCTGGACGTGTTCGCCGTGCACGGCATCGGGGGGGCGCTCGGCACCATCCTGACCGGCGTGTTCGCGGCGGAGGCCTTCGGCGGAGCGGGACTGCACGCCGACAGCATCGGCGGCCAGTTGGGCATTCAGGTCATCGGCGTGATTGCGGTGTTCGCGTGGACGGCCATCGTGACCGTCGTGATTCTCAAGCTGATCGGATTGTGGACCAAGGTGCGTGCCTCGGACGAGGAAGAACGCATGGGCCTCGATCTCTCCCAGCACGAGGAAAGCGGATACCACGTCGAGTAACTGCTCTCGGCCATCCGGAAAAGGGGTGCCCACGGCACCCCTTTTCATCTGTCTGAACACGGATGCGTCAAGCATGGCCCCCGTTGAGGCAGCGGGAATTTGGTGTTTGGGAGAGACGGGAAACGATCGCGCTCAGCCGGTTGGCCAAAGTCCTGTCCTCTTGCGATATGATAGGGCGCATGGCCGCTTAGGGCCAACATCGGGGGATCACACCAGGAGGGACACAAACCATGAAAATGGTAGCCGCGATAATCAAACCGTTCAAACTGGACGACATCCGCGAGGCGCTTTCCCACCAAGACATCCACGGAATGACCGTGATTGAGGTGAAGGGCTTCGGGCGGCAGAAGGGGCACACCGAGCTTTACCGGGGCTCGGAGTACGTAGTCGACTTTCTGCCGAAAATCAAACTGGAAGTCGCCGTTCAGGACGACCAGGTCGAGAAAGTCATCGAGACCATTTCTGAAGCCGCGAACACCGGCAAGATCGGGGACGGAAAGATCTTCGTCTACGATTTGACCGATGTCATACGGATTCGTACAGGGGAGCGTGGTGATGAAGCGATTTAATCTTTTGAGCGGGCTGGCCGCGATACTGGTCATCGCCCCCTCGCTGGCCTTTGCCGAGGAACTCAGCGCCGGCGATACCGGCTGGATGTTGACGGCGACCGCGCTGGTCCTGTTCATGACCCTGCCGGGCCTGTCCCTGTTCTACGCCGGGCTAGTCAGTTCCCGCAATGTCCTCAGCGTGCTGATGCAGTGCTTTTCGATCGCCTGTCTGGCTTCCGTGCTGTGGGTCGTCTTCGGCTACAGCCTGGCATTCAGCGACGGCGGTGCGGGCAACCCGTGGATCGGGGGGCTCAGCAACCTGTTCATGGGCGAAGTCAGCCGGGAGGCGATGTCCGGGACGATCCCGGAGACGGTCTTTGCCATGTTCCAGCTGACGTTCGTCGTCATTACCCCGGCGCTGGTCATCGGCGGCTTTGCCGAGCGCATGCGCTTCCCTGCCATGCTCTGGTTCACGGCCCTGTGGGTCACCTTGGTATACCTGCCGGTCTGCCACTGGGTCTGGGGCGGCGGCTGGCTCGCCGAGATGGGCGTGCTTGATTTCGCAGGCGGACTGGTCGTGCACCTCACGGCCGGAGTCGGAGCCCTGACCGCAGCCATCATGCTTGGGCCGCGGGAAGGCTTCCCGGGGCGACTGTTGCCCCCGCACAACCTCACCTTGAGCGTGATGGGCGCGGGGATGCTTTGGGTCGGCTGGTTCGGCTTCAATGCCGGCAGTGCCGTCGCCGCCAGCAGCGATGCCGGCATGGCCATGCTGGTGACGCATATCAGTGCCGCAGTCGCGTCGCTGACCTGGATGATCTCGGATTGGATCCGCTTCGGCAAGCCCAAGGTGCTCGGCATCATCACCGGCATGGTGGCCGGACTGGGGTCGATTACCCCGGCCTCCGGTTTCGTCGGACCGGTCGGAGCAATCGTGATCGGTCTTGTAGCAGGCCTGGTGTGCTTCATCGTGACCAATGCAGTCAAGCAGAGATTCCGGATTGACGATTCTCTGGACGTGTTCGCGGTGCATGGCATCGGCGGCGCACTCGGCACCATCTTGTGCGGCGTGTTCGTGGCCGAAGCCTTCGGCGGTGCCGGATTGCCCATGGGCATGACGATGGGCAGCCAGTTGACGACACAGGTGGTCGGCGTGCTGGCCGTGCTGGTCTGGACGGGCGTGCTCACGGCCGTGGTCCTCAAGCTTGTCGGTTTCTTCACCCCGGTGCGGGCCGATGCGGACGAGGAACTGGCCGGGCTGGACACCAGCCAGCATCACGAGACCGGATACCATATCCGCTGATCCTGGCTTTCGGCAATTATCGGAAAGGCGCCTTCGGGCGCCTTTCCTTTAGGGGTTCGTCAGACCTGTTTTCCGGCTATTCTTCGACTTGTTGCCAGCCGGAAAGGTCCGCCGGAGCCTCGCAGTCGTCGTTGTCCCAAACGGAATAGCCGGAATCCTTGCCGGCCACCGCCTCGGCCGCTTCTTCCGGAGAGGGGAACGTCAGGGTCGGGGTCTCGTCCACCCACAGGTCCCACATGCCAAGCGGCTCCTGGCGCACTTCAAATTTGGCAATCGCCGTTTCAAGCCGGTATATCATGTTTCTATATTACTGCTTTTGATCGCCATGGCCTCCGCCCTGTTCACGTTCCACGGTCTCTTCCCGGACGAAGTCCGCCAGGAAGGCCAGACCCTGGTGTCCAAAGTGCTGTTCGACGTCGAATATCACGGAAAACTGCATGCCCACCATATGGCGCATGTCATCCATGTCGATGGCGAAGACCAACCGCAGGTGACTTCCGATTTCACGCTCCCTTGCGTGGGCCTGGCGGACGCTGTGTTCGCCTATCTGGACTACGTGTACGGCCCGCAAAGCCACAGCGTCTCGCATGGCGGCCCCAAGGGGCCGAACCTGATGGAAAACGCGCTGCACGTGGAATGGCAGACCCGGCTGGAAATCCCGGATTCCTGAGAACGCCCCGCTATTCGGAGACCGCGTACTTCAACGTGCGAGCCTGGTGCAGGAGTTCGTGCAGGTTGGCCACCACCGCGTGCGGGCGGTACGGGTAACCCACGGTGCCGGGGAAAATCCGGTCGATCCAGTCCTGCTTCCAGCCTGCCCCGTTGTAGAACACCGCCGCCACTTCCGCCTTGCAGGCGGCGGCAACATCGGTCGTGCTGTCCCCGACATACCAACAGTGCAGACCCGCACTTTCGCCGAGACGGCTTAGCGCCTCGCAAATCTGATCCGGGTGGGGCTTGCGCCGCGGCACGTCGTCGCCGCATACGATCGTGTCGAACGATTCCCGCCAGCCACAATCCCCGAGCACCTCGATTTCCTGCTCCACGAACTCCCGGTTCCGGTTGCTCAGCATGCCGAGGCGGATTTCCATTTCCCGCAGATGCCCCAAGGTTTTCTGGGCGTCCGGCTCCAGCGGCGTCACCGAGCCGCAGTGAGTCCGGTAGGCGGCGTCGAAGGCCCGGTGCGCACTGTCCTTGGCTTCCTGGTCGTGCCCGAACAGCACCTCGAAGATGTCGGTCCTGGAGATCTTCCGGGCCTTCCGGACTTTGGGGTGCAGTTGCCGGTGCTTGCGTACGTATTGGACCAGTTTGGCGTCTTCGAGTGTCCGGCTCCGCTTGATCGAGATCATCCGTTCGAACAATCCCAGTTCTTCCAGTTTAGGGAGGATTTCGTCAACCGCGTGGTACATCGCGTCATGCGTGTCCACCAGCGTGGCGTGCCAGTCAAACAGGATAAGCCGAGGGACGGCATGCGGGAAGTTAAGCAGGCTCATCTAGATAGTCGTCCCTGAAGTATCTGTTTTCGGTCACGCCCCTGGCAAGGCAGAGTCGCGTAAAGAGAGAATCGGGCGG